>Ga0209181_10009265_pt1 | contig 12971 bp, 11 predicted proteins | sample MAT05_FD_187208 | JGI IMG/M metagenome (GOLD analysis project Ga0209181, IMG submission 187208) | Freshwater microbial communities from Lake Fryxell liftoff mats and glacier meltwater in Antarctica - MAT-05 (SPAdes) (version 2) | ecosystem: Environmental > Aquatic > Freshwater > Ice > Liftoff... | reverse complement strand
TACCGTGCGCGGCAGGTGATCTTCCAAACCCAGCTCACCGACGCCAACGATCAGGCCTCGGCCGGCGTGCGCGTCGCACAAGTGATCGAAAGTGATGCTGACGGACGCAAGATGTTTGACCCGAAGAATCCACTGGCGGACGAGTCGGGCCATGTAACGATGCCAAACGTCAACGTGATCGACGAAATGGTCAACATGATCTCGGCCTCGCGCGCCTATCAGAACAACGTCGAAGTCATGAATACCACCAAGAACCTGCTGGCAAAGACCATTGCCATGGGCAGCTAACGAGGATCAACATGAGCATCGAATTAGCAGGACTTTCCAAGTCATCCGCAATTACCGGGACCGGCAACGCCGCCAAGAAAGTCGAAGACGCCGGTGAACGTTTTCTGAAACTGCTCGTCGCGCAGTTGAAGAACCAAGACCCGCTGAATCCGCTTGACAACGCCCAGATGACCAGCCAGATGGCGCAGGTAAGCACCGTCCAGGGCATTGAAAAACTGAACGGCACGATGGGCGCGATGCTCAATCAAATCCAAGTGATGCAGGCCGGCACCTTGACCGGCAAAGAGGTGCTGATCGACGGCAACAATCTGACTCTCGGCGGTGAGACGCCGGCACGCGGCGGCTTTGAATTGCCGGGCGGGATGTCCAACGTGAAAGTTGAAGTACGTGACGCACAAGGCGCCCTCGTCGCCACCATTCCACAGCCGAATACGCCGGGTATCCGTACGTTCGTGTGGGACGGAAAAACCACCGGTGGAACGGCGGCACCGGGAGCCTATACCTTCAACGTCACCGGCACGCTCGGCGGCCAGCAAGGCAGTGTCGGCACATTTGCGCTAGAGCGCATCAGTGGCGTGATTCCAAATCCAGCAGGGCCGCGGCTCACGCTGGCAGGCGGCGCAACGATCGCGATGGATGCGATCAAGACAATTCTGTAGTTTTCCCAACCAAATTCTTCGGAGCAAACAATGAGCTTTCAACAAGGTCTATCAGGTCTTAACGCCGCCGCCCGGAATCTTGACGTGATTGGCAACAACATCGCCAACGCCAACACGGTCGGTTTCAAGCAGGGCCGCACGGAGTTTGCCGATTTGTATGCCAATACCGTTGCCTCCTCGGGCAAAGGTTCGGTCGGTCTGGGCGTCAATGTCACCGCGATCACGCAGCAGTTTTCACAAGGGAACCTCACGACCACAAATAGCCCGCTCGACATCGCCATTAACGGCGGGGGGATGTTTCGCGTATCCACCAGCGGCTCGATTGCATACACCCGAAATGGACAGTTCCAGATCGACAAGAACGGCTTTGTGGTAACCGGCGTCGGTGCACGGGTCAGCGGATTTCCGGTCGATGCAACCGGAAGGTTGACGACTGGCGCGCCGGCAGATTTGCAAATTTCATCTGCGGACATCGCGCCCAAGACGACCAGCGAGATTGGGTTGGCGATGAATCTGGATTCGCGCAAGATTGCACCAGTCGGCGCCTTCTCACCAAGCGACGCGGCGACGTATACCAGCGCAACCTCCATCAACGTCTACGACAGCCAAGGCAATGCCCACGCACTTTCGACCTATCTGGTCAAATCAGCGACCGCAAATGAATGGGATGTGTATGCCGCCCTCGACGGCGTCCAAGTTGGCGCCGGTACCATCGGAACGCTCACTTTCAATGCCGATGGCACGCTGGATGCCGTGACCTCCGCGGTGCCCTACAGTCTTACGCTGACAACAACCAACGGCGCCACTTTCCCCGCCGGTATACCACTAGAATTTACCGGCTCAACGCAATTCGGCGCGGCATTCGGCGTCAACGCCGCCACGCAGGATGGCTATGCTGCAGGAAAGTTGAGTGGCCTCGCTGTTGATGAGAACGGGGTTGTCACGGGCCGTTACTCAAACGGCCAGTCAAAGGTTCAGGGGCAAGTGGCACTGGTGTCGTTCGCCAATCTGCAGGGGCTCGCGCCAATTGGTGGAAATCTGTGGGTGGAGTCCGCTTCGTCCGGCAGTCCGTTGATCGGCGTGCCGGGATCCACCAACATGGGCTTGCTTCAATCCGGTGCGATCGAAGAGTCAAACGTCGATTTGACCTCCGAACTGGTCAGCATGATTACCGCACAGCGAAACTACCAAGCCAACGCCCAGACCATCAAGACGCAAGATCAGGTGTTGCAAACGCTGGTGAATCTTCGCTAATCCTGAATGACACTGAATAGCAACTTCGAGCAGGAGCCCTTATGGACCGCATGATTTACACCGCGATGGCAGGTGCACGGCAGTTGATGGTGAGGCAGGAGACACTCGCCAACAATCTCGCCAATGCATCCACGGCCGGTTTTCGCGCCGACCTGGATGCCATGCGCGCGGTACCCATGCAGGGCGAGAGTGCCGGACTGGGCGCTCGTGTCAGTGTCGTGTCCACCACGGCGGGGGCGGACTTTTCGCACGGTGCGATTCAAGAGACCGGCCGCGACCTCGATGTCGCCATCGATGGTGACGGCTTTATCGCTGTCGAAGGTCGCGACGGTAGTGAGGGCTACACCCGTAACGGAGGATTCAATGTCGGTGGCGACGGTATCTTGCGCACAAGATCCGGACTTACCGTACTCGGCGATGGCGGGCCGATCACCGTTCCGGAGAACGCGAAGATAGAGATTGGTCGCGACGGCACGATCAGCGCCTTTGTTGCAGGAAATGCGCGAAACAGCAACACAGTTGGACGCCTCAAGCTGGTGAATCCGCCCACGGAAACACTGGCCAAGGGTGCCGATGGCCTGTTCCGGTTGCGCGGCGGGGCGCCCGCTGACGCCGACCCAAACGTGCGCGTCGTGCGTGGCTCGATAGAGGCCTCCAATGTCAGCGTGGTTGAGACGATGGTTGGGATGATCGCTCTCGCGCGACAGTACGAGATGGCGTTAAAAACGCTAACAAATGCCGAGTCTAATTCGCGTGACTCGGCCAAGTTGCTGCAACCAAACGGCTAGTAAAGGAGTAAGGCAATGATACGATCACTATGGATTTCCAAAACCGGGCTTGATGCTCAGCAGACACAGATGGACGTGCTGGCGAACAACTTGGCGAACGTCAACACGTCCGGTTTCAAGCGCTCGAAGGCGGTGTTTGAGGACCTGCTCTATCAAAACATCCGCCAGCCTGGTGCGCAGTCGTCACAATCGACCAATCTGCCGACCGGGCTTCAACTCGGTACCGGTGTCCGACCAGTGGCGACGTCGCGGATATTCACACAGGGCAATCTGCAGCAAACGGGTAATAATTTCGACATGGCGATCAACGGCAACGGCTTTTTCCAAGTGCAGATGCCCGATGGTACCGCCGGTTACACACGCGACGGCTCGTTCAGGCTCGATTCGCAAGGGCAACTCGTCACCTCCAACGGCTACCCGATGAGTCCGGCAATCACCATTCCGCCGACTGCGCAATCGGTCACCATCGCACAAGACGGGACGGTGTCAGTGACCCTTCCGGGTACGGCTGCCACCACGCAGGTCGGCACGATCCAGTTAGCCAATTTTGTCAACGCCGGTGGCTTGTCAGCAGTGGGTCAGAATTTGTTTGTCGAAACGGCCTCATCGGGTTCACCGAGCACCGCCAACCCCGGCGCGAGTGGACACGGTACCCTGAGTCAGGGTTACGTAGAGACCTCCAACGTGAATGTTGTAGAGGAGCTGGTATCGATGATCCAGACACAGCGCGCCTACGAGATCAACTCCAAGGCCATTCAGACTTCCGATCAGATGTTGCAGAAACTCGCGCAGATATAGATTGCGATTGATCAGTCGGCTTCGCCCGTTTGGTGAAGCCGACGTGTGAAGCCGCTCGGCCTGTCGCACACCGCTCAGCGGCAAGCGGCGCTCCGCAAGGCGGGAAATCAGGGCGTTTTCCCCCGCTTATCCCACGTTGAAATACCCTCCGGCTGGCTAAAGTAGTGGCAAGCTCAACTCCGGAAGCGTCTTCATGGACATGCATAATCCGCGCTCATCAAGCGCCAGCCAGACACCGTTGCAACCCAGCCTGCTTGCCGCGTGGCGCATGCTGGTCAACGGCGCGTTAGTGCTGATGTTTTTCCTCACTTGCACCGCGTTTCTGGCCGGCTGCTCGCACATCGAGCCCCGCGTTGACATCAAGTTGCCGACTTCATCGACGCCGCAGCAGATCGTGCCACAGCCGCTGTTGAACGGCGCAATTTTCCAGACCGCGAATGCCGCGCGGCCGTTGTTCGAGGATCAAAAGCCCGGCCGGATCGGCGACATCCTCACGGTCGCCATTGTCGAAAAAACAAGTGCTTCGCGCTCGTCGAAATCAAGTTCGGCAAAGAGCTCGGATACCAAGGCTGCTGTTCCAACACTGGCCGGGCTACCCGGTAAATCCTTCCTCGGCGCCCAACTCGCCGCCAACGCTGCCAATACGTTTGAAGGCAAGGGTGAGACCGCCAATGACAATACGTTCACCGGAACACTTACCGTGACAGTCGTCGGCGTGCTGCCGAACGGTAATCTGGTCGTCGCCGGCGAAAAGCAAATCGGTATCAACCACAACACCGAGACGATTCGCTTTTCAGGCGTGGTGAATCCACAGACCATTCAGGCCGGAAACGTCGTGCAGTCGCCGCAGGTCGCCGACGCCCGCCTGGAATACCGCGGCAAAGGCTACATCGATGAAGCGCAGCGTATGGGCTGGCTGCAACGCTTCTTCCTCAACGCATTTCCGTTCTGAGGGCTAACCATGCTCACCCCACCCAAGCTACTTAGAGCTTTTATCCTCACGGCAATCGTGGTGTTCGCCTTTGGCGCAAAGCTGAACAGCGCGCAAGCTGAACGTATCAAAGACCTCGCCAGCGTGCAGGGCGTTCGTATGAACCAGCTGATTGGATACGGCCTTGTCGTCGGTCTGGACGGTTCTGGCGATCAGACCACACAAACGCCGTTCACCGTACAGAGTCTCACCAATATGCTGTCGCAGCTTGGCGTGCAACTGCCACCGGGCACCAATTTGCAATTGCGAAACGTCGCGGCGGTGATGCTAACCACCAACTTGCCGCCGTTTTCGAAGCCGGGACAGCAGATCGATGTGACTGTGTCATCGCTGGGTAACGCCAAGTCGCTGCGCGGAGGCACATTGTTGCTGACGCCTCTGAAAGGCGCCGATGGGCAGATTTATGCGATGGCGCAGGGCAACGTGATCATCGCCGGTGCCGGAGCCTCTGCCGGCGGCAGCAAGGTGCAGATCAATCAACTCAACGCCGGACGCATTCCCTCTGGTGCGACGGTCGAACGGGGGGTGGCGTCACCGTTCTCGACCTCCGAGTCGCTGCATCTCGAACTGAACACCGCCGATTTTTCGACCGCCAGCAAGCTCGCTGAAGCAGTCAACCGCCGCATGGGGCCTGGGAGCGCGACGCCGTTGGATGGCCGCGTCATCCAGGTCAAGTTTCCACAGAACGCCAATGATCGTGTGGCATTCATGGCCGAGCTTGAAAATCTCGAAGTTGAAAGCGTATCGCCCGCGGCCCGCGTCGTCATCAACGCGCGTACCGGTTCAGTGGTGATGAATCGCATGGTGACACTTGAGCCGTGCGCTGTGTCGCACGGCAACCTGTCGGTGACGATCACCTCGACACCGCAGGTAAGCCAGCCCGCGCCGTTCAGTCAAGGCCAGACTGTGGCCAGCGAGAAGGCCGAGATCTCCGTGAAACAAGAGCCAGGGCAGGTCATGCTGGTCGAGGGTGGGGCCAAACTGGCCGACGTGGTGAAAGCGCTAAATTCAATTGGCGTCGCGCCGCAGGACTTGCTCGCCATTTTGCAGGCCATGAAGTCGGCGGGCGCGCTCAAGGCTGAACTCGAAGTCATTTAATTCCAGAACGTCTATGAGAAACATCGCCACCAACGACCAGACACTCGCCATCGACGCCAAGTCGCTGGGTGACCTGAAGCGCTCGGCCGGGGCACGCGATCCCGGCGCGATCAAGGAGACAGCAAAGCAGTTTGAAGTGCTGTTCATGAACATGCTGATGAAGTCCATGCGTGAAGCCTCACCGAAGGACGGCATGATGAGTTCTAGCGCCGGCGATATGTACACCGGCATGCTTGACCAACAATTTGCACAGAAGATGGCCGCCCGCGGAACGGGCCTTGCCGATGTCATCGCCCGTCAGCTTGGGGCGCAGCAAAAACCTGTGCCGGCTGGTGGCGCTGCCGCAGCAGAAGCAACAACTGCGCTTGGCGCATCAACGCGTATGCCGACCTCAGACGCCGGCCGCACCCAAAACAGGCAGCTCTCGGTACGGTTTTCCGACGTTGCGGGATTGCGCAAGATCAGCCAGCTAGGCGACGCATCTGCTTCATCTCCAGTTGCCGGCGCTCTGGCACAGGCCGGGGCTATCGGGGATAAGGCGGTAGCGTTTTTTGAGCGCATGAAAGCGCACGCCAGCGAGGCCGCAACGGCTACCGGGATTCCCGCCAAATTCATGCTCGGACAGGCCGCGCTTGAATCAGGCTGGGGAAAGAAAGAAATTCGTCATACCGATGGCTCCACCAGTCATAACCTGTTTGGAATCAAGGCCGGTGCCAACTGGAGCGGCCCGACCGTCAGTGTCACCACCACCGAATACATCAACGGCGTTGCGACCAAGGCGGTTGAGAAGTTCCGCGCCTATGCGTCCTATGCCGACAGTTTCAAGGACTACGCGTCGCTCATTACCAAGAGTCCGCGTTACAGCGCTGTGGCCAGCAGCAGCGGCAGTGTTGAAGGATTCGCCAATTCACTGCAGCGCGCGGGCTATGCAACGGACCCGCGCTATGCCGAGAAGCTGTCACGCACCATCAATCATGTCATCGCCATTGCGCGCTCCAAAACCAGCGAGCCAACCGGCGGAAATCAGGCCTAGCCGTGAGGGTATTCAAGATGAAATTGGAAATTAGATCATGTCATTGCTGAGCGTCGGATCGTCAGGCTTGGCGGCGGCCTATGCCGCACTCAATGCCGCCAGTAACAACGTCGCCAACGTCAACACGCCGGGCTACTCCCGGCAGGCTGCGGTACTGACCACCATGCCCGGGCAGTTTACCGGGGCCGGTTACACCGGTCGCGGCGTGGCAGTGGAAACTATCCGCCGTGCATTCAACGATCAAGTCAATGGACAGGTGCAGTTCACCCAATCGCAGTCGTCTGAAGCGGCAACGCAATCGCAGCTCATGCGGCCGGTCGACAAGTTGTTTGCCTCTGATGATTTGGGAATTGGCTCCGCCATGGATCGCTTTTTCTCGAGCCTGACGCAAGCGTCCTCTCGCCCGGCAGATATGGCCGCGCGGGCCGCTGTCATTTCCAGCGCGCAGCAACTCGTGTCGCGCTTCAACCAAACGGTCGGGCAGCTTGATGAACTCGGCCGTAACGCCGACCTTGCCGTTCGCGGCACCGCCGCGCAGATCAATACATTGGCGCAAAAAATTGGCAGCCTGAACGAAGCGATTGCGAATTCAAAAGCGTCTGGACACACGCCCAACGACCTGATGGACCAACGCGACTACACCATCCGTCAGCTCAACGAACAAGTTGGTGTCACAACCCTCGAGCAGTCCGATGGCAGCCTCAACATTTTCTTATCGGGCGGCCCGGCGCTGGTGGTGGGGAATAACGCCGCGAGCTTGACCATTGGTTATGACCCGAGTGTGCCGCAAAAGCAGGTCATCGGCGTCACAACTCGCAACGGCGGTAGTACCAGCAGCGTACAGATAGCTGCGTCGAGCGTGAATGGCGGCGCGCTAGCCGGACAATTGAAGTTTCGTGAAGTCAATCTGGTAGACGCCAAGAATGAACTTGGCCGGTTGGCGACCGCACTGGCAACAACGTTCAATAGTGTGCACCAGCTCGGTACCAACATGAACGGCGGCACCGGTCAGGCGTTGTTTACCCTCGCTCCGCCGCAGGCATTTGCCAGCTCACTCAACGCCGGCACTGGCAGTATTTCCGTCGCCGTTGCGACTGGCAGCGCTTTGCAAGCGAGTGACTATCGCGTCGATTACGATGGCGCCCAGTACAGTGTGATGAGGCTGCAAGATGGTGTGCGCACCACGTCCGCAACGCTGCCACTGACCCTCGATGGTTTGACCATCAGCATGGCCGGCATACCGAACGCCGGGGATAGTTTTCAGCTACAGGCGGTACGCAACGGTGGTGCCGGCCTCGCCATGGCGCTGACCGATCCGCGTTTGTTGTCATTTGGACAAACCTCAGCGGCCGGTGACAACCGCAATGCGTTGGCGCTTGCCGCCGTCGCCGATCAGGCGGCACTGGGTGGGCTGACCTTCTCGCAGGCGTTCGGTGAAGTTTCTGCCAAGATCGGCACGACCACCAATGGGCTGGAGATCAGTTCGTTAGTTGCGGACAAGCTGCTCAACCAAGCGCTTGCAGATCAATCGTCCGTCTCGGGGGTTAATCTCGATGAAGAGGCGGCCAAGCTGATTCGCTTTCAGCAAGCCTACCAAGCCTCGGCAAAGGTCATCTCGACCGCGCAGACCATTTTTCAGACGTTGCTTGACCTCGGTCGTTAACGGCACGTCACGACAGGAACCTTGATATGCGTATCGGAACTGCCTATGCCCATTCCTCCAGTAGCGCACTGCTCACCGAAGCACAGAGCAGGCTGCGGGCGACGCAAAACGAACTGTCGAGTGGCAAGAAAGTCAGCGCGCCGTCAGACGATCCGGTCAATGCATCACAGATCGCAACAACGCGTTCGTCTCTTTCGATGCAAACCTCGTTTGCGGCGAACCAATCATTTCTAAACGGTGAACTGCGTCAATTGGAATCCACCGTCGGTTCGGTCGGCGACGTCCTCGCATCGGCGCGCGAAACACTGGTAGCGGCCGGTAACGGTTCTTACTCAGACGCGGATCGCCGCAGCCTTGCCGTTGCGCTGACGTCGCAGCGCGCCCAATTGGTGGCGCTCGGCAACACCCGTAATGCGGATGGTCAGTATCTGTTCTCCGGTTTTCAAAGTGGGGTGACTCCGTTCTTTACGTTGGGCGCCGGCATCGCCTACGCTGGTGACAATGGCACGCGCGGTGTTCTCGTGGGGCCGGGGTTGGCGATCCAATCTAACAGCGATGGTCAGGGTCTATTCATGTCGGTTCCACGAGGCAACGGCACGTTTGCGACAGGCGCGTCGGCTGCCAATTTGGGATCGGGAAAGATCGACAGCGGCACGGTGGTCAATCCGGCCGCGTTGACCGGCAGCGGCTACGCGATCAGATTTACCTCGTCGACGACGCTCGATATTGTCAATACCACCACCAATACCGTACTCTCCTCGCAGCCGTACGTGCCGGGTCAGGCGATCAGCTTTGATGGAATGCGCGTGCAAGTCTCCGGTGCCACCGCCAATGGCGATCAGTTCGTCATCACACAAGGGCAGACCTCGAGCGTGTTCGACGCCATCGATCAGGCCATTGCAGCACTGAATACGAATACGTTTTCTGATGTGGACCGCGCCAAAATATCCGACGGAATTCGACAGGCGGCATCCACGTTAGAGCAGGGCTTCAATCTCGCACTGGCCAAGCGAGCGGAGATTGGCGGGCGCATGAACGCCCTGGACCAGGCGACCAACGTTTCGCTGGATCGTGAGTTTGAAAACACCAGTACCCTTAGCCGGTTGCAGGACGTGGACTACACCGACGCGGCCTCGCGCTTTGCGGCGCAGCAAACCGGCTTGCAAGCCGCGCTCGCGGCGTACGCGCAGACCAGCAAGATGTCGCTGTTTGATTACATCCGATAGCGGTGAGGCCAATCGGTCGCGGACAAACCCGATCGCACACTCTATCAGCAAGGCGACATCTGCAAGCGGCAAGAAAGTGTGCTCACGCCTCTGCGCGGTGCGGTTTTAGCCGCAATGCTTGAGAGGGAACTTCTAAAAACTACTGTCATACCGGCCCTTTGACGGTCTCATGATAGACCGGGCAGTCGCTCGGGCCGGTATCCAAGTTTCGTAATCCGTTGATACGTCAACAAAATTAGACCCCGGCCTTCGCCGTGGAGACAAAATTTTGAGGGCTATAGAAGATCCTGAGAAGCAAACTGCCCTATCGGCGGGCATTTTTTGGGCACAAAGCATTGGTAACGCCCGCCGATAAGGCAGTTTTCTTCGTTGATTGTGCTTGAAACGACTAACCCTCTTGCGCAAGCTCGCGATAAATGTAGAGCTCTAACATGCGCCGCAGGTCGGCGTCGATTTCATGAAATTCACAACCGGCGCGGTAGGTGCCTTTGTTGCGGTCGTCATCGCCCGTCATGTTGTTGCGGATCACGACGTTGATTTCAAACGTTGTCGGCGTGTCGTCGATATTGAGTCTAAACGCGACCGATAGCACGTCATCCTTTTCGCCGAGCCGGGCGCTAGACTGAATCAAGATGCCCGACAGACTCAAGTCGCGGATGACACAAGTCAAACGTGCCGAGCGTTCTTTGGGACCGACGCTGGCGATGAGTTCAACGCTGATTCGCGACGCCTTGCGCACCGGGTCTGCGCGAACGCCCGCAGGGTAGTTGAGGTGTAGATAAGGGTAGGGTGCCATTTGCGTCTTTAGCACGGCGGTGCTAAACGAGTATGCGTTGCGTTTCTGAAACGCACGGCACGAATAGGCCGTGCCTTCTTTGATGAACGCAACGTTGCCATCCTTGAGCGGATGCGAAACGGTCATCGAATGTTTGTCAAGGTAGCCGATCAGCTTCACCACCGTGCGGTCATCCGGATACATCGCTGACGTCAACTGAATGGCCAAGCCGACTTCGAAATGGGCATTGGCAATCGTCAGCCCGGGCGTATAGCGCTCGGCGTTCATGAGCGGCGCCATACTGGCCTGGTCGTCGTACTCCAGTTGAATTTCCAGCGCCTCGCGGGCCGACGAATCCATGCCACTCGCTGGTCGAAATAGCCCGACCTCCAGCAACCGCTCAATCTGGGCCATGGACTCGATCACAAAGCCCTGTCGCAGTAACAACTTGCGCGACCGATTGTAAATGGGCCAAGGCAACGGGCGGCCGATGACCACTTCATTCTTGCGGAGGGGAGCGAGATTGGATGACATGGATAGTGTTTCGGCAGAAAGCAGCAAACCTTGAGCCTGTCGCGTGCCGAAATCGAAGAAGGTGGTTTGAAGTGATTTTGCGGGGGCTGGATTGCGGTGAAATCGCTGAAAAGCGCTGCTGATACGGTGGTAATCTAGCGCTGCGTAAGTCGCGTGCCGGACGAAAGTGGGTTGTTTCAACCGCTTTCAACCGCTTTCCACGGCTCTCCACGGCTCTCACGGCACACCACTCTGAGTACACATTCCGCTGTCGACCATGATTCTGTACGCCGAAGACAACAGACTCAACCAAATGCTGTTTCAAGCCTATCTCGAGGACCGGCCTGAATGGCCTGTGGTGATCGCCGATGCGGTCGACGCGGCGATCGAAGAGGCAAGAAAATCCCGGCCGCTGATCGCCTTCATCGATCTTGATCTAAATGGCCGCTCGGGTGTCGAGGTGCTCGTGGCGCTAAAGCAGATGCACACCGCTAAAGGGCCACCTATCTGGTGTGTGGCCCTTACGGCGAACTCTGGACAGAGTTATGTTGACCAGGCCATGAAAGATGGCTTCGACGAATTCTGGAGTAAGCCCATCGACATGGCCGACACGCTGACCAAAATTGATGCGCTGGTGCTGCGCTTGTCGACGACGGCTGTCTAGCACTTCATTGACATTAACGATGTTCGTTCGACCGTAGCCCGCCATGGAGCGAAGCGCAATGCAAGACGGTGCTTGTCGTGACCGCCCTGCTTTGTGGGGGGTAATTAGCACGTCGACGACCGCAAATCGCCCTTAGTCCCCCTTTTTTAAAGCGGGAAGTAGCACGCCATGAACTCACTCGGATTTAGCGTTTGCGTGGCGAGAACGTACGCAAGTCCTCTTCGACCCTCGTTCGGCTGGCTCAGGACAGACTCTTTTCCACAGGGGGAAATAGCACGCGACGAGTTAACCCGATTTAGCATTGCGAATTTCGACGGACTTGTGAGACTTTTTCTCTAGCCAGGAATCTCACGCAGCCGTTTGTCGAAATTCACGTTATTCGTTTGACAGCTGATCGCGGTGTGCCACTTCCCCCTTTGGAAAAGGCGGATTGAGGGGGATTTTTAGCGGTTGTGGATGGCGAACCGTCGCCGTGTCCACGACAGTTCCCGCGGCTTCCTGTCGTCTGCGTCACCCACCTCGCGCGCGCCCCCGCGACGCCAGCCACTTACAGTGCCCGCCGCAATTGCGGGGTTAATGGCCGTCTTCTCCTCCTCATGATTTGTATCGGCGTGCCGACAATGATTCGAGATGGTTGCGTCATGGGCAACCCCATCGTCTCGGACGACGCCTGACGCGCGCGGTTGGCGAATAGCGGCCAGCCTGAGCGGGGCGGCGGCCGGCAGCTGGCAACGTCGAAGCGGAACAAAAATGAGCGGGTTTTACGGGTGTTATCGAGTGTTTGACGCTTGACCTGTACCGCCACAATTTGGAATACGAAATTTCTATTTAGCAGAGGTCTTTCATGGGTATCAACGAAACCGTATTAATCGAGCAATCACTGGCGCCAGCCGCACAGTTGGCCATCATGACGTCCGTGGCAGGCGAATACCTGACGTTTCGACTTGGTAGCGAGGAATACGGCATCGACATCTTGAAGGTTCAAGAAATCCGAGGCTATGAGCCACCAACTCGCATCGCTGGCGCACCAGCGTTTATCAAGGGCGTGGTCAATCTGCGCGGTGTGATCGTGCCGATCATTGATCTTCGCATCAAGTTTGGTCTGGAGAGTGCCGAGTACAACTCATTCACCGTGGTCATCATCCTCAACATCGCCAAAAAAGTGGTTGGTGTGGTGGTCGATCAGGTCTCGGACGTGATCGCACTCGCCGCCAAAGATAT
>Ga0209181_10009256_pt1 | contig 12981 bp, 4 predicted proteins | sample MAT05_FD_187208 | JGI IMG/M metagenome (GOLD analysis project Ga0209181, IMG submission 187208) | Freshwater microbial communities from Lake Fryxell liftoff mats and glacier meltwater in Antarctica - MAT-05 (SPAdes) (version 2) | ecosystem: Environmental > Aquatic > Freshwater > Ice > Liftoff... | reverse complement strand
CGAAGATCTCAAGATCATCATGGGCCCGATGGCCGTCAACGGCGAAGAAGCCATCGGCTCGATGGGTATCGACTGGCCGCTTGCCTGCCTCTCGGACAAGCCCCAAAGCTTGTTTACGTATTTCCGCCAGCTCTTCGCTCAGGTCACCAACCCCGCCATCGACCCCATCCGCGAGGAATTGGTCATGTCGATGACGAGCTACATCGGCAACGAACGGAACCTTCTTGATGAAACGCCGCTGCACTGCCACACGCTGAAGCTGAAGCAACCGATCCTGACCAACCGCGATCTCGAAAAGATGCGCCGCGTCAGCCAAGGCGACTTCCTGGCCTACACCCTGCCCGCGTTGTACAACGTACACGGCGGCGAGGTAGAGCTCGAACGGGCCCTCGATTCACTCTGCAAACGCGCCTCGTGGGCGATCGAAGCCGGCTACTCCATCCTGATCCTCAGCGATCGCGGAATCGACGCCGACTCCGCGCCGATTCCCTCGCTCCTTGCTTTGACGGCCGTGCACAACCATCTCATCCGGGAAGGCTCTCGGACCCGTGTTGCTCTCATCATCGAGAGCGGCGAACCCCGCGAAGTGATGCACTTCTGCCTGCTCATCGGCTACGGGGCCAGCGCGATTAACCCTTACCTCGCCATTGAGACCCTCGAAAACCTGGCGATGAATAGCCGCCTGACCGTCGATTTCCCCGTCGCTCTGAAACACTTCAAGAAGGCGATCAACAAGGGAATGCTTAAGGTGTTCTCGAAGATGGGCATCTCGACGCTGCAAAGCTATCGCGGCGCTCAAATCTTTGAAGCCATCGGTCTCAACTCCGACGTGGTGAAGAAGTATTTCACCGGCACGCCATCCCGCATCGAAGGTATCGGCCTGGAAGTCCTGGCGAAAGAAGCCAAGATGAAGCACGACCATGCCTTCCGGCCGCTCACCGACTCCGACACCGAACTCGACGTCGGAGGGACCTATCAATATCGCATCCGGGGCGAATACCACCTGCTGAATCCGCAGACGGTCTCCTCGATCCAAGCCGCGGTTCGAACCGGAAGTTACGCGACCTACAAAGACTACTCGGACCACGTCAACAAGCAGACCCGAGCGCTCTGTACCATCCGCGGTCTGCTCCAGTTCAAACCCGCCAACCCGGTGCCGATTGAAGAGGTGGAACCGGCCAGTGAAATCGTCAAACGCTTCGCGACGGGTGCCATGTCCTATGGCTCAATTTCGAAGGAAGCCCACGAAACCATCGCTATCGCGATGAACCGGATCAAGGGCCGCTCAAACACCGGCGAGGGTGGCGAAGACGAGACCCGCTTTGCGATGATGCCCAACGGCGACTCCAAGCGCTCGGCCATCAAACAGGTTGCCAGCGGCCGCTTCGGCGTCACCGCCAACTACCTCGTCAACGCCGACGAATTGCAGATCAAAATCTCGCAGGGAGCCAAACCCGGCGAAGGCGGCCAGCTTCCCGGTCACAAAATCGACGAAGCCATCGCCAAGGTTCGCCATTCGACCCCGGGCGTCGGATTGATCTCTCCGCCTCCGCATCATGACATCTATTCGATCGAGGATCTGGCGCAGCTCATCTTCGACTTGAAGAATGTCAACCCGGTCGCCCGCATCTCCGTCAAGCTGGTTTCCGAAGTTGGTGTCGGCACCGTCGCCGCGGGCGTTGCCAAGGCCCATGCCGATCTGGTTCTGATCTCGGGCGATTCGGGCGGCACTGGCGCCGCGCCGATGACTTCGATCCGCCACGCGGGGGTCCCCTGGGAGCTTGGGCTCGCCGAGACGCAACAGGTGCTCGTGATGAACGACCTGCGCAGCCGCATTCGGGTGCAGACCGACGGCAAGCTGCAGACGGGCCGCGATGTCGCTGTCGCTGCTCTTCTCGGCGCTGAGGAGTACGGCTTCTCGACCACGCCGCTGATCACCATGGGCTGCATCATGATGCGGAAGTGCCATCTCAATACCTGCCCAGTCGGCATTGCGACGCAGGACCCGGCACTGCGGGCGAAGTTCCAAGGCAAACCGGAAGACGTCATTAACTTCTTCTTCTTCGTGGCCGAAGAGCTTCGCGAGATCATGGCCCAACTCGGCTTCCGTAAGGTGGACGAGATGGTTGGCCGCGTGGACATGCTCGAAGCCCGCGACGTCAGCCATCACTGGAAAGCCAAGGGTCTCGACCTCAGCGCGATTCTGTACAATCCTCCGGTTCCTTCGAAAGTGGGTCGCCGCTGCTTGATCGGCCAGGACCATGGCTTGACCGACGCGCTCGACTACAAGCTGATCGACTTCGCCAAACCGGCTCTCGAAAGCGCCGAGAAGGTCGAGTTCAAAATGCCGATTCGCAACGTTCATCGCACCGTGGGCGCCATGCTCTCCGGTGAGGTGGCTAAGCGCTACGGTTCGGCCGGTCTGCCGGATGATACGATTCACTTCGAATTCCACGGCTCGGCCGGACAAAGCTTCGGCGCGTTTCTGGCTCGAGGCGTGACGCTGGAACTGGAAGGCGACGCCAACGATTACGTAGGCAAGGGAATGTCCGGCGGTCGGATAATCGTCTATCCGCCGAAATCCTCTCATTTCGTGCCCGAGGATAACATTCTGGTTGGCAACGTGGTCCTTTACGGCGCGACCAGCGGAGAAGCATTCTTCAACGGCATGGGCGGCGAACGGTTCGCGGTACGGAACTCCGGCGCGACGGCCGTCGTCGAAGGGGTCGGCGACCATGGTTGTGAATACATGACGAAGGGCCTGGTAGTCTGCCTCGGTGTGGCCGGCAAGAACTTTGCCGCCGGCATGAGTGGTGGTATCGCATACGTTCTGGATGAATCCGGTGAATTCTGCCGGACCCGTTGCAACCGGGCCGGTGTGGATATTGAACCGGTGGAAGACGCCGCCGACATTCAGGTCTTACAAAACCTGATCGAGAAGCACGTTCGCTACACCGGCAGCCCGCGTGGCAAGATGGTTCTCGAGAACTGGGGCTGGATGTTGCCCAAATTCGTAAAAGTGTTCCCGCACGAATTCAAACGCGTCCTCGGCGCCCCGCGCCGCGATACTCCGTATTATGTCTCTGGCTCGACCCAGGGCGAGCAGGTGATCCATGGGTAAGCAAACTGGCTTTATTGAGTTCGAGCGCGAGGTCCCCACACGGAGACCGGTAGCCGAGCGGATCAACGATTGGAAAGAGATCTACGAGCCGTTCTCGATCGTCAAGGTACAAACCCAGGGCGCTCGCTGTATGGACTGCGGTGTGCCGTTTTGTCATAACGGTTGTCCGCTAAACAACATCATTCCGGACTGGAACGACCTCGCTTACCGCGACCGCTGGAAGGATGCGATTCGGGTGCTGCATTCGACCAACAACTTCCCGGAGTTCACCGGCCGTATCTGTCCGGCTCCTTGCGAGTCGGCTTGCGTGCTCGGCATCAACGAACCGCCGGTGACGATCAAGAACATCGAGCGGACCATTGTCGACCATGCCTGGGAGCAGGGCTGGATCGTGCCGGAGCCTCCGGAAGTCCGGACCGGCAAGAAGGTCGCCGTGATCGGCAGCGGCCCGGCTGGCATGGCCGCCTCGCAGCAGTTGAACCGAGCCGGGCATTCGGTAACGCTGTTTGAAAAGAACGACCGGATTGGCGGCCTGATGCGCTACGGCATCCCAGACTTCAAGATGGAGAAGCACCACATCGACCGTCGCGTGGAGCAGATGAAGGCCGAAGGCGTAGAGTTCGTCGTCAATGCCCACGTGGGCCACAACGTTTCGATTGAAGAGCTGCGCCAGAACTTCGACGCCGTTCTGCTGACCGGTGGTGCGGAGGCTCCGCGTGACATCAAGGCCGCGGGCCGGGAAAATCGCGGGATCTATTTCGCGATGCAATGGTTGCCGAACCAGAACAAGCGCAACGCCGGAGACGACGTGCACGGCGAGTTCGATGTGCTGGCGACAGATAAGCACGTCATCATCATCGGCGGCGGCGACACGGGCGCGGACTGCCTCGGCACCTCCCATCGGCACAAGTGTAAGAGCGTGACGCAGTTTGAGTTGATGCCGATGCCTCCGCCGCAGCGTTCACCGAGCACTCCCTGGCCGAACTGGCCATTGATGCTGCGGACCGAGAGCGCCCATGAAGAGGGCGGCCAGCGCGAATGGTCGATTCTGACGACGAAATTTGAAGGCGACGCCGAAGGCAACGTCAAAGCGCTGCACACCGTAAAGGTGGGTCCGGCTCCTAAGTTTGAACCGATTGCGGGCACCGAGCAGGTTTGGGACGCCGAGCTGGTTCTGCTCGCAATGGGCTTCCTGGGCCCGGTGAAAGGCGGGATGATTGACCAGCTGGGCGTGGAGCTCGACGGCCGCGGTAACGTGAAGTGCAACGAGCAGTACATGTCTTCCGTTGCGGGCGTTTTCGCCGCGGGCGACATGCGGCGCGGCCAATCGCTGGTGGTTTGGGCGATTGCCGAAGGGCGCAAAGCGGCCCGGGGCGTCGACCAATGGCTGATGGGGGAAAGTAAGCTTCCGGCCTAGGGTTTGCGACACTAGGGCCTATGCGGGTCCTCTATTTATCGATTTTCAGTTGTAGTTTGAGCTTCGCCCAAGTAGTCGAGGTTCCCGTGATGGCCCCGGTATCCCAATGGGAGACCCCGGCCGCGACTAAGGCAGTTTCGCTCGCCGAGAGCACCGCCGCGGCACCAAAGAATTTGTTGACCGTGGGAGAACGGTCGCAATGGACAGAGACCGGGCATTACGCCGATTCGGTGGCCTATGCCAAGGCACTCGAAAAAGCCAGCCCGTGGGTGAAGACGGTCACGATTGGCCGGTCCCCCCAGGGCCGCGATATTCTCGCGACGATTGTTTCCAAAGACCGAGCGTTCACGCCGGAAGCGGCGCGACGAACCGGCAAGTTGATTGTGTTGCTCGAAAGTTGTATCCACCCTGGGGAAGTCGACGGGAAGGAAGCGGGCGAAATGCTTCTGCGCGATGTGGCCGTGACGAAGAAGTACGCCGTCTGGCTCGACCAAGTGATTCTCATCAATATCCCGATCTTCAACGTGGACGGCCACGAGATCTGGAGCGGCTATACCCGGATCAACCAGCAAGGGCCAAAGGAGATGGGCTTCCGCGCCAACGCGATCCGGCTGAATCTGAACCGCGATTTCATCAAGGCGGATGCGCCGGAGATGCGAGCTTGGCTGCGCTTCTTCAACGCTTGGCTGCCGGACTTTTTTATCGACAACCACGTGACGGACGGGGCGGATTTCCAATACGATGTGACGATCGACGCTCCGATGAATCAGGACATCTGGGAGAATCTGGCGAAGTGGACGCGGGAGCGTTACCTGCCGGCCCTCCAGGACGCGATGACGACTGATGGGCATGTGATGGGGCCGTATGGTGCGTTCCGCCAACGGGGCCGGCCGGAGAGCGGCTTTCAGGCTCAGAGCTTGATTCCGCGGTATTCGACCGGCTACGCGGCGGTGCAGAACCGGCCGGCCTTGCTCGTCGAGACGCATAGTTTGAAGACGTTCAAGACCCGGAGCTGGGGGCACTATAACATCATGCGGCGGTCGATTGAGATTCTGGTGCGCGACCCGAAGACGCTGCAGACGGCGGTACGAGAGGCGGACCGGGCCGTCGCCGCACTAGCAGGCAGTGGGACGAAAGTGCATCTGGACGGAACGCCGAGCGACGAATCGAAGCCATTTACGTTTCGCGGTTTGAAGGCCGTCGCGCGGCCGAGTTCGTTGAGTGGGTCGACGGTCCTGGAATATCAGAGAGAGACCGAGGATATCGCGACCAAGCTTTTCGACCGGACGAACACGACGCTGGCGGCCACGATGCCGAAGGGGTACTATGTGCCGGCGGAATGGACGGAGGTGGTCGAACGGCTGGAATGGCACGGGGTGAAATTCGAACGGACGACGAAGGAGATCCGCGGGGAGTTTTCGACCTATCGACTGAAGGAGCCGAAGTGGACGACCGTGCCCTTCGAAGGACGCCTCGGTGTGGATTTTAAGGCCATTGCCGTGAAGGAGAAGCGGACGATTCCGGCCGGGAGCGTTTATGTGCCGATGAACCAACGGGCGGCGCGGGTGGCGTTGAACCTATTGGAGCCGGCGGCGCCGGACGCGCTCGTGCGCTGGGGCTTTATGAACTCGATCTTCGAACAGAAGGAGTATTTCTCCGACTATGTGTTCGAGCCGATTGCGCAGGAAATGGCCCGGCGGCATCCGCTACTGAAGGCGGAGTTTGACGGAAAAGTGGCGAGCGACGCCAAGTTTGCGGGGAATCCACGGGCTCGTTTGCAGTGGTGGTATGAGCGCTCGCCGTATTTGGAGCCGGATCGGGATGCGTATCCGGTGGTTCGAGTCGAGTAAAACTGGGTTATTTTGGGTTCCGGGTGACTGTCTGCCGGAGCCAAAAATGAATCGACCAAACCAGTTTGCGGCAGAGGTGGCCGGCGACGCCAAGTTTGCGGGGAATCCACGGGCTCGTTTGCAGTGGTGGTATGAGCGCTCGCCGTATTTGGAGCCGGATCGGGGTGGGTATCCGGTGGTTCGAATCGATTGAAACTGGGTTGTTTTGGGTTCCCGGCGACCGTCCGCGGGAGCCGAAAATGAATCGACCAAACCAGGAAGTGGCTTTTTTTCAACCACTTCCTGGGATCATGCTACTTTTTTCCGGGTGGGCGGGTGACGCGCCGTTCCCACGGTGGGGGGAATCGGGGTGGCCCTGACTGTGATTTGTGGAATTGGGCGGATGCCCGAGAGAGTACGATATGCCAATAGTCTGCCGGGTGGTTTGGGAGTAAGCTGACGATCGATTTTCATAAGTCACTGAAAGAAGGGGAAATATAAATCTGAACGGGCGGAACTAATCCCGCCACGTTTCAACGCGAAGTCCCCGAACGCGCAGAAACTCCCGGTCGTTTCGGGTGACCAGTACGTCATCGTTTCGCTTCGTGATAGCGGCGATGAGGAGGTCGTTTGAGCCGATCGTCGTTCCGCGATGCTCTAACTCGAAACGAATGATACCGTACTCGATCGCGGATTCCTCGTCGAAGCTGGTCGCTTGCAAGGGAGCCAGAAACGCGGAGAGGCTATTCAGGTTCTTCTCGATACGAGCGCTATTCCGAGCGCCAAAGTACAGCTCCGCGCGGACGACGGTGCAGACAACGACATTTTTAGGCTCAAGCGCCCGAAGTGCCGCCACGATGGATTGGTCACCGTCTAGAAACCCGATACAGATATTTGTATCGAGACTATAGCGGGTCACTTTAAGGAAGCCCGCGTTTGCAACGGGAGATCGGCCGGTTCGCCGACGTCTCCCGCCCAGGATCCAGCGGTCCTTTCGAAATACCCGGCCGGCCAACCGCGCTGTTGATCGCCCAGGACGACCTTAGCGATGTACCGAGAGAGCGGCAAGCTAGCGGCAGTTGCCCGGGAGCGTAGGAGTTCCGCGTCTTCTTTAGGGAGATAAAAATTTAGTTGCGGCATGGGACAAGTATAGCAAGTATATTTGCTAGCGCCTTTACCTAATCAGGCGACGTCTTACCTTCGGATTTGTGGCCGGCCAGTTCTACCCTTCGGCTGACTCGGTCTCGCTGAACGAGCGGAATTGTGATTCGGCAGAAAAACAGAGGCAGCGGTCGATTTGTCTAGGGCGGGACTTGCCAAGCGCCGTTTGTTTTCCAGGGACTCGTAACGGCGGTGAGACTTTGGAGGGCCATCCATACGATCTTGCTTCCGGCGAAGGCGGGTTTGAAGGCCAGGTTTAGGTTGAGCGTGATGCGGGTGCCGGTGCGGGTGACCGAAGAGCTACTGGTACTGAGTTGGCACTGGGAGTTGGAGAGGGTGGCGTTGCCGGAGAGGGGGATGAAATTGACGACCGCTCCGTCTCCATTGTCCGGGTAGAGCCCGATTAGATTGCCAGGCGCGTAGTAGGCGAGGTAGCAGGCGCTGCGTCCGTCGAGGGCGGTGTTGACGAGGATCCAGAGCGTTTGGAGATTGGCGTTGCTGGTTTGATCGTCGTAGGCGAACGTGATGATGCCGTTGGAGGAGTTTCCGGCGGGTGGGGTCATGGCCGCTGGATTCGGGAAAGTGGTGGCTCCGCCGGGGACTTGATGAAAGCCGCTGGAGGACCAGCCGGAGTTGAGGCCTTGGTCATCGCGGGCGGCGAGGTAGACGATCTTGCTGCCGGTGAAGGTGGATTTGAAGGTGATGTTGAGGGTTAGTGTAAAGCTATTGCCGGAGCCGACGGCGGAGGAGCCGGTGCCGTTGACGGTGCATTGGCCGTTTGAGACAGAGTTGGAGGTGCCGAGGACGAGGGGGGCCGAGAGGCCGTCGTCGGGGCCGAGGTTGTTGACGAGGAAGAGGACGCCGGCGGGGACGGAGTAGGCGATGTAGCAGGCATTGCCGCCGTCGAGGGCGTTGTTGATGAGGGCGTTGAGGACTCCGAGGCGTTGGAAGCCGTTGGGATTAGAGAAGGGTAGGACGAAGGTTTTGGTGAGGCCGGAGCCACTGATGGGGAGATCAAGGGAGATGGAGGGGGGCGCATTGGCGACGCCGATGCTGGCGGAGGAGGAGGCGGCGGCGAGGTCGGCAGTGGGGTCGTCGCTGTCGGTGGTGGCCCAATTACTGAGAGTGAAGCCGTCGTTGAGGGTGGGGCCGACGGTGGTGTTGATGACTACGGCGCGAGACTCGCCGGGGGGGATGGTGCCGAGAGCAACGGTGACCTGGCCGTTGGATTCGGTGCAGGGAACGGAGCAACCGCGGAAGAGGAGGCCGGTGGGGAGATTGTTGCGGATCTGCGTGTTGTTGGAGGCAACTTCTGTTTCATTAGCGACCGTGGCGGCGATCGCAACGGGCGCGTTGACGGCGAAGAGAGCGCGGTGCCCCTGCGCCTTCGCAGAGGATGACGCGGGCGCGGGGGAGAGGACAGTCGAGAGGCGGAGGTTGATGCGGCGCTGCACGCCGGCTGGCTCCCGGTAGCGCGGGACTGGGGCGTTGCCGCGGGCGACGCCGACCGCGCTGAAGGGGCCGAGGCCTCCGCTGAGAAAGGGGAGGAGGGTCGTGATCTGCGGATCGGTGGCCCCTTGAATCAGCAGGGGGAACGTGAGCGTTTCGATGAGCGCGGGATCGGCCGAGAGGAGTTGCCAGACGGCGGTGACGGTGCCGGAGACGGGGACGAGTTCCTGCGAAACTCCGCCGGCGAAGTCGGTGCCGATGATGGGAAAGCCGCCGAGTCCCGTGGGGCCGGCGGAGAGGAGTTGGGCCCTGCCGGGACCTTGCAAGGGGAAGGTGGGGGCGAAGATTTTCACTCCGGCGGGAACGTTGCGAAGTGTAAGAATGAGGCGCGTCGGGGCAGCGACGTCGGCACCGGCGCGGAAGGCGGTGGCGAAGCCTTCGCGGAAGAGGATGGGCACGGAGCGGAGGTTAGCGTTCGAGGTGGTGAGGGGGGCACCTTGTTGGAGAGAGAGGCCGGGGAGTACGATGGCAGCGGTGACGAGAGGGTTAGCGACAGGGATGGGGTGAGTGGCATTGAAGCGGAGCCCGGCGGTGAGAAGAGCGGAGGTGAGAGTGGCGGTGGGGGCGATCAGGCTCGCGTCAGCGCGCAGGTTCGAGAAGCGGAAGGTGACCGATCCAGCCGGGGGGCGGACGGCGGGCCAACGAACGCTGTTATAGCCGGTGAGCTGGGCCAAGGTGGGCGGGCCGCTGTTGACTGAGAGAGCTGGCAGGTCGGCACCGTTGGTGACGTTCGAGTTGAGGGTAAGTTCGAGGTCGGCGACGAGGCTGGCGGGGAGGGCGGTGCAGGTGAGAAGCAGGTCGCCGAGAAGCTCCGTGCGGCCTTCGGCGGCGACGGCGGCGGGGGTGGCCGTGAAGGTGCAGGCGGCGGTGGCGGTGGCTCCGGCTTGGGTGACGACGAAGGGTTGGCCAGCAATGGTGAGGGAGGCGGAGCGGGAGGCGGAGGTGGGATTGGCAAGGACGGAGATGGCGACAACGCCTTTTCCAGACGCGGATGCGCCGGAGGGAATGGTGACCCAGGGTACGGGGCTGGAGGCCGTCCAGGCGCAGCCGGCGTTGGCGGTAACGTCGACACTGAAGTTCGCGGTGGCGAAGGAGTTGGACTGCGTCGATTGGGAGAGGACGAAGGTGCAGGGGGCGAAACCGGCCTGGGTGAAGGCTAGAGTTTGGTCGCTGACGGTGACCGTGGCGGAGCGGCCAGAGGAGGAGGGGTTGGGGTCGGCGACGAAGGAGAGCGAGGCGTTTCCGTTGCCGGTGGAGGCGGAGGTGAGACGGAGCCACGGCGCGGAGGAGGATGATGTCCAAGCGCAGAGATTGTTGGAGGCACCGATGGCGACCGTGCCGGAGAGGCCGGCGGCGGTGGCTGCGGTGACGGAGGCGGTGAGGCCGAACTGGCAGACGGGTCCGGATTGGTTGACGGAAAAGGGTTGGCCCCCGATCGTGAGGAGGGCGGAGCGGGCCGCGGTGGTGTTGTTCGCCTGGACGTTGAACGTGATGTTGGCGGGGCCGGAGCCAGCGGCGACGGAGGAGAACGCAATCCACGGGACCGGACTGGTGGCAGCCCAGGCGCAGCCGGGGGGCGCGGCGAGAGTGACGGAGCCGACGGCAGCGGTGACGGGTAACGTGGCGGCGGACGGGAAGAGGTCGTAGCCGCAGGTGCCAGGCGGGGCGACGATAAAGCTGAGGGGCGGGTTGGCGTAGAAGCCGAGGCTATTGGCGGCTGGCGCGGTGTAGCCGAGCCAGGCCTGGTACGTCCCGACGACGGGTACGGCGGTGGCGGGTACGGCGAGGCGGAGTTGCGTGCTGCTCAGGCGCTGGATGGTGCCGGTGAAGGGGCTGGAGTTGGGGCGTAGGAGATGGATGTAGTCCTGAGCGTCGAAGTTGGTACCGTTGAGAACGAGGGGGAAGGCGGTGTTGACGGGGACGACGTTGGGCGTGGCGAAGTTGACGGTGCGGGGGGGCGGGATATTGAAGGTGAGCGGAGCGGACGGGGTGCCGCCGGGGTTTTTGACCGTGACGGCGACGGGGCCGGCGACCTGTGTGAGGCCAGCGGGAATGGTGACCAGAAGTTGGGCGACGTTCTTGGTGCCTGAGGTTATGGCATCAGCCTCCATAAGGAGGCCATTCCAGGCGGCGGTGGCGTTGGGTTGAATCTGAGTACCTTCGATGAAGAGGAGGCGCGTGGGGTTGAGGACGTCGCCGTAACCCCAGTCGGGGGCGGCGGCGACAAGGGAGGGTGTGAGGGCGGAGCCAGAGAGGTTGAAGGAGAGGCCGGGGCCGGCGAGTTGGCCGTTGTTGCGGGCGGTGATAAGGACGGGGCCGGGGATGGCGAGGAGGTTGGCGGGGATGGTGACCGTGACGCTGTCAGAGTTTTGGGTGCCGATGTAGGTGCCGACAGGGACGTCGTTCCAGAAGACGGAGCCGGGGCCGTCGAAGCCGGTGCCGGCCACGATGAGGTTGAAGCTGGGGGAGTTGAGGAGAGCGGAGTCGGGGGAGAGGCCGGTGAGGGTCGGAGCGGAGATGGTGATGCGGCGGATACGGTGGTTTTCGCTGTCGCCGATGACTATGTTGCCGTTTGTGTCACGGGCAAATCCAGAGGGCCGATTCAGTTGAGCCAACTGGGGGAAACCACCGTCGCCGGAGAAGCCAGAGGTGGAATTTCCGGCGATGGTTGTGATGATTCCATCGGGGCCGACCTTTCGAATGCGAGAGGAATTGTATTCAGAGATGTAGGTGTTGCCTGCGGAGTCGACCATGACGTCATTGGGGCCGACTAAACACGCGGCCGTTGCGGGTCCACCGTCGCCGACAGTAGGGCAGCTGCCCGGACCAGCGAAATTCGATATGGTTCCGGCGGGCGAGATGGATCGCACTCGATTGCTGAAATATTCCACCACCAGGATGGAACCGTCGGGCCGGATGGCCAAGTATTGAGGCCAAGCGAGAGTTGCGACCGTGGCGAGCCCGCCATCGCCGGTGGAGGTTCCAGCCCCGGTGCCGGCTATGGTTGTTATGAGACCTGCAGGAGTAACCCGTCGGAGGCGATTGTTTCCGGCGTCAGAGAAGAGAAGATTCCCGGCTGGGTCGATCACCATCCCTCTCGGCTGGGTAACCTGCGCTGCCGTTGCCAGACCGCCATCACCCGAAAACCCGGCCACGCCGGTGCCAGCGACGGTTCGAATCACCTTTGTTCCAGCGTCAATACGACGGACGCGATGGTTGTTGTAATCTGCGATGTAGACGTTGCCGATTGGGTCTACCATAACAGCCAGAGGGTTATTCAAAGCGGCCTGGGTGGCGAGCCCTCCGTCCCCCGAATACCCGGCGGCTCCAGTTCCGGCGATAGTAACGATGTTGCCGTTGGTATCGATTCGACGAATGCGATTATTTCCGAAGTCGGATACGTAAACGTTGCCCGATGCGTCAGTGGCAACTCCAATGGGCGTGGAAAGTGATGCGTTTGTCGCGGGCCCGTTGTCTCCGCCGAAGCTTCCGACGCCGTTGCCCGCGAACGTGCTGATTTTGCCGAAGATGCCCGGCCGGGCGCGGTTGTAGGACGCGTTGATCTCAATGGCCGCGCGGGCGCGGCTCGAAATGCGGAGTTCGTCGATTGCGGCATCAATCGGGTTCGTGAAGTTGTCACTGCCGAGAACAAAGTTGGCGGCGGCAATCGCCGGGAGGGCGGACGTGAGCGTCGTCTGGTTGACTTGTACGCCGTCGAGATAGATTCGGATCGCGGTGCCCTCCCACGTAAATGCTGCATGGCGCCATTGGTTGGCCGGGAACGTGTTGGCGTTGACGGCAACTCCCTGCTCGAGTGCTAAGCGATTGAAAATGGCCCGCCAGTTCGGGGCAGCGTCCTTACCAAAGAGCAGGCCGCCGGAGGTGCCCCAACTCAATCAGTATTGATTCGCCGTGGAGGCGCCAGACCAGTTTGGTTTGATCCA
>Ga0209181_10009255_pt1 | contig 12981 bp, 7 predicted proteins | sample MAT05_FD_187208 | JGI IMG/M metagenome (GOLD analysis project Ga0209181, IMG submission 187208) | Freshwater microbial communities from Lake Fryxell liftoff mats and glacier meltwater in Antarctica - MAT-05 (SPAdes) (version 2) | ecosystem: Environmental > Aquatic > Freshwater > Ice > Liftoff... | reverse complement strand
GACGCTGGCAATCAAGGTGGGCGGCAACAAAGCCACGCTGGCCACGGAGAAGATCTTGATGATCTTGTTCTGGTTGATGTTGATGAAACCCACGGTGGCGGCCATCAGGAAGTTGATCTTGTCGAACAGGAAGGCGGTGTGGCTGTCCAGGCTGTCGATGTCGCGCAGGATCTGCCGCGCCTCTTCGAACTGCTCGGCATTCAACATGCGGCTGCGCATCATGAAGCTGAGCGCACGGCGCGTGTCCATCACGTTGCGGCGGATGCGGCCGTTCAGGTCTTCCTCGCGCGCGATGGCGGTCAGCGCCGCGCCGGCCGCCTGGTCGTTGACGTCTTGCGTCAGCACGCTGGCGCTGACTTTCTCAAGCCCGTCGTAGATGCCCTCCAGGCGGTCGGCGCTGTATTCGGCATCGGCGTCGTACAGCTTCAGCAGCACGTCCTTGGCGTCTTCGATGAGCGCCGGAATGCGGCGCGCACGCAGGCGCAGCAAGCGAAAGACCGGCAGGTCTTCGGCGTGGATGGAGAAGAGCACGTTCTTGGCCAGGATGAAGGCCACGCGCACGTTGCGCGCTGGCTGGGCCTCGACACCTTTCGCGCTCTTCGCGGGGTCGTCGGCATCTACAAGGAAGTCGGAGCGGATGTGCAGCTCGCCGTTGTCCTCTTCGTAGAAGCGTGCCGATTCCTCCAGGTCGTCGTCGATGACGCCTGCGGGGATGCTGAGCCCGAAGCACTTCTGCACCCAGGACTTTTCGTCTTCGGTCGGGCTTTCGAGGTCCACCCACACCGGCTGCAGCAGCGCCAGCGAGTCGAGCTGGTCGATCTCTGCCTGAACCAGCCGGCCCTGGGACAGCGTGAAGACGTTGAGCATGAAGCGGCTTTTCGAAGAACGGGGCCGCGCGCGGCGGACTGCCGGGGGTGGCTGAACCCCATCTGAGCGATCGACGCGGAATTATGCCCCTGGGTGCGTCTGCGAACGACGCACGCCAGACACCGGTGGCAGACTCGGCGCATGAAGAGATGGATGCTGCTGGTCGCTGTGCTGCCAGTGCTGGGGGTGGCGGGGCTGCTGGGCGCGACGGCAGCGGCGCTGCAGAGCGAACCCAGGGTCATCAGCCTGCGAGACGAGCCCGACGCGCAAGACGTGGCGCGCGCGCTGGCGCTGGTGCGCGCCCACGACCCGCGCCGCAGCGTCCCGGGGCAGGTGAGCGCCCTGCGGCTGAACGAACGTGACCTGGAAGTGCTGCTGAACCAGGCCGCCGTGCGGCATCTGGCCGCCGCCAGCAGCGTGAGCCTGCATCTGGGCAGCGCCACCCTGCACGCCAGCGTGCCCCTGCCGGCCAACCCTTTCGGTCGCTGGATGAACGTGCGGGCCAAGCTGCTGGAAACCAACGGCCTGCCGGTGCTCGACGAACTGCAGATCGGCCAGCTGCCACTGCCGGCGTGGGTGGGCGAACGGGCCCTGCTGTGGGCGGCCCGCCGGGCCGGCCTGGAAGCGCAAATGAAGGCTGCGCGCGATGTCGTGCAACGCGTGCGCTTCCGGCCGCACCAACTGGACGTGACTTACGCCTGGCGTGACGACAGCGCAGAACTGATGGTGGGCGCACTGGTGCCGGTTGATCAGCAGCAGCGCCTGCGCGCCTATGCCGAACAGCTGGCCCGGCTGGTGGCGCGCCAGCCTGCGGTGTGGACAGCCCCGCTGGCGCCGCTGATGGGGCCGATGTTCGCGCTGGCGCGCCAGCGCAGCGCAGCAGCCGGCGCCGATGCCGCCGCCGAAAACCGGGCCGCACTCCTGGTGCTGACGCTGTTTGCCAACGGGCGCGACATCAAGACCGTGCTGCCCTCGGCGCGCGGCTGGCCGCAGGCCAGGCCGGTGGAGCTGACGCTGGACGGCCGAAGCGACTTTCCGCGCCACTTCCTCATCTCGGCGGCACTGGCCGCCGAGGGCACGAGCCCGCTGTCACGCGCCATCGGCGTCTACAAGGAAATTGCCGACAGCCGCGGCGGCAGCGGTTTCAGCTTCAACGACATGGCTGCCAACCGTGCTGGCACGCGCCTCGGTGAACTGGCGGTGACGCAACCGCTGCGGCTGCAGGCCGCGCTGGCTGCAGGCGTGAAGGACAGTGACTTGATGCCGCGCTGGCGCGACCTGCCGGAATTCATGAGCGAGGCTGAATTCCTGAAGCGCTACGGCGGCGTGGGCGAACCCGCCTACACCGAGATGCTGGCCGAGATCGACCGCCGTGTCGCGGCGCTAGCGGTCCTGCACTGACTCGGCAGCGGCTGGCTTGTTCGAGCCGGCAACGAGGTCGAAACGGAACAGACGGCATTCGATGGGCCCGTTCCACAGCGGCACACGCCGGCTTTCCTTCAAGCGCATCAACCCGGGCAGCTTCATGTCGGGGCTGAGCAGCCAGGCCGTCCAGCCCGGGTACTGGCGCTTCCAGTGCGAGGCCAGGCTGCCGAAGAATTCGGCCGAGCTGCCACCGCCCTCGAAGCCCTCTCGCGCCGTGGCCGTGCCCTGGCCCTTGGGCGCGATGCGTTCGCCGTAAGGTGGATTCATCAGGATGGTGCCAGCGCCCACAGGGGGCGGTCGCTGCAAGGCGTCTGCGGTCTTGAAGTCGATGGCGTGGGCGACACCGGCGCGCTCGGCGTTGCGGGTCGCGAAGTCGGTCATGCGAAAGCTCACGTCGCCCGCGAACACCGGCACCAGCGGCGCATGCACACGGTCGCGCGCGGCCTGCTGCATCTCGCGCCAGGCCGCAAGATGGCTGCTGAAAGGCAGCAGGCGCTCGAAGGCAAACCGGCGCAGGCCGCCGGGCGCGATGCCGCAGGCCATCTGCGCGGCTTCGATGGCGATGGTGCCGGCGCCGCAGCAGGGGTCGAACAGCGGGCCGTCTGCGGCGCGGCCCTGCCAGCCGGCAGCGGCCAGCATCGCGGCGGCCAGCGTTTCCTTCAGCGGTGCTTCTCCGGTGTCTTCACGCCAGCCACGCTTGAACAGCGCTTCACCCGAGGTGTCGACATAGATCGTGGCGTGTTCTGGCCCGACGAACAGGGCGATGGGCAGGTCGGGCCGGCGCGTGTCGACACTGGGGCGTTCGCCGGTCTGTTCTCGCAGCTGGTCGCACACAGCGTCCTTGATGCGCAGTGCGGCGAAGTTCAGGCTCTGCAGTGGCGAGGCGAATCTGCCACGCCCGGCGCTGACGTCCACACGCAGCGTCTGGGCCGGGCTGATCCATTCGCCCCAAGGCACACGCCGCGCCAAGTCGTAGAGATCGTGCTCGTCGCGGTAATAGCCGTCCACCAACGGCCAAAGCACGCGCGTGGCGAGCCGGCTTTCCAGGTTCAGCTGCATGGCGGTGAGCGCGTCGCCTTCCACCCACACCCCGCCGCGCGTGGCCTCGGCGGTGGTGCCGGTGATGCGCAGCACCTCGTCGGCCAAGAGCGCTTCCACGCCACCGGCGCAGGGAAGGAAGAGTGAGGGCATCAGTCTGGCGCCGGGCCGTCCCAAGCCAGACTGCGCCCCCTCGGGGGGCAGCGATGGCGTGAAACGACAAGCTGAGGGGTCAACATTGTTCTGGCGCCGGGCCGTCCCAAGCCAGACTGCGCCCCCTCGGGGGGCAGCGATGACGTGAAACGACAAGCTGGGGGGGGGTCAACATCAAATCGCCTTTCGCATCGAAGCCGGCGCGATCTTCAGCGCTTCGCGGTACTTCGCAACCGTGCGCCGCGCCACCTGGATGCCCTGCTCTTCCAGCATCTCGCTGAGCTGGCTGTCCGACAGCGGCTTGTTGCCGTCTTCCGCCGTCACGAACTGCTGGATGAGCGCACGCACCGCGGTGCTGCTGGCGTTGCCGCCGGCATCGGTGTTCAGGCTGCTGCCGAAGAAGTACTTCAGCTCGAAGGTGCCTTGCGGTGTGGCCATGTACTTGGCCGTGGTCACGCGCGAGATGGTGCTTTCATGCAGGCCCAGCTCATCGGCAATCTCACGCAGCACCAGCGGCTTCATCGCGATGGCACCGTGCGTGAAGAACGCTTTCTGGCGCTCGACGATGGCCTTGCTGACCCGCAAGATGGTGTCGAAGCGCTGCTGGATGTTCTTCACGAACCAGCGCGCCTCCTGCAACCGCGAACTGAGGCCCGGGTTGGCGGCATTGCCGCGCTGGCCGCGCGCAGCCTGCGCGTAGAGGTCGTTGATGCGCAGCTTGGGCATCACGTCCGGGTTGAGCACCACGGTGATGCCGCGGCCGCTCTTGCGCACGATGACATCGGGCACCACGACCGTGGCTTCGTCGACGGCGAAGGGCCGACCGGGCTTGGGCTCGCAGGCGCGGATGAGCGCCTGCGCCTCGCGCACCAGGGCCTCGTCGCAGCCGGTCAGCGCGGTCAGGCGCTTCATGTCGCGGCGTGCCAGCAGCTGCAGGTACTGCTCGCTGATGCGCAGGGCCAGCTGGCGCGCGGCGCAGCGCGGTGTCTGTTTCAGCTGCAGCGCCAGGCACTCGCCGAGATTGCGCGCGCCCACGCCGGTGGGCTCCAGGCTCTGCAGCCAGCGCAAGGCGCAGCGCAGGCGGTCGTCGATGTCTTCGCGGCCCTCCGCATCGTCGACACCCAGCATCTCGGCCAGCCGTTCGGCGATCTCTTCCAGCGGGTCAGCGAGGTAGCCGTCGCCGTCCAGGCTTTCGATCAGCACCGTCAGCGCCGCATGGTCGGCTTCCGAAAGGCGCATGCCCATCACCTGCTGGCGCAGATGGTCTTCGAGCGAGCCGCTGCTGCTGCGGCGTTCCTGCGGCTCGCCCTCTTCGCCTTCGCTGTTGGCGCCCGAACCCGGCGTGGGCGTCTCACGGATGCCGTCGAAGTCGTCACCCTCGGTGCCGTTCTCCCAGTCGTCGCGCTCGGTGGTGCCGAACTCGTCGCCGCGTATTTCTGTGGCGCCGTCTGTTGCGCCATCAGTTGCGCCGTCCGCCGGTCCGTCGCTGCCGGTCTCGGCATCCGCCACGCGGTCCGCCACGCGGTCGACAGCCTGGCGTTCCAGCGGCGTCTCGAAGGGGTTGGCCGGCAGTTCCTCCTCGGTTTCGAGGAACGGGTTCTCGTCCAGCATCTGCCCCACTTCCTGGTGCAGTTCCAGCGTGCTCAGCTGCAGCAGCCGGATGGACTGCTGCAGCTGCGGCGTCAGCGCCAGATGCTGCGACAGCCGTACCTGCAATGAAGGCTTCATCGCAGACCTACATTCTGAAGTTCTCGCCGAGGTAGACCTTGCGCACCTCGGCGTTGGAGACGATCTCCTGCGGCGTGCCTTCGGCCAGCACACGACCGTCGCTGATGATGTAGGCGCGGTCGCAGATGCCCAGCGTCTCGCGCACGTTGTGGTCGGTGATGAGCACACCGATGCCGCGTGAACGCAGGAAATGGATGATCTTCTGGATTTCGATCACCGCGATGGGGTCGACACCGGCGAAGGGCTCGTCCAGCAGGATGAAGCGCGGTTGCGTGGCCAGCGCGCGCGCGATCTCCACGCGCCGACGCTCGCCACCCGACAGCGCCGGCGCCGGAGAGTCGCGCAGCTTTTCGATGCTCAGGTCGTGCAGCAGCTTGTTCAGCAGCTCGTCGATGACGGCCGTCTTCAGCGGCCGACCGTCAGGGCCCAGCTGCAGTTCGAGCACGGCGCGGATGTTCTCTTCCACCGTCAGCTTGCGAAAGATCGACGCCTCTTGCGGCAGGTAGCTCAGGCCCAGCCGCGAACGGCGGTGGATGGGCAAGCCCTGCACCGGCTGGCCGTCGATCGAGATCTCGCCCTGGTCGGCACGCACCAGGCCCACCACCATGTAGAAGATGGTGGTCTTGCCGGCGCCGTTGGGGCCGAGCAAGCCCACCACTTCGCCAGCGGCCACGGCCAGCTGCACGTCCTTGACCACCATGCGCGCGCCGTAGCTCTTCTGCAGGCCCGTGGCCTCCAGGCGGCTGTCCGGTGCCTGCGCCGGCTGCGCCGGCGATGAATCAGGGGATGTGGGCGACAAGGAAGCCAGCATCAGCGCTTGTCCTGCAGCGTGCGACTGGGCGTCAGCGGGGCTGTCGGCGGCGGCGTGGCGGGCGGCGTGCTGGCGGTCTCGGCACGCGGTGTCAGCGTCACGCGCACACGGCCGCTGGGGTTGGCTGGCGTCACGGCGCCGCCCTCGACCTTGAAGATTTCGGCGATGTTGTCCCAGACGATGGTGGCGCCAGTGATCTCGTCGGCGACGGTGCCGCCCCGCAACCGGCGCACGACCCCGTTGCCGACGAAGCGCAGCGTGTCGGCCCGGCCGTCGAATTCGATGCGGTCTGCGCTGCCTTCCACCACCTCGTCGGCGGGGCCGTCACGGCGCTGGCGCCAGGTGGCAGGCTTGCCCGGCAGGCCGATGACGCTGGCCGCGCGGTAGCCGTCGGGCATCTCACGCAGTTCGATGCGCTCTGCGCGCAGCACCATGCTGCCTTGGGTGATGACGGCGTTGCCGTTGAAGACCAGCACCTGACGCTGATAGTCCAGCGTGCCGGGGCGGTCGGCCTCCATCACGATGGGCTTGGTGCGGTCGGCCTTCTCGGCCTGCGCGCCGCCGGCAGCCAGGGCCAAAGCCAGCAGCGTCAGGTGGAACAACAGTGGGGGAAGACGGATTGGCATCTGATCGGCACGAAACTTGCAGGCCATTCTAGCGACAACTATCGGCTCGACCGCGCGCCCCCACCGCTTGGGATTTGCTGACAAAGCCTCAACTCGCGCTACAAACCAGGGCCCAGTCTCAGGCCACCTTTGCTGCCTCTTGCCGCAGCAAGGCCACCAGGCCCTCCGACGGCAGCGGTCGGCTGAACAAGAAGCCCTGGTAGACGTCGCAGCCCAGTTGCGCCAGACAGTCGCGCTGCTGCTCGGTCTCGACGCCCTCGGCCGTCACCGACATGCCCAGGCTGTGGCCCAGCTCGATGATCGTGCGCACCACTGCCAGGTCGGCGCGCTGCCCGGGCAGGTCGACGACGAAGGAGCGGTCGATCTTCAGTTCGTCCAGTGGCAGGCGCTTCAGGTAACTCAGCGACGAGTAGCCGGTGCCGAAGTCGTCGATCGACAGCGTAGCGCCGAGTGCCTTGATGTCGTTCATCAGCGCCATGCCGCTTTCCAGGTCGTCCATCAGCATGCTCTCGGTGAGCTCGATGATCAGGCGTTTCGCCGACACCCCACTGTCGAAGATCGCACGGCGCAGCACGCCGCCCAGCTCACCGTTGGTGAACTGCGGCTTGGCGACGTTGATGGCCACGCGAAGCTCGCCCAGGCCGGCGCTCGTCCATGCCGCGGCGTCGCGGCAGGACTGCTGGATGACCCAGTCGCCGATCCTGGCAATGAGCCCCAGTTCCTCGGCCAGCGGCACGAAGCGACCCGGCGGGAGCAGGCCGTGTTCAGGATGCTGCCAGCGCACGAGGGCCTCGGCGCCGACGATGCGCCCGCTGCGCAGGTCGACCTTGGGCTGGTAGTGCAGCACCAGCTCGCCGCGCTCGGCGGCGCCGCGCAGTTGCGAGCCCAGCGTCAGCCGTTCGTACGAGCGCTGGTTCAGCGCGGGCGAGCTGAACTGGTACGGCACCGCACCCCGGATGCCCGCATGTGTGGCCGCCAGGTCGGCGCTGCGGCGCAGCGCATTGGCATCCGCGCCGTCGCCGGGACACATCGATATGCCAATCCAGGGATGGGGCACTATCTCGTGTAGCCCCAACACGATGGGGTTGGCGAGCAGGCGGACGAGCCGCTGGGCTGTAGCCTCGACAGCGTCGGCATCGGCCATACCCTCCAGCAACAGACCGAACTGGTCGGCACCCAGCCGAGCCACGCGCGGTGCGCGGTCGACCGATATCGCCAGCAGGCCCGGTCCGGCTTCATGGCGTGCAAAGCGTTCGAGCCGCTGCGCCAGCGCGCGCACGAAGTCATCGGCCGCGGCCCGGTCGACGCTTTCGCTCAGACGCCGGCATTCAGACACCTGAATGCTGAGCACGGCCACCATGCCGCCGATCAGCTCGCGACGTTCGAGCATCGTCGCCAGGCTGCGGTCGAACAGCGGCGCATTGGGAAGCTGTGTCACGCGGTCGAAGTTGACCAGCTGCTTGTGATACTGGCGGAAGGCCAGCATGTTGCGCACGCGCAGCACGAGTTCGCTTTCGTCCACCGGCTTGGACAGGAAATCGGTGGCGCCCAGCCGCAGCGCGCGCAGCTTGGCCTCGGCGCCGGTGCTGGCGGTAAGCACGACGACTGGCGTGTAGCGCAGTGTCCGGTCGGCGCGGATGGCTTCCAGCACCTCGAAGCCCGACAGGTTGGGCATCATCAGGTCGAGCAGCAGCAAGTCCGGGTCTTCGCGCCGCAGCAGCGCCAGTGCATCGCGCGGGTCGTTGGTGACGACGATGTTGCTGTAGCCCTCGTCTTCCAGGTAGGTGCCGATGAGGTCGGTCATCAGCGGCTCGTCATCGACCATCATCACCTTGGAATCGAGCAGCCCGTCGCGCGAGACCGGTTCTGCGTCGCCGTCCAGCGGCACCGACAGTGTCGGTGGCCAGAAGTCGTTCTTCATCCGCTGGCCTCTGCATGCGCGGTGAGCGGTACAGCCGCGCCCAGGCGGATGCGCGCTTCAATGCGCCGTATGTCGTCCAGGGTGAGGCGAGCGGCGGCGTTGTCGTCCTGTTGGGCCGCTTCTTCCAGTGCCTTGGCCGGTTCAAAGAGTGCGTCGAAGCCCATGCTGCCCCCGGCACCCTTGAGCCAGTGCGCGAGGGCAGCCAGTTCGGCCATGTCGCCGCGCGCTGCGGCTTCCTCCATCTGCACCCGCTTGGTCGGCAACTGCTCCACAAAACGCGCCACGATGCGGCCCAGCTTGGCATGACTGGCCAGCCGCGAGACCAGCGGTGTGTCGTCTGCGCTGTCTGCGCAGTCTGCGCGGTCTGCACTGTATGTGCGGTCTGTGCTGCGTGCGCTTGTGCGCTCAAGCTTGAACTCGGGTTCGGCAGTAGCTTCAGTCGTGGCCTCGGCTTCGGCTTCGGCTTCGGCCACTGCCAGTGCAACCGCCTTGCCACCCAGACGCTGCGCCAGCTCCTGCAGCAGCGCGTCGACATCGATAGGCTTGGTCAGGTAGCCGCTGAAGCCGCTGGATTCCAGCTCATGTTCGAAACCCTTCATCGCGTTGGCGGTGAGTGCGATCACCGGCAGCAGGCAGCCGCGCTCGCGCAGCAGCCGGGTTGCCGTCTGGCCGTCCATCACCGGCATCTGCATGTCCATCAGCACCAGATCGAAACGACCCTGGGCCACAGCGTCCAGCGCCAGCTGACCGTTTTCGGCTTCGCTCACGTGCAACCCTACTTCCTCCAGCAGCACGCGCACGAGCTGACGGTTTTCGGCGCCGTCGTCGACCACCAGCACCTGGGCGTTCGGGAACGACCAGCGCACGCCCGGTGGGGCCGAAGCCGGTCCTTCGGCTTCGAGGGCCAGTGCCTCGGGCTGCAGCATCGGCGTGGCCGACAGGTCGCCGGCGTCCAGCCAGACGCTGAAGGTCGTGCCCTGGCCCAGCACGCTGCTGGCGACGATGTCGCCCCCCATGGCGCGGGCAAAGCCGCGGCTGATGGTCAGCCCCAGACCGGTGCCGCCGAAGCGGCGTGTCGTCGACGACTCGGCCTGCACGAAGGGTTCGAACACCGATTCGAGCTTGTCCGAGGGGATGCCGATGCCGCTGTCGCAGACGTCGATGCAGTAGCGCATGACGCCGGCCTGTGGTTGCATCCGCAACACCACGCGCACACCGCCACGCTCGGTGAACTTGATGGCGTTGCCCACCAGATTGGTGAGGATCTGCCGCAGCCGGGCCGCGTCGCCGCTGATCTGCGCCGGCAGCGCCTGCGAGAATTCGATGTCCAGCGCCAGGGCCTTGTGCTGCGCGCGCTCGGCCAGCGTCTTGATGACTTCGTGTGCCACGGCGTGCGGCGCGAAAGGCATGCGTTCGGCTTCCAGATGGCCGGATTCGACTTTCGACAGGTCCAGGATGTCGTTGATCAGGTTGAGCAGGTGTTTGCCGCTGGAGTGGATGATGTCCAGGTGCCTGGCGGCGTCGCCGCTGCGCGCCAGGCCACCGCGCCGCAGCACTTCGGTGAAGCCGAGGATGGCGTTCATCGGCGTGCGGATCTCGTGGCTCATGTTGGCCAGGAACTGGCTCTTGGCTTGGCTGGCGGCATCGGCGTGCTCCTTGGCCGCCTTCAGTGCCGTGCGGTGGCGTTCGAGCTGGGTGATGTCCTGGAAGCTGATGACGAAGGCCAGCGGCTGGCGCCGGTCGTCGAGCATGGGTGAGCAGTTCGCGCGCAGCGAATAGCGCAGGCCCGCGGTGTCGGTGACGGTCAGGAACTGATCGTTTTGCGGCTGGCCCGTGGCCAGTGCGCGTTCCCACGGCAGCTCTTCACGTGCGAGCGGCGCACCGTCGAGACTGCCCCAGCTGAAATCCGAAGGCGAGCGGTAGAGCAGCGCGCCGGGGTGCGCGGGGTCGAGCAGGCGACCGGCGGAGCCATTGGCCATGACGATGGTCCCTTTCGGGTCCAGCACCAGCAGACCTTCGGTGAGCGTGTCGTAGGCGGCCTGCACCCGCTGCGGCACGGCCGTGGAAGGATCCAGCTCGCGCAGCATGCGTTTGAGATAGCCCAGAAACACCATCCCGCAGGCGAAGAAGACGAAGGCCGCCAGCTTCACGCTGGGTTCCTGCAACTGCCCCAGCCAGCCGTCAGCGCGCAGCGGCTGGAAACTCAGTTCGATGCGGCCCCAGGCCTGCCCTGCCTGCCACACCGGCACGATGATCTCGGCACTGGTGGAAGCGGCGTGCGGGCCCGGCGACCAGCGCGCGGCATGCTCGCCGAGGTCGATCAGCAGGTCGCCGCTCTCAGCGCGCACGCCGATCGACAACAGCGCGGGATTGCGCTCGCGCAGGAACGACAGCGTTGCATGCAGTGCTTCGGGCTCGGCGTCGTTGAGCAGGGCCGACGTGGTGATGGCGATGGTCTCGGCCAGCGCGGTTCGGTGCTGGCGCGTTTGCGTCTCGGCGTCCGGCACCAGGCCGAGGAAGGTGGCGGCGAGCACCACGCTGACAGCCAAGGCCGACAGACCCAGCACCAGATACATCCGCGTGGACAGCCAACGTCTGGCGAGCAGTCTCTTCATCATGGTTGCTCCATCGCCGCGGCGGGATCGGCGACGCGTGCCGCGACATCGGCTGGGGGTTCTTGCGACGTTGCACGTGGCGCCTGTGGCTCGGGCCTGTCGAAGAACCTTTCGACATCGCTGTCGGCGTCGGCCGCAGGTGGGCCGCGGTGCCGCTTGACCGCGCCAGCAGCGGCCAGGACCGGCAGCGGGTCGATCAACTTCCAGGCCGGCAACGCAGACAGCATCGAGCTTGCCAGGACGCCGCCCCGTACCAGCCAGACGACATAGCCGATCGACAAGCCGCTGGTGACGGCGATGCTGGAGGCGACGACGCTGCGTTGGTCGAGGCTGTCCTCGGCCATCTGGCGCTGCAACTCGTCGAGCCCGCGCAGCAGGTCGTCGTTCTGCAGCAGTTGCATCAGCGGTGCGGCCAGGAGATCGGTGTATTGCGGCACCATGGCTTCGGCGAGCACGTCGTCGGCGCGGCTGGCGTTGACATTGCGCGGCGCCTCGTCGGTGGGGGCCGCGGCGCGGGCGGGCCCGGCTTCGTCGTTCGCAGAAGGCGACAGCGGGCCAGACTCTTCCAGCAGCCCGCCGCCGGGCATGCCCAGGGTGGCGGCTGCAGAGGGCGAGGGTGCGGCAGCCTGCGGCTTTTCTTCGGCGGCAGGGGCGTCCTCGGGCGCCAACGCTGCGACCGGTGGCGGCGCGGGTTCGGCTGCCGCTGAAGGCGGCAGGACGACGGGGGCACTCACCGTGAAGGCGAAAAGGCCTTGCGCGGTGGCGCCTTCGGCATCGGTGGCCGTCACGCGCACGAGGGTCTGGCCGATGGCGCCCGGGCCAGGGTCTGCGGTGAAGAGGCCGCGTGCGGCGTCGAAGCGCAACCAGTTCGGCAGCGCCGAGCCGTCAGCCAGCGTGGCCTGGTAGCGCAACGTGTCACCGACGTCCGGATCGACAAAGACAGCCGCCGGCAACTGGAAGCTCATGGGGACATTGATGCGCAGGGACTGCGGCGCCAGCGGCTGTGCCAGCAGCGGTGCGTCGTTGGTGTTCTCGATGCGGAGCCCGAAGTCGCCCGTCGCCGATCGACCCTCGCGGTCGGTGGCCGTGACTCGCACCGACACGCTGCCCACATCGTCGTTCGCCGGCGTGCCGCTGAAGATGCCGGTGGCAGCGTCGAAGCGCAGCCAGCCCGGGAGGGCGCTGCCGCTGTCCGACGTCGCGCGAAGGCTCAGCGCTTCACCAGTGCTGGCGCGCGAGAAGAGGTCGGCGGGCAGCGTGAAGCGCCAGAGCTCATCCTCGCGGACGGTCATATCGGGAATGCTGCCCAGCAGTGACGGCGCCTCCTGGCGCGGTGTCACGGCGGCCGTGACAGCGCTGTGCACCACTTCGGCAGTTCCGAAACCGTCGACGTAGCTGGCCGTGACGCTGATGGGCTTGTTGACCTGCGCTTGGGTGAGCAACAGCGTGCTTCCGGTGGCACCGGTGATCGCGCTGCCGCTGGCGAACCACTGGTAGCCGATGCTGCCCAGGCCGTCGGCGTCGGCCAGGGTGTGGGTCGCGGTAAGGGTCTGGCCTTGCGTCGGCACGCCGCCGATGCTGACGATGCCTGTTGGCGCGTCGTTGATATTGGCCACTGCGGCGGTGGCCAGGCTGCTCACGCTCGCTGCGTTCCCGAAGCCGTCGGTGTAACTGGCCGTGACGCTGATGACTTGACCGACCTGCGCCTGCGTGAGCAGCAGCGTGTTGCCGGTGGCGCCACCGATGGCGACGCCGCCGGCGAACCACTGGTAGCCGATGCTGCCCAGGCCATCGTCG
>Ga0209181_10009252_pt1 | contig 12985 bp, 11 predicted proteins | sample MAT05_FD_187208 | JGI IMG/M metagenome (GOLD analysis project Ga0209181, IMG submission 187208) | Freshwater microbial communities from Lake Fryxell liftoff mats and glacier meltwater in Antarctica - MAT-05 (SPAdes) (version 2) | ecosystem: Environmental > Aquatic > Freshwater > Ice > Liftoff... | reverse complement strand
GACGGCCGTCCCCGGGCTTTCTTCTTGACCCACATCGGAGGCGATGAGATGCGTCGGTTCGACGCCGGCCGGTGGCCGGTGCTGGTGGTGTTCGCCCTGGCCGCGGTCGGGTGCGGCGGCGGGAAGCCGACCGGCAGCGTGGCCGGGACGGTGAGCTACAACGGCGGCCCCGTCCACGCCGGCAGCCTGAACCTGATCTCGGCGAGCGGCGCCGCGGCGCTGGCGAAGATCGGCGACGGCGGCGCGTTCAAGGTGGACGGCGAGTTGGCCGCCGGCGAGTACAAGGCGTACGTGACGCCGCCGGTGCCGGAGCCGCTGCCGCCGGGCACGAAGGCGACGGCGCCGAAGAAGTTCGAGGTGCCGGCGAAGTTCCAGGACCCGACCACCAGCGGCACCACGGTGACCGTGAAGTCGGGGAGCAACGACCTGAAGGTGGAGTTCCGGTGATCGGTCCGCCGCTTGCGGCGGTGCACGCGGTGCATCGCCGCAAGCGGCGTCACTTCTTGAGGAATGGCACCGGCCGCAGCTCGATCTTCTTCACCGATTGCAGGTACTCCAGGGTCGGCTCCGCGTCGCGGCCGCCGACCTGGGCGTGGAAGTGGAGCGTGAACCCGTGCGGGCCGCGGGCGTCGATCAGCTTCGGCTGCAGCGTCAGGAAGGCGCGGACGGTGTCGGTGAGGCCGAGCATGGCGGCGCAGAACAGGTCCGGCCGGGCGCCGCGGTCCAGCAGCACGTTCACGACGTCGCGGCGGCCCATGTGGCTGGCGCCGCCGAGGCCGCTCTCCCAGTCGCCGCCGCCCCAGTCCATGAAGGCGTTCACCAGCGCCGGCTCCTTGTCGAGCAGGCGGCTCGTCATGGCGGCGTCGGAGTGGGCGTAGACGACGAAGTCGGCGACGAGGCGGCGGTTGAGCTGCGGCCGCCGCCAGCCCGGCTGGAAGTCCGGCGGCGGGTAGTCGAAGCTGAAGGGTGCCTCGGCCGGGACGCGGCGCGGCATCGGGGCGAGTTCGGGGGCGGCGGTGAGGTCGGACGCGGCGCCGAGGACGAACCCGGCGGTGAGGGCGGTGAATGAGCGGCGGTCGGGCAGGTCGGGCATGGGTTGTCCTTGTTGTCGGCCGCGTATTTGGGGCGAATCACCCGGGGTGAATCACCCGGAGAATCACCCGGGGCGTTGCCCCGGGCTATGTTATCCCAGGCCGTTGGCCTGAAATCCGGGTCGCCGTCTTCACCCCGAAGGGGTGGGATAACATAGCCCGGGGCAACGCCCCGGGTCGGTACGCGCCGGGTTTGAAACGCCCCCGGGGGCGCCCGGCGGCCCGCCCCCGGATCAGTCCCAGACGTACTGCTCGTCCCATTCGAGGCCGTGCGCCCGGAGCAGGCCGCGGAGCTCGTCCTGGTACGACCGGCCGGCGTGGTGCCGCTCCTGGTCGTCGATGTACGCGACCACCCGGTCCTCGTTCGACCGGCTCACGGCGAACGCGCCGTACCCGGTCTGCCAGTAGAAGTCCGGGTGGACGCGCCCCTTCGCCCACTTCGACGACTCCTTCTTCACCTCCTCGACCAGCTTGCAGAGCGCGACGGTCCGGGCGAGCAGGAACAGCGCGTGGACGTGGTCCGCCACCCCGCCGACCTTCAGCGGCGGGCAGCCGTGCGCGGAGAAGGCACCGGTCAGGTACGTGAACGCCTCGTCGCGGACCTCGGGCGCGAGGAACGGCTCGCGGTTCTTGGTGCTGAAGACGAGGTGGACCGCCGTCCGCGCCAGCGACTGTGGCATGGGTTAGGCTCCCGGTGGGACGGGATGAGCGGAAGCCCCCGGGGCGTGGTTCCCCGGGGCGTTGCCCCGGGCTATGCTATCCCAGGCCGTTGGCCTGAAGACCGGGCGCCCGTCTTCACCCCGAAGGGGTGGGATAACATAGCCCGGGGCAACGCCCCGGGTCGGTACGCGCCGGGGGCGTTTCGGGTGCTACGCCAGCACGTCGCGCACCACCTGCCCGGTCGGCACCAGCGGCACCGGGCGGTTCGCCCGGTCGGTCAACATCATTTCCAGGTCGTAGCCGAGCAGGTGGAACGTCGTCGCCAGCACGTCCTTCGGCGACACCGGCCGGTCGGCCACCGTCGCGCCGATGCTGTCCGTCTTGCCGACCACCTTGCCGCGGGCGATGCCGCCGCCGGCCAGCAGCGCCGAGTACGCCTGCGACCAGTGGTCGCGGCCGGCGCCCTTCGCGTTGTTCAGCTTCGGCGTCCGGCCGTGCTCACTCAGCACCAGCACCAGCGTGTCGTCGAGCATGCCGCGCTGGTGCAGGTCGGCGATGAGGCCGCTGTAGCCGCGGTCGAAGCCCGGCATCAGCTCGTTCCGCATCCGCGGGTAGTGCTCCCAGTGCGTGTCCCAGCCCGAACCCGCCAACCCGAACTCGTCCCAGAACACCGTCACGAACCGGCTGCCGGCTTCCACCAGTCGGCGCGCCGCGAGGCAGCCCTGGCCGAACACGGTGTGGCCGTAACTGTCGCGGGTCTTCGCGGGCTCGCGGCGCACGTCGAGCGCCTGCCGCAGCGTCTCGGAGCCGATCAGCGAGTACGCCATCTCCCGGTATGGGTCGCTCGGCGGCGTGCGGTCGGCGGCGCGGCGGGCGTCCTCGAACTGCTCCAGCAGCGACCGCCGGCCGTTCACCCGGTCGAGCGTCAGGTCGGCGACGCCGGGGTCGCCGAGGGTGAAGTGGCAGTCGGGGGCGGTGCCCACATACGGCTCGTCGAACTCCTGGGTGGTCGTGGTCAGCGTCTTGGTGATCTTGCGGTTCGCGGTGCCCTGGAACGTGGCGTAGTGGGGGTTGTAGGCGTTGCCGAGGAACGCCGCGTACGGGCCGGCGCGCGGCACCTCGCCCGTCCGCCGGCTGCTGAACTGCCACGGCAGCGCGATGTTGTCGGGCACCGGCTTCCGCAGCGCCGCGAGGCCGTGCTTCTGGCGCTCCAGGTACGACACCACCGAACCGATGAACGGCCAGTGGCGGGCGTCGTGCGGGCTCAGCTCCATCGACACGTCGATGTCGGGCACGGCGGTGGTGGCGTAGGCGACGCCGTGGATCGGGTGCTTGTGCGTCAGCGACCGCAGCACCGTGACGTGGTGCATCACCCGCGACGTGTGCGGCAGCAACTCGCACACGTCGCACCCCGGCAGCGTCGAGCGGATCGAACCCAGCTCGCCACGCACCTCGACGGGCGCGTCGGGCTTCTGGTCGGCGAGTTCGAGCTGGCTCGGGGAGCCGTACAGGAACAGGAGGATGCACGCCTTCGCCCTGCCGAACCCAGGTTCGCGGCCGGTGACGGCGGCGGGGTTGGCCTGCGCGCGGAGGAAGTCGGGGAGGGTGAGGCCGAGCGGGGCGAGGCCGCCGGCGACGAGGAAGTCGCGGCGGCTGGAGCCGTCGCAGAGTCGCTTGGGGTTGCCGAGGACGCGGAGCATGGGACGACTCGCGGCGGGCGGCCGGGGCGCGGGGCGGGTACTCGCTATGATGCGCCGGCGCGGTTGAAGCCGCAAGCGAAATGCGACCGGGCGGCGGTCGCGTGTGCGACCGCCGCCCGGGTTGGTTCGGCGGAGTGTTCCGGTCCCCGCCGTGCCTCTTCTCTCCCGGCCCCACTGGTCGATGGGTCCGACCGAGACGAAAGAGGGGAAAGCAACCCTCGTGCCACACGCGAAAAGAGCGGAAACGCCGGGAAAAACGCGGGGCGCCGGTGGGGGTGCGTGTAGGAATTACAACCGCAACGGGGGTGAACGGCAAAAGCTACACGGCTCCGGGCTTCGCCGCTTGCGGCGTAGCAGCGCTGCTACGCCGCAAGCGGCGGAAGAATCATTTCTTCCCAACACCCGGCGTCGGCGGCGGCGGAACCGCGTCCTTCACCTGCGGGTGGTTCAGCAGGAACGTCCGCCGGGCGTCCGCGAACGCCCGCAGGCTCATCCCCCGACCGCCGCCGGCGCCTGCGCTCGGGCCGTCGGCCGTGGCGCGCTCGAACGCCGCGTAGCCGTCCAGCGAGCGCGTCTCCTGCTTCACCTCGTCGGCGAGCAGCGCCCGCCGGGCGCTCACCACCGGGCCGAGCTTGTTCCAGTCGAGCGCGTCGGCGGCGATGGCCTTGACGCAGCCGAGGTACTTCGCCTTCAGCGCCGGCACCGCCAGCACCTTGCTCCGCAGCGGCTTCTGGGGGTCGTTCAGCGCCACCAGCGGGTCGAGCTCGACGCCGCCGCCGACCTTGCCCATGCCGCCGCCGGGACCACCCAACCCGCCCGGCAGCTTCGGGAACGCCTCCGGGCCGGGCGGCTGGCCGAACACCCCCGGCGGGCCGCCGCTGCGCATCTCCCCGAACTGCTTCCGCTGCTCCGGCGTCATCAGCCGCTCCAGCTTCGCGTCCACGTCCTTCTGGAGCGCGGCGAGCTCCTTCTGCTGCGCCTCGGTGAGGTTCAGGCCGTCGGCGATCGGCCGCGGCAGCACCTCGCCCGGCCGCGGGAAGCGCATCACGAAGCCGCCGCCGGGGCCGCCGCCGGGGCCGCCCATGCCGCCGCGGAACGACTCGTTCATGTCGTGCGGCACGAAGTGGAACTTCCCCTTCGCGTCCCGGAAGATGGTGAAGTCGCTGGCCCGCACCCAGTAGCCGTCGTTGTTGATCAGCGCCACGTCGAGCGCCAGGAACCACAGCAGGCTGTCCACGTCGCAGATCGGCCGCAGCTTCGCCTCGAGCTGGTCGGGCGGCGTCTGGGCCATCGTCTTGCACAGGTTCGCGAGCGCCTTCCACGCCTTCTCGTCGTCGCCGCCCTTGATCTGGTAGCGGCCCTTGTACGCGGCGGTGTCGTCGCCGAGGTAGTCGAGGCCGCCGCCGCCGCCGGGGCTGCCGCGCACCTTCCACCGCGTCCCCTTCGACGCGCCGAAGTTCTCCTTCAGGAACACCCTGTCGAACTGCTGGACGTTGGCGTACACGCCCCAGCTCTCGCCGTTGACGACCACGCGCACGTGATTCGCCTGCGGCGCCGGCGTGAACTGCCGGGCCACGTGCGAGTACAGCACCGTGCTCATCAGCGACGGGTCGTCGTGGCTGTTGAGGAGGTTCAGCGTGTCGTAGCCGAGGAGGTTCTGCTTCTTGTCCACGAGGTCGAGGGTGATGTTGAGCGACCGCTTGTACCCGGCCGGGACGCCCATGTACGACGACATGCCGCGGAAGTGGACGCCGACGTTCGGATACCGCTTGCCATCAACCACGAGGGTGCAGGGGACTTCCACGTCGGTGTTGTGGAACGTTTCGAGCTCGGCCTCCCAGTCGGCGTTCTCGAACTCCAGGAACACGGTGCGGAGGACGGTGCCGTCGTAGAGCGGCCGGTCGGGGAAGTTCGGCACGTCGGCGGGGCTGAGCTTGCGGCCGGGCTTCGCCGGCTCGCGGCCGAAGCCCATGCCGCCCTTCCCGCCGGGGGGGCCGAACTTGAAGCCGCCCTTGCCGCCGTCGTCGTTCGTCATGCCGTCGCGGGCGGCCTGGCGCTCGTCCTTGTTCAGGACGCCGTCCTTATCGGCGTCGTACTTGGCGAGAACCTTCCGCTCCTGACCGCCGGGCGGGCCGAAGCCGAAGCCGCCCTTCTTGTCGCCGCCGCCGAACGGGGGCTGCGACAGGGCCGTCGGCCCGCCGGCGACGAACGCCATTCCGAGCAAGGCCGCCGGGATCGACCACCACCGTGTCATCGTGTGCGTCCCCTGGGAGTGTTCACACCACCTAAACGGTATCTTCACGAATCGGGGACGCGGAATCGCGTGAGGAACGGGTGAGAGCCGCCGCCCGCGGCGGTGCAGCGCCGCAAGCGGCGTTGCCGCTATACTGTTCCCGTTCCCCGGGGCGGCGCCCCGAGTCCCTCTCACGGAGTCACGCGGATGCTGCGGATGTTGCGTACGGCGGCGGCCACGGCGGTGGTCGTGGTGGTGGTCGGGTCGGCGGTCGCCCAGCCCCCGGCGGCGCCCGACTTGTTCCCGACGAAGGCCGGGGCCAAGTGGACGTACAAGATCAACGAGCAGGACGTGACCGTGACCGTGTCCGGCCCCGAGAAGCTCGGGGACAAGGACTGCTTCAAGTTCACCACCGCGGTCAGCGGCGCGGAGAAGATGACGGAGCTGTACTACGTGACGGCCGACGGCGTGTACCGGGCGAAGGTGGGCGACAAGAAGGTCGAGCCGGCGGTCCGGGTGCTGGCGCTGCCGGCGAAGAAGGACGCGGTGTGGGAGGTGGACTCGAAGGTCGGCACCGAGGGGCTCAAGGGGAAGTTCAAGATCACCGACGAGAAGGCGAAGATCAAGGTCGGCGGGGCGGACGTGGAGGCGGTGCTGGTGGAGGCGGTGGACTTCGAGGTGGTGCAGACGAAGCTGGCGATCCGGCAGTGGTTCGTGCCGGGCAAGGGGGTGGTGAAGGTGGAGTACACGTTCGACAAGAACACCGCCACCACGATGGAGCTGAAGGAGTACACCGAGACGCCGAAGAAGTAGCGGGTGTCGAGTCGTGGGGCCGCGGGGGCGTGGGTGTGGTGCGAATCACCCGCAGAGCGGGGTCGCGTCAGCGCCCCGTGCCCCCGCATCGCTTTCACGTCCGGGTTCGCACGGGGCGCTGACGCGACCCCGCTCGGGAGCTCGTTCGGCGCTCACGCGAGCTCACCCAGCGCCGCCAGCAGCGCCGGCCGCCCCGCCGCCGGCGCCAGCCGGCCGGCGCGGAACACCCCGCGCGCCTCCAGCCACGCCGCGAACTCCGGCGCCGGCGACAGCCCGAACAGCTCCCGCACCGTCGCCGCGTCGTGGTAGCTCGTGCTCTGGTAGTTCAGCATCACGTCGTCGGCGCACGGCACTCCCATCACGTAGTTGCACCCCGCCGCCGCCAGCAGCAGCAGCAGGTTGTCCGCCGAGTTCTGGTCGGCGTCGGCGTGGTTCGTGTAGCACACGTCCACCCCGATCGGCAGGCCGAGCAGCTTGCCGACGAAGTGGTCCTCCAGCCCGGCCCGCACGATTTGGCGCTCGTCCGCCAGGTACTCGGGGCCGATGAACCCGACCACGCTGTTCACCAGGAACGGGTCGAACGCCCGCGCCACCGCCTGCGCCCGCGCCTCCAGCGTCAGCTGGTCGATGCCGCCGTGCGCGTCCGCGGACAGCGCGCTCCCCTGCCCCGTCTCGAAGTACGTCACCTGGTCGCCGACCCAGCTCACCGCCCGGCCGCGGTGCGACTCGCGGACGCGCTCCAGCCCTTCCGTCAACATCGCGGGTGTGACGCCGAAGCTGCGGTTGGCGGCTTCGGTTCCCGCGACCGACTGGAACAGCAGATCGACCGGCGCCCCGCGTTCCAGCGCCGCCAGCTGCGTCGTGACGTGCGACAGCACGCAGTGCTGCGTCGGCGCCCCGGTCACGTCGACGAGGCGGTCCAGCGCGCGAAGAATCGCCGCGACGGTGTCCACGGATTCGGTCGCGGGGTTCACGCCGATCACGGCGTCGCCGCAGCCGAAGCACAGGCCGTCCACAGCGGCGAGGAGGATGCCGCCGACGTCGTCGGCCGGGTGGTTCGGCTGCACGCGCACGCCGAACACGCCGCGCCCGCCGAGCGTGTTCCGGCAGCGCGTCACCACCCGCACCTTCGCGGCGACGTAGACGAGCTCCTTGTTCCCCATCAGCTTCGCCACCGCCGCCGCGACTTCCGGCGTGACGGCGCGGTGCAGCCCGGCCAGCGCGGCGCCGTCGGTGCGATGGTCGAGGAGGAGTTCGCGGAAGCCGCCGACGGTGAGGGAGCGCAGCGGGGCGAACGCCGCGCGGTCGTGGCCGTCGTGCAACAAACGGGTCACGCCGTCGTCGATCAGTGGCGTGTCGGCGATGTGGCCGAGGGTGACGTCGGCGAGGGCGAGCTTGGCGGCGACGCGCTCGCGCTCCGACCGGGCGGCGATGCCGGCGAGGGCGTCGCCGGACTTCGCCTCGTTGGCCTTCGCCAGCAGGTCGCGCAGGTCGGGGAAGACGAACCGTTCCCCGCGGACGACGTGGGCGTACATGCGTGTTCTCCACGAACCGCTTCCGAGCCGGCCCCGTAAGGGGTCGGAGTGTCGTGCGGCTCCGACCCCTTACGGGGCCGGCTCCGGGGCGCGGTCGGCGGCCCGCAGCCGCACGAGCCACGCCCGCACCGCCGCGGCGCGCTCGCGCGCCGCGGCCTCGGCTTCCTCCCACGACACGAGCCGGAAGCGGACGCGGTCGCCGGGCCGCAGCTGGGCGAGGCGGTCGAGGTCGGCGCGGACGACGTGCGCCACCTTCGGGTAGCCGCCGATCGTCTGGCCGTCCACGCCGAGGACGATGGGAAGGCCGTCGTTGGCGACCTGCACCGCCCCCGGGCCGACCGCTTCGGACACCAGTTCGCCCGCCCGCCGGGTCAGCGGCGCGCCGGCGAGGCGGACGCCCATGCGGTTGCCGGCCGGCGTCATGGTGTAGTCGTGGCGGAAGAAGGCGTCATCGGCGAACCAGTCGCGCTGCGGGCCGGGCAGGGCGCGGAGGACGACCACACCCGGAAAGGCCGCTGAACCCGCGACGGTGCCCGGCAAGTCGGTCGGTGCGTCCCCCCCCTTCCCTCTTAGGGAAGGGGGGCCGGGGGGGTTAGGTGCGTCCGCATGTCGTTGACCTAGAACGGGTGCGGACGTGGCAACCCCTCCCCCGGCCCCTCCCCCAGAGGGGGAGGGGTGCCCGCGCAACAACTCCTCCCGTGACACCGCTGAGGTGATTTCGGAGTCCGCCATCACCGCGAACCCGAGCCCGCGCGGCTCGCACCGGCTCGACCCGCACGCCAGCACGCCGTCGGCCTTCAGCGGCTCGAGCGCCGAGCGGCTGCCGAGCACGAGCGGCCCGTCGAACCCACCGGCCACGCACAGGTAGCCGCGGGCGCCGCTCGGCGTCGGGCCGATCGTGAGCGTGTCGCCGCGTTCGAGCTGGAACGTCGTGCCCGGGGTGACGGCCGCGCCGTTCACCGACACCGCGAACGGCGCCCCGAACACGACCGCGGCCGTCGGGTGCTCGGCGATCAGCGTCGGGCCGGCGAGCGTGAGTTCGAGCGCGGCCGCGTGCGGCGCGTTGCCGACGAGCGCGTTCCCGAGTGCCAGCGCGGCGCGGTCGGCGGCGCCGCCGACGGGCACGCCGAGGGCGCGGCTGCGCGGCCGGCCGGCGTCCACCAGCAGCGACAGCAGCCCGGGGCGCACGACGTGCAGGCTCATGCGGCGAACGCCCTCAGCACGAACCCGCGGGCCAGCAGCCCGGCGCGGACGGCCGTCGTGAACGCCACCGCCGCCGGGTTGTCGCCGTGGACGCAGACGGTGCGGACGCCGCGCTCCCGGACCAGCCGTTCGATCTGCGCCACCGCCTCGGCCGGGTCGTGGACGAAGGCGTCCGGTTCGGTTCGCGGCACGAGCGAACCGTCGGCCCGGTAGCGGCGGTCGGCGAAGCCCTCGGGGACGAACCGGAGCCCACGCTTTTTCGCGGCGACTTCCAGGGCCGACCCAGGGAGGCCGACGACGGGGAGGCCGCCGCACCAGCCGTACGCCTGCCCGGCGAAGACCTCGGCCAACCAGGGGTCGCGGCACGCCTGGTTGTACAACGCCCCGTGCGGCTTGACGTAGCGCACCTCCTGGTTCGACCCGCCCGCCATCGCCACGAGTGCGGCGAGCTGGTAGACGAGTTGATCGACGAGTTCCTGCGCCGGGAGGTGCTGTTCGGTCCGGCCGAAGTTCGCGCGGTCGTCGTAGCCGGGGTGGGCACCGATCACGACGCCGTACTCGGCCGCGAGCCGTAGGGTGCGGCCGATCTCCGCGGGGCTGCCGGCGTGGAGTGCGCAGCAGACGTTCGCGGACGTGACCAGCGGCATCAGCGCGGCGTCGAACCCGGCGGCTTCCCCGAGGTCGGCGTTCAGGTCGAGGAGCATGGTGGCAGAATAGCAAAGCCGCCCCGGGGCGTTGCCCCGGGCTATGCTATCCCACCCCTTCGGGGTGAAGCCGGGCACCCGGTTTTCAGGCCAACGGCCTGGGATAAGATAGCCCGGGGCAACGCCCCGGGCCGGGCTCGTATCACATCCTCTCCGCTCCGGTGCCCCCCGAGGCCGCCCATGCCGCGCCGCCTGCTCTGCCTCGCCGCCGTCGCGCTCGCCGCCGCCGCGCCCGCCGCGCCGCCCGCCGACGCCGACATGCTCGCCGCGTTCCCCCACCCCAAGGGCTACGTCGCCCCGCGCCTCACCGCCGCCGTCGACGGCGACCTCGCCGACTGGGCCGCGGTGCCGTGGTCGGAGCCGTTCGTGGACATCGAGGGCGACCGCCGGCCGGCGCCGCGGCACCGCACCCGCGTCAAGATGGCGTGGGACGACCAGGCGCTGTACGTCGCCGCGGAACTGGCCGAGCCGCACGTCTGGGCCACCCTCACCGAGCACGACGCCGTCATCTTCCACGACAACGACTTCGAGCTGTTCCTCGACCCCGACAGCGACAATCACGTCTACGCCGAGTTGGAGTTGAACGCCCTCAACACCACGTGGGACCTGCTGCTCACGAAGCCGTACAAAGACGGCGGCAAGGCCGTGAACGCCTGGGAGGTCACCGGCCTGAAGACGGCCGTGAAGGTGCAGGGCACCCTGAACGACCCGCGCGACACCGACACCGGCTGGACGCTCGAAGTGCGCTGGCCGTGGGCCGGGCTGAAGGAGCTCGCCGCCGCCGTGCCGCCGAAGGCCGGCGACCGGTGGCGCGTCAACTTCTCGCGCGTCGAGTGGGACGTGGTCGTGGACGGCGGCAAGTACAAGAAGGTGCCGGGTCGGCCGGAGCACAACTGGGTGTGGTCGCCGCAGGGCGTCGTCGACATGCACCGGCCGGAGCGGTGGGGCTACGTGCAGTTCGCCGCGGCGGCCGGCGAGGCGTTCCGCCCCGACCCCGAGTGGGAGGCGCGCGACTGGCTCCACCGCGCCTACTACGCCGAGCGCATCCACCGGGGGAAGGCCGGCCGGTTCACCGCGGAGCCGCGCGACCTGGGCCTGCCGCTCCCCGCCGGCCGCGTGGCGCTCGGGGCGACGCGGACCGGGTTCGAGGCGTCGTGGCTCGTGGACGGGAAGCCGGCGCTGACGATCCGCGAGGACGGGCGGGTCGTGCGCGAGTGAGGAATTCGCTTGGGTGGGTTAGCCCGGGCGGGTTACGGTAGTGTCACGATCGGAGGCGCGAATGGCCGGCGGCGACATCATCAGGCACCAGTGCGACGGGGCCGACGGGTGCGGCGTCACCTCGTCGTACCCGGCCGCCCTGTCCGGCACCCGGGTGAAGTGCCCGAACACGGAGTGCCCGCGGTCGTTCACCCTCCCCGGGCTGGACCTCCCGCTCGCCGACCCGATCGCGGACGAGGAGCCGCCGCACAGGTACGCGAACCTGCCGGTCGATCGCGTTAACAGGGGTATCGAGGCGAACGGTCAAGTCAGTTGGTTCTACAACATCGCCTTGTGGAACACCAAGTCTGTGACCGTTCAGGGGTGCGGATCGCTCCGACGCGAGGTGACCGAGGGGCTGCTCGCCGCGCTGGACCGATTCGGCAGGTGTCACCTCTCCCGCGCAGAGGACCGCGCGCGGGCGGTCGCGGGCCGGTGCGTGCGCCTCGAAACGACCATCGACGTAATCCCGGTGGTGGTCGACATCACCGCCGCGAGGGAGTACGACGCCGTCGTGGTAACCACTCACGCGTATCACGAGGATTACGCGCCGGCGGTTACGCGGTTCATGCTCATACTCGCCGCTCACATTCCCTTTCTGCCGGTGGCGATGATGTTGCTGATGTTCGCTTACTACGGGCCAGCCCTGCCGGTGAAAATGGCTGACCCTCTGAAAATGCAAGCCCGCGACTTCTTCGGCGACCGCGTGGAAGGGAATCCTCCGGCCGAACACGAACCACGTAAAGGAGACGATCCGAGGGAATTGCGGAATGATGAGGTAAGGCAAGTCGAACCTCCGAAAGCAATCGGACTGCGCGTGATCTGCTTTCTGCTGGGAGCAGCAATCGGTTCGTCAGTGCACTACTTCGGAGTGCGACTGATTATTGTGATCCTCCCGCAAATTGGGTCGGACAACGGGGTCGCCGCCGTGCAGGAGCGGCTGGGTAACCTGGAGCGCAGGATCGAACAGTCGATTCAAACCGTCTTGTCCGAACTCGGCGTCCCTGACTCGAACGTCAAGTGGAGCCGATGATGGCCGACCCGGCGGCGCTCCGCATCGACCCGCTTCCCGACTTCCTCGCCGACCACACCCTCCTGGCGACCGACCTCCCCGGTCGGCTCGTCGAACACGCCCGCCGCTGGACCCAGGTCGTCCGCAGCCTCTGGGCGTGGCACGACGCCGCCGGGTTCACCCTCCGCTACCGCGCCGAGCCGGGGCGGCCGACCGTCCTCGTCACCGTCGAAGGCGTAGCCGACGACCCGGATCGCCAGCCCCGGCTCGACACCGACCTGGAGATGCGGTTCCGCGACTTCGGCGTCGCCGTCGGCCGCATGGCCCACCCGCCGACCCCGCTGGAGCGGCACCCCGCGGCCCGGACGGTCGAGGTGCGGCAGCGGGTCGATTCCAGCGTCTGGAAGGCCGGCCCCGGCGGCACGTTCCAGTTCCCCGTGCGGGTGCTCCTGTCGCTCGGGGTCGTGGCCGAGCTGGCAGTCCACCTGCGGCCGGTGACGCTGTCGACGGCGGAGGCGCTGTTCCTCCGCGCGGCGGCGGCCGAGGCCGAGGGGAAGGGGCGGGCCACGCTCAGCGCCGGCGGCGGGACGCAGCAGCTCAGCCTCGCCGACCCGGCCGCGGCACTCGCCGCCGAGTTGTACCTGTCGCAGTACCGGCGGCTGGCCAACCCGTTCCTGGTCGCCGTCCGCTGCGCCGCGGCCACTGCCGCCGACGCCGACGCCCTGGCTGCGTCCGTCCGGGCGGTGGTGCTGGAGCCGCCGCTCGAACCGGCCGACC
>Ga0209181_10009251_pt1 | contig 12986 bp, 9 predicted proteins | sample MAT05_FD_187208 | JGI IMG/M metagenome (GOLD analysis project Ga0209181, IMG submission 187208) | Freshwater microbial communities from Lake Fryxell liftoff mats and glacier meltwater in Antarctica - MAT-05 (SPAdes) (version 2) | ecosystem: Environmental > Aquatic > Freshwater > Ice > Liftoff... | reverse complement strand
ACCGGGGTCGAGATTGATGAGCGGTTAGCCAAGGCCCGAAATGACGCGGCACGCCTAGGCCTACATCCCGAAGAGGCGCGCTGTTCAGCCGTGCTCGCGTCGCGCTGCGCATTTGCTGGAAAATTCGCCGAGGCTAACCTGGAGATCAAGCGGCTGCTGCTGCTTGCGGAGGTCAATCATTTAAAGCCGGCGGCGGTGGACGCCTATCAAGCGCAGGCTATCGTCCGCCAAAGCCAAGGCGCTTTGAGCGCCGCACTCGAAGCTCGACGCAACGCCGTCGTGGCAGCGCGCGGGGCCAGCCTGAAAGAGCGCGAAGCCATGCTCACCACCAACCTCGGCTTTGCCCTCACCACGATCGGTGCTCGCCAGGAAGCACGCGCCGCCCTTGAGGCAGGCCTGGCCCTTGCTGACGCAATCGGGAGCGGGGGCGCCGTGCGCCACGCCCAGATGAATCTCCTTGGCTGGACGGCTACGTTCGGCAGCGATCGTCGGCTCGACGCTCACCTCGCGGAGGCTCGCACCGATGCCGATGCATCCGCGAGCGGTGTTTGGGCGCCACCCGATCGCGCCAACCTAGGGATCCTTTTTTATCGTGGTTGCGAGCTTTTGCGGGCCAATGCTGAGGGTGCGAATCACCGCGCGCTTGCCCTGCTCAAGATGGCCGCTGAAGCCTATCGAGCCATGGGCCACCGAGACCTCTTACCTGTCGCACTGGCCATGTGGGCAGAAGCCGAATTGCGACATGATCGCGTTTCGCAGGCGCAAGCGCTCGCTCATGAAGCAGCTGCCCTAGTGGACCAAGGCGCTGCGAGCCTACTCAATGAATCGCAGGTCTATCTCGTTCTTCACAACGCGCTCCTCCGCCAAGACAATGCCGATGCTGCGCGCGAAGCGGTGTTCCGCGGCATGCAACCGCTCGTCAAACGTGTGCACGGTCTGAGCGGCACGCCCTACGCTCGTCTCTTTCTCACGGAGCTTCCCTCCAATGCGGCCCTCTTAGCGGCCGCTGAAGGTTACGGGCTCGTGCCCGACGAAATCCAGCGCCACCTAGAAGGTCGCTAGGAAGATTGCTGACTCCGCGGTGCGGAATCCTTGAGCAGCGGAGCCAGGCGCTCGCTCGCTTCGATCAATCGAGGAGCATCTTCAATCAGCGCAAACCGAACGAAATTCTCCCCGCCAGGACCAAATCCGCTCCCCGGTGACACCGCGACGTGTGCCTGCTGAATCAAGCGCGTTGTGGCCACCAGCGAGCCCTCTGCTCGCCAAACTTCCGGCAGAGGCACCCAGAGGAACATCGTGCCTTGGGGCGCCGTCACCGTGTCCCAGCCGGCGTTGCGGAGCCCATCCACGAGCACGCGTGCGCGCTCAAAATAGCGAGTTCGGATCTGGTCCACCAAGTGATCACCGTGTGTGAGCGCCCAAGCCGAAGCTAGCTGAAGCGGCGCGAAGGTCCCGTAATCCATGTAGGATTTCAGGTGGCCGAGTGCTCGCACCATCCGCTCATTTCCTACCATGAAGGCCACGCGCCACCCGGGCATGTTGTAGCTCTTGGACATGGAATAGACCTCCACGGCGAACTTCTTCACGTCTTCGGAATCAATTCCGCAATCAAAGATGCTCGGGGCGTGTCGCGTCTGGAAATCAGAATCCGCATAAGCAAGATCGTGGAGCAGAAGCGCCCCTTCGCGCTGCACCACGCGTAGAAAATCATGGAGCATAGCGCGGGTGATAGTCAGACCCGTCGGATTTTGCGGATAGTTCGCGATCACCAGTTTAACGCGTCGCCCTTCGACCTTCGCCTGCGCAAATGACGCCTCCAAGGCACGTGCCGGCTCAACGCCAGAATTGGCCGCATAGTTCAGCACATCGGCTCCGGCAATCAGCGGACCTCCACGATGAATCGGATAACAGGGATCGGGCGCAATCACCGTATCTCCGTGATCAAGAATCGCGAGGCACAGGTGGCTGATCCCCTCCTTCGCGCCCATGGTAACGATGACTTCCCGCTCAGCGTCAAAACGGACATTGTAGCGCCGCGCGTACCACTCGACCAACGCTTGGCGAAGCGGGGCGACACCCGGCCCTGGATGATAACGATGGTTCCTCCCGACGCGTGCGGCGACCTCAAGGCGCTCAACGATCTCAGGCGGTGTAGGCTGGTCGGGATTGCCCAGACCCAGATCGATGATGTCCGCCCCCTGCGCCAGGGCCTCGGCCTTCACCGCATCTGCGGCCAGGAAGGCATAGGTGGGTAGTGACTCGGCGCGCGGAAAAGACCACTCAGGGGACACGGCGCCGTGCTTATCACGAAACCTGGGCGCAGCTCCCCCGAAAACCTGCGTGGGGCAATGGAAAGCTGTCTGGATTCGCGAAATTTCTCCGACAGATTGCTCGGCGAACGCCAAAATCAGACTGAATCTGGAGTTTGCAGCGCCGGAGGACTACCCCCTGTACACTGAGGGCCATGGCTCGTTATGAAATCCGCGGAGCCCAGTCTTCGGATGAAGACGCCTTCATGCAGCTCGCGCGGTATCTCAATACCGTCAATCTTCCCGACAGCCGCCCGCATATTCGCAAGCTCCTAGCGCACTCCGAGCAGAGCTTCCGAGGTGCCATCACGGACCCTACGAAACGCAAGTATGTGTTCGTGCTTGAGGACACCGAGCAGAAGGTGGCGGTCGGCACCTCAACGATAGTCGCCCAGCTGGGGCGTCGTGACGCCCCCTACATTTTTTTTGATGTGATCGACGAAGAGAAATATTCGCGCACCCTCGACAAGCATTTTCATCACACGCTGCTACGCCTGGGATTTTCGTATGCGGGGCCCACCGAGCTCGGAGGGCTGGTGGTACGCCCGGAATATCGACGGTCCCCGGAGCGCCTCGGCCTTCTGATTTCGTACGTGCGGTTCCTGTTCATTGCCACGCACCGCACGCTCTTCCAGGACGAAATCTTGGCAGAGCTCCTACCCCCACTTTCCGCAGACGGTAAAAGCCCGCTTTGGGAGGCTTTGGGCTGGCATTTCACCGACATGAGCTATGCCGATGCCGATCTTTTCTCGAGTGAAAACAAGGACTTTATTCGTGACTTGTTTCCGATGGAGCCCATCTACGCGTCGGTTCTCAGCGAGTCCGCGCAAGCTGCGATCGGGAAAGTAGGCGAGCAGACACGCGGCGTTGAGAGTATGTTGCGTCGGATTGGGTTCAAGTACGCCAACCGGATCGATCCCTTCGACGGAGGACCGCACTTTGTTGCTAACACTTCGGAAGTTTCGCTGATCAAAGCGGCGACACGTGAGCGCGTTGGGTACATCTTGCCAGACGCCGAATGCGCTGTAGCTCGAACCCTGCCGCCCGGGCGAGCCGAACACCAAGCTTCGGAAGCCCGGCACAGCCTCGTGGCCCGACAGTATGCGGACGCACCGTTCTTCAAGGCCGTGCTCGCCGACGTCGAACCTGCCCCGGATCTTATCCTTCCGAAGAGTGTGGCCCTCCACCTGGAGCTCCAGGTGGGTGACCCAGTGATGATTCTGCCAGTCCGTTAAGGCTGAGGAGGCGACGCTGCCGGGACCGAACCTGGGGAGCGCTGCGCTTTCACATCATCTTGCACCACACGCCCATCCACCATCCGAACCACGCGCGGCATACTCTCGGCGAAGGCAGAATTGTGAGTGACGACAACAATCGTGGTGCCGTGCTCACGATTGATCTGGAAAAAAAGCTCATGGATGGCCTCGCTCGTTGCGCTGTCCAGATTTCCGGTGGGCTCATCGGCAAGCAGCAATTTGGGATCAAGAGCCAACGCGCGTGCCACTGCCACGCGCTGCTGCTCGCCACCGCTCAGCTCACCCGGCCGATGCGTGAGGCGATGGCTGAGCCCAACTTCCTCAAGCAAGGCACCTGCGCGCTTGGCCATATCCTTCTTGGACCGACCCTGAATCAACCCGGGCAACATTACATTCTCGAGTGCGTTGAACTCGGGCAACAGATGGTGAAACTGAAATACAAATCCAATCGCGCGATTTCTCACAGCCGCAAGGCGCGATGAACTCATGGTGGTGAGCTCCTCCCCTGCAAGCCGGATGCGCCCGCTGCTTGGCAGATCGAGCGTACCGATGCAATGCATCAAGGTGCTCTTCCCAGCTCCCGAGGGCCCCACGATGCTCACCACTTCACCCTCATACAGACAAAGATCAATGCCCTTCAGCACATGCAGCATCTGCCCCATGTGCTCGAAACGCTTGTGCAGATCCTCTATAATAACCAGTGCTTCAGCCACGTTTGCTCCTCACTCGTAACGGATCCCATCCACCGGTGGCAAGCGACTCGCCGCCCGCGCTGGATACAAGGTCGCGAGCGTCGTGATCAGCATTGCGCTCGCCGCCACCAATACATAATCCAAGGGTTCAACTGAGATCGGAAGCCGATCCACGTAATACACGTCAGGATCCAAACGCACTCCGAACCAAAGCAAAAACAACGCCGAGGCCAGGCCCGTTACCACGCCGAACACGGTGCCAACCCCGCCGATCATCATACCTTCGGTCATAAAGATGCGCAAAATCGCACCATCACTGGCGCCGAGTGCCTTCAAGATGGCAATCTCCTTGCTCTTCTCGGTCACCATCAAAAGCAAGGTGCACAAGATACAGAAGCTTGCCACGGTGATAGCAATCGATAAGATGATGAAGGTCGCGATCTTTTCGAGCTTGAGCGCAGAAAAGAGATTCTTATTCATCTCCTTCCAATCGCGAACCAACAGGTCACGCCCGCGCACGAGCTCCGCCAAGCCTGCCGTAACAGGTGCGACCTCCTCAGCCTTCTCTACCTTGGCTTCCAGGGCGCTGATATTTTGGCCCATATCGAGGAAGCTTTGGGCGGTGTCCAGCAGCATGTAGGCGTGCGCGGCGTCGTATTCGTACATCCCGCTGTAAAAGATCGCAGCGATCCGGAAGCGGCGCGTTCTGGGCAAGACACCCATCGGACCCAAATCCCCAATGGGAGACACGAGCGTTACCTCGTCCCCGACATAGACGTGGAGCGTTTTCGCCAACTCCCGACCTACGATCAAACCCGGATCCGCCGCCGCCGCCTCCACTGTGTCACGAACGTCGGGGTCCAAATCGGGTTCGTCGAGGTACGGATCCAGGCTCGGCCCTTTGAGGTACAGCTGCCCGCCAGGGCCAATCCCGATCGGCTCGTTGGGCTCCAACTTGAGCAAAGCCGCGGGGTTCTTCAGATACTCGAAGCGACCCACCTCAATGTTCTTCACGAGGTCGATCACGTTCCCAATCGACTCAGGGTCGATCCCGCGCAGCAGAACGCCTCCCGTGTTCGAGGAACTGGAAGCCACGGCTTCGCCAGTCACCACCGGAGTCACCGCACGCACGCCGGGCACCCTGGCTGCCTTCTCCAGGGTGCTACGCCAGTCGGAAAAACCACTCGATTCGCGAGCCTCAATCCGCACATGAGCATTATTTCCCAAGATCTTGCGTTTCAAATCGGCGCCAAAGCCGCCCATAATCGAAACCACGGCGCATAAGGCGAACGAACTCACGCCAACGCCGATAATCGAGAGAAACGAAATCACCGTCAAAAATCCGCTCTTGCTCGCACGCATGTGCCGAGAAGCAATGAACGGGATAAAGCCTCGCCCCTCCATGCGATCCAAAACGAGCGGGGCTGCCAAGGCCATAAACGAAACCACAAAGCCCGTCCCAGCAAGCGCACCGCCAACTCGAATCACTTGATGCCAAATGTTGAAGAAGCTTCCGCGAGGCTCGGGCAACGTCAACGACCAGCTGCCAAGCGCCACAAAGCACACCAAGCACAGGCCCGTAATGCCCAATAAGATTCCGCGCTTTCGGCTCCGCCCCAGACTCCGAAGGCCCATCACGATACCAAAAAGCACTAATAAACCAGCGGCGCCCGCGACGGAAATACGTCCACCTTCACCGATGGCAGACCAAAGGTGGTGGAGCTTTTCGGAAGCGAGCTCGACGAAGCCGCGTGGTGGACTAGGAAGCTTCGGGGTCATCAAGACTCCGGACGCAAGAGCGGAAACGCAATCACGTCGCGAATGGATGCCTGAGAAGTGAGCGCCATCACGAGTCGATCGATGCCCATGCCGAAACCTGCGGCGGGAGGCATCCCGTGCTCGAGCGCCATGATGTAGTCCTCGTCGTAATCCATGGTTTCTTCCGCACCTTGGCTCTTTTTCTCGACTTGTTCGCGAAAGCGCTGAGCTTGATCCTCCGGATCGTTGAGCTCACTAAAGGCATTGCACAGCTCACGACACTCAATGAAGAGTTCGAAGCGATCGACGAGCGTGGCGTCAGTGTCTTTGCGGCGAGCCAGCGGGGAAACTTCCGCTGGATAATCCAAGATGAACACGGGCAGACTCTTATCCATGTTCGTCGAGCGGAAATCCTGCGCAAGAAACGGCTCAGCCAGGTACTCATACGCCACAAACGCGCGTTCTCCGTCTGAACCACAGCCGGCCAGTGCCAAGCCCAAATTCCGCCAATCCACAGCACGCGCCCGCTCCGAGGTGGCCTTCAGCTTTTCTGCCAACGCCTTCAACAGCGACTGATCGGCTCCCTTTTGCTGACGGCTCGGGGCCACACTCGCGAGTTCTGGCAGCACCGAGGAGGCAACCCGAGATTGCTCTAAACCGCGCTCAACCGCTTCGCTCAACCGCACGCGCGCAAATGGCTCATCCAACGTGAAAGCTCGAGCTGCTTTGAACACCGCATAATCAGAGCCTAGCCCACGCTCGGCCATTCGCGTTTCTACGAAGTGATCGACATGCCGGAATAGCTCTTCCGCCACTTGGGTGAGCGTTTCACAGGTGGCATAGGCTTGATAAAATTCAAGCATCGTGAATTCGGGATTGTGGCGCGTGCTGATGCCTTCATTCCGATACGAGCGCCCGATCTCATAAACGCGCTCAAATCCACCAACCAGCAGGCGCTTTAGGTACAGCTCGGGAGCAATCCGTAGGAACAACTCTAGGTCGAGCGCGTTGTGGTGCGTCTCAAAAGGCCGCGCCACGGCGCCGCCCACAATTTGGTGCAGCGTGGGCGTTTCCACTTCGAGAAAGCTGCGACGGTCTAGGAAATCCCGAACGCCTTGCACAATCAGCGAGCGCGCTTGGAAAACCGCGGCGACGCTCGGATTTGCGATCAAATCGACGTAGCGCCGACGGTATCGAATATCGACTGCCGTGAGTCCGTGCCACTTATCAGGCAAGGGCCTGAGGGCTTTGGTTAACACTCGAAGCTCGGTCACTAAAATGGTCAACTCACCGGTCTTCGTCACCATGACCGAGCCGCGCGCCTCAATGTGATCGGCTACATCCAGCGCATCCAGGGCTTCGAAATGTTCCCCCATCACATCTTTCTTGGCGAACAGCTGGAGGGTGCCTGTGCCATCCCGGAACTCCATGAAGACGGCTTTGCCAAATCCTCGGCGTGTCATCAAACGACCGAGCACATGGAAGCTGGCGTCCCCTGCGAGCTCGGCAACTTTGATCGGATCGTAACGCAAGTCAGATGGCGGATCTAACAGCGCCGCGGCAAACTGTTCGCGGATGGCCTGAACCTGAGCGCGATCGGCCACGCTGACATCATTGGCAAACGGGTTCTTCCCCTGCTTGCGCAGACCTTCGGCTTTGTCGCGCCGGATCTGAATCAACGCGTCTTCTCCGGATTCGTCTAGCTCTGTCATGGCAGTTTGAGCCATCGCGCATAGCGCGGCCCCCGCTAAAGATCCACCCAAACCACTCCGGCCTGCTTCGGCTTGGTCGGACCCAACGCGGCACGCCAAGCCTATAGCGCTCTAAATGCGCCGGCCTGAACCAGCGCTCGCCAGCTTATCGGCATTCTGCATCAAGTACGCCTCGATAAAGCCGTCGAGATCGCCATCCATGACGCCACTGATGTCGCTACTTTGATGTTCCGTTCGCAGGTCTTTCACCAGCTGATACGGCTGCATCACATAGCTCCGGATCTGATGCCCCCAGGCGATATCGCCCTTGGCATCTTGGGCCTCCTGCCGTTCGGTGGTGCGCCTCAACTCTTCCTTCTCATACAGCTTGGCTTTGAGCATCTTGAGAGCCATTCGCCGGTTCTGGTGCTGGCTACGCTCTGCGCGACAGACGACCATGATCCCCGAGGGCAAGTGCCGCATTCGCACGGCGGTCTCCACCTTGTTGACGTTTTGCCCACCCTTGCCACCGGCACGCATGGTTGAGATCTCAAGGTCGGTATCTTTCACCTCGATATCAATTTCATCTTCGATATCCGGGGCAACCTCGACAGCGACGAACGAAGTGTGCCGCCGCGCGTTCGAATCAAACGGACTGATTCGCACCAAGCGATGCACACCGATCTCAGCTTTGGTGTAGCCGTAAGCATTGGCCCCACGGACAATGAACGACGCACCGTCGATACCGGCTTCGTCGCCCGCCTGGAAATCCACCATTTCCACGATAAATCCTCGCCGCTCACACCAACGCAGGTACATGCGCAGCAGCATTTCAGCCCAATCCTTAGCCTCCGTGCCACCACTACCGGGGTGAATACTCACGATGGCGTTCGCGTGATCGACGGGGCCGGACAGCATGCGTGTCAGCTCAGCCTTGCGCACACGTCTGTCTAGCTCGTTGGCTTGGTCAGCGACTTCGACTTGCATCGCTTCGTCGTTTTCGCCCGCCGCCATTTCAAGCAACTCTAAAGCGTCGCTGACGTCGCGCTCCAAGCTCTCTGCCAGCGTGACCTTCTCGAGCATCGCTGCCCGGCGCCGCATGGTGGCCTGAGCCTTTTCTTGATCGTCCCAAAACCCATCTTGGGCTGAAATAGAATCGAGCTCTTCGATGTCGCGCTTTAGCTGAGCGACGTCAAAGAGACCCCCTTAGCGCGGTAACGCGCTCTTGAAGATCCGAAAGGGTGCTGCGCGTTTCTGCCAACATGATGCAGGCCTTCTAGCCGTCGGCTCAGGGCATTGCCAAGAAAAAGCGCAGAAGCCGCGAAAAACGTCGCGCTAGGCACGCCCAATTGCTCAAATTCGCTGGCTCGCGCGCACCTTCCGGCGGGCCGCGTGTTAGGCGCCGGGAAGTTCCGTTACCCTTGGGGATCATGGATACCATCACTGAAAACGTGCGCGCCATGTACGAGGCGTATCCCTACCCTTCGCACGGCACGGCCAACATCCGCTCCGATCACGACGTGCGGCAGCTGCTGAGCCATGTCGAGCGCGGACGTCAACAGGCTGGGCCCCTCAGGGTTCTCGACGCGGGTTGTGGCCGCGGCGTTGGGCTGCTCGGGGCGGCCGCACTTCAGCCAGATATTCAGTTCTTAGGCGCCGACTTGAATCGCGTCGCGCTGGAGGAAGCACGCGCGGAGGCCAAACGCCTCAAGCTCAGCAACGTCCAGTTTCAAGAAGTGGACTTGATGACGCTTCAAGGGCTGGTAGTGCCCGAAGGGGGATTTGATGTGATCCACTCGTCTGGAGTGTTGCACCATCTTTCCGACCCGAGTGCAGGGTTGCGACGCCTGCGCGATATCCTCGCACCGCACGGTGTGATGGCGGTGATGCTTTACGGAAAAGTGAGCCGGCAGCCGCTCTACCGATTGATCCACGCCTCCGAGATGCTGGCACCCCATTCACTTCCGATCGCTGAACGCATCGGACCCAGCCGACTGCTGGCGCGCGAGATGGCCAAGACTTGCTTACTTGGCTCACCCTGGGCCGGGACCGCCGTCGTCAACGACGTGGAGTATGTGGACCGCGTCCTCAATGTGAACGAAACCAGCTACGATATCGAGTCGCTCTGGAAGCTGCTCTCGGAAACGAAACTCAAGTTCCTGCGCTTCAGCGAACCCGAGGAGTGGGCGCCGGAAGTCGCTCAAAGCGAGAAATTGCGAGAAGTGTTAGCTGCGCTGCCTGAGTATGAGCGTTACCGAATCATCGAACAGATTGCGTACCGCCATTCGCTGCTCTTTTTGGTCACCCACGAATCGAACACGGCGCGCGCTCCCCTCGCACTCAAACAGATCCCGAAGTCTCATTTCGCATTGAATCCAGACGCGTCGATTTCGATCACCACCCGCCACCCGCGTGGCCCACGCCGCGTTGAGCGCGTGGCGTTCAAAGTTCGGCAAGGCAACGAGATTGAGGTCACCAGCGTCGTCGCGAGTATCGTGATGGTGCTGAGCGAACAATCGTTGCCATTTACGGGCGCGCAGATGCTGGAAGGCCTGGCAGGGCTCGGGATGGACGCTCAAGCGTCGCTTGAAGCCATCGCCGCTCTGGTACAAGCCGAGCTCCTTTACCGCCCCCATCCCACGGAATGCTAGGCAGCCGCTACGCACCTTCCGCCTCTGTCAGTCTAATTTGGCCCAATTTGCCGAGAACCAGCCGGCCGTGAGCGCATCCAAGCGGGCTTCCACTTCTAGAGCAGCAAGCTCCGCGAGTGCTTGGTCTTCTTCTGGGGTTTCGGTGGCCGCACTTTTCATGCGTTGACGTCGCCATTCGAAAACGAGCTTGATGATCTGCTGCTCGAGCTCTTGCCGCTCCTGTTCCTTTTGGAGCCTTGCTTTCTCGATCGCTAACTCTTCATCTGCGAAGACAATTCGCGCCAGACGAAAGGTGGCCTGGCCTTCAAAAAGCAGGGCGTTTTGGCCTGATTGAGTGTAACGAAACGGGTCGGTATCAGTGGGTGTTAATCTGAGAGCTTGGTCCTGAGAGGTTTGCCCACGAAAGCGCAGTTCGGGCAGCCAAGCGGAGGAACGCGAACGCGAGCCCATGCTTTCTAGACGTTCGTCGCTTGCTGCGTAGCCGAGTGCATGCACACCAGCGCGCACCGTCAGCCGCGCTAAGCGGAGCAGCGTGCGTGAAGGCAACGCGGCGGGCTCGGTGGAGCGTTGTGGAATGCTGTTTGCTTCCGGTGGTGGTGGTGGTGGTAGTGGTGCTCGTGTTGTCGGTGCTACTCGTGTTGTCGGTGCTGCAAGTGCCGCTGGCGCTCGCTCAAGCGGCACTTCGAGGAGCGCCAAGGCCCTGTATTCAGTGTGTTCTGGACTTTTCTCGGCGCTACCTCGGAGTGATAGGTCGAGGCCCCCGGCGTGGGTGGTGGCCGATTGAGCTACCGCTTGGCGAAGCGGCAGTAGGGTGAACAACAGGGCAACCCCTAGGATCTTCAACATGCCGCACGCTTCGGCCGAACGCGCACACAGGTTGCGTGAAAAGGGTAAGCACTCAGGCTTTAGGCACAAAGCTCAGACGTTGGCTTGGGCGCGGAGCACATCAACGGCACGCAGCTGGCCTGCCGCGAGCTCGTCCAAGCGCACAGCCGGCGGCGTGAATCGCGGGACGGGGCGGCCTTCGCGCAGCGCCAGCGCGTCCAACTCAACAGCCACGACAATGGGCTTAAACAGGGCTCCGGCTTGCCAGCCACACGCGACCCGAACGACAGCGTTGGGCTCAAAACCGCTCGCGCGACTTGAACCCATGACCCCCTCCAAAACGAGGTCCTGCGAGCTGCGAACGGGACGACCTTCGGCCGGAGAAACGCCCACCACCCGCGCTAGCAGACGGCCATCGGGCAAGCGTGCGCGCAGACGACTGAGAGAAGCCTCCGAGAGCTCCCAATAGAGCTGAACCTGCCCTTCCTTAAACGCGAAAAAGGCTGCGTCCGTCTCGAATTCGACTCCGGGGATTTCCGTGGATTCTTCCGTATTCAGATTAACATCTTGAGTCGGAGCGGGGTCAGCGACCGGCACATGGGCTGCCTCCGCGCCGGGTTGCACGACGGGCTCCCCTCTGGGCTCCACGACTACCTCCAGCGGAACCTTCGCCGTCTTGCGCTGGATCTCTTGGCGTAGCTCGCGCGCCGCCTCATGGTCGGGCTCGGCCCTGAGCACTTCGTCCAGCATGGTGAGTGCGCGAGCGTAGTGGCGTTGAGTTGCGTAGATTTCCGCGAGGGTGACCGTGGCAACCGGCTTTCTCGTGACCGCTTTGCCCTCTACCCACGCCTCACCACGGATCACAGCGGCGGCATCCGGCAAGTGCAGCCCTGCCTCGACGACGTTCGCTACCAAGTCACGCGCGACCCCGAACCACCCTCGTAGATTCTTTCGGGATTCATCGCTCGGTGCCGAGATGGCGAGGATTTCATCCGCGAGTTCAACCCGAGTCAGCAGCTCAGGCTTACTCACCCCAAGGACTCGCGCTTTAGCGATGATTTCTTCGCGAGAAAGCTGATCGAGTTCGAGCAACGTGACCATCGAGCGCCCTGGTTCGTAGCTCCATTGCGCTACCGAACACCAGAGGGAGCTAAAATCAGCCGAGATTTTGCCTGGCTCAGCGGGGCCGCGGCAAGGCCAAGATTTCGCGCCCTGCCGCCAAATCCCGCTCAATCTGAGCCTTCAGCTCATCGGCAGAGCCAAATTTGTGCTCATCGCGGAGCCGCTCGACCAGATGCAACCGCAGGCGTTCGCCGTACAGATCTTGGTGGAAATCAAAAATGTGAGCTTCCACGCTGAACCCCGCCCCCAACGTAGGGCGCTCGCCAATGTTGGCAACGCCGCCCCCGAGGCGCTTCGGCCCCAAAGCCGTGAGCTGATCGACCAGCACCGCGAACACGCCGTAACGAGGCAAGGCTTCAGAGACCTGCGCCAGATTAGCCGTTGGAAATCCGAGCGTCCGAGCTCGGCCCTGACCGTGCACCACCAAACCGGAGAGTGCATGCGGGCGGCCCAAAACAACCGTCACCTCCGTTAAGCTGCGAAGGTCCAACGCCTGGCGCACCCGCGAGCTCGAGTAGGGCCCATTGGCGTCACCGATTAACGGCAATGCTTCAGCCGAAAACCCAAGCTCTTCGCCCAACGCCCTCAGATCTTTGAAGTTGCCGCTGCGCTGCTTTCCGAAGGCAAAATTCTCGCCCACCATGACGTGCCGCGCCTCAAGCTTCTGAACCAACAGCTCGCG
>Ga0209181_10009250_pt1 | contig 12987 bp, 13 predicted proteins | sample MAT05_FD_187208 | JGI IMG/M metagenome (GOLD analysis project Ga0209181, IMG submission 187208) | Freshwater microbial communities from Lake Fryxell liftoff mats and glacier meltwater in Antarctica - MAT-05 (SPAdes) (version 2) | ecosystem: Environmental > Aquatic > Freshwater > Ice > Liftoff... | reverse complement strand
ATAGGGCGGGTTTGTTTTTTGTTGCCAACCCCTATCGTCTCATCAACGTAAATGTAGGGGCGGATTAGGCGCTCGTGGAAAAATCCCCAACCCCAAGAGTCGCCGCGCCGAATATCCGCCCATTTACCTGTTATGAAATCATAGCGATGCACCAAAGTGAAATGCACCCCCGTAAGCGGGAAAGAGTAGCAAATACCGGAAGCGCGCATCCCCTCAGAAACGATTCTTCTGTAGGGATGCGCGTTTTTTATAGTGTGGGGGTGGGAAAAACTTGGTTGCCTTCTTCGATGATGAAGGAGCCATTTTCCTCACAATAACTGTCATTGGTGCCATCGGGGACGATAGTGATCGCCCATTCATAGCGCCCATAGACCAACAGCGACGAGAGTTCTAACCAAAAATAATACCCCTCGCCCGCTTCGCCATCAAAGCCGATGTTATCCCCCAACGATTCGTGTTGGGCAAGGAAGCGCACGACGAACGTGTTGGGTGCCCCACCTGTTTCAAAGATCGCTTGGGTGTAGGGCAGGTCGTAACTAAAGAAGACGATATCGGTATTTTGAAAAGTGTCGTTATCCTTAAAATCTGTCTCGATAGCGAGCGCGTCTCACAATGTGGCGACGCTTACGGGCGGCAAAGGCGTGTTTGTAGGGAGGATTTCGGTGGGTTTGGGGGTCAGCGTCACCGTAGGGCTGGGCGTGGTCGTCCACTCTGGGGGCAAGGTCGCGCGCGCGGCGGGCGCGCTCGTGTTAAAGCGCGCGGTGGCGCTGGGGCGTGACGGGGTAGGCGTGCTTTGGTTTGACCGCGAAAGACTGCTACAGGCTGTCACCAGCACAAGGATGATGCCGATGATAAGGGGTTTCCAAATTCGCTGAATAAGTTTATGCCCGATCACCAAGTCTCCGCTCCGTTCCCGCCAGTAGTCTCTCGATATTATCTCGAAAACGCACCAGCAGCAAAAAGGTGACGGATAGCACGTAAGCAAGATATTCGACAGGGAAAAGATGCTGCAAGATTAAAACCGATAACCACACGAAAGCCAGCGCGAACATGCTGAGTACGCTCAAGGACACATAACGGGTGAGCGCGATCAACATGCCGCCGAAGATCAACATGCCCGCGATCACCTGAAAAGGTGCCACCACGAGCAACGTCCCAAAGGCGGCGGCGGCACCCTTGCCCCCGCGCAGTTTGCCGGTGATGATGGCGACCCACACCGACCAGTTGTGCCCGACCATTGCGCCGATTGAGGTCAAAACGGTGGCGAGAATAAGTTCATGCGGCATCAGCCGCAAGCCGATCAAGACGGCGATCACACTTTTGCTGCTGTCAAAAAACCACACCAGCGCCCCCCAGCCGATCCGCCCCGTAGCGCGGACGATGTTGGTTGCCCCCATGTTGCCGCTGCCAACCTCAAAAATATTTATGCCGCGTAATCGTCCGACCAGATAGGCAGTGGGGATAGAACCGATGACATAAGCAATGGTCAGTACGGCAAAGGACAGGGGCAAATTATCCATCAAGTTTTTTCATTTCATAAATTGCTTCGGTCTAGAATGTATGCGAGCAGTTTAGCGCATATTGATTATAAAAACACCGAACCCCGCCAGAAGTGCCGCATTTGTTGGATACTCTGCCTATTTGGTGGGCGCAGTGGGTGATTTTTAGGGGCGCATAGCGTATTATGGCGGGTAGAATGGGTCATGCCCCACCACAGGGAATCAAGATAATGAGTCAAACAATGACAGCGATGCAGGGGCAGCGTGATCGTCGGCGTGACGGCGTGCTGTTGGGGATCGCTTTTGTCGTCAGCCGCGTGTTGCTGGTGATCTTTGGCGTCTTGGTATTGCAGTTCGTCCCGCCTAAAACCGAGGAGCAGTTCACGCATTTGCTGGATGGCGGGGCGGCGCTCGATATGTGGTACCGATGGGATACGGGGTTTTATACGGCAATCGCTATTGATGGCTATGACTGGCAAAACACGGGACGCCCGGCGGATGATTTGGCATTTTTGCCCGTCTATCCCTTGCTGGTGCGGGCGGCATCGGGCATTGATACGACGACGGGGCGTTGCCTGTGGTCGCCTTATTTGAGTACCTGTGCCACCCTCGGCGGGTTGATCATCTCCAATGGGGCGCTGTTGGCTTCGGTATATTTGCTGTTTGGTTTGGTACAGCGTCGTTCGGATCGAGCGACGGCGTGGCGGGTGGTACTGCTGCTCTTGGTCTCGCCGATCAGTATTTTCTTGTCGGGCGTATACACCGAATCGGTCTTTTTGCTACTGTCGCTACTGGTCTTTTGGGGGTTGGAGCGGGATCGGTTTTTGCTGGCGGTCAGCGCCGCCGTCGTCGCCAGCCTCACACGCTCGGTGGGCATGGCGTTGAGCGTTGGATTGGTCTTTTATGTGTGGCTGGTCTGGCAACCGCAACGCCTGAGGATCAGCCTCGCGCGCTTGCTGCTGGCGGGGGTGCCGGTGCTGGCATTCAGCGCCTATATTGTGGGTGCCGGGGCGAGCGTGGGCGATCCGCTGGCGTATTTTAGCACCTATGATGCGACATGGGGGCGCACAGCGGGCACGCCCATTGAGGCGTTCACGGTCTATTTCAGCGGCGAAAGCGTCAGTTGGTTTGGGTGGCGTTTGTCGTGGATCGATTTGGTGATGACCATCGGATTTTTGAGCATGGCGCTGGTTTTGATTTGGCGCGAACGGGGGACACAACGCGGCGAAGGCTTGTTTATGGTGGGGGCGCTGCTCTTGCCCATCGCCAGCGGCACTTTAATCGGGATGCCGCGTTTTGGGCTGGTGCTATTTCCGTTGTATATCCTCTTGGGCAGATGGGCGGATCGGCGCTGGAAGCTGGCATTGCTGATGGGGGTGTCGGCGCTTTTAGCGTTATTCTTCGCCTATCGCTTCGTGACGTGGAACTGGATCGCTTGAGGGTTATAACTCGCTGCAATCCCACATGAAGCCACAACGGGCACAGCGCACTTTGCAAGCAAGGCGAAAGGTACCCTCCCCACAGGAGGGGCACACCGTGGACAGGGTGTAATTGGGCAAGGTGCCGCCCGCCCGCCGCAACGTATCTAGGGCGGTGCGCGCTGGTTCGGTCGCATTAGTCAATGGGATGGGGGTGGGCAGTGGATGCTTGATCATGGTGGCTATGGCTCAACGATCATATGGGAATAAAAAAGGGACATCATTTTTTTGATATCCCTTGAGAGGCGACGACCGGATTTGAACCGGTGATGAGGCTTTTGCAGAGCCTTGCCTTACCACTTGGCCACGTCGCCGAATGATTTGCATTATAAAGCCTTAATCTAAAGGACACAAGGCTAAAATTTGTAAAATTGAGGGGGTTGGATTGCTATGTTTACCGCTGCACCGCATCATGATGTCCTGGTGGTCTTGGTTCAAATTGGGGCGCTATTGCTGACCGGTCGCTTGCTGGGCGAAGGTGCGCGGCGTTTGGGGCAACCCACCGTCGTGGGGGAAATTTTTGCGGGCATTGTCCTCGGCCCATCGTTGCTCAGCAGCCTTATCCCACAGATGGGCGCGTGGCTTGTCCCGCAAACGCCCGTGCAAGGCTATTTATTGGAGTTCATCAGCCTGATCGGGGTGCTGTTCCTGCTGCTGGTCACAGGCTTGGAGATCGACAGTCGGCTGATGCGCCGACGGGCAGGGGCGGCGTTTAGCGTTGCCATCGGTGGGTTGATCTTGCCGCTCATGGCGGGCTTCGCATTGGGTTGGGTGCTGCCCGATCGGTTGCTCGTACAACCGGACGAACGCAGTGTCTTTGCGTTGTTCCTAGCGACGGCAATGTCCATTTCAGCGATTCCGGTGCTGGCGAAAGTGTTGATGGATTTGGGGCTGACGCGCCACAATTTGGGGCAAACGATCATCGTCGCAGCGATGATCGACGATACCGTCGGTTGGACGTTGCTGTCGGTGGTAGCAGGCTTGGCGGCAGGCGGAACCCTGACGTTGGGCAGTGTTTTAAGTTCGGTGGCGGGCGTTGCTGCTTTTTTGGTGTTTATGTTCACGGTCGGGCGTTGGCTTGTGGGATGGGCGCAACGCTGGGTGGTACAGGTTCATATCCGCGAGCGCGGGTTGTCGCTGATCGTGGTGTTCATGTTTGGCGGGGCAATTTTAAGCCATGCCATTGGGCTGGAGGCGTTGTTAGGTGCTTTTGTCGTGGGTGTCCTCTTTAACCAAATGCGCAACCCCGACGCCATACCCGACGAGGCGATCCACACGCTCGAACGGATGGTCATGGGGGTGTTTGCGCCGATCTTCTTCGGCGTCCTCGGCTTGAAGGTCAACATCCTAACGCTGTTTCAGCAACCGGATTTGCTGGTCACGGCGGGGATCGTGATCGCCGTCGCCACCGCGTGCAAGGTGATCGGCGTGTATGCCGGGGCGCGCTTGCTGGGTAAATCAGATCATTGGACGGCGTTATTTTATGGAGCAGGGTTGAACGCGCGCGGATCGATGGAGATCATTGTGGCGAGCATCGGGTTGTCGTTGGGTGTCCTGTCGCAAGCGATGTTTTCGATCATCGTGGTGATGGCGGTGGTGACCTCGATCATGGCACCGGCGTTGCTGCGCTGGACGTTCGCGCGGATTCAACCAGTGTCAGGGGGATAGAATCTGGTGTGTTTATGTTGAAACGGTGAAATCCGCTCTATACACCGGGTGGAAAATCGAACCCCATATCGCCACCATACTCTACAGAGGCTTTACAGAATTTTGGCGAAGGTATTGGTTTGTAGAAGCAGTTTTTAAGCATAGTAGCGCTTTTGATTCAATTCTCCAAATTCTATGGAGGCATATCCCAAAGCTGCCAATATTTTTCCGCTAGGGCAATTTTTTCTCCCCCCTTGCAGCACAGCGCGAAAAAAGCCACAATAGTCCCTATGACTGATGACGAAATGCGCCTAAACCCTGATCTGCCCCCCGACGACTCGTCCAGCGAGCCGCCGCTGGTACCGGATGCTGCCGACTCGCCACCCGTTGAGGAACCCGTCGCGGGCGATGATTTGGCATCATTGGTAGACGATGACGCTGCCTTTTCTTATGAATCTGACTCGGCAGAGGGGGCGGTGTCGCTAGACGATGACACTGCTTTTTCTTATGAGTCTGCCGCGACTGCCTTCAGCGCCCGCGCAACCTACCCTGAACCTGCTACTTGGAAGCGTGAAGACCCGCCCGATGACGGCGCGGATATCGATCTGGCGCTGGCTGCCGTCGCCTCGCTCAGCCAAATGGTGGATGACCGTGAAGCCGACGCCCAAGCCCAAGCGGATGTGATCGCCCCTGCTGCCCAAGCCAAGCGCCGCACTCCTGCGCCTCATTTGGCGATGCCGCCGATGGTCACGCTCAAACGAGGGCATCTCGGCTCGCTCGTCCCCGGCGTCTTGTTGATCGCAGGGGGTGCCTATTGGACATTCTTGACCACCACCGGCACGCCAGTCGATCCCCTGCTCTTGATCGGCGCGGCGCTCGGCTTTTTGGTGGTGCTGCTGCTGATCGGTTGGCTCAGCTTTGGACGATGGGCGCGCGGGTTGCTCTTTTTCGCCATTGGGATCGCGGCGGTCGCCGGTGTCGTGATCGCGTCGCTGACGGTGCCCGGTCTGGAATTGACGATCTCCTATCCCTTGCTGTTTGCCGCGCCCGGTTTGGCATTCATCGCCACAGGCGTGCTTAGCCGTCCGGCGTCGCCACGTTTGCTGGTGCCCGGCATCTTGTTGTGGCTGGCGGCGGCGGTCGGCATTGTCGCCAATGCGGGCTTGATCCCGCTCACAGGTTTACCCGATATGCAGATCGTCGCGGCGGGGCTTGGCGGCGGGATCGTCATCATCTGGGTCTTGGCGCTCTTGTCCCGACGACGCGCTTGATCGATGCAGCTCGCCATTGATGCCAGCCGCACGACGGTTGCCCGTTTGACGGGTACCGAGCGCTATGCGTTGGAGATGATCCGCGCGCTCCTGCGCTTGAACGAAAAGAGCGCCATTCCTGATCAGATTACGCTCTATTTTCGCGATCCCCCGCCTGATTCGCTGTTCTCACCGTCGCCACAGGTCACCCATGCGGTGATCCCGTTCGCGCGGGCATGGTCGCATGTGCGTTTGGCGGCAGCAGTGACGATAAAGCACTCCGATTTGCTCTGGGTGCCTGCCCATACCCTGCCGTTTTTATTTGCGGGGCGCGCCACCGTCACCCTGCACGATGTGGGCTATCGCTGGTTCCCCGATGCCCATCCACCGCGCCAACGTGCCTATCTTGACTTGACCACGCGCACCAGTGCCGCCCGTGCCACCATCATTTTGGCGGATAGCCGAGCGACGGCGGATGATCTCATGCGTTTTTATGGCACCCCCGCCGCCAAAATTCGGGTGGTCTATCCGGGGGTGGACGCCCCGCCCATCGGTGACGAAGCGGCGGCGCGGGCAAAATATGGCTTGCCAGAACGGTATTTTTTGTTCATCGGCACCCTTCAACCGCGCAAAAATATCGCCGCGTTGGTTGCTGCTTATGGGCAATGGCGCGCCGCGCACCCCAATGATCCGGCGGCGTTGGTGCTGGCGGGTGGGCAGGGGTGGCTCTTCGATCCGGCGTGGATCGCAGGGGCAACCGATGTCATCTGCACAGGTTATATTGATGAAGCGGATAAAGGCGCACTGTTGGCAGGGGCATTGGCGCTCGTGTTTCCCTCGTTGTACGAAGGCTTTGGGTTTCCGGTACTGGAGGCGATGCACTGCGGTACCCCCGTCATTTGCAGCAATACTTCTAGTTTGCCAGAACTGGCGGGTGAGGCGGCGTTGCTGGTCGATCCGTCGTCTGTCGCCGCCATCGCCGACGCCATGCGCCAAATTGCGGGGGATGCTGCCCTGCGCACCGAATTAAGCCAGCGCGGGCGTGCCCAAGCGGCGCGTTTTACGTGGACTGCCGCTGCGACTGCCGCTTATGCTGCATTCGAGGCGGCGCTTCGATGATCACCCCGCAACGATTGCTCGTCGTGCAGCTTGCCGATATCGGCGATTTGGTGCTATCCACGCCTGCGCTTGCCGCTTTGCGCGCCGCCCACCCCACCGCCCACCTCGCCCTTTTGACGACCACCCACGCCGCGCCGCTTGTGCAGGACGCGGGGCTGGTGGACGAGGTGTTGCTGTTCGACAAACACGCCTTTGACAGCCTGAGCGCGTTGGCACGTCCGCATAATTTTCGGCGGGCAGTGGCGTTAGCACTCCGTTTGCGGCGCGGGGGATATGACACCCTGTTGTTCTTTCACCATTTTTCGACCCGCAGGGGGGCGTTGAAGTTTCGGGCATTGGCATGGAGCGCAGGCGCACCGCAGCGCATCGGCTTGGACAACGGACACGTCTCGTTTTTGACCCACGCGCTGCCTGATACGGGCTTTGGTGCGCGGCATCAAGCCGCCTATTGGCTGGAATTAGCGGCATTGACGGGGGCGGATGCACGCCCCCGTCCGGCGCAGATTCAAGTGGGCACCACGCCGCTACCGCCCACATCCAAACAGCGGATCGCGATCCACGCGGGGAGTGGCGGCTACAGCACCGCCCGCCGTTGGGAACCAGAACACTTTGCCCAGGTGGCGGATCAACTGGCGACGACGCACGACGCCGAGATCATCTTGGTGGGGGCGAAGGGAGACGACTCAGACTCGGTGCTATCCGCCATGACGCACCCCGCCACCGATTTGACCGGACGCACGACACTGGCAGCGCTTGCCGCTGTTTTGCAAGGGTGCGCCTTATTCGTCGGAGCGGATAGCGGGGTGATGCACATCGCCGCCGCTGTCGGCGTGCCCGTCGTCGCCATCTTCGGACCGAGCAATGCGGCGGCGTGGTCGCCATGGACGCCCGAAGGCAAGCATATCGTCGTGCGCAGCGCTCCCGAATGCAGCCCGTGTAGTTACGTCGGTTTTGGCGTGGGGGCGCGCATGGGCTGTATGGCGCGCACTTGTATGCGGTTGGTCACGACGGCACAGGTGATCGCCGCCGCCGAGAAGCTGCTGAGCGATGTGCCGATCCCGTCGCCACAGCTTGCCGCTAAAGTTGGGGGCACGCAAACGCCGACGATTCGCATCTTGGGGCACCCCGTGAGTGTGGTGACTTATGCCGACTGGATGCGCTTGATCGCGGTGTGGATGACGGGAGATCGCCCCTATCATGTGTGTACCGTCAACCCGGAAATGCTGATGATCGCGCAGCGTGATCCCGTGTTTCGGGTCGTCCTCGAACGGGCTGATGTGACCGTGCCCGATGGCGTTGGCTTGTTATTGGCGGCGCACTACCGAGGGACGCCGCTCCCCGAACGAGTCACGGGGTCGGATGGGGTGCCGCTCATCGCGGGCGAAGCGGCGCGGCAGGGCTGGCGTTTGTTTTTATTGGGGGCAGCGCCGGGCGTTGCCGAAAAAGCGGCGGCGGTTTTGTGCGCGGCGCATCCCGCCTTGCAGATCGTGGGTATTTATGAAGGCACGCCCGCGCCCAACGAAGAAGCGGGCATTGTCGCGCGCGTCAACGCCAGCGGTGCCGATATTCTGCTGGTGGCGTATGGCGCTCCCGAACAAGACAAATGGATCGCCCGCAATTTGCCCCGTTTGCAGGTCAAGATGGCGATGGGCGTAGGCGGCACGTTTGATTTTATCGCGGGGGTGGTGTCTCGTGCGCCCGAAGCCTTTCGGCGGTCTGGCTTGGAATGGCTGTATCGTCTGTATTTGCAGCCGTGGCGGATTCGCCGCATGATGCGTTTGCCGCGTTTTGCGCTGGCTGTGGTGCTGGCGGGGCGGGGCGGGAAGGGGCAAGAATCATGAGCAAGCGGGAACGGTTGCATATGCTGACTCAGCACCTTGCGGGCAAACGCTTGCTGATCGTCGGGGATGTGATCCTTGACGAGTACCTAACGGGCACCGCTTCGCGCTTGAGCCGCGAAGCGCCGATCCCCGTCTTGGAATTTGAGTCGCGGCGCTATGTGGCGGGGGGTGCCGCCAACCCCGCCGCCAATATTGCCGCGTTGGGCAGCACACCCTTGCTGGTCGGCGTCATTGGCGCGGATAGCGAGGGACAGGCTTTGGCGGAGGTCTTGCGCACGGGGGGCATTGCCGCCGACGCGCTGGTGATTGACCCCGAACGCCCCACCACCACCAAGACGCGGATTATGGCGCACATGGGCTTACGGTTCCCGCAGCAGATGGCGCGCATGGATCGGTTGTCGCGCGCGCCGTTGTCAGCGACGGTGGCGGCGGCGGTCTTGGCGCAAGTGGCGGCTTATGCCGGGCAGTGTGACGCGATTCTGGTTTCGGATTATCTGACGGGCCTGTTGACGCCCCCGCTGGTCGAGTTCATTCGGGCGCAAGCGGGGCGCGTGCTGACGACCGCCGACGCGCAGGGGCAGTTCGATAAATACGCCGGCTTCGATGTGATCAAATGTAATGCGGACGAGGCGCGGGCTTATTTGCGGCGCGAAGTGGTCACGGATGCCGATTTTGCCGATGCCGCCCAAACTTTGCACCGGCTGTTGGGGATTCGGCAAGCGGTAGTGATCACGCGGGGCGGAGACGGGGCGACGGTGGCGACGGGGCACGGGGTCGCCCACTGCCCCGCCCCCGTGATCACCGATGTTTACGATACCGTCGGCGCGGGGGATACCGCCATCGCCGTGATCACGCTGGCGCTCGTCAGTGGGGCAACGCCCGAAGAGGCGGTGATGCTTGCCAATACCGCCAGCGGCATTGTGGTGCGGCGGGTGGGCAATTACGCGCCCTCATCGGCAGAACTGGCGGCGGCGGTGGATGATGCAGACGAATGATGCGGGATGCTGGTTTCAACAGGTGGCTTTTCAATCGGGGGCAGCTTCGGGGGCGACAAATTGACGCGCAACGACCCGTAATGCTTGGCATACACCTTCGTGAACTCTGCGCCAAAGAGGACGATCAAGGATGAATAGTAAATCCACAACATGATGATGACGAAACTGCCCGCCACGCCATAAATACTGGCGACGGCGCTGTTCGCCAGATAAAACCCAAGTGCAGAATTGCCGAGATTAAACAAGATCATGGTGATGATGCCGCCTAACCAAACATCACGCCAGCCTAGGCGGACATCGGGCAAAAAGCGAAAGATGGTGGTGAACAAGAGGATGACGACGGCATATGACAGTACCCAGTTCATCACATCGAGTTGCGAGGCGATGCCGGGCAAGATCGACAGTGTGTACGCTTTTATCGCCACCAAAACCACGCGCAAGATCAGCGACACGATCAAGAGAATGCTGATGATCGAAACCATGCCCAACGAGATCGCTTTGTTGATGAAGAAGCCCCGCAAGCCCATCCGCCGCTCCGTTTTGGGGACATTCCAGACTGTGTTCAACGCATCTTTGAGCTGCTCAAACGCGCCTAGCGCCCCTAACAGCAAGGCGGCACCACCCAACACGGTCGAAAGCACACCACTGCCCGGTCGCTGTACATTGTCGATCAGTTGGCTGACGAACATGCTGGTTTCCTCGCCAACCGTGTTGGTGACGAATTCGAGGACTTCGCGGCGCAGAATGTCCCCTTGCAAGACAAAGCCCGCAACAGCGATGCCGAGGACTAAAACAGGGGCGATGGTAAAGGCGATGTAGTAGGCGAGTGCCGCCGCCAAACGGGGGACATTATCTTGATCAAACTCCACAAAAGTTTGTCTGAAGAGGCTGAAAATTGCCCGGATCAAGGTCATAAGTTGTCGTCTCGCTAAGATTTGCGGTCTTGTAAAGGCGGGGTGCTGTGCCCGCCTCCTTGTTGAGACTGATTATAACCCGTAAATGCCGCCGAATTTGCCGTTGAGATAACGCATTAGCGGTTCGACCTGAAGCGGTGAACCCGTGACCCGTTCGATCAACTCATCGGCGAGGAATTTGCTGCCATGCTGATGGACGTTTTGCCGTAGCCAGTTCAACAAGGTGCTGAACTTGCCCGCCCCGACCTCGCGCGTGATTTCGGGATGCGCCTGCAACGCGGCTTCGTAAATTTGTGCCGAGATCAAGTTGCCGAGGGTGTAACCCTGAAATTGCCCACCAATGATGCCGCCATACCAGTGGACATCTTGCAAGATGCCATCTTTGTCATCGGACGGGGTGATGCCCAGATCGCTGGTGTAGCGGGCGCGCCACACTTCGGGGAGGTCGTCAATGGAGAGCGTGCCTTCGAGCAGTTCGACTTCAAGGTTGAAGCGGATCATGACATGCAGGTTATAGGTCACTTCGTCGGCGTCCACGCGGATGAGCGACGGATTGACTTTGTTGATGGCGCGGTAAAAGGCATCCAGCGGCACATTGCCCAATTGCTTGGGGAAGGTCGATTGGATTTGCGGGTAGTAGTGCGTCCAGAAGGGCAGGCTACGCCCGACGATGTTTTCCCACATGCGCGATTGGCTCTCATGCACGCCCGACGAGGTGCCGCCGCCCAACGGCGAGCCGTCGTAGCGGGGATCGATCCCCAGTTCGTATAAAGCGTGACCGGTCTCATGCAGGGTGCTGAACAAGCCATCGCGGACATCATACTCGTCAAATCGGGTAGTGATGCGGACATCACCCGACGAAAAGCGCGTCATAAATGGGTGATGGGTCAGGTCTTGGCGACCGCGCCCAAAGTCAAAACCATAATCGGTGATGATCGACACGCCCAAACGCATTTGATCCGCTTGAGGATAGTGCTGGCGTAAAAAGCTGTCGTCAATCGCGGGGCGCTCGGCAATTGCCGCGACCAACGGCACCAATTGTGCCCGCAATTTCCCAAAGATGGTGCGCACTTTTTCGGTGGTCATGCCCGTGTCCGAAAAATCGATCAAAGGATCGGCGATATGGGCATAGCCGGGAAAATAGTTCGCCAATTGTCGGCTGAGATCGAGCGTTTTGGCGAGGGCATCGCGCACCATCGAAAAGTCGTTGGCGGGGCGGGCGCGCGTCCATAGATCGTAGGTGATGCCCATATGTTCATACATCCCACCCATGAACTGCGATGGCACCTTGATGTTTTGCTCATAGGCGCGGCGGGTGGCGCGGATCAAACTGGCGTCATCGTGATCATACGGGAGCGACTCGGCATAGGGGGTCAATTCATCCAGCAAGTGCCCAATCGCGGGGTCGGTATTGCGTTCATGCTGCAAACGCCCGATCAAGGCGCTTTGGCGGCTGCGGGCGGCGTTGCCCTCAACAGGCATATAGGTTTGTTGATCCCACCCCAGAACACTATTGACGCTACCGAGGTCAGCGGCTTCTTGTAAGAGCGCTTTAAGTTGCTGGATTTTGGCGGCTGAGTCAGCCATGAAACGTCCCTTTCGAGTGATATTTAGCATTTGATTTAATTTAATTCATTTCATTATAAGGGAGATCATGCGCGGCAACCATGAAGAAGTTTTGGGATGGGGGTAAAAGTAGGGGTTAGGGATTGGGGGTTAGGGGGTAGCAGCGTGTCGCATGGGGACGGAATGGCAACGGCGGCGGTGTCGATGCACTGTTCGAGATTCTTGGGGAAGAGATCAAGCGTGGAACCGGGTTCATAGGTCAATGCTGCTCCATTATGGAGTCCGAAAGTGCCCATCGCGGCGGGCGGCTGATTGCCATCAAACAGCGGCACACGCGGCACATCAAAACTTGGCGATTCTGATGAAAACTCAACTGACGGCAGAGACGGATCAGGGGTGGGGGTGGGCAAGGTCATCACGTTGCAGTTGAAAAGCGAGGGGCTTGCCAAACCGACATATGCTGTCAGCAGAGGAACGACGGAATTATTGTCAATTTGCACCTGCAACCAGGGGTGCATTTCACTTTGGTGCATCGCTATGATTTCATAACAGTAAACGGGCGGATATTCGGCGCGGCGACTCTTGGGGTTGGGGATTTTTCCACGAGCGCCTAATCCGCCCCTACATTTACGTTGATGAGACGATAGGGGTTGGCAACAAAAAACAAACCCGCCCTAT
>Ga0209181_10009248_pt1 | contig 12987 bp, 8 predicted proteins | sample MAT05_FD_187208 | JGI IMG/M metagenome (GOLD analysis project Ga0209181, IMG submission 187208) | Freshwater microbial communities from Lake Fryxell liftoff mats and glacier meltwater in Antarctica - MAT-05 (SPAdes) (version 2) | ecosystem: Environmental > Aquatic > Freshwater > Ice > Liftoff... | reverse complement strand
CTGGCAGCAGAACCGAGACAGGTCGTCCGTGTCCATTGCTCATCCTGGTTGAGCCAACTCGTGCTGATCGCCGTGGTTCTGGTGTATAAATCCGGGAATCGGCATTCAACGGTAGCAGGACACCAGGGAACTCGGAAGAAATGCAGAAAATGGACGAAGCCCGAACACTGGACAGGATCGCACCTCTCAGGACACCGGGTTGGATCCGCGGATACAACAAGCCGCCCATTCCACCACCGTTTGTCAGGGTGACCCCTACGTTGTTCCCATTGGGGTCCTCTCCCCCAGTGCCTGTGACCGATACGTTCCCGCCAGCGGACGTAATGCTCGACGGCTCGCCACGTCCGGAATCGATGTGCACACTACTTCCGCGCCAGCCCCGGCAGTTCCCAGTACCGTCACCTTCCCGTTCCCACCAGCCGACACAGTTTCGTTTGACATCCAAACCCCGAAACCGCCTCCTGTCGTACCAATGACCGATACATCCCCGCCCGACGACGTGATTGTCCCGCCTTGTTCGATCGCCACGCCAGTAGCGAACGAAAGGAGCCCTGTCGCCCCACAGGGCCACTGCACGGTCACCGTCCCGAGTCCACCCGCTGCGACCATCCCGCCCACGCCAATCAACACCCCAGAGTTGAATTGAGGCGTGTCTCCACACATTGCGATCAGCGAGATGTTTCCACCCTGCGTCGTGATTACCACCCCATCAATTGTGATGCCTCCAGCAAAACCGTTTCCCGCTCTGGTGGGGACGGTAGAACGGCGATGGCAGGAGCCATGCGATCGTCAAGTTGCTCGTAAGCAGGGCGGAAGGACGAGGCCGTGGCCGGGTGACGGAACCTTGGCGTGGTGTGGGGCGCTCGCGACAGGCTGACCGGGCAACATGCTGATTGGTTGCCAGCAGCAGATGATCTCCTGGTTGTGATACGCTGCCACCATTGACGGAACATGAGTTGGCTCCAGTGACTCAAGATGGAATGGAACTGCGTGTCCGATGAAGCCGATAACACAGCCTTACCCACCAATGGCACTGCTGATCGCTCGGTCTCACCCGCTGCGGACGCAATTGGGCAATTATCAGTAGCGGGGAAGAAGTGTGGAACAATGCAGGGAACGTGCCAGACGTTCAAGAACCTTCGTTTGCAGCGGAGTATCGCAACAGATCAACTGGGCTTTCCGGGAACATCCGACACGAGCAACTCAAAATCTCTCCGTCCCATGGTTTCCCGGGGCTCCAGGGAGACCCAAGATTCGAATCCTCTCCGGTTTAACACCCGATACTCTTGGTGGCCGGACGAACGATCCGTTACTCTCGATAGCTAATATCCCTGTCGCTTGATCGGAGCCCAGTTGTGCGGAACCCGAACAATGAAGTTACGGGTTCCGCTCTGGAGTGCTGATTCACTGGGAGCAAAACGTACACCTGGGCGTTGTTCCCAACGACGTGAACTCAACTCTTGCGGTCGGAGACGTGGGTCTTACATTGTCGTCGGCGATCACTTCCAGTTGGCGCGTTGAAACTCAGCCGGTGTGCACCTTCGTGACGTTGGTGCTCGGGTGACCCGGTTTGGTGATGCGAATCGTGTCTCGACCACCTGACGGCGAGGTAGCCGGAGGCTGCACAACCCGTACCGGACGGTTGCTTCTGTTCTCTTCGCCACTTCATCTCGCGGTTAAACGCTCACCCGTGCCCGACGCCGACGAGCATGACCGCCGCCATCGCGGCCATCAGGGCATCTTCCGCAAGCGTGACGTAGGACATGGGCAGGTTGAACACCGCGCCCAGACACGCACAGCGGATTTTCCGCCGGGCGAGGAGTGTCCGCACCACCCCGACCGTGCCGACCGACATCACGACCAGCGTGACCGCGTTCGTGGCGGTCGGCTGGAACCCCGACAGGTACGCCGCCCCGAGCAGTAGTTCGATGAACGGGTAGACGTAGCCGTAGGACCGCCACCGTGCCGCGATCACGTCGTACCCGGCGTAGGCGTCCGCGAACCCGCGCACGTCGAGCAGTTTGAAGAAGGCGAAGGTCAGGAAGAACCCGCCCATGAACCGGGCCATCGCCCGCGGCCACTCGAACGCCCCGGCCTGGGCCTCCAGCAGACCGGTCCCGAGCACCAGGAACCCGAACAGCAGGAAGATCGGGTAGTAGCTGGCTCGCGGCTCGGTGCCCGCCACGGTCGGCGCGGCGGGTTTCTCGGCGTGGCGTGCGTCGGTGTGGCCGGTCCCGTTGGCGCCGGGATCGCGGGGCGGGGCGATCTCCCCGAGCACCCGGAACCCCGCCGCCGCGACCAGCCGCTCGACGGCCTCGTGCCCGATGCCCTCGCCCTCCACGGTCAGCACCTTGTCCGGGCTCTTGGTGTCCACGGACCACCGCCTGATTCGGCCCTCGCCGTTCAGGTGCGGCGTCACCGCCGCCACGCAGCGCCCGCAGTTCAGGTTCGTCTTGTACTTCTGCTCGATCATGGCTCACTCCTCCGCGGGCGGGGTGATGTCGCCACCCGCCCCGTCATCTTCTGGGTTGTTTAAGGACTCCAGGATCGGGCAGCCCGTGGCCGGACCGTCGCCGTGACAGGTGGCAGTCAGTACCGACAGGGCGTCCTGCATCCGTTGGAGGTCGCGGATTTTAGCGCCGATGTCCGCGATCTTGGCGATCGCCTGGGCACGCACGTCCGACCGGGTGGCCGAGCCGTCGAGCCGCAGGGCGAGCAGGCCCTTGATCTCCTTCAGCGTGAACCCGAGTTGCTTGGCCCGCCGGATGAACCGGAGGACGGCCACGTCGTCGTCGCCGTACTGGCGGTAGCCGGATGCCCGCCGCTCCGGTTCGTCCAGCAGCCCTTGCCGCTCGTAGAACCGGACGGTTTCGATCCCGACCCCGGACCGCCTGGCGACCTGACCCACGGTGAAAGTCTTCATCGCGCAACCTCCGGGGGAATCCTACACCCCGTACCGTGGTACGGAGTCAAGGAGAAAAGTAACGATCTGGGTCGGTGCCGGTGGCCGACGCCATCCGACAGATCGGATCGGGCGCCATCTCGGCTCCTCTCGCCGCTCGGGGCGGCACGGAAGGACTTGGTCTACTTCCCAACCAACGGGGCCGTTCATTTTTCTTGAATGCCGTTCGCCGCGGGGTCTATGGTGGGTGGGGACGGAGGGGGTGATGAAACGGCCCGCGGCGGTGCGTGCCCGCCGAGCCAGGCGTCGTCCCAGCCGGTGGCCTTGACGACCGTCCCGTGCGGGGGCGGCTGGTACACCGTCCGCCCGAACTTCCAGAACACCGCCGGGGTCACGATCTGGTCCATGAGGGTGGAGACGACCAGCCCGCCGATCACCACGACGGCCAGCGGGTGGAGGATTTCCCGCCCCGGCTGCCCGCCGCCGAGGGCCAGCGGGATCAACCCGATCACCGCCACGCACGCGGTCATCAGCACGGGGGCCAGCCGTTCCATGCTGCCGCGGACGATCATCTCCTCGCTGAACGTCTCGCCCTCGTGCTCCATCAGGTGGATGTAGTGGGAGATCATCAGGATGCCGTTGCGGCTGACGATCCCAACCAGCGTGATGAACCCGACCCAGTGGGCGACTGACAGGGTGGTGGCCTCGACCCACACCAGCGGCCACCGCCACCACGGGGCGGCGTGCAGGGCCGCGTCCGTCGGGTGGTTGGCGATCATCAGGGCGATCACCGCCCCGAGGGCGGCGAGCGGGATGTTGACGAGGAGCACCTGTGCCGCCGCCCGCAATGACCCCAGGCACTTCCAGAGCAGCAGGAGCACACCCAGGACGGCCAGGACGCCGAACACCCCGAGCCGCAGGTTCGCTTCCTTCTGGGCCTCGAACTGACCGCCGTACTCGACGCGGTAGCCGCCCGGACGGCCCCGCAACTTCTCCTCCACCGGCCCCACCGCGGTCTTGATGTCGGCCACCACCGACCCGAGGTCGCGGCCCTGCACGTTGCACGCCACCACCATCCGCCGCTCGACGTGCTCCCGGTTGATGGTGTTCGGGCCGGTCGTGTCCTGCACGTCGGCCACCTGGCTCAGCGACACCTTCCGGCCCGAAGGGGTGTCCAGGATCGTCTTGCCGATCTCGACCGGGCTGGACCGGGCCGACTCCTCGTACCACACCACGAGGTCGAAGTACCGGTCCTCGTCCAGCACGACCGACACCCGCCGCCCCTTGTACGCCGTCTCCAGCAGCCTCGCCACGTCGCCGGGGGCCAGGCCGTGGCGGGCGGCTTCCTCCCTCTTGACCTTCAGCCGCACCTGGGAGATTTCCGTCTGCGGCTCGACCTGGAGGTCCACCACCCCCGGCACCGTGCTCATCCGCTCCTGGATGTCGTAGGCGGCGGTGCGGAGTTCCCGCAGGTCCGGGCCGACCACCTTCACCGCCACCTGGGCACGCACCCCGGACATGATGTGGTCCATCCGGTGCGAAATCGGCTGGCCGACGTTCACCTTCACGCCGGGGATGCCGCTCACCCGCTCCCGCACGTCGGCCACGACCCGATCGTGGGGCCGACCGGACTTCTCGACCCCTCGCCCGTGGAGGCCCGGGATCGCCCGCAGGACGGCGTACCCGAAGCCGGGTTTGGGCCGCTCGTGCGGGGTCAGCCGCACGTCCAGTTCGGACGAGTTCACCCCCTCGGCGTGCTCGTCCATCTCGGCCCGGCCCGTCCGCCGGGACACCGACGCCACTTCGGGCACCTGGAGGATCAACGCCTCGGCCCGCCCGGCGACCCGGTTGCTCTCGTCCAGGCTCGTCCCCGGCTCGGTCTGGACGTTGACGGTCAGCGTCCCCTCGTTGAACGGCGGCAGGAACTCCGACCCCATCCGCGACAGGGCCAGCACCGACAGGCCGGCGAGGACGGCGACTACGGCGACGATCGAGTACGGGTGCCGCAGCGACCGCCGCACCAGTCGGGCGTCCAGCCACTTCAGCCCCCGCAGCAAGAACGGGTCACGCTTCTTCGTCATGAACCGGGCGTTCGGGAGGAGGATCGAGGCCAGGGCCGGCGTGACCGTCAGGGACACGAGCAGGGAAGCGAGCAACGACACCATGTACGCCAGCCCGAGCGGGGCGAACATCCGCCCCTCCAGCCCGGAGAGGGCGAACAGCGGCAGCACCACCAGGCAGACGATCATCGTGGCGTACACGACCGACCCGCGGACCTCCTGGGACGCCCGGAACACGACGAGGAGGGGCGGGTCGGGGTCGGCCCTCCCACGGTTCTCCTTCAGCCGGCGGTAGATGTTCTCCACGTCCACTATGGCGTCATCGACCAACTCCCCGACCGCCACCGCGATTCCGCCGAGGGTCATGGTGTTGATCGTCACCCCGAGCCAGTGGAACACGAGGGCGGTGACGAGGATCGAGATCGGGATGGCGGTCAGGGTGATGACGCTGGTGCGGACGTTCCACAGGAACAGGAAGAGGATCACGAACACCCAGATGGTGCCGTCCCGGATCGCCTCCACCACGTTGTCCACCGCCGCCTGGATGAAGTCCGACTGGCGGAACACCCGGCGTTCCACCTTCACGTCCGGCGGCAGGTCGCGTTGCACGTCGTCCAGCACCCGGTCGATCCGCGGGGTCAACTCCAGCGTGTTCGCGTTCGGCTGCTTCTGGACGGTCAGGATCACCGCCGGCCCGCCGACCACGGTGCCCCCCTCCCGGACCCGCACGCTCCCGTCCCCCCGCTGGACGGGTCCGCCGAACCGCACGTCGGCCACGTCCTTGATCCGCACCGGGCGGGGGTCACGCCACAGCACCGGCGTCTCCGCGATCTCCGCGAGGGTGAGGCTCTGGCCGCTGATGCGGATGAGCGACTCCTTCGGGGACCGGACCATGACCCCGCCGCCGGCCAGCACGTTGGCCTTTTCGGCGGCGTCGGTCAGTTGCTGCAGGGTGACGTTTTCGGCGGCTAGCCGGGCCGGGGACGTGACGATCTGGTACTGCTTGAGCGTCCCGCCCATGACCGTCACCTGGGACACCCCCTCGACCGCCATCAGCCGGTTCCGCAGGGTGAACTCCGCGACCGTCCGCAACTCCATCGCCTTCGCCTGCCGCTCCTCCGGGGTTTTGAGGTCGGCATCGGACCGGACGCCGAGAATCATGACCTCGCCCATGATACTTGAGATCGGGGCCATCACCGGGTCGGCCCCCTGGGGCATCCGGTCGCGGGCCAGTTGCAACTTCTCGGCCACCACCTGGCGGTCCCGGTAGATGTCGGTGGCCCACTCGAACTCGACCCACACGACCGACAGCCCGATGCCCGACGCCGACCGCACCCGCCGCACCCCGGTGGCCCCGTTCAGTTGGTACTCCAGCGGCCGGGTGACGAGGGCCTCGACCTCCTCCGGGGCGAGGCCGGGGGCCTCGGTGAGCACGGTGACGGTGGGCCGGTTCAGGTCCGGGAACACGTCCACCGGGGTGCGGGCGAGTTCGTACACCCCGTACACGCTGACCGCGAGTGCGGCCAGGAGGACGAGCACTCGGTTCTTCAGGGAGAAGGCGATGACCCGTGTGAGCATGGCTAGGTTCCGCTACTTGATGCCGGCATAGGCGGTCTGCAACTCGGCGGTCCCCCGGATGGCCACCGGGTCGCCGGGGTTCAGCCCGCGGGTGATCTCCACGAACCGGTCGTCGGCCCGCCCGAGCTCGACCGAGAGCCGCTCGAACGCCCCGTCCGGCTGGCGGACGAAGGCGTAGGCCCGCGTCCCCTCGTACACCAGAGCGGACCGCGGGACGGCCAGGACTGGCTGGGGTTGGCCGAGAACGAGGGTGAGGCGGGCGAGTTGGTTGTGCCGGAGCGGCTGGGCCGGGGGACGGTCGAGTTCGACCCAGACGGACAGGGTGCGAGAATCGGGGCCGAACACCCGCCCGCTGCGGGCCACCGTCCCTTCGGCCAGGAACGCCGGGTCGCCGGACACCCGCACCCGCACCCTCTGGCCGACCCGGACGCGGCCCAGGTCACGCTCGGAGACGTACCCCTGGATCACGGGCCGGGTGAGGTCGTGGACGGCGAACAGCGGCTCCTCGGCCTTGACGGCTTGGCCGAGGGTGCGGTCGAACCCGACCACCACCCCGTCGATGGGGGACCGCACCGGCACGGCCTCGACCACCGCCCCGGTCTTCAGCACGGTGGCGATCCGGTCGTCGGTCAGGCCGGCGACCCTGAGCTTGCGTCGGAGGGTGTCCCGCTGCTGCCGGCCGGCGTTCAACAGGGCCTCCTGCTCCAGCACCTTTCGGCGGGAGATCGCGTCCCCGGACGCCTTCAGCCGCCCGTAAGTGTCCTCCTGCAATTCGCCCTCCAGGTGTGCCCGGAGGTAGTCCAACTGGAGGGCGTGCAGGTCGAGGCTGACGACCTCCGCGAGCACGTCCCCGGCCTTGACCGGCTGGCCCTGGTCCACGAGCACCCTGCTGACGGTGCCGGGGAGCGGCGACGAGGCCGACGCACGGCGGGCCGGCGGCAGGTCCCCGGCACCGTCGATCTCGGCCACGTCCTCGACCGCCCGCACAGTCGCCGGCTCGACCTCCAGGCCGATGCCGCGGGCCGCTTCGGGACTCGGACGGAGGACGCCCTGGGCGAACAGCCCGGCCAGTTCGTGGCCCCCGCGGACGACCACCCGGTCGCCGGGGTACAGCCCGCCGGACCGGACCTCGACCCACCCGCCGGCCTGCCGCCCGACTGCCACCGCCCGCCGCCGGTACTCGGACCCGCCGGTGGCCCCGGCCTCTTCGACCAGAACGTAATGTTCGGCCCCCTCGCGGACGACCGCCCCGGCGGGGACCGCCGTCGCCGCCGCCGGGCCGGCGAGGAGCAGCCGGGCCTCCCCGGACATGCCCGGGAGGAGGCGGGGGTCGCCGCCGGGCGGGTTCGGGAGTTCGGCCCAGACGGCGTTCAGGTGCGTCCGCGGGTCGAGGGCCACGCCCTTCACCTTGACCGCCGCCCGGAACACGTCGCCGGGGTAGGCAGTCAGCCGGACCTCGACCTGCTGGCCGACCTCGACCCGGTGCAGGTCTTGCTCCAGCACGTCGATCCTGACCCAGACGGACGACAGGTCCACGACCTCGAACAAGTGCTCCAGCGGCTCGACTACTTTGCCCACGGCCAGATCGGCGTGGATGACCGTCCCCCGGACCAGCGTGCGGACGGGGAACGTCCGGTGCTGCGGCTCGCCGGCAAGGAGGAGTGCGCCGAGGTCGGAGCCGGGCAGCCCAAGGCTCAACCACTTGGCTTTCGCCACCGCCAGGGTGTTCTGGTTCTGGCGGTGCTTCGTCTGGGCGTCGAGCAAGCTCTGGCCCGCTACCGCCCCGGCCTTGGCAGACGGTTCGAGGTCGGTGACGATTTTCTCGGACAGCCGTGCGTCGTTCTGGGCGTTCAGCAGTTCGAGTTGCAGGGACTCCAACTCGACCGACTCGACCTCCGCGAGCACCTGGCCGGCGGCGACGGCCTGGCCGGGTTGGGCGTGCAGCTTGACCACCCGGCCCCCCACCCGCGAGGACGCGAAGGCGTGGTTCTGCCACGGGGAGGTCAGTGCCGCGTAGGCCAACACGCTCTCGGTGACGGGCCGCGACTCGACCTCGGCGGTCTGCACGTCCAGAGCCTCGCGGGCGTCCCGGCTGAGGATGATCTGACCCGTCGCGGCGTCCACCTGGGCACCGCGGGTCGGCAGCGGGGCGTGCCCCTCGTGGGCCAGCACCCACGTTGCGGCGACCGTCAGCAGCACGGCGACGGCCAGAGCAGCGGGCCGAGTCAGGCGACGAAGGCGGTGGTGGGTCGGACGCATGTCATCACCGGAAAGTAGTAGTTGGCAGCCGTCCACGGTGAACGGCGATCCGAACTCGCCTCAATCGACTTTCACGACGAACGGGACGACGCGGACGGCATCCTTCCAGCGGAACTGGCCCCACCCCTTGTAGAGTCCGGCCTTCGGGAAGTGGGCCTGGAAGGCGACCACGCCGGGGGCGGACTTGCCGTCCGCCGGGTGGGCGTGGACGTACTCCTTGCCGTCCCCGCTCAGGACGACGAGATGGCCCGTCGCCCCCATGTACGGCTGGAGGTCCGCGAGCGGCTGGCCCGTTGGGTCGGTCAACTCGAACCGGACCGTCCCCTCGCTGCCGGCCTTGGCGTTCTTGACCGTAACTCGGGCGGCGAGGCCGTCCGCCTCGACCCTGGCGGGCACGTTCGGGGTCAGTGGCGGGACGGGCGGCGGCTCGCCGGCCACCTTCAACTCGGCCACCGCGGTCGCCGGCGTGCCACCGGTCGGCTGGTGGTCGGCGTACAAGTGGTAGGTGCCGCCGGTCGGGAACGTGTACGTCGTCGTGGCGTTACCCGCCGGGTCCACCGCCGGGTGCAGGTGGGCGAACGTGTCAAGGCCGTCGCGGACGACGATGAGATGCACCTTCTGCTCGTGGACGACATCGAAGTCCTTCAGCATTCCGCCGTCCGCGGCGTGGATCATCAGCTTCAGGGTGGCCGGCCGGCCTGCCGTGAGTTGTGCCGGCTCGGTCTGGACCATGAGGGTCGCGGCCTTCTGTCCGCCGTGGCCCGCGTGAGGGTCGCCGCCCGGCCCGTGGTGGCCCGCCGGCTGCGGGCCGTCGTGTTTCGTGCCGTCGTGCTTGGTGCCGCACCCCGCGAGTAGCAGGGGCGGCAGGATCAACAGGCCGATGCGTGTCATGGTCGTCTCCTCGATCATCCGGCCCGGCGGAACCCGCCCGGCGGTGAATACGTTCAACCCCGTCCAGTTGTAGCGTAAGGCCCGTACCACGGTACGGAGTCAAGGGCTGTCACCGATTTTCGCGGCCCCGCGGTCCCCTTCACTTCTTGCTCATCATGCGAGTCATGGGAACTGCTCCGGTGGGTCCGGGCGGGTGGCCGGCACGACTTCGTGCCGGCCACCCGCCCGACTCGTGAGCCGCGGGTTCACTTCTTGTCCTTCTCGACCTTCGCCTTGGCCTTCAGGTCCGCGACCGTCGCCAGAGTCATGTCCGGGTCGGCCAGCGCCTTCTTCCGGCAGCCCTTGCAGCAGATGAACACCGGCTGGTCGTTGACCATGACTTTGAGCGGCGGACCCATCGACCCGAGCCGCTCGGTCGTGTTGATCGCACACCACTCCTGTGCGTCCACCAGGGCACGGTCCTCGGGCGACAACTTCTCCCGCTCGGCCTTGACCTCGTCGGCGTGGGCGGCGGGCGGGGCCTTGGTCGCCCTCTTGCCCTCGCCCGCCGGGGCGGTTCCCTTGTCGCTGCCCGAGCAGCCGGCCAGCACGAGGGGCACCAGCAGCACCAGGGCTGCGAGAAGCCCACCGCGCCGCAGCAGTTGCGTTCCAGAGTTCATGGCGTCGTCTCCTCCTTGTTCGGGCGGGTGGTTACTTCTTCGTGTACACGCTCGCGGGCTTGAGTTCGTCCGGCTTGTCCTTGGCGAGTTGCACGAACTCGTCCACGCACGGCGGGCAGCAGAACTGGTACTCCTGCCCGTCGACCACCCAGGTGAATGCCGTGTTGGCCTTGGTCATCGAGATCGGGCACACCCGGTCCCCGGCCTGCGGCTTCGCGTCGTGCTGGGCCTTCAGACCTTTGAACTTCACGGACGCGACGACACCGCCGTTGGCCGCGATGTCGGCCGTGGTGTACTTCCCTCCGGGCGTCAGGTAGAGCGTCTTCTCGTCGGCGTCAAGAACCTTGACGGGCGGTCCGGCCTCGGGGTGGGCGCGGACCGCGGCCGACGAGAACCCGACCCGGAAGCGTTCGCCGCCGACGCGGAGGGACGGGATCGTGACCTCGACCTTCTTGCCCCACAGGTCGCGGGGCAACATGCCGACGAACTGCGAAGTCTTGCCGGGCGAGTCTCCCGCCTGGGATTCGGCCTTGAAGATGAACGCCGTGGCCTCGGTCCCGCCCTCCGGCTTGGCGTAGGCGTTCAGCGGCTCGGCCTCGACCTCGACCACCTTGGCCTCGTCCTGGCCGAGCGTGTAGAAGCGGATTACCCCGTCCTTCTCGAACACAGCCTCGCCGTGGTAGTTGTCCCGCCCGATGGGGACGATTATGCCGCCGTGGGCAGTCGGCTTGTGCCCGTGCTCCCCGTCCTTCTTGTGCCCCTGGTCGCCGCCTTTGGCGTCGGGGCTTGGCTTGGCGGGCATCGGCCCGGGGGAAGCGGCGGGGGGCGAGGCTGGGTTGTCAGGCGAGCCGTTACACCCGGCCAGGGCGACGATGGTCCCGATGGCGAACGGGACGGCGAGCGAACGCAAGGTACGCAACATGATCCTGCTCCTGGGTAGGATTAACCGGGGACGGCATAAAGGCCGACCGCTCGTGTACAAGTTGAGACGGACCGCGACACCACGACCGGTTCGTGGCGGGATTGCGTCTCGCGTCAAGGGCGGATACTTACGACGGTGGGCGGAACGCGGAACAGCCAGCGGCAAGACGCCGTGCGGGCGTCCTCGCGAGCCTGCGTGGAAAGGGATTTAGCAGCGGAGCATGTGCGGGGCGTTGAGCAGACGCCAGGACGTGAGACGTTGACCGGGGGGCGAGGTCCCGCCCGCGGAGTGGAGGCCGATGTCAACCAACGGGTAGGTGGTGAACGCCACCACAAACTGGAGGTCCGCGGTTAGCAGGCGAGCGGCGTCCTGGGCCGCGGACGCCACAGGCGAGATCGTGTCAGGCGTCTGCTTGCTGCCCGGGTCCTTGCATGGGCACTGGTGTTTGCCCGGTTTCGGTGCGGACTGCGACTCGTCGCTGCCGCCCAGCGAGTGACACGAGACGCTTGCGGCCTCTTCAGCGGGTGGGTGCTCGCAGCAGCACGGCGGCGTGCGGTCGGGCGAGGGGGCTGCGGGGCCGGTGGGCGCGGGCGGTGGGGCAGAGGCGGCATACACGGTCGTGCAGCAGCAGAGGCTCGGCCCCGCCACCAGCACAAGCATCATGTAAATCGCCACGAGCCGCCGAAACATTTTCTAACCCAACCACAAGAGTGAACGAACTTTCTCTCACCAACTATATTACCCAGCCATTCAGGGCCGATCAACTGGAACGGCCCGTCGCTGGGACACACCAACCAATTGATACCGTCGAACGACCAAACTCTTACAGTCATAGTGTTCGTCGTTAAGCATGGTGAGTTCTGAGGAAATCATCGTCGGCGGGCGAAGATTTTGTGAATCACACAGCCCGCTCGTTAAAGCCACAAATAACGACCACCCGGTCGTTCGTGCTGACATCCAGAGGGGCCAATCCCCTTCCATGCCCGGTGATTTGTTCGTGCTGGGCCACGATATCGCCCTACAGGACTTCACTTCGCGGCACAACCGCTGGGGACGGTCGTGGTCGCGGCCTAGGTAGAACCGGTGCTGGGTGTAGCCGCCGTTTCTGCCGGGCTTCCAGCCCAGGTCGCGGCGGTACTGGCCGGAGGCGTCGAGCGTGAGTTTGTCCTTCATGTCCGCGTCCTCGTGTGGGTGAATCGTCCACACTCTCCGCATCTTGATGCAGTGAATCGGATAAGAAAAGCCTTGAAAAATCGGATAAATGCTGGTTCAGGGCTTCAAGAGGAAGTGGCAGAAACGACGTAAAGCGAGAAATGAAAACGGCTTGCGGAAACCGCAAGCCGTCTTAAAGCGGAGAGGGAGGGACTCTCCTACCAGGGTCCGATCGTCCGAGTCGTCCGTCTCTCCCGCTGCAAGAACTGCCTTGTTTTCTAGGGGTATTGCACACACGGTCGAGTTCCTCTTCCAGCTCGACGGAAGGGAGTATACCCGGTTTTGTGCACCGAGTTTGCACCAATTTTGCACCAGCACGTTTTTGACAATGAGCGGAGAGGTGTTGTCGAAGTCCGCGTCGAGACATGCGATTGGACTCAGTCGTTCTCTGTCGTCAGCCCCAGAGCGGCAGCCCTGAAAGCAATCGCGTCAATCAGGGGACGGATGGAAGCGAAATACCGAGCCATCGCTTCGAGGGGGCGGAGTGATGTTCGGCGACGATTA
>Ga0209181_10009246_pt1 | contig 12988 bp, 12 predicted proteins | sample MAT05_FD_187208 | JGI IMG/M metagenome (GOLD analysis project Ga0209181, IMG submission 187208) | Freshwater microbial communities from Lake Fryxell liftoff mats and glacier meltwater in Antarctica - MAT-05 (SPAdes) (version 2) | ecosystem: Environmental > Aquatic > Freshwater > Ice > Liftoff... | reverse complement strand
CAAGCCTTGCGTGGCCATCCCGGCGCTGAAGGTGACGGCGTGTTGCTCGGCGATCCCCACATCGAACGCCCGGTCGGGCATGGCCTTCATCATGATGTTCAACGAAGAACCCGTTGGCATGGCCGGCGTAACCCCAACGATCTTGTCGTTCTTCTCGGCCAACTCCACGATGGTATGGCCGAAAACGTCTTGGTACCGTGGTGGTTGCGGGCTTTTTGGAACCACTTTGATGATCTCACCGGTCTCCTTGTTGAAGAGGCCCGGAGCATGCCACACCGTAGGACTTCCGGCTTCGGCCGGTCCATAGCCCTTACCCTTCACGGTCAGTGTGTGCAGGATCTTGGGACCGGGAATATCTTTCAGGTCCTTCAGCACTTTCACCAAATGCTCCACGTCGTGGCCGTCAACAGGGCCGAAGTAGCGGAATTTGAGGCTCTCGAACAGATTGCTCTGTTTTAGTAGGGCGGTCTTTGTTGCGGCTTCCACCTTCTGGGCGATGGCCTGGGCGTTCGGCCCGAACTTGCTCATCTTCCCCAGCAGCTTCCACACCTCGTCCTTCACCTTGTTGTAAGTGTGGCTGGTGGTGATGTCTGTGAGGTATTCCTTCAAGGCACCGACGTTGGGATCGATGCTCATACAATTGTCGTTGAGGACGATCAGGAGGTCACTGTTGGTCGTTCCGCCATGGTTCATGGCCTCGAACGCCATCCCGGCGGTCATGGCACCATCGCCGATCACAGCGACGGAGTGGCGGTCTTTCTCCCCCTTCAGCTTGCTGGCCACGGCCATGCCCAAGGCACTGCCGATGGACGTACTACTATGGCCCACGCCGAAAGTATCGTATTCGCTCTCGCTTCGCTTGGGGAACCCACTAAGGCCTTTGTGGATACGGTTGGTATGGAACACCTCGCGACGCCCTGTGAGGATCTTGTGCCCATACGCTTGGTGACCAACATCCCAAACGAGTTGGTCGTATGGGGTATTGAACACGTAGTGCAATGCAACGGTCAATTCCACAACCCCCAGGCTGGCCCCGAAGTGCCCACCCTTGACGCTTACCACATCAATGATGAAATCCCGAAGCTCGGTGCAGACCTGCTGCAGTTGGTCCTCGTTCAGCTTGCGCAGATCGGCCGGGAGGTTTATCCGGTCCAACAAGGGATACATCAGGCGATCAGGGGTGGTCATAGGCAATGAACAAATGTAACCGGATCATGGTTCTTGAGCGGGCGGTACAAAAGCTCACGAACGCGATAAGCCAGCAACTATTGCCGACGAAGGCTTCCCCAACTGTTGTAGGACAGTACATTTGCCACTATTCACACTTGCCCTGTTCCGTGGAGCACGTTTCATCGCCACAAGACTACGTTCCCATCCTGATCCAAACGCTGATCGCGGTGGGCTTTGTGGGCTTCGCGCTCTCTGCTGCCGCGTGGTTGGGCCCGAAGATCCATGGACGCAAGAAGGACGAGAACTTCGAATGCGGTATTGAGCAGCAGGGGAATGCGCGCACACCCTTCAGTGTGAAGTATCTCTTGATCGCCATCCTCTTCGTGCTGTTCGATGTGGAGGTGATCTTCCTCTACCCTTGGGCGGTCAACTTCAAAGCGCTTGGCGCCATTGGTTTCATTGAAATGGTGGTCTTCGTCACCTTCGTATTGGCGGGCCTCTACTATGTGTTGCGGAAAGGCGTAATGAAGATCGAATGAGCAACGAACGCGGTATCGAGCGGCCAAAGCCGACCATTGTACAGCCACCCGACGGCCACGCCGGGTCCGGTTTCTTCGCCACCAAGGTGGATGAGGCGATCGGCCTAGCGCGCAAGAACAGCCTGTGGCCGCTGCCTTTTGCCACCAGTTGCTGCGGCATCGAGTTCATGAGCACCATGAGCTCCCACTACGACCTCAGCCGATTCGGCATGGAGCGGCTCAGCTTCAGCCCACGCCAAAGCGATCTCCTGATGGTGATGGGGACTATTGCCAAGAAGATGGCCCCCGTGCTGCGCGATGTGTACATGCAGATGGCCGAACCCAAGTGGGTGCTCAGCATGGGTGCATGTGCTTCCACTGGTGGAATATTCGATACCTACAGCGTACTGCAAGGCATCGACCGGATCATCCCTGTTGATGTTTACATCCCCGGCTGCCCACCGCGTCCGGAACAGGTGATCGACGGCATCCTGAAGATCCAGGAGCTTGCCGCGAACGAGAGCCTGCGCCGTCGGTACAGCAAGGAGTACCAGGACCTGTTGACCAAATACGCGATCGACTGAGATGCATTTTAACGCAGAGGCGCAGAGTGCGCAGAGAACGCGCAGAGGTTCTTCTTCTGTGTCTTCAATGGCCGCTTGCGGCCCTTTGCGTTGCATTTTCTCCGCGTGCTCTGCGCCTCTGCGTTTCAATTCCTTCCAAGCCTCATAGTCATGCCAGGGTTCGTGGTGAAAGCCGATCGTGATCAACTGGTGAAGGGTCGTATGGCGGCCTTCGGTGAGAAGGTCACGGCCATTACGCAAGAAGCGGATCTGGTCTGCATCCATGTGAAGAAGGACACGTTGCACGACCTGCTGCGCACGCTGCGCGATGAGCTCGGCTTCAACTTCCTCACCACCTGCTGCGGCATGCATCATCCGGGTGAAGCGCAAGAGTTCGGCATGGTGTACCACTTGCACAACATGCGAGCGGGTCATCGTATCCGCATCAAGTGCCGTACCACCGCCAACGACCTCGAATACCCGACCGCAACGGACCTCTGGCCCACCGCGAACTGGATGGAGCGCGAGACGTGGGATTTCTTCGGGATCAAATTCCAAGGACATCCCAACCTGAAGCGCATTTTGAACATGGAGGATTTCCCGGCCTTCCCGCTGCGTAAGGACTACCCGCTGGAAGACCCGACCCGGCAAGACAAGGACGATCGATTTTTCGGACGATGAGCCCCACCGGTCTGTATTCCTAGCCTTTTCCTTGTTGGATCCCGGAACGCAATAGTGCTTTCTCCTTGCGCAGTTCCGCGATATCCAACTTCATCTCATCAATGCGCTCATGGAGTTCCTTGATGCGCGCTTCATACTGCTCGCGTTCCTTTTCTCCGAGAGCATTGTAGGTATTGTTCGTGTTCAGGCCAACCAATCCTGTGCATTACTGGAAGAACATCTTCTCATCAAAGCTCAACATCTCAGGGACAGACGTCTTGAACAACTTAGCCACGGACTCAAGTAGCTGAAGCGTCCAGTCTGTCTCACCCGCCTCGTATCGCCTACACTGGCGTTCGCTAAGGCCAAGCTCCGTAGCAACACTTTCAGCCGACAAGTCCTTCTACTCCCGGATCTTCTCAATACTACGTACCTTCATGATGTGCCAGATTTGGACATTTCATGTCTGGTTTCTGACGCCGATATACTTGTAGCCGATGGATGCTTCGGTGACCTTTGTGTTGCGTCCCTCAACGGACGCGAGCGGAAACCGAAAAGCTCGGATAGAGTAGGACTACCTAAGTATCACTACAACGAGAATTGCATCAACTATGCTGGCCACAGGATTCGTGCTGAGTATCCTTGTCGCATGCCAAAAGGAACAGGTTAGTGCCGACAACGCCGCCGACTCAATTGCGTTAGGTCGACCAAAGTCCGCAGGTATGGACCTGAAATGGGAGCCGGACAATTCGGGCAACGGAGATCACAAGTGTCCGCCCGATGGCAACAAGTGTGAGAAAATCAGCTTCTTGAGTGAGCACGATAAAGGAATTGTAGACAGAGTGTTGGACATCATTGCAAAGGGGGATTACTCCGTGGTAAGCGAGGTGTTCGACGAGGAACAAGAAGTCCTTGGTCAATTTCTTCCGCACAGTTTAATCAACGATGTCATTGCCGGTACTGCCAAGCCCACAACGATGAAGAACTCATCGAATGGAGAGCGTTTCATAATCTTTGGAGAAGCGCCGAATGAAAAGGTCTACGCGCTGAAATAGCCGCACGTAGCTCTTCAAAAGTGCATTCGGGCCGGTATGCAGCTAATGTAGCATCCGGCCCTTTATGCTTGCTACCATCGAAAAGCCTGGTCAAAATGTCAATTTTCCAAACCCGCTATCGGCTAAAGATGTTCGCTATTGGGTGTGTAGTGATTTGCCTTCTCGAAGCGTGCAGCCACCATGAAGATCACAGGGCTATCCAACAAACATCCCCATTGGATACGACTACCTCACTGATGTTGCAAACCGAATGGCGCTACAACACTAATTATTCGGGAGTTCATCTGGACCAGAGAACTGGTCGGGAGTTAATCTATTCTGGCGATCCAAAGACCCATCTGCTGGTCCGAGTTTTCGACGAAACAGGTGCTCAACTCTTTGATGTTCCCTTAACCCCCGCCTATGATGTCTTGGACCACATCCATTGCCTGACGATGGTATCACGCGACATCATAGCTATGCTAGATGAAAGAGGAGAGAAGTTGGTTCTGATAGACACTACGGGCAAAGTGATTCATCAACAATCTCTTCGCGAAGAACGTTGTGATGAAATGGGTGACGAGTACGAGCTGTATCCTGCAAATACGGGGATTACATACCATGGTGGTAAACTATACTTGGGACCGGCATTGCTAGGCTACTGCAATGGGAAACCTTTGTATGAGCGAAGTGGTTACCAAGAGGCCAATGAAAAGGGCTATTTCGCCGTTTCCACCGGTAAATGCCAACTCGCTGAGATCAACCTTGCCAAACAGCATAGGAATGTCCGTTTTGGTGCATGCGGTCTTCTCAGGCACCTCACGGACACACCTCGCGAAACCCTTGGCATGTCATCTACTGCCATCGCGAATGGGAGCGTGTTCGTCTTCAGCCAGTATTGCCCGGCTATCTACAGAATTGACACTGCAACTCTGTCCGTTGTTGACACCATTAGTATTAACTACCAGCTCGGACCAGTTGGTATTACTCCACCTCCGATCACACAAGAAGATCTCAAACAAGGGGGGGCAGAAGTTCGTTCCGCAACACAGGCGTACGTCTTGTCCATCACCTATGACAGTCCTTCCCATCGGTATCTGGCTGCCGTTTGTCATGCGGTGGATCCAACTACGCCAGATGAGGAGCGCAGTTGGGGACGGAACTGGTCACTTGTAGTGCTGGACAGCACCTATCGCAAAGTGAACGAATATGTTCTATCCGGAAAGGAATACAGCGGAAGTGTGCTGCTTGGAATGAAGAGCGCTACATGGATATTGCAAAAAGATCCGGATCCTCAGGGATTTCAAAAGCCAAAAGTCTTCAGAAGGTTGAAGTTGTCATGAGCTCGCTTCCAAGATATTTGGCACTCATTCTCATCATGGCGTGCAGTTCACCAGACAAGTCAGGAACGCTACGGGACTACCTCATAGAGACTCTAGGTCTGTCTCCGGATCAGCTACCCAGCGCAGTAGTAGTAATAACGGAAGACGGTTGTTCTGCGTGCGATACCAAGTTCGCAGATCTCATGCGCCCTCGGACTGAATGCCGGAGATGTCTTTTCATTATCCGGGCCGAGGGGATGAGCATTGACATGAACGGTTTCCTGGAAGAAAAAGACAATCTGCGTTTTGATGACGGTTCGTTCCGGAGACTTGGCATCCTTCAGGGAAGCGGAATTATATTGATGAAAGACGAGAATATCGATCGCATCGTCCCGCTTGAAAGGACGGACATGACGGAACAACTCGCACTCTTCGATTCCATCATGGATACGATGTACCACGGACCTGGTCGCTGAAGGTCGACGTTCCTTCTACCCCTGCCCAAGGACTTGGGTCAACAGGCCTAGGGCTTTCGTACTTGGAACTTCCACGGTACTTTCGCGCCCGACGAAGTCATTCATTGGGACGATGAGCAAGGTGGAGAAACCCGATTACTGGCAGAAGGACCTTGTACACGGCAGGGACCTGAGCGAGTTGACCACGCTCAACCTAGGCCCCACGCACCCGGCCACGCATGGCATTTTCCAGAACGTGCTCACGCTGGACGGTGAGATCATCCTGGACACCGAGCAGACCATCGGTTACATCCACCGCGCATTCGAGAAGCTTGCGGAACGGCGTCCGTTCTACCAGATCCCCACGCTGACGGATCGGATGAACTATTGCAGCTCGCCCATCAACAACATGGGCTGGCACATGACGATGGAGAAGCTCCTCGGCATAGAATTGCCGAAGCGCGTGGAATACATGCGGGTGATCGTGATGGAGCTGGCCCGCATCGCCGATCACGTGATCTGCAACACCATCATCGGTCAGGATGCCGGGGCTACCACGCCCTTCCTGTACGTGTACCAGTGGCGTGAGAAGATCTACGACATCTACGAGGAGATCTGCGGCGCACGCCTCACCACCAACATGGGCCGCATCGGTGGTTGGGAGCGCGATTTCAGTGATCTCGCCTGGCAGCGCATCCGCGCCATCGTGAATGACATGCCTGCCGGGCTGAAGGAATTCGACAACATGCTGCTGCGCAACCGCATCTTCATGGACCGCACCATCGGGTGTGGCCCGTTGAGCGGCGAACGCGCCTTGGCATACGGTTTCACCGGACCCAACTTGCGGGCTTGTGGCGTGGACTACGACGTACGTGTTTCCGATCCGTACTGCAGCTACCAGGACTTCGATTTCGCGATCCCTGTGGGCACCGGCGGTGATACCTACGACCGGTTCACGGTACGCCAAGAGGAAATGCGCGAAAGTCTTTCCATCATCCGCCAGGCAATGGACAAGCTGGATGCCATGAGCGATAAGACCTCGCTCCGTGCCGATGTGCCCGAGTGGGTACTTCCGCCGAAGGAAGCTGTGTATAGCGCCATGGAACCGCTGATCTGGCACTTCAAGATCGTGATGGGCGAGACCGATGTACCCATGGGCGAAGTGTATCACTGCGTGGAAGGTGGTAACGGCGAACTTGGTTTCTACTTGGTGAGCGACGGTGGCCGCACCCCGTTCCGCTTGCACTTCCGCAGGCCGTGCTACATCTACTACCAAGCCTATCCGGAGATGATCAAAGGCGGCATGTTGAGCGACGCGATCCTCACTATGAGCAGCATGAACGTGATCGCTGGTGAACTCGACGCTTGAGCTCATGGACCGCCACGACGCCACGAGCGCCACGATAGCGCCACGCATAGTGGAAGAGGATCACATTGCGAAACTCATTCTGGATGCAGCCTTCAAAGTGCATCGTGCACTAGGACCCGGCCTGCTGGAAAGCGCCTATGTGCATTGTCTGATCCATGAACTGAGGTCTTCGGACCTTACCGTCCTACACCAATACCCGCTGCCCGTGCTATATGAAGGTGTAAGGCTTGATGCTGGATATCGCTTGGATCTTTGGGTTGAAAGCAAAGTGATCATCGAAGTGAAAGCCGTGGAAGAGTTGCATCCGATCCATACCGCACAGATATTGACCTATCTGAAGCTTACCGGTAATCGGCTTGGTCTGCTCATCAACTTCAATGAGATCCTGCTTAAGAACGGAATCCGCCGGATCGCTAATGGCATGCCCCAATGATGGTATTTATTCTCCACCACTGCGCAAAGGACGCACCGAAGCCGCTGCGTCATGTTGTGACGGATCCATGGACCGCGCGACCTATAGTGCGTACCTCGTGGCGAATTCCTTTGCGTCCGTGGCGCCGTGGCGGTGAACGAATGAGCTCCGTCCCCGCCACGCCTCTTTACTTTGCACGATAATCATGTCGGCCCGCACCAGACCCATCACCACAACAGCCGGCACCAAGCCGTTCGCCTTCAGCGAGGGGGCGCTTGCTGAATGCCGCGCGCTGATGACCCGTTACCCCGACGGCCGCAGCAAGAGCGCGTTGATCCCCATCCTGCACATCGCACAAAGCGGGAACGATGGTTGGCTAAGCGTGAACGCGATGGACGCCGTGGCACAGGTCATGGGCCTCGCACATATCGAGGTGTACGAAGTGGCCAGCTTCTACAGCATGTTCAACCTGCATCCGGTAGGCACCTACGTGCTTGATGTGTGCCGGACCACGCCCTGCATGTTGCGTGGCAGCGACGACCTGATCACGCATCTCGAGAAAAAGCTTGGGATCCACGTGGGTGAGACCACCAAGGATGGCATGTTCACGTTGAAAGGGGTCGAATGCCTTGGCAGTTGTGGCACAGCGCCCATGTTGCAGTGCGGTGCACAGTACCATGAGAATTTGACGATCGAACGTGCCGATGAGCTGATCGACCAATTGCGCGCCAGGAATTCACGGACCAATTACACGGACAAATGAGCGCGGATCGTCAGTTGTCAGTTGCTTGTTGTCAGGCTGCCGACCTTGCTGCCGCAGGCAGCGCGCATTCCTCCGTGATCTGTGCGCCCTCAGCGGTTAACCCTTCTGCTTTCCAATGAGCCGCAAACTCCTTTTAGAACACATCGACAAGCCCGGCATCAATGGCCTGGAGGGCTACCGCGCGAACGGCGGCTACCGCAGCGTGGAGAAAGCGCTCAAGACCATGAGCCCGGAAACGGTGCTCGAGGAAGTGAAGAAGAGCGGCCTGCGCGGTCGCGGTGGTGCGGGTTTTCCCACGGGTATGAAGTGGAGTTTCCTCGCGAAGCCGGAAGGGGTTCCTCGTTACTTGGTGGTGAACGCCGACGAAAGCGAACCCGGCACCTTCAAGGACCGCTACCTCATGGAGCGGATCCCGCATATCCTCATCGAAGGGATGATCACAAGCAGCTTCGCGCTCGGTGCGAAGACCAGCTACATCTATATCCGCGGGGAGTACTTCTACATCGCTCGCATCCTGGAGCAAGCTGTTGCCGAAGCCTATGCGGCTGGCTGGCTTGGCAAGAACATCCTCGGCAGTGGCTTCGATCACGAGATGCACGTCCAGGTCGGCGCTGGGGCCTACATCTGCGGCGAAGAGACGGCATTGCTCGAAAGCTTGGAAGGCAAACGTGGCAATCCGCGTATCAAACCACCCTTCCCTGCTGTGAAAGGCCTTTACGGCTGCCCCACGGTGGTGAACAACGTGGAGACCATCGCGGCCGTGGTGCCCATCGTGAACGACGGCGGTGAGGAGTACGCCAAGATCGGGATCGGCAAAAGCACAGGCACCAAGCTCATTAGCGCTGGCGGCAACATCAAGCGCCCCGGCGTATACGAGATCGACCTCGGCATCACCTGCGATGAGTTCATCAACAGCGACGAATGGTGCGGCGGGGTGGATGGCCGCGTCTTCAAGGCAGTGGTGCCTGGCGGCAGCAGCGTTCCCATTATTCCCTACGAGCTGTTCTTGAAGACCGCGAACGGCGAGGACCGACTGATGAGCTATGAGAGCCTCAGCGATGGTGGCTTCGCCAGCGGAAGTATGTTGGGGTCCGGTGGCTTCTACGCCTACAACGATGCGCAGTGCATCGTGCGCAGTACCTGGAACCACACCCGTTTCTATCACCACGAAAGCTGCGGTCAATGCAGCCCATGCCGCGAGGGCACCGGCTGGATGGAGAAAGTGCTGCACCGCTTGGAACATGGCGAAGGCCGCACCGAGGACATCGATCTGCTGTGGGACATACAACGGAAGATCGAGGGTAACACCATTTGCCCTCTAGGGGATGCAGCGGCCTGGCCGGTCGCTTCAGCGATCCGTCATTTCCGCGACGAGTTCGAATACCACGTGCGCTATCCGCAAAAAGTGAAGGATCCGAAGCATTTTGCGAGGGAACCGTTCCGGAAGGCGATCTCGGTTGCTGTGTAGCCAAGTTCTGCTGCCTTCGTGGCCATTCGTTGTTAGTGCCTGAAATTACACCAACAGGCATATAACTCCTGAATATTACATCTTTTCGGCTCTTCGTTGCGTATTATTGCATGAAATGGCGACTTCACTGCGCCTTTCTAGCACAAAATGGCCAAGTTGAAAGTCGAGCTTCCGGACATTCTTTTCGGCTCCAGCGCGCAGGCGGAGTCGAACCGGTTAATGGCCCTGCTTGCCGCAGGATCGATCCGCCGCTTGGTGCCGCGCGTCTATACTTCGGACATCTCCGGCAAGGACGCAGACATCATTCAGCGCAACCTGTGGCGTTTGCTATCGCACAAATTCCCTGGCGCGGTGCTCTCGCATCGCAGCGCTTTGGAATACGCTGCTTCTTCTTCGGGCACTATCTACCTCACGGGACGAAAGACACGTGCTGTTCAATGGCCGGGGATCACGATCCGTATACAAGAAGGCCCACCCGCCCTGCCGTCGGACACCAGGCTATTCGAGAATGGCTTGAACGTATCGTCCGAAGAACGGGCATTGCTGGAGAACCTGTCGTATTACAGAAGCGTTGCCGGTGAAGCGCGCACCGTGGAACAGTCCATCATCGAGAAACGGCTGCTGAACATTTTGAACGTTCGTGGTGAAGATGGCTTGAACACGCTGCGGGACAATGCTCGCCAAGTAGCCACCGTGCTGGACTTGGTGCCCGCCTTCGAGCGCTTGACCGCTTTGATCGCTTCACTCCTGACAACGGGAGCCGCTGATGTCCTAAAAACCACGGCCGCCAAAGCCCATACCATGGGCGAACCATACGATGTGGGTCGGCTCTCGCTCTTCAACAAGTTGATCGCCACCTTGCGCAATGAGGTCTTTGCCGGGCGCATGGAACGCGTGATCACCACCGAAGAATTCAGGAACGTCGCCTTCTTCGAAAGCTACTTCAGCAACTACATCGAAGGCACGGTGTTCGAAGTGGATGAAGCGAAGGATATTGTCTATCGTGGAAAGGAGATCCCCAACCGGACCGGTGACACGCACGACATAAAAGGCGTGTTCGCCGTCTGTGCCAACCGAAGCGACCTTGCCGCGGCACCTGCTGACGAACGTGTATTCATTGATAAACTGCGTGAGCGGCACGCCATTCTCCTTGCCGGAAGGCCCGATATGGATCCGGGCTTCTTCAAACAGAAAGCCAACCGTGCTGGCTCCACACACTTCGTAGCACCGGGCATGGTCACCGGCACCCTCAAGCAAGGCTACGCGCTCGTGAACCTGCTTACCGAACCCTTGGCCCGCGCCATCTACGTGATGTTCTTGGTGAGCGAGGTACACCCCTTCAACGATGGCAACGGGCGCATAGCACGCGTAATGATGAACGCCGAGCTCGTGGCCCAAGGGCGTACCAAGCTCATCATCCCCAACGTGTACCGAGAAGACTATATGCTGGCCTTACGCAAACTAACGCGCCAACAGGATGCCGTACCCTACATCCGCACCATGGACCGCGCGCATGGGTGGAGCCATTGGCTGGATCCTGTTTCGTGGGATGGGCTGCACCAGCAGATCACGTCATCCAACGGCTACAAGGAACCGGACGAGGCGAGTTTGGTGTGGGAGTGAGGGTGCAGCAAGGCCCGGAGAAGGGTGTAATGACAAATGGGGGAAAACGTTCATGCACCCACACCCCATATCACTTCAATTGCGACACCAAACCTATCCCTATTGCTTCCGGTTGGGTTTCGTCCTTGACTTGGGAACGGTGCCCCGCAACGCGGCCCGCAACTGTTCGCGCAGAAAGGCCCTATCTTCTTCCAACTCAGCGATCCGCAGGAGCAGTTGTTCGCGCTCCTTCACATTGCCCTCGTTGTAGGTGTTGTGGGAGCCGAGGACGTGGTTCTGCGTGCAATTGTTGAAGACCATCTTCTCATCGAAACTGAGCACTTCGATCACGCTCATCTCAAACACCTTGGCGATGGACTCCAGGTGGGGCATATCCAACGTGGTCTCGCCGGTCTCGTAGCGCCCATAAGCCTTGGGGCTGGACATGCCCTACTTCGCCGCCATCTGCTGCTGGGTTAGGCGCTTCATCTCGCGTATGCGCTGGATCTTCTTATGCACCGGGTCCATCATGTCCAAAGTTGTCGAATTTTGGGGTGGGAATGACGGCAAGATACTTGCCCACGCCGAACCAGCGTTCCAGATTCGCAGTGCGTCAACAACCAACAACAGCAACTCCGATCCGCCTGCCGTGAGGTAGCCGAAGCACTAGGAATTGAGCAATTTGGAAATACGGCGTGAGCGGATGCCGAAAAGCTCAGAGAGAGTAGGTGAATTAGTACAACTGCACCATGAAGAAGAAGACTTCTTCCGAAGACAAGTTGATAAACGTAGGTGAACCGCTTCCTGCTGCTGCAATGGAAATGGTGGTAGGAGGCCTTAGCTCCAGAACGACTGGTGATTCGGTCAGCACAAATGGCAATACCGATTCGCTCGACCCGTCGACCGACAACATGCAAGGCACAGACACAGCAAATACCACAACCTCGGCTGATGGCAAAAGGAATTGGCCCTAGAGTGTTCCATATCTCAAGGGAGGCTCAATGCAGCCTCCCTTTGGTGGTATCATATCGAATTGCACTAGATATCTACAAGGTCGGATGTGGCCTGTTTCCCCTCCCCGGTTTCAACGGTCTGATGATACGAACTAAAGTTACTTTCAAGGCTGCCAAATACTCATTTTCAATGAGCCAGCATTGGCTTTCTAATAGAGCAAGACTCCTTGTTCTTGTGCTATTCGGGCTTGTGGCAGAGCCACAGGTTAGGTGCCAAAATGAATGTTCCGCTATTCTCTATGGAAGGAGGCACTTTGTTGAAATGAATGCAGCCATTGATGCCGACAAAGAGTACCCCTGCACCGAGATTGACGTGGATTCACTCGATTGCGCGGGTGCATTATACATGACCGCCTATGCCAAGGAGCTTGGTTGTCCGGAATTGATGTATCACTGCGTAGCCAAATTGGTTGAGCAAGGAGGCTTTGCGCCAAGCACGGCAACTCGTCAGAATATCATTTTAGGAGAGCTGTTCGAGGGTCCAGACTCAGCAGCCTATTGGCAGTTAATCGACAGCCTATATCCAAAATTCATTCAGGTCAATGCAACCCGTCTTGAAGCAATTGATGCGATTCGAGGAATGCTCGATTTGGATCAAAGTCGCATTTGGATATTCGAATTTGGAAACCGTTGGCAACG
>Ga0209181_10009242_pt1 | contig 12990 bp, 12 predicted proteins | sample MAT05_FD_187208 | JGI IMG/M metagenome (GOLD analysis project Ga0209181, IMG submission 187208) | Freshwater microbial communities from Lake Fryxell liftoff mats and glacier meltwater in Antarctica - MAT-05 (SPAdes) (version 2) | ecosystem: Environmental > Aquatic > Freshwater > Ice > Liftoff... | reverse complement strand
ATTTGGGACCGCGTGGCACGTCCAACGCCTCACGAGAGCGGCCCCACGGCCGTTCCCCAAGTCGCAGTTCGCGTCCCGGCACCACGCGGCCGCCATATGCTTCCACCGCCCAACAGACCTTATAGCAAGCATCCGGGGCCTTGCGGCAACCTTAACGCGAAGTCTTCACCCATCTTGCGCACGTGGTGGGCGTGGAGTGAAGCCGCCTCAACATGCTCGATGCCCCGCGTTGAAACCCCGGGCGATCAGTCCAGTTGCGCCCGCACCCAGCTTTCCGCCTCGGCGGGCAGGCCGGCGAAGGCGCTGCGGGGGGCGAAGGGCACCACGAGCAGCTGGCCCGGCGCCTTGTGGCCGCGCCGGGCGATGGCGCGACTGAAATGGCCGAGCAGGTAGCCGGGTGAAAGGTCGGTGGCTGCCATCACCGCGTCCTCGCCCAAGACCCAATGCGCCTCCGCGACCTCCCAGATCGCATCTCGCAGGGCGGCGCGCATGTCCGCCGCGGCGGCCAACTCGGCGTCGGGGCGATGGATCACCAGGACTAGGGTCATACTTCCTCACAGATCGGCACCGGAACGGGGTCGGGGCAGCTGGTTGGTCGGCCGGCGGCCCCGGTCCTGATGAGGTTGCGCCACCGCGACCCCTTCCGCATGGCACACTCATTGGTCAGGATGATGACATGATCGCGCCCCATGACGAACCCGTCCAGATCGCCAGCCACCGCGGCGGGCTGTTCCTCTGGCCAGAAAACAGCGCCCGCGCCTTTCGTGAGACGGCGCGACTGGCCGTGGAACAGGCGGAATGCGACGTCCACCTGACCCGGGACGGGGAGGTGGTGGTGATGCACGACGCCACGCTCGACCGCACCAGCGACGGCACCGGCCGTGTCGCCGAGATCGACCTCGCCGATTTCCGGCGGCTGCGCGTGAAGGGCACACAGGGGGAGGCACCGCCGACGCTGGCCGAATACCTCGCCATCCTGGCACCCTCCCCGGTGACGCCGCGAATCGAGATCAAGACGGATGGCCAGCACCGGGCCTATCCGGGCATCGTGGGCAAGACGCTCGCCGCGATCGATGCGGCAGGGCAGCGGCGGCGCAGCTGGATCATCGGCTTCCAGGCCGATACCGTGGCCGAGGCACAGGGCGCCGGCGGGTTGGCGGGCGTGGCCTGGCTGCTGGAACTCTCCACGCTGCGCGACATCGGCATCCCCGGCATGCTGGCGGTGGCGAGTGCGCATGGCATTCCCGAAGTGGGCATGGCCGAGAGCGCGATCGATGCCGAAATGCTGGCCGCCTGCCGCGGTGCGGGGCTCAGGCTCGGCACCTGGGGGGCCAACCATGCGGGTTCGATCCGGCGGGTGCTGGAGCTCGGCGTGGATATCTTCGCGACCGATGATCCGCCGCTGGCGCTCCGGCTGCGCAACGGCACCTGATCGGTCACAGTTCCAGCGGCCCCCGCCGCGCCGATGTCAGCGGTTGCCGCGCGCCTTTCGCCGTGCCTAGACTTCCCCCAAGCAGACAGTTTTGGGGGGTGCGTGGCAGAAGGGGAGAGCATCCTCGCCGCTGAGGGGATCAGCCTTCGTTTCGGGGGCGTTCGCGCCCTGACCGATGTGGCGTTCGACGTCCGTGCCGGGGAGATTTTCTCCATCATCGGGCCGAACGGCGCGGGCAAGACCTCCATGGTCAACTGCATCTCGGGCCGCTACCGCCCGACCGAGGGCCGCATCCTGTTCCAGGGGCAGGAGATCACGAAGCTTGGCCCGAACCGCCGCGCCGGCCTCGGCATCGGGCGGACGTTCCAGAACCTGGCGCTGTTCGGGCATATGAGCGTTCTCGACAATATCATGGTCGGCCGCCACCATCTGCTGCGCTCGGGTTTCCTGCGCGGCATGGCCTATTGGTGGGGTGGGGCGCAGCGCGAGGAGCTCGCGCATCGCCGCGAAGTGGAGGAGATCATCGATTTCCTCGAGATCCAGCATGTGCGAAAGGCCCAGGCCGGCACGCTGCCCTACGGGCTGCGCAAGCGCGTGGAGCTGGCGCGTGCGGTCGCCCTGAAGCCGAAACTCATCCTGCTCGACGAACCGATGGCCGGCATGAACCTCGAGGAGAAGGAGGACATGGCGCGCTATATCATCGATCTCAACCAGGAATGGGGCATGACCGTCCTGATGATCGAGCACGACATGGGCGTGGTGATGGACATCTCCCACCGCGTCATGGTGCTCGATTTCGGTCGCAAGATCGCGGAAGGGTTGCCATCGGAGGTGATGGCCCATCCGCAGGTGCGGCGCGCCTATCTCGGCGACGTCGATGATGTGCCCAACCCGGCGGAGCTTGACGCGTGAGCGCGCTCGACACCTTGCCGCGCCTGCTTGCGCACAATGCGGCGCAGCACGGCCAGGAGGTCGCGCTGCGGGAGAAGCAGTTCGGCATCTGGCGCGCCTTCACCTGGGCCGAGTATCACGACCGCACTCGGCTGTTCGCCCTTGGCCTCAAGCGCCTTGGTGTGCAGCGCGGCGAGGTGATCGCCATGATCGGCGACAACCGCCCCGACTGGGTGATGGCCGAGATCGCCGCGCATGCGCTGGGCTGTCGCAGCCTTGGCGTGTACCGCGACGCGCTGGAGGACGAGGTCGCCTATCTGCTGGAAATGAGCGGCGCGACCCACGTCTTCGCCGAGGATGAGGAGCAGGTGGACAAGCTGCTCGCAGCGTCCGAGCGCCTGCCGTTACTGCGGCGCATTGTCTTCAGCGACCCGCGCGGCATGCGCAAGCTGGACGATCCGCGGCTGATCTCCGCCGAGGGGCTCTGCAAGATCGGCGCCTCGGAGGACCCGGCCGACTATGAGGCACTGCTGGCGGCACAGGATGCGGAGGAGATCGCGGTGCTCTGCACCACTTCCGGCACCACGGCGCGGCCGAAGCTCGCGATGCTGAGCGCCGGCGCGCTGGTGCGGCATTGCCGGGCCTATCTCCAGGCGGATCCGAAAGGCCCGCACGACGAATACGTCTCCGTCCTGCCGCTGCCCTGGATCATGGAGCAGATCTACGTGCTCGGCTGGGGCCTGATCGCCCGCATGAAGGTCAACTTCGTCGAGGAGTCGGAGACGATGATGGCCGATTTCCGCGAGATCGGGCCGAGCTTCGTGCTGTTCGCGCCGCGCGTTTGGGAATCGCTCGCCGCCGAGGTGCGCGCGCGGGTGATGGATGCGAGCCTGCTGAAGCGGCGGATGTTCGAGATCGGCATGAAGCTGGGGCTGGAGGGCGTGGCGAAGGGCAGGCGCTCTGGCCTGGCGGATACGCTGCTGTTCCGCGCACTGCGTGACCGGCTCGGCTTCTCGAAGCTGACCTCCGCGGCCACCGGCGGCGCGGCGCTGGGGCCGGAGACCTTCCGCTTCTTCCAGGCGATGGGCGTGCCGCTGCGGCAGCTCTATGGCCAGACCGAGTTGCTCGGCGCCTATACGCTGCATCGTCCAGGCCAGGTGGATTTCGACACGGTCGGCGTGGGCTTCGACGACAGCATCGAGATCCGCATCCACGCGCCAGATGCGAATGGTGTGGGCGAAATCGTGACGCGCCACCCCAACATGTTCGCCGGCTACCTTGGCGGCGAGGCACCGGCCGATCTGCGGGAGGGCTGGCTGCACACCGGCGACGCCGGCTATTTCGACAAGGCCGGGCAACTCGTTGTCATCGACCGCATCAAGGACATTGCGCAGACCACTGGCGGCGATCGCTTCAGCCCGCAATACATCGAGAACAAGCTGAAATTCTCGCCCTTTGTGGCGGAGGCCGTGGTGCTCGGCGCCGGGCAGTCGCACCTCGCGGCGATGATCTGCATCCGCTTTCCGATCGTCAGCCAATGGGCGGAACGCAACCGCATCGCCTTCACCACCTATTCGGATCTGGCCGCGCGGCCGCAGGTGCTGGATCTGCTGCGCGCCGAGGTGACACGCATCAACGCCACGCTTCCTGAACCGCAGCGCCTGAGGGATTTCGTGCTGCTGTACAAGGAGTTGGACGCGGATGACGAGGAATTGACGCGCACGCGTAAGGTACGGCGTGGCGTGATCGCGCAAAAGTACGGCGACATCATCACGGCGATCTACCGTGGCGATGACGCGATTCCGGTGGACACCACCATCGCCTTCCAGGACGGTACGAAGCAGCGCATCCGCACGACCTTGCGCGTGATGCGCAGCGACACCGCAGCACCCTCCAGGGCCGCGGCGTAGGAGAGGCAGAATGGACTGGTCGCTGCTGCTGCAACTCACGCTGAACGGGCTGATCGTGGGCACGCTCTACGGCGTCGTCGCGATGAGCTTCGTGCTGATCTACAAGGCTTCCCAGGTGGTGAACTTCGCGCAGGGCGAATTCCTGCTGGTCGGCGCCTGGATGTGCTGGTGGTTCCTGACCGAATGGCAATTGCCCTTCTATGCCGGCTTCCTGTTCACGCTGGTTTTCATGACGATCTTCGGCGTGGTGCTGCAGGTGGTGGTGCTGCGGCCGCTGATCGGCGAGCCGGTGATCAGCGTGATCATGGCGACGATCGGGCTTGGCATCTTCTTTCAGGCGCTGATGAAGTGGATCTTCGGCGTGTTTGCCAAGCCGTTTCCGCCGATCTTCGCGGTCGAGCGGGTGAACGTGCTCGGGCTTGAAGTGCAGACGGTGTATCTGATGAGCCTGGGCATCTCGTTGCTCATCATGGCGGCTTTCGGCTGGTTCTTCACGGCGTCCAAGCACGGGCTCGCGATGCGCGCGACGGCCTTCGACCAGCAGGTGGCGCAATCGCTGGGCGTGTCGGTGCCGAAGGTGTTTGCGATGAGCTGGGCGATCTCGGCCACGGTCTCGGCCGTGGCGGGCGTGGTGGTGGGCGTGGTGAACGGCGTGTCCTCCGCGCTGTCCTTCTACGGCATCAAGGTCTTCCCGGCGGTGATCCTCGGCGGGCTCGATTCAATCCTCGGCGCCGTGCTGGGGGGCATCATCGTAGGTCTGCTTGAGAATTGGGCGCATTACATCGACAGCGAATGGTTGAACTGGGGCAACATGTTCCAGATCGCGCCCTTCTACGCGCTGGTGCTGATCCTGCTGATCAAGCCCTACGGGCTGTTCGGCACCAAGAATATCGAGCGCGTCTAGCCCATGAACGCCATGACCCCCTGCGGTGATTTCCGCACCAGCTACGCGGCCGACACCACCATCTTCCCCACACGCAACAGTCGCCTCGCGCTGCTGATCGGCATCGTGCTGCTGTGCGGCGCGCCGCTGGTCCTCGGCCGCTATGAGCTGTCGCTGCTGATCAATATCGGCTTCATGGGCATCGCCGCGCTGGGCCTCAACATCCTTGTTGGCTTCACCGGGCAGATCAGCATCGGCCATGCCGCCTTTTTCGGGTTGGGCGCCTTCACCTCGGCCTATCTGCATGAACGCTTCCACATCCCGGTCATGCTCTGCATTCCGCTCGCGGGCATCGTCACGGCGCTGATCGGCACCATCTTCGGTGCACCGGCGGCCAGGCTGAAGGGCCTCTACCTCGCCATCGCCACCCTTGCCGCGCAATTCATCCTCGAGGATTTTTTCGCCCGTGCCCGCTGGTTCACCGGCGGCGTCGCCGGACGCATGACGGAAAGCCCCGTGCTGTTCGGCTTCGCCTTCGATCGCGACGAGAGCTTTTTCTACCTCACGCTGTTCTACGTCATCATCATGTTCGCGGGTGCCGCCAACCTGATGCGCTCGCGCGATGGCCGCGCCCTGGTCGCGGTGCGGGACCACTACCTCTCGGCCGAGATGATGGGCATCAACCTTGCCTACTACCGCACGCTCTCCTTCAGCATCGCGAGCCTTTATGCCGGCATCGGCGGTGCGCTCTACGCGCACTACCTGCTGTTCGTGAGCGTGGAGGCTTTCAACATTCTCTTCTCCATCCAATTCCTCGGCATGGTCATCATCGGCGGGCTGGGATCGGTAATGGGCAGCCTGATGGGCGCGGCCTTCATGGTGATGCTGCCAGAGGTCACCCAATGGGGCGCCGACCTGCTTGCCGGCGGCGCGATCGACCGTGCGCTGCGGCTTGGCAACTCGCTCAGCTACCTGCGCGAGATGGCGCTCGGCGCCACCATCATGCTGTTCCTGATCTTCGAGCCCGATGGGCTCGCAAGACGCTGGCGCCTTATCAAGGCGTATTGGAAACTCTACCCCTATTCACACTAGCCGGCCTGAAGTCCGGCATTTTGGGAGGAAAGCTGATGAGCATGAGAAACCTGCTATTGGGCGCCGTGGCGTCCCTGGCCGTGGCGTCCCTGGCCATGGCGCTGCCGGCCCTGGCGCAGCAACGCATTCCGGTCGGCCACCTGATGGATAATTCGGGCCCGACCTCGGATGTCGGCCTGCCCTACGGCCAGGGCGTCGCGGACGCGATGAACTGGGTCAACTCGGCGCGCCGCGGTATCGCGAGCCGTCCGCTGGCCGTCAGCGGTGTCGATTACGGCTATCAGGCACCGCGCGCCGTCAGCCAGTACAATGCCTGGGCGCGCGACCGCGTGGTCGCGATCCAGGGCTGGGGCACGGTGGACACCGAGGCGCTGATCCGCTTCGTCACGCGCGACCGCATCCCCTATATCAGCGGCTCCTATTCCGCCGCCTTGACCGACGCGGCCGGGCGTTCCGGCAGGCAGGGTGTCGAGGCTGCCCCGTTCAATTTCTTCTATGGCCCATCGTATTCGGACGCGCTGCGCGCCATGCTGCAATGGGCGGCGGATGACTGGAAGACGCGCGGCCAGCAGGGCAGGCCGAAATATGTCCACATGGGCGCCAACCACCCCTACCCGAACTCACCCAAGGAAGCGGGTGAGACGCTGGCGCGCGAGCTTGGCTTCGACGTTCTGCCCGCCATCCAGTTCGCGCTGACGCCGGGCGATTACACGGCGCAGTGCCTGACGTTGCGTAGCGGCGGCGCCAACTACGCCTATCTCGGCAATACGGCGGGGTCGAACATTTCGGTGTTGCGCGCCTGCCAGACGGCCGGCGTGCAGGTGCAGTTTCTCGGCAATGTCTGGGGCATGGACGAGAATGCGATGAAGGCCGCCGGATCAGCGGCCAATGGCGTGGTCTTCCCGGTCCGCACCGGCGCCGTTTGGGGCCAGGACGCGCCAGGCATGGCGACGATGCGTGAGATCAGCCGCACCTCGGATGCCGCCGGCACCGCCTACAGGCCGGTCCATTATCTGGCCGGCGTATGCAGTGCCATGCTGATGGTGGAAGCGATGGAGACTGCCGCTGCGAATGGCGGCGAGGTGAACGGGGAGCGCACGCGTGACGGCTTCTACGCGCGGCAGAACTGGGTGCCGCGCGGCTTCGAGGGCGTCTGCAGTCCCTCGACCTTCACGCCACAGGACCATCGCGGCACGCTGCGCGTGGCGCTGTACCGCGCGGTGGTCGGCGGCCCGACGGTGCAGGGCAGCGTGGATGATCTGATGCGCGCTGGCACCATGCGGCTCGAACCGGTGACGACGATCGAACTCGCGCGTCGCGCCGATTGGCTTGGCTGGTGAGTGAGGGCGCAACCCTCGATGCGGTGAAGGCGGCTCCGGCAACGGAGCCGCCGCTGCTCGAGGTCAACAACATCGAGGTCGTCTACAACGACGTCATCCTCGTGTTGCGCGGCCTGTCGTTGGCTGTGCCGAAGGGCAAGATCGTCGCACTGCTCGGCGCCAATGGCGCGGGGAAATCCACCACGCTGAAGGCCATCTCCGGCCTGCTCAAATCCGAGGAAGGTGAGATCACGCGCGGCGAGGTGCGCTTCGCCGGCGAACGCCTCAACGGGATCGAGGCGCATCAGATCGTCCGGCGCGGCATCTTCCAGGTGATGGAGGGGCGGCGGATCATCAGCGACATGACCTGCCTGGAGAACCTTCGCCTCGGCGCCTTCACGCGCTCCGACAACGGGGTGAAGCGCGATATCGAGATGGTCTACGACTACTTCCCGCGCCTGAAGGAGCGCACGGGCCTCGCCGGCTATCTCAGCGGCGGCGAGCAGCAGATGCTCGCGATCGGGCGCGCGCTGATGGCGCGGCCGAAGCTGATCCTGATGGACGAGCCCTCGATGGGCCTCTCGCCGCTGCTGGTGAGGGAGGTTTTCGGCATCATCCGCAAGCTGAACGTGGATCTCGGCATCACCATCCTGCTCGTCGAGCAGAATGCCCGCATGGCGCTCTCCGTCGCGAGCCACGGCTATGTCATGGAGCAGGGCAAGGTGGTGCTGGATGGCAGCGCGGAGCAGTTGGCGAACAATGAGGATGTCAAGGAATTCTACCTTGGCGGCCATGGGGCGGATCGCAAATCCTTTCGTAATCTGAAGTCCTACAAGCGCCGGAAACGCTGGCTGTGACCACACATTTCGATAATCGCGAAACCCGCAGCGCCGATGAGCGTGCGGCGGAGTTGGTGCATCACCTGCCGCTCCAGGTCGCGCATGCCAAGGCTCATGCGCCCGCCTACGCCGTGCTGTTGGCCGATGTGGATCCCCATGACGTTACCAATCCTGCCGCGCTCGCCCGCCTGCCCGTCACGCGCAAATCGGCGCTGATCGAGGCGCAGGCCGCCGCGCCGCCGCTTGGTGGATTCACGGCCGCGCCCTTCGCCGATCTGTCGCGCGTTTTCGTCTCGCCCGGCCCGATCCATGAGCCGCAGGGGGCGGGCGCCGATCCCTGGCGGTTTGCGCGCGCGCTTCATGCCACAGGGCTGCGGCGCGGCATGCTGCTGCACAATTGCTTCGCCTATCACTTCACACCCGCCGGCATGATGCTGGAGGAAGGCGCGCGTGCCCTCGGCTGTCCGGTATTTCCTGCCGGGCCCGGCAATACCGAGGCGCAGGCGCGCGCCGCGGCACATCTTCACCCCGCCTGCTATAGCGGCACACCGGAATTCCTCAAGGCGATCCTCGACGCCGGCGATGCACTCGGCCTCGATCTTTCGTCGTTGCACCTTGGGCATGTCACGGGCGGCGCCTATCTGCCGGCGTTGCGCAGCTTCTACGCGTCGCGCGGCATGACCGTGTTGCAAAGTTACGGCACGGCGGATCTCGGTTTGATCGCGTATGAATCGGATGCGCGAGAGGGATTGATCTGCGACGAGGATGTGTTGGTCGAGATCGTTCGCCCCGGCACCGGCGATCCCGTGCCGGAAGGCGAGGTAGGCGAGGTGCTTGTCACCAGCTTCGACCGGACCTATCCGCTGATCCGTTTCGCGACAGGCGATCTTTCCGCGATCCTGCCCGGCGCCTCGCCCTGCGGGCGCACCAACGCGCGCATCATGGGCTGGCTGGGCCGCGCCGATCAATCCGCCAAGGTGCGAGGACTTTTCGTGCGACCTGAGCAGGTGGCGGAGGTGATGCGCGCGCATCCCGGACTTGGCCGCGCTCGCCTCGTCATCGGGATCGAGGAGACGCGCGACACGATGATGCTTCGCGTCGAGAGCCCCGCGCGCGACGCCGCATTGGTCGAGAGCCTGGCGCGCACCCTGCAGGGCATCACGAGGCTGCGCGGCGAGGTACGGCTGGAGGAGCCCGGCGCGTTGCCGAATGACGGCAAGGTGATCGAGGATACGCGGCCCGCGTGATGCGCCCGCGCGAGACCTACGCCGCGCGGCGTGCCCGCTTTCGCTGGGACCTCCCGGCGCGTTGCAATATCTCCGAGGAATGCTGCGACCGTTGGGCCGACGGCAGCGGCCGCCTGGCCCTCATCGCGCTGCATGAGGATGGCGCCTTCGAGCGCATCACCTTCGACGTCCTGCATCGCCGCGTCTGCCGCCTCGCCAATGTGCTCGCCGCGCGTGGCGTCGGGCGCGGCGACCGCGTGGGCGTGCTGCTGCCGCAATCGCCAGAGGCCGCGGTGGCGCATCTCGCCGTCTACCGGCTTGGCGCCATTGCGGTGCCGCTGTTCCTGCTGTTTGGCGCGGATGCGCTGCGCTATCGCCTTGCGGATTGCGGTGCGGCAGCGCTGGTGACGGACCAGTCGGGGCTGATGAGGCTCGACACCATCCGCGCGGAGCTGCCCGATCTGGGCAGCATCTTCGCCATCGGCGGCGGCGCCGGCGTACAGGATTTGGTGCGCGACATGGCGCAGGCGCGCGACACGCATACGTGCGTGGCCACCGCGCCCGATGATCCCGCGCTGATCATCTACACCAGCGGCACGACCGGCAGCCCGAAGGGCGCACTGCATGCGCATCGCGTGCTCCGCGGCCATCTGCCTGGCGTGGAATTGCCGCAGGAAGGATTCCCCCAGCCCGGCGATCTGTTCTGGACGCCGGCCGACTGGGCCTGGATCGGCGGGTTGCTCGACGTGCTGTTGCCGAGCCTGTTCCACGGCGTGCCGGTGCTCGCGCATCGCATGCAGAAATTCGATCCGGATTTCTGCTTCCACCTGATGGCCGAACACGGCGTGCGCAACGCCTTCCTGCCGCCGACGGCGCTGCGCATGATGCGCGGCGTGCCCAACCCCGCGCGATTCGGCCACCAACTGCGGAGCCTCGGCACGGGGGGCGAGACATTGGGTGCGGAGATGCTCGATTGGGGACGTAAGGTCTTCGGCCTCACCATGAACGAGTTCTACGGGCAGACGGAATGCAACCTCATCGTCTCGAACAGCGCGGGGATGTTCCCGGTGAAGCCTGGCAGCATGGGCCGCGCCGTGCCGGGGCATGAGGTCGCGATCCTCGGCGTCGATGGCACGTGCGTGCCGACGGGGCAGGAGGGCATCATCGCCGTGCGGGCGCCTGACCCTGTGATGTTCCTCGGCTATTGGAATCGCCCGGCCGAAACGCGGGAGAAGTTTCGCGGCGATTGGCTGCTCACCGGCGATCGCGCGACGATGGATGAGGACGGCCACATCTTCTTCCTCGGCCGCGACGATGATGTCATCACCTCCGCCGGCTATCGCATCGGTCCCGGTGAGGTGGAGGATTGCCTCGCGCGGCATCCTGGCGTGGCGATGGCCGCGGTGATCGGCGTGCCGGATGCGCTGCGCACGGAGATCGTCGTGGCGATTGTCGTGCCGAAGCCCGATGTGGCGGCAGATGCTGCGCTCGCCGCGTCGATCCAGGATTTCGTGCGCCATCGCCTCGCCGCGCATTGCTATCCGCGCCGAGTCGAATTCGCCTCCGCCCTGCCGCAGACGGCGACGGGGAAGATCATGCGGGGCGTGCTGCGCCAGCAATGGGCGGAAAGGGAATAGTCATGGCCGTGAACCAGATGCCGATGCTCGACCATGACCTCGGCGATGAGGTCGATCTGCTGCGCGACAGCGTGCGCGGCTTCTGTGATGCGCGCGTCGCACCCATCGCCGCCGAAATCGACAAGACCGACGAGTTTCCTCGCTACCTCTGGCCGGAGATGGGCGCGCTCGGCCTGCATGGCATCACGGTGGAGGAGGAGTATGGCGGCGCTGGCATGGGCTACCTCGCGCATTGCGTCGCGATGGAGGAAGTCAGCCGTGCCAGCGCCAGTGTCGGCCTCAGCTATGGCGCGCATTCCAACCTTTGCATCAACCAGATCCGCCGCAACGGCACCGAGGACCAAAAGCGCCACTACCTGCCCAGGCTGATCAGCGGCGAACACCTCGGCGCTCTCGCCATGAGCGAGCCCTCCGCCGGTTCCGACGTCGTCTCGATGAAATTGCGTGCCGAGAAGCGCGGCGATCGCTGGATATTGAACGGCACAAAGCTCTGGATCACCAACGCGCATTACGCCGAGACGCTGGTGGTCTACGCCAAGACCGATCCGGCGGCGGGTGCCAAGGGCATCACGGCGTTCCTGATCGAAAAGACCTTCAAGGGATTTCGCCCAGCGCAGAAGCTCGACAAGCTCGGCATGCGCGGCTCGCCTACCAGTGAGCTGGTGTTCGAGGATTGCGAGGTGCCGGCGGAGAACGTGCTGGGCACGGTGGGCGGCGGCGTGCGCGTGCTGATGTCGGGGCTCGACTACGAACGCGCCGTGCTGGCCGCCGGGCCCATCGGCATCCTGCAGGCCTGCCTCGACCTGGTGGTGCCCTACATCCACGACCGCAAGCAGTTCGGGCAGTCGATCGGCGAGTTCCAGTTCATCCAGGGCAAGGTGGCCGATATGTACACAGCACTCAATGCGTCGCGAGCCTATGTCTACGCCGTCGCTCGAGCCTGCGATCGCGGCCTCACCAGTCGCAAGGATGCTGCCGGCGCGATCCTGTTCGCGGCCGAGGCGGCGACCAAGGCCGCGCTCGACACCATCCAGATCCTTGGCGGCAATGGCTACATCAACGACTATCCCGCCGGCCGCCTGCTGCGCGACGCCAAGCTGTACGAGATCGGCGCCGGCACCAGCGAAATCCGCCGGCTGCTGATCGGGCGGGAGATTTTTCGCGAAACAGCCTGAGGTTGTTTTGCGCTGCACGCGACACCAGACTCAAGGACGATTGAGGATGGAGAGTCGAGCATGGCCGGTGTTCCCGATGTCAGCCCTCGCGCGGCCTATCAGGCGATCGCGGAGGACCCCGAGGCGGTGCTGGTCGATGTGCGCACCGACGCGGAATGGAATTTTGTCGGCCTGCCTGAACTGCAGGAGCTGGGCAAGCAGGTGGTGCTGATCCCCTGGCAGCTTTACCCGACCATGCAGGTGAATGGCGGCTTCGTGGAGCAGTTGCATCGCGCTGGCGTGAAGCCGATGTCGAAGCTCTACTTCATCTGCCGTTCTGGTGCGCGCAGCCTGGCGGCGGGGCAGGCGGCGCAGCAGGCGGGCTTTCCGCACGCCTTCAACGTGGCCGATGGCTTTGAAGGCCCGGTGGATGTCGAGGGCCACCGCAGTGCCATTGCCGGCTGGAAAGCCGATGGCCTTCCCTGGCGGCAGCGCTGAGCCCTTTGCCCGCAGGCACCGGGCGCGACGGCTTTTTTCGATGCGGTGGCACCGCGTAGGCCATGGCGGCGGAGGTATGCCCGAACGCAAACCATCGCTACTGCACTAC
>Ga0209181_10009238_pt1 | contig 12992 bp, 10 predicted proteins | sample MAT05_FD_187208 | JGI IMG/M metagenome (GOLD analysis project Ga0209181, IMG submission 187208) | Freshwater microbial communities from Lake Fryxell liftoff mats and glacier meltwater in Antarctica - MAT-05 (SPAdes) (version 2) | ecosystem: Environmental > Aquatic > Freshwater > Ice > Liftoff... | reverse complement strand
GGCCCATCGAATCCAGCCAGTTCATCACCGGCTCATACCGCGCAACCTGATCGCGGAACTCAGGCCCAGCGACCTGAGTAAACACAGGGTCTTGCACCATTGCGAACGCGAAGTTGCCGCTCACGTTGTCAAGGTGACTTTCGATGAACTGCTTCTGGAGGCCAAACAGCGAATAGGCCCCCAGGAATTGCGGGAAGACGATCCTTCGGTCCTCGATCTCGATCTCTGGGAAGCGCATGAACTCGGCGATCATGTGCTCGATCAACCGCTTCCCTTCGTGGCGCACCGGATGTCCGCCGATCCACGTGCGTAGCCGGGCACCGTGGCGGGTCAGTTCCCAGTTGCCGCTGATCTCACGTGCGGCAAGTTCGAGCGGCTCGATTCGTGACGTTCCCATGTTGGGAGTTTCGCACAGCGGGTGAGGTTCACCCCGTCTGACAGGGTGAACCTCAACTCCCACACTCGTCATAAATGGCCGCGTGCTACCTGTGCGCTGCGGTCGGTCGACTCTTCCGGTTCGGTCGTTGATTCTTCGGTCACACCCTTGCATCATTGATGCGCGGGTGCGTTAACCCGTACACCCGGTGGCCGGGTTCTGGTGTGAATGGTCGGATGGTCGGATGGTCGGATGGTTGCAAGTGTGGGGCGGATCACTGCGGGTCCCGAGTACGTCAATGTCCGACCAACCCACACCACCGGCGGCGAGCATCAACATCGCGTGCGTCGACACCGTGCCCCGATCATGCAACGTTTCCCGTTGACCGCCCACGGGATCACTGTCGACAACGTCGCACCGTCATCGACATCTGGCGTTTGAGCGGATGGATGCCGTCCACCGGATGCAATCGCGCACGAGTGCATCGGCGTGAGCTACTCGGTCGGATTCCAATGAGGGAGATTGCAATGATCCCGGCTGCGGCACGCGCAGCGAATGATTAGGGGCGATGAGACTGATCTCCACGATCATCGGCGCGCTCAGCGCTACCCGGGTGACAGGCTGCGATCGAAGTGGTGAGCGGCTGCCAGCTGGCAAGCAACCGGTGCCGATTGCCAGCTGGCAGGGCACAGCCATAGTCGTTGGTTGTGGTGCAGCCCGCTACAGCGTCCACGGATGAGAATCCGAATCGCTCTGGGATCCATGCGAGTCTGGACGGCCCTGGCCGCGCGTCACGTTCCGCTTCGCTGGCCACCCCGACCGGGATCCGTGAGCCGAAGCGGCGCTACGCGTCGGACGCTGGGTGGAGAAGCTTGAGGTGGCCGAGGATCAGATGTCTGGTGTGCCTGAACGACCCGCACCGTATGGTTCCTGGCGCGCTACCTCGATTCGCTCAGCCACCTGCGGTGACATCGAAGTGAGCCACATGGACCGCATCGCGAGCCGAAATCGGGGACTTTCGAGAGCGCGTCGCTCGAACCATGAGATTATCTCCTCAGACTCACCTACGAGCATGTCCTCGAAGTGTGCAGCGGCGAGGTCCGCCAGCTGGTTGTCCGGGGCTATATCCACGAGAATTTTGAGAGTTTTCATGAACAGGGATCCATCACTTCGATCAGGGATCTCCTTCATCAGCCAATATGACCACCAGTACACGGATTTGGAGCGTTCTAGATCGGTACTTTGCTGGTATCGAATCCACGATCTCGCAACCGTTGCTGGCCGGACAATTTTTGTAATCGTTTCGAAGTCAAAGTCCTCTATCAGCGCACCAATCTGGACATTGAGCTGAGAATCATTAAGCATCTCACTCCTCGCCTATTCCATTGACTAAAGATTGTGGTACGGATTCGCGCCGCGGGAGCCAAACGCTACAATCCCCGCAAACATGCCTGCGGCGAGTCCCCAGCTCATCGCACGTGTAACTGTCGGTGGCTGGAGGTTCCATTTCCAGGACAGCTTGTAAACCTGCCCTTGGGGAGTCCAGGAATTGCCCGCACGACCAGCAAAGAACTTCGCTCCAGCGAGAAGCGCAAGGCCGCCGAACCCTCCAGGCGGCTTGCAATGTTCATTTTCGAATTGCTTTAGTCTTTTGCTTAGACCGCGAGCTTGATTGTCGTACTCGTTAATGTGAGATTGTTGGTCAATTCTTTTAACATTGGCACGAAGAGCTTTTGCTCTTTGAGAAAGGCCTAGGGTATCCTGACCGGAAACCTCGCGGATTGCATACGCAAGCTCCTTGATTTTCTGCCACAGCGCGCCGCAGAGATCCATTCCATTTAGGTCATGGAAGTTCACGGGATCACCGTACCCATAGGTGTAGTCGGTTGAGCAGCCGCCTTCGACCGGATCCGCTGAGAGGAACCGTCCGGTGTTGGGGTTGTAGATGCGGGCGCCCATTTCGATGTTGGTGACTAGTCCGGTGGCGTGTTCGGTTCCTTTGGTGTGTTGGCCAACCCAGCCGAAGTCCCAGTTCCCGGTGCTGTTGTCAGGCAAGGTGCTCAGGTTGTTGCCGTATGGGTCGAACTTGCCGGTCGACCCTTGTTTGACACCGGTGGCGTTCGCGACCGCTACCACGTCGCCGTGGATATTGGGGTACGACCACACGTCACCACCGGCACGTTTCGTAACCATTACCCCACCCGGGAGGCTGATGGTTCGTTCGATCACCACACCACTGGTGTTCAACACCGCGTTACCCGAGTAGCGCACGGTGACACCAGTGGCCGAGTCCGCGCGGGAAACGATGTTGTTGGCGGCATCACGAACGTAGGTGACCGTGGTCGCACCGTGCGAGGTGACGGTGTGACGGTTGGAGGAGTCGTAGGTGTAGACGTCACCGTTCAAGGTGAGCATGTTGCCACGATCATCAAACGTTGGTGTGACCACCCCAGTGGAGGGCGCCGGGTTGTCCTGCACCGCAACGTCGGCATCGGTGAACACCGTGTTGTAGATCGCAACCTCATCAACTGACCCAGTGAAGGGCATCCAGGTGCCGGTGGTTGCCGGCCAACAGCAGTTGTTCGTGGCTCCGGTTCCAATGTACGCGTACGCGGGTGCCCAGCTGTCATCGACGCTGGTCCCGGTCTTGGTACCGACCTTGACGCCATCAACCCAGAACGTTTGCGACGTCGCCGCGACAGCGACAATAACATGGTGCCATTGGTTGTCGTTCACGACAGCAGAAGTGGTGATCGGTGCGATCGGCCCACCGTATACCTGCGCCCGAAGCCGACCATCGGTGCCAACATACAACAGCGGGTTATGTGCCCCGGTTGCGCCACCGCTGGCGTTCTGGTTCTTCGACAACAACACCCCACTCGAGGATGTTTTGAACCACAACGTGAACGTCTTGCCCGACCCGGTGACCGCAGCGATCGGGATCTGCACGTTGCCACCCGACAACGTCACCGCCTTGTTCGTCTCACCCGTTGGCGCGCCCGTCACATTCTTGGTCACCCCAGTCGCGCTGTAGGTGCCGGCAGTACCGGTCGTCGCGACCGCGGTTGTGCCGGAGGTATCGGCAAGCTTCCAAAACGACCCTGGGGCACCAGGCTGATTCACCCGCGTTGAGTACGCAGCAGTGGGTGTGCCGTAACTGGTCATCCGATCCGCAGTGTCGAAACACCCGGATTGTGTGGTGACCCCGTTGTCGCGCACCAGAGTCCGGTTCGAACTCAACCCCGCAGCGGCAAGGTTTCCTGGGCCGCTACACGCAGTGTTGCCATACCCGTACTGGTAGTCGTGCCCCGATCCGGTTGCCCTGGTCAACCGTCCGACGCTGTCGTAACGGTACGTCCAGGCCAGCGAACCGTCGACGGTTTCGGTCGCGACACGGCCGGTGATCGAGCGTGTGACTGTGTCGGAGGTGATGACGGTGGCACCCTGTTTCCATGACAATGCGGTCACCGCCCCGGTTTGTGTGCTGCGTGTGATGGTGCCGGTGGTGTTGTTGCCACCGTTGCCCGCCCCTGAGGGGTAGGCGGTCGAGCCCATCACGTGCGGGTTCGCGTCGCCGGCATTGTTGTAGGTGGGTACCGCGACGGTGACCCCGTCCAACGTTTGTGAGGTCAGGCGGCCCCCACGGTCGTATGTGAAGGTCTGTACACCCGATGAGCCAGCCGGTGCCGGTGACGTCGATGAGGTCAGGCGTCCGGTGGTCTGATCGAACACTGCGGTGGTCGCGAGTTGCCAGTAGTCGTCCGATTCGACGACGCGGCCCAGCAGGTCAGTCACGGTCCGCAAGACGGTCGGGTCGGCGATCGTGGTGACCAGCGGGTTGCCCGACAACGCGTAGTTGTAGGTGACCGTTCGCGCTGGTTGGGCGCCGACTGCTGGAATCAGCGTTGTAGTCGGGCGCCAGCGGGCATCAAAGCTGTTGCACGCCCACCCACCCCAGGTGTCAACGCCGACGAGACGTGTGCCTTCACGGGCGGCGACACTGCGGCCGAGAATGTCGTAGACGACTTCGGAAATGATCGACTTCCCGTTCGCTGACGCGGCTTTCACTGTCAGACGTGGCCTACTGCCCTGCTTCACCGTGGTGTCATTCGCAGCGGTACACGCAACGTCTTGCGCGGCGCCAGCGTTGGTTGCGTAGTACTCGTAGGTGGTGGTGGTGCCTGCTGGCAGGGCGCGCGAGACCCGACGGCGGTAACCGCTGGTCTCATATCCGGTCGTGGTGGTCAAACGCATACCTGTCGGGTCCACGGTGGTGCGGGTCGCGAGCCCCACCGCTGGATCGATCCCGGCAGCCGAATACTCGGTCTGCGTCACCGTGTCAGGGGTCCCACCACCACTATCAATAGTGGTGGTGCGGGTCGGCAGCCCGTAGCGGGGTCGCAACGCCGAGGTCGGGATTGCCTGCTGCGCAACACCCGGCCCGGCCCACATCACCGTCAGCTGGGCGCCGCCACCTCCTTCTTGGACATCAACCCGAATGCGTTTGGTGAGGTCGCCCGCGACCGCGGTGTATGTGCCAGACCCGTTGACGGACCACATCGAGGTGGTCACCAACTTGTCGTCGATGTACACGTACGCGGTGTCATCTGACGCGGTCGTGATCGTCCATGTCCCAGCTGCGGGAAAGACGATTTCGCCTTGTGCCCGCAGCGAAAAGTTGTCGACCAACGACACACCGGCTGTTGTTGTTGCTTCGGGCGGACCCCACGCCCCCCAGTTGTTGTCGAAGGTGGTGTAGTTCGGTCCGAGGCCGGTAGCGACGTTTGACGGTTGGCCGCTCCAGGTGGTGTTGGGCCACACCGTGACGCCCAGACCGGTCATTGGTGACGACGACCCGTTCGCGTTCAACACGGTGTCGTATTCGGTGGTCGTGCGCGGCACGCCAGGTGTGGTGCAGGTGCCGTTGGGCAGCTTGTAGTTTCCACTGCCGACGGTCAGGTTGAAACAGGATTCGTTGGCAGGGCCGTACTGGTCGACGGGCTGACCTTGAGTGTTGTAGATGGTGGTGGTCACCTGCTTGTCGACGATCGACACGTCAACGCGATCCGCGATGGGATCCCAACGGGTATCGGTTTGCGACCACACCCACGACGACGCGTTCAACGCCTTGTAGTCCAACAACACTCGGGCAGTGGAGTCGAAGGTGGCTTTGCGATCCCAATCGGTGCTGCTGCCGGCGTTGTCCAGACCGTCGATATGGGTGCGGGTCTCGTTCGTGTTCGCCACGTACTCGAAGGTGATCTGTTGTCGGGAAGTGTCAGCCACCGCGGCCTTCGGCAGTCTGACCGTGTCGGCACGACCAGCTGAATCAAAGGTGATCAGCGTTTGATAGTCCTCGCTCGAGGTGATCAGCCCCGCGGCCATTGCGTCGTTGGCGAGGTCACCGCGAATTCTGTTCAGCATCGGCACGGTGTAGGTCCCGGTGTTGACCTGCTTGTAGCCCAGGTCGAAGGAGCCTTTGCCGATCGTCGCGTCGCCAGGGTTCTCAACGCGAGTCAGGCCTACTTCACCCAGACCAAGATCGACGAAGTACAGCGACGTCTCCGAACCGTCCGGGTAGGTGACCTTGCACAGCGTCCCTGCCGGGGGCGCCGCATACGCGCCACCGGCCGGACAAACGCCACCTGCGACTCCTTGGTAGGTGTACAGCACCTGGTAGCCGGTCGTTGGATCGGTCTGCGCGGTCAACCTCGATGACGCAACTGTCGTACCCGGTGGTGTCCACGAGGTCCACGTCGATACTGGAGCGGCTGATGACCGTGCATCGATCGGTGCCGTCACTGACAGCAACTCACCTTTCGGATCGAACGTGTGCACATAGCCCGCCGCGTCGGTCACCACGAATGTGCCATCGGTCGCGATCGCGACCACGTCGCCTTCACCGGCCTCTGGAGTGAAACCTTTACCATCGGCCGTGCGCTGATACGCCACCCGCGACCCATCGGGACGGATCAAGAACACCTGGTCCGCGTCCTGACGAACCGCGACGTACGACGCCCCAAGGCCCTCTGAGTGGTTGAACACCCAACCCCTGGGCAGCACGCGGTCCGAAGGCGACAACCACGACGACGGAATCGTCTGGAAGGTCGTCGAATCGTTCGACACATACAACGCGAACACCCCATCACCGCCAGGGTTGCGGTAACTGACGGTGATCGGTGTTGCCACGCCAGCCTGCAAGAGGACACCGGCTGAACCGGCATTCACGTTCGGCCTTAGGTAGTAGTTCTTGGATTGATTCAAGCCCCCCACGCCGGCACCGCTGGTGATCTCATTGAGTGGTTCGTCCAACAGAATCGCTCCACTACCCGCAGCCCAGTTCACGTCCAACGCACTCGTATTGTTGACCGTGACCTTTGCCTTCTCGTCAGCGCCCAATGACGCCGCGAAGTAGTACTGCCCGGTGGTGGGCGCTGTCACATAGCCCGACCAGGTGGCCAGCAGTTTCGAGACCCCGGGCAGCGCAGCTGGGGATGCCCATCGGAACCTGAGACTTGGGTCTATTGAACCCGCAGCTTGTTCACCGCTATCTTGCATGCCGCTGTCGTTGGTGTCATTGACGATCCACGACCGCAAACCCACGTCATTGGGTCGAGAGTTGTACGACAACGAACCACCCATCGAGCCACCCAACGTAGAGACCGACGGCAACCCCACCGAAGTCACCACGTTGCCTGTTGCCATATTCACCGACACCGGCCCGGTCGATTGCATAGGCGACGGACCAGTCGCCCCCAGCCGGTCATCGAAACCCGTTGCACGCGACGCTGGCTGGGCGCCCTGCGGCTGGCCAAGCCAGTAGTACCAATGGAACTGCGTTGTCCTGTCCTGGAACTCCACTGTCCAGGTGTACATCGAATCCGGTGTCAAGGGCAGATCAGCGGGCACCTGCACCGATGTACCAGAGGAACCAGACGCAAAGAATCCCGTCCACGGTGACGTCCACAGCGCACCCTGAGCGCCAGCATCGCTGATCACTGCCCGATACCGGACGTCATCCCCATCAGAATCTGAAGGAGTGGTGAAACTCAACGTGGGCGGGGACTGGGGAGCCCACTTGAAGCCGTCAACTGGCGACACCAACTGCGGGGCAGGCGCCGCGTTGTTGTACAGCATCCACGGTCTCATCCATCCCGAGGCCAACTGGAAAGGCGATGACGTCAGGTTCGAAACCTGCACACCCCAATACAGTTGTTGGTTGTACCAGCTCGCTGGCATCCCGGCACCGTTCCAGTTGTTGAAGGTGTTCGAGGGGATCCAGCCGGAATCCATCCACACCGAGCCTGGCGTCGACGCACAGCCGTTCCAGGTGGTCTGTGTGCACAAGATGAAGTGGTAGTAAATCGTTTCGCCGTCAGGGTCGCTCTGCGCTGGGACACCCAATGACACCCCGGAGAGGTGTTGGTGGAACAGGTACGGGTTTGCTGCCGGTGTCACGCCGGTCTGCGAGATGATCGGCAGTCGGTCGTAAGTGATCGTCAGATACGACCCCAGCTGCTTGTACGAGTACTGGCCAGGGTTCTCGCTCGACGAGAGCGCCCACCCAATGTTCGGTGCGCCCGCGTACCAGTAGTTGCCAAGCTCTGCTGTCACGTTGAATGCCACCGACCCCGTGGTCAGCGGTTGAGTTATCCCGCCGATGAGCGGCGAGTACGGCTGACCGCAATCGCCGTTCACGTTGAAACCACACCAGTTGTACGTCGTTGCCCGTCGCAGCGCGATCGGCTGCGATGACGTTGTCCCTGACGTGTAGGCCGCGGTGAACGTCGCCGAAATCAGCGATGACGCCACAGTCGCAGTCGGCTGGATCGACGAATAATCCCACGTCGATATCGACCTCCACACCGAATCACCACCAGCCAAACTGTTACCAACACGCTGATGATCACAGTTGTTGTTCGTCGGACACGTGTACCCGTTGGTCGCCCATGCCATGTTCCCATTGGTCTGCACTGGCCAATAACTCCACGATGGGTCCAACACCACCGGGAACGCATCCGCCGGCAAACCAGCCAACCAGCCAGGGTCAACGCCCAACGCCACCACCCGAGGCCCAGTCCCACCCCTTTGAGCAGACTCGGCGGTCGTACGTAGGTCCTGCGACGGTCGTGCAACCTCACTGATCGGAGTTCCGGACTTGTCGAACACTTCGACCTGGCCGACCTGAAAGTCGGACTTGCCAACGACCGACAGTGTCGAGTCCGCACGCTGAGTCAGGTTCACACCCGACACCGCTATCTCGAACGTCGACTGCCCAGTCGCTTTGGTGATCACGATTTCCTTGGAAACGGACGAATTCGATACCCGGAACCGAACATCAACCCCAGGCCATACCTGCGCGAACGTCGCCACCAGCCCATCGGATGACACCGTCGGCGTCGGCAACGTGACCGCCCCAGCACCGGGGACCATCGTGATCACCTCACCGTTCTCACCGCGAAGTTCCAGCCCGGCCAACGACACAGTGACCACCACCGACGACTTCGCAGTCCTGAATACGCCACGCTGGCCTGCAACCGGCACCAGGCGTGGGTCAATCACTTCCCAGGTCCCGTTCGGCAACTTGAAATTCTGTGCCTCCGAGCCGATACGCGCTGACTGTGTTCCATCAGGGTTCTCGAACACGGTCACGAACTGTGATCGCATCGTCGGGTCCTCGACCGATCGTGCCGGATCAAATGATGACGTTCCCGGTGTCACGGGCAGCGGTGCTTGCTTGCCAGTCGTTGGATCGCCAGCCATCGAACGCCGCGGTTCCGCCACCGGTGGTGCGCTCAATGAGGGTGACACGTCGCCGCCCGTCAACGGTTCTCCAACCGCGGTCCCGTCGGTTTCTATCGGCGGAGGAACTGTTCCGGTTGGGGCGCGACCAGCGGGCTGGGTCGACGCCGCCCACGACACCGTCGACGCCGAGACAGACGGCGGCTGCGAGACCGCCACCTCCGCCGCAAACAGACTGCCCAACGCCATGAACAACGCGACTCTCTGCACCGACCGCTTGAACATGACGCCCCCTTCAGCGAAAACCCCCAATGACACAGAGTGTCCGCCGACGTCGCCAGCATTACAAGAGACTCGGACAGACCAGGCGGGGCGAGACCGTTGAGTTCGTGGAGGTCGCGGTCAAGATGCTGTAGGTCGGCGCAGGTGCAGTGATGTCGTTACTGTGCCGTCAACGTGACGCCGACAACGAGATCCACGGCTGCCACGACGACGAGCGCAAAACCGGCAAGTCTCACGAGCCACTTGGCGGGAAATGGGTCGTCAGCAGAACCCCATGGTTTGATCTCGTCGGCGAGCGCCTGCGCGTGACGGACAATCGTTACTCCCAGCACAGCGGTCAGCAGTGCGACGACAACCGTCAGCGCGAGATGGTTGGCATCACCCATGACTGGATCGAAGATCAGTCGGCGTCAGGTCTGTCACCAGTGATGTGTCGCACCGAAGGACCGGACGGTTCGCTGATCTACGCCTGACGGCGCGTGCCGGGGCGAAGGTGTCGGGGGAGCACCTTCGCCTCAACACTGTGCCGGGTCGGCTCGCTCAGCGAGGATGAGATCGTGTTCCGTCTGGGCTCGCACGCACCCCGGATGTGGTTCCGCTCGAGGTTTACGCGTTGCGTTATCCAGGCATACACGGTTGGTGCGCCACCCGTTACAGGCACGCGCGAGCGCCCACGCAGCGCGCTGGTCGGTGGTCGGTTCAGGTTCTCCCACACCACAGAATGTCCACGACTGGCACATTCATTACTGGTCGATGGTCAGTAGATATACACCGACGACACGACGTTGTTCCATCCCGAACTCATTGCTACCGCGTGTGAGTTCGCCGACGTGTCGCCCGGATAGAGGCAACCGGCGCCTCCAGCACCTGCGAACATGTCAACGTCACATGCGCCCACCTTGTAGCTGCTCGCGAGATTATCGAAGCCATACGTCGACAAGTTGATGTAGCTGAACCGCGTTGACAGGTTCAGCACGGTTCCCGTGTACGAGGTCCCGTTGTACAGCTTGAGCGACGACGCACACGTCGACAACGACGCCACGATGACACCACGGTCTTGCACAGTGCGCTGCCTCTGTGCGATGTCGTCATCCATCTCAGCCTCGGTTCGAAAACACCGGGACTCCTCCGCGCTGACGTTGCAGGCCGTTGCTTTGCCCCAGTCGTGGGACAGGTCGATCAATTCTCCTTCGAACCATGCGGGAGAAACCATCCTCTCGTGGGCGGCATTCACCGAGGGTGCGGCCAGTCCAATGCTGGCAGCGATCACGGTGGCAACAATCGCGACTCGGATTCTCATGTGAGGTGCTCCTTCAGGTGGTGGGCGTGTTGTCGGCTGCTGAGCGGCGTCGGCCACCAACGTTGACGGTCTTGGTAACGGGGTCGACGCCACTTGCAGCGCATGGTCGATCCACACCCCAATGACCGCTATCAGTCACGGTCCAACCGTCGAGGTCGAAATCCGCGACAAATTGTTCGGCTTGTGGCAGTGCGTCCCCCTGGGGAACACATTGGGTTCCGAACCATTCAGTGACAGCCGTCTGGAACTCAACAATGCGCCGCTCGTCATCGCTGAACGCACCGACCCAGTTCGCGAAACCCAGCTGTGCGCACACTTGCTGATCTCCCGGGATCACCGCGATCGTTCCCTCATTCGTGACGCACGCAGTCAACGCCGGAGGTTCACCGCTCGCGATCACACCATTGCTCCACAACACCCCACACGCCTCGACGGGGTCATTGGAAACATCGAGGGCATGCATACCCGACGGCGGTACCGACGCGTCGGTGAAACACACAATCCTGGTCGGGTTCGCGGGTGACTCCTGCCGCAGAATCGCGAACGCTGCGACACCCAGCACGACCACCGTGGTCCCCAGAGCCGCCCACACCCCTCGGCGCCGACGTCGAGAAAGAACGGTCGTTGGCGGTACTGACGCGATGATCGTCGCGAGCATCGCGTCATCGGACGACAACGACTCAGCTAGCCGCGCGACCGGATTCAACGACGCCAATATTTCGAGCGGATCGCGGCTCATGGCGCCACCTCCCCCAACGACTCGTCGCCCATCAACGCCGACAATTTCTTGCGGGCCCGATGAACTCTCACCCTTGCCGTGTTCTGAGAGATACCGAGCACCACAGCGATCTCCGACGGTTCCATCTCATACCAAGCAAGCAACTGGATCAGCTCACGCTCATCGTTGGTCATCTGATTCAAGGCAGCAAGCAACGGTGCGATCTCAACACCGTCGAGCTCCCCAGCGAACATCGACGCTTCTTCACCCGACAACGACACACCGATCGCATCGACCAGGAGAACCCGACGCCGCCCGGAACGCACGTGGTTCCTCACATGGTTGCGAGCAACACCAAACAACCATGCGCGCTGCGACAACAGCGGAATCGAATCGAACCTGATCCACGCTGTTTCAAACGTCGCCTGCACCACCGAATCGACGTCGGACTCGGCCACCAAGGTTCGCACGAACCCGCGAACTGCCGGAACGAACTCGCGGAACAGGACACCGAACAGCGATGTCCTGTCGTCCGCCGTCACAGACGTCATCAACTACTCGTTCCCCATACCCTTGCGAGTGTCCAGCACAGCGGCGAGCATTACACGACCCCACGAAAACATCCACGACTCCTCCCCCGGCCCGTCCACATGCGTCGGGTTTGACGCGGCGCTGCCCGTCGCGGTAAACGGCTGCCAGAGGATGTCCTTCGAAGTACCCAGTTCGGACGAACACTGATTCCCGGTTTGGACCAACCTCGCCCAAACGACCCAGGACACCGAACACATCTCTTCGAACGCGAGCGGTGCAGCACCCTCACCCACGACAACGGCATGCGAGTCTGGTCTGCGGCCAAGATTCGGCCAAGATTTCGGCCAAGAAATTTGCCGGTAAAGCCCGCTACGAGCCGATACAGGACGGACGGGCCGGTTGAATAAGCCCTGCTAGAGGGCACAATCCGAAACCAGACGGACGGCCCAGATCAGACTTGTAATGCGTAGGTCAAGGGTTCGATTCCCTTACCCGGCTCCTATACCACCAGGTAGATGGCACTTTCTCTCATCTTCCACTCCTCTACGGCCAAGGAGTCATCCAAGATTTGCAGTTGCCGCAAAGGTGCCGAACAACCAAGGCAACGGTCAGCTCGCACATCATCGGGTTGCACGGATGCAGCCATGGTCTGAGTGTGCGAGGTCATCACACAAATAGGTGGTCAACGACGCGGCGACCACGCGCAGCGACACATTGATCCCGATGCCAGTGAGCCGCTTCTTCTCGCGGCCTTGCGGGACCCGCAGCCCTTCGGCGCGCCAGAGACGCCGGATTCGTTTGTTGTTGATGTTCCAACCGGCACGCCTGCCATCTTCGAGGAGCGTCGCCATCCCCAGCGGGGCCGGATCACCGCGAGCTGACGCAGCCAGGCACGCAGCTCGATCTCTTCGGTGGTGATCGGTGGCGGGGTGAGACGCATGGTGGAAGATGCGCGGTTGTTGAGGTAATCGAAACCTGTCCTGAGATTGATGTGTTGATCGGTCCTCGTCACCAGTCGTTCAGCCCGGTTCGCTGCGAACAAG
>Ga0209181_10009236_pt1 | contig 12996 bp, 14 predicted proteins | sample MAT05_FD_187208 | JGI IMG/M metagenome (GOLD analysis project Ga0209181, IMG submission 187208) | Freshwater microbial communities from Lake Fryxell liftoff mats and glacier meltwater in Antarctica - MAT-05 (SPAdes) (version 2) | ecosystem: Environmental > Aquatic > Freshwater > Ice > Liftoff... | reverse complement strand
GAGCCGTGAGGTCGGCCGCGCGACTGCCATTCTGGAAAACCTGCCGACAAACACCAAGCACACCGACGTCCTGAAGGCCGCGCAGGTGGACGGCTGGTGGCCTGGCGTGGAGCAGTTGGGCAACTGAAGCGCGAGCGCCTACCCGCGGGCCTTGCTGCCAAGTGGCGCCCGGCGTGAAATGGCCGCGTTGAAATGGGCCGATGTCGATTTTGTGCGGAGCAAGCTGACCGTTGCCGACAAGGTGGACGCAACCCGCAAGACACCCCTGACCGACTACCTGGCCCCAATCCCGGGTAAGCTGCCCCGCGTGGGCAAATACGTATTCGCCAGTGGCAGCCAATCGGGCCGGCTGACCGACACCCGGGCCAGTCATGGAAAAGCCCTCAAGAGCGCTGGAGCTGCCGGACTGACTACACGGGCCTGCGCCGTTCGTTTTCGTCGCTTGGCGAGGCTGCGGGCGCGCACGCTGGTGCCATCGCCCAGGTCATGGGCAAGAAGCCAGGTGCAACCGCCGAAGGCTACCGCCCGCGCACCGTGGACGCGCTGCGCCCGTACCTGAAGCAAATAGAGGACCAGATCCTGAAATTGGCCGGGGGTCTCGCTTCAGGCCGACCTGGAGCCAGGGAAACTGCGTGCCGTTGGTGCGTGCCGTTGGTGGCGTTGCGTTGGTTGACGTGCTTAATTGATGCCAATACAATAAATCGGCAATATAGTTGACGTTCGACCCCAACAAGAACACCGCCAATATTGACAAGCACGGTATGTCTCTGGCCGATGCGCCGCTGGTTGTCAATGTGCCGGACAAGCTTACGCCTGAATCGCCCAGACGCGACGAAACCCGGCTGATGGATGCGGCTTTGGTGGGGGTTGTCAGCGTGGCGTTTGCACCGGTGTACGTATTGCGCCAGCCAAACGAGGTGCGGGCAATCTCGTTGCGCCGGGCATCGAAACAGGAAAGGAAGCTGTATGCAAGCTGGCAAGAAACCGACTGGGCGCAAAGGCACCGACTGGGAGCGTGTGAAGCGCGAGGCCGCCAAAGATGCCTCCAGTGTCTTGTCTCCAGACGACGAACCCTACGACCCGAACGATTCTGCTGCGGTGGCTGCGTACTGGGCAGGCGCGGCCATCAAACGAGGCCGTGGCCGTCCCGCTGTTGCGACGAAACGTCCGACCTTGAACATGCGCGTGGATGCCGAGGTGCTGGACGCATTCAAGGCAACAGGGCCGGGTTGGCAAACCCGTATCAATCAACTGTTGCGCGAAGCGGTCACGGGTGGACGGGTGAAGGGATGAACATGAACAGGCACAACCCGGCAGCCCCCTTTGAGCTGCTGACGGGCTGGCTCGACGACTTGGCAGCGACCGTGACCACCTTTGCCGCGCAGGTCGGAATCAGTCGCGTCATGTCGTCGCGTGTGCTGCATGGTCACGCCGCTGAGGGTGCAGACATGTGTTCACGCCGGCTCCGATTTGACCCAGGCGGCCAAAAATCATTGCCCCACCTTGGTAAGGTGCAAACCCCTACCGGTGTCCGGATGCAGATGCCTCGCATTGGGTCAGTCCAAATCTGCGCCCTGGGTAAATTTGGCGTCGGCGCACACAGGCTTTGGCCAAAATCCATGCGCAGGACCCTGGAAGTTTTTCGTCCATACTTTACGGGTCTGTTGGCAAGGTCAACCGGCTTGCGGGGACGCACGTTGGTTCCATGTGCGCGCAGGTTCAATTTAATCAAAAGGGAGAGACGATATGACGATCCGATCACGTTGGGCAGTCCTGCTTACGGCAGTGGCGTGCAGTTTCACGATGGTTTCGGCTCAGGCCCAGACCAATCCCGGCATACGTAATTTGACGGTCGACCCGGTCGCGCAGCTCACGCCCGGTACCGAGCTCGTCTTTCGCGCCAACGGCACGGGCAGTGGTACCTTTAGTCTGCGGGTGGACGGCGTCACCAACCTGATTGGACTGCCGGAAACACAGACCGGCGTTTACGAGGGAGCCTACACGATTCGCATCCGCGACAAGATCCGGTTTGACAGCAAGGTCAACGCAACGCTCAAGGTCGGTGACCGCCAGACCACTGTGTTGTTGGCGCAGCCGCTTCTGACCGCAGAAGCACAGGCCAAGGCCGTGATGGCGGCTAGCCCGTTACCCACCATAAGCCGCCTCGAAACCCGCAACGACGGCGCACTCAGTGGTGGCCATGAGCTCAACTTTGTGGTCAACGGGACCGCCGGGGCCAAAACCAGTGTGTCCCTGGATGGCGGCAAAACCAGTATCCCTCTGGCTGAAGAAAAGGCCGGCCACTACATCGGCAGCTACACCGTGAAAAGCCGCGACCAGCTGAACGACTCGACCCAAGTTAGCGCAACACTTGCGCTGGGCGACAAGAAGGCTACCGCCATGAAGGTGCTGGCCGCTGGCGTCGTGGTGCCACAAGCGGTGATTGCGCTGGCTTGCGACGGCTGTGGGGTGGTCCAGTCGGTCTCCAAGGTCAAAGTCAAGGGCAAACCCAACTACCTGGGTGCCATTGCGGGTGGTGTCGCCGGTGCCGCGTTGGGCAATCAGGTCGGCAAAGGCGATGGCAATACCGCAGCCACCGTAATCGGTGCGTTAGGCGGTGCCGTGGCAGGGCGCGAAGTGGAGAAGCGGGTGCGCTCGAACACGGTATATGACGTGGTTGTCAAACTGAACGACGCAAGTACCAAAACGGTCCGTTTTGAAACCGACCCCGGGTTCAAGGCCGGCAGCAAGGTCAAGGTCAGTGGCGAAACGCTGGTCGCCAACGAGTAAGCTCGGTGTTGGTGCCGACCGCCATTTACCCGCGTTGTCATCGCGTGAACCGCAACCGGTAGGGGGCGTCAGGGGTTTTACGATGGGTCGGTCAAAATCAATGGCCTGGGCCGACTCGTGCCCAGCGCCAACAGACACACCACATGAACATCAATGCGAACTTCGCCGAGCGGGTCGTGCTCGACACATCCACGGCCCCCTGGTTTCCATCACCGCTGCCGCTGGTACAGCGCCGGTTGATCGAGCGCGATGGTGGCGAGATCGCCCGAGCGACCTCCATCGTGCGCTACGAGGCTGGTGCCCATTTTGATGCGCATCGCCATGATCTGGGTGAGGAGATCCTGGTACTGGAGGGCACTTTTTCGGATGAGCTCGGTCACTACCGCCCCGGTACGTTCATCAAGAATCCTCCGGGCTCAAGCCACGCCCCATTTTCCGAGGGCGGCTGCACGCTGTTTGTCAAGCTGCGCCACCTGGACAAGCTTGATGTGGGGCGCGTGGTCGTGGATACCGTCGGCGCCCCATGGTTTCCCGGACTTGTCGAGGGACTGTCGGTGTTGCCGTTGTCCGAATTTCGTGGTCAGCATACTGCGATGGTGCGCTGGGCGCCGGGTACCTGCTTCAGTCCGCACCGGCATTATGGCGGTGAGGAGATCTTTGTCGTTGACGGCGTCTTTGAAGATGAGTACGGTCGTTATCCGGCTGGAACGTGGATCCGTGGTCCACACCTGAGCCAGCATCAGCCATTCAGTCGGGAGGGGTGTCTCATCTTCGTGAAGACCGGGCACCTGCCGGCACTGCGCGAAATCGAGGCTCTGCACATGCCTGCATCAGATGTCGTTTGAGGTCGGTTGGGGCAATGCAACTCGGGTTTAGTACGATCGGCGCTATGTGAACCGTCCGCGACCTGTGATGGTTTCTGACCTGAGGATCAATATGAACAAGCGCGTCGCGTTAATTGTTGGTGCCGGTCCAGGAATCAGCGGCGCGTTCGCTGAGGCGCTTGTTGCGGCGGACTACCAGGTGGCAGTAGCCGCCCGCAATCCCGGCAAGTTGCAGCCACTTGCAACCGCTATTGGCGCAACCGCTTTTGAGGTAGATGCCTCGACGCCAGCAAGTATCGTCAGGCTGTTTACAAGTGTCGATCAGGCATTGGGGTCGCCAGACGTTGTGCTCTACAACCCGAGCGCCCGGATTCGCGGTGACCTGCTAAGCCTGGACATTTTGGCCGCAACCGCTGCAATACAGACCACAGCCATTGGCGCGCTGGTCACTGCGCAAGAGGCGGCGCGGCGCATGTTGCCGCGCGGCACCGGAAGCATCTTCTTCACTGGCGCCACGGCCGGCGTGAAAGGATTTGCAAAATCATCGGTCTTCGCCATGGGCAAATTTGCGCTCAGAGGTCTGGCTCAGAGCCTGGCGCGCGAACTCAGCCCTGCCGGCATTCATGTGGTGCACTTCGTAATCGATGGCGGCGTGTCGAAACCCGGCGGCGGCCCGGGTGAATTCACGCCGCAGGCAATCGCTCGCTCCTACATGGCGGCCTTGGCGCAACCGACGGGCGCTTGGAGCTGGGAAGTTGAACTTCGCAGCCACAAAGAACCGTTCTGAAGCCGGGAGTTGGTGGCGTCGCGGAGTTGACCAGGCGCGCCAGTCACGCCAAAGCCTTGCAAAGCGCCGCCATCGCGGCGCCTGACAATCGACGGGCCGCGCCGGTCGTTTTTGCTGCTGCGTGAGGCTGCCAGTGCTACTGCTGGGGCCATTGCCCAAGTCATGGGCCACAAGCGCTCCGCGACCGCTGAGGGCTACTGCCCGCGCAGCTTGGATGCCTTGCGCCCGTTTCTCGCAAAGAATGAAGAACGCCGCCGCAAGCAGCGGGGTATCGGGGCATCCGATACCAAAAAGGAAGCGCCCCAAGGGGCGGGGAATGTACCCGCCCTGATTGAAGCGCACATTCTGGAGCAGGCCGGGATTGTGTTTGATGCGAAGACCGCGCCCGGCGCGCTGCGCGTGGTGGTTGGTATTTAATAGCACGTTGGCTATACTAAAAATGAATGGACTGCACGAACTCAGCCGCAAGCAGAGGCCGAATTGGTGGCGCTGCCTGCAGAAATGAAAGCCCGCTTTTTCAGAATCGCCGACCTGCTGGAAGTCATGGGGCCGCAACGTGTGGGAATGCCCCACATCAGGCCACTGAATGGCAAGCTTCGGGAAATGCGGATGCAGGGACGTGATGGCATTGCCAGGGCCATCTATGCGGCCGTACAAGGCCGCACGTTGCTGGTGTTGCATGTGTTTGTGAAGAAGACCCAAACCACGCCTCGCAGAGCATTGGAAACCGCCCGTAAACGATTGGAGACCGCGACATGAAAACACTTGAGGAACTCAAGCAAACCATGCTTCAAGACCCAGCCACGAAGGCTGAATATGATGCGCTGGAGCAAGAATTTGACACCGCACGCGATATTGATAGCCGCCCGCGCCCGTGCTGGTATCACGCAAGCGGAGTTGGCGCAGCGCATGGGCACTACGCAGAGCGTTATCGCCCGACTGGAAGGCGGCAAGCGTCAACCATCCATGCGAACCGTTCAACGCTACGCCGAAGCCACAGGCTGCCGCGCCGTGGTGCGCTTGGAGCCGCACGGCGCTTGAGCACAGGGACCCGATGAACATGCACGACCCGGCCGCGCCTGGCGAACTGCTGACCGGCTGGCTCGATGACATGGCGGTGACCGTGACCGCCTTTGCTGCCCATATCGGAATCGGTCGGGTGACGTTGTCGCGCGTGCTGCATGGGCACGTTGCCGTGAGTGCTGATATGGACTTGAGGCTATCCGAGGCGCTGGGCACTACGCCTGGCTACTGGCTGGCGCTACAAGTGCAGCGCGACCTGTGGACTGCAAAGCAAACAACCAAAGACCGAAAACGCATCAAACGCATGACCGCGCCTGAAGTGGAGCCTGCGTAGCCGTTTCGCGCCAGATAGGCCGGGCTGCAACCAGCTTACACAACTCCGAGTAGGTCTCGGTCGTGGCACCTGCGCTACGGTTGTCGGCACTGAAACCCGCCGTCGGCGTACCCCGCGCGGGCACCGCCTGCGACCAATGGGCGCACCGCTTGAGCGACTGCGATAGCTGCCGGACACGCAGGCACAACCATATACCCGAGACTTGCGACCGTTTGCAATAGTCGGAATCCAGCCGCCGTAATGCTCACACTGGTTGCAGTTGCCTGCGGTGCCGTGGGGCCACATATCCACTGATTACACCGAATCGAAGGGGCTCGATTGGTACGGAACCATGCACTGGTGGCTACGTGGCACCCAAAGTAAGAGGGATTGATGCCATTTTCATAGCAATAAACCCTTACTGGCCTTGGTGCCGGAGAGATGAATCGAACACCCGACCTTCTCATTACGAATGAGCTGCTCTACCGACTGAGCTACACCGGCAACGGATCAAATTATAGCTTGGCGTGGTAGCCGGTAATCCGTTCCACCTCGTTCTTGCTGCCCAGCACCACGCTTACGCGTTCATGCAGTTTGCCCGGCACGATGTCCAGAATTCGTGTTCTCGCGTCGGTGGCGGCGCCGCCCGCCTGTTCGACGAGCCAACTCATCGGGTTGGCCTCATACATCAGGCGCAGCTTGCCCGGCTTGTCGGGTTCGCGCTTGTCCCAGGGGTACATGAAGACGCCGCCGCGGGTCAGGATGCGGTGCACATCGGCCACCATGCTGGCAATCCAGCGCATGTTGAAGTCTTTGCCACGTGGGCCGTCCCGGCCTGCCAGACATTCGTCGATATATCTTCTTACCGGCGCATCCCAGTGACGCATGTTGCTCATGTTGATGGCGAATTCGCGTGTGTCGGGTGGAATCTGCACGTTTTCCTGGGTCAGGGTGAACGAGCCCTGTTCCCGGTCGAGCGTGAACATGGCCACACCGTCGCCGACCGTCAGCACCAGCGTGGTCTGTGGGCCATAGACACAGTAGCCGGCGGCCACCTGCTGGCGACCCGGTTGCAGGAAGTCGCTTTCCAACACACCGGCACTGCCTTCGGGCTTTTTCAGCACACTGAAGATGGTGCCGATGCTCACGTTCACATCGACGTTGCTGGAGCCGTCCAGCGGGTCGAACAACAGCAGGTACTCACCTTGCGGGTAACGGTTGGGCACGACATAGATGCCGTCCATCTCCTCACTGGCCATGGCCGCGAGGTGACCGCCCCACTCGTTGGCTTCAATCAACACTTCGTTGGCGATGATGTCGAGCTGCTTCTGGATTTCGCCCTGCACGTTTTCGCTGTGGGCCGTTCCGAGCACGCCGCCCAGCGCCCCCTTGTTGACCGCCTGGCTGATGCTTTTGCAAGCGCGCGCCACCACTTCCAGCAGCAGGCGCAGGTTCGCCGGGATCAAGGCATGCAGGCGTTGCTGCTCGACCAGGTAGCGGGTGAGTGAGACTCTGGAACTCATGGCTTGGGTTCCTCAAGCAGCGAGCGCGCGACCCACGACTTCGCGCACGTCGCTGCTGAGGTCGGTCTTGGCTGCAACCCGTGTGATGGCTTCGCGCGCTGCGCTGCGGTAAGGTTCGGCCAGCTTGCTCCAGCGGTCCAGCGCGCGCGCCAGCCGTGCCGCCACCTGGGGATTGATGGTATCGAGCTCCAGCACCCGCTCGCTCCAGAACACATAACCGGCGGCGTCGTGCCGATGGAACGCCCCCGGGTTGGCGCTGCAATAACTGAAGATGAGGCTGCGTGCCCGGTTCGGGTTGCGCAGGTTGAAGTCCGCATGCCCCATCAACTGGCGCACCTGTTGCAGCACCTGGCCGCCCCGGTCGGGTGCGCCAGCCTGCAGGGCAAACCACTTGTCCAGCACCAGCGGGTCGTCCTTGAACAACGCATGAAACTGCTGCAGCGCCGGTGCCGCCAGCGCATGTCCACTGACCAGCAGGGCGGCCAAGGCGTTGACGCGGTCGGTCATGTTGCCGGCGCTCTTGAAACGCTGGTAGGCCTTGCCCGGCCAGAGATCGGCTCCGGGCGCGGCGGCCGCAGCCGTGGCCACCAGGCACAACATGGTCAGCGCCATGCCAGTCAGGGCACGACGCCCGCTCGACACCGGGTCGGGCTGGTAGGCGCCGCTGGTCTGATGGGCCTGGTAGGCCCACTGCCAGTCGTCCTGCAACGCGGTGGCCAACTGCAGCCGCATCGATTCGCGCACTGCATGCACCTGCTGCGGATCGACCGTTGTCAATTGCTCGGCGATGTAGGTCTCTGAGGGCAAGGCGAGCACCAGTTCCTTGAACGCGGCGTCGAGCCCGGCAGCGCGCAATACGGCGCGCATTGCCTGCAAATAGGCGTCGTTCAGAATCTGCGTGGTGCTGCCGCTGCCGATGGCTGCCAGGGCGCAACGCATGGCCATCCGTTGCCCCGCCTCCCAGCGGTTGAAGGGATCGCTGTCGTGGGCCAGCAGGTGCAGCAGTTGCGCGTCCGAATAGTCGAACTCCAGCACCACCGGGGCACTGAAGCCGCGCAGCAAGGACGGTACCGGTTCGACGTCGACGTTGACGAAGGTGAGCGATTCGGCCGCCTGGCTGATGACAAAGATGCGTGAAGCTGCGCCGGGGATAGCCTCATCGGCCAATTGCAAGGGCAGGTCGCGCCCGTCGGGGCCGACCAGGCCCAGGTGGACCGGGATCACGAACGGCTCCTTGGTCGGCTGGCCCGGTGTGGCTGCGCAGGTCTGGTCCAGGTCCAGCGTGTAGGTGTGTGCCTGCGCATCGTAGTGCCCACGGGCGCGCAGATGCGGGGTGCCGGCCTGGCTGTACCAGTGTTTGAACTGCGGCAGCAACTGGACCAGGTCCGATCCCGGGTTGGCGTCGGCCTGGGCCTGGGCAAAGTCGTCGCAGGTGACCGCATGGCCGTCGTGGCGCTCGAAGTACAGTTTCATGCCGCGGGCAAATCCGTCCCGGCCCACCAGCGTCTGCATCATGCGCACCACCTCGGCGCCTTTTTCATAGATGGTGACGGTGTAGAAATTGTTGATCTCCACATAACTGTCCGGCCGTACCGGGTGCGCCATCGGTCCCGCGTCTTCCGGGAACTGCGCCGTGCGAAGCACCCGCACGTCTTCGATGCGCTTGACCGCACGCGCCGATGCCTCGGCACACAGGTCCTGCGAGAACTCCTGGTCGCGGAAGACGGTCAGTCCTTCTTTCAGGCTGAGCTGGAACCAGTCGCGGCAGGTCACCCGGTTGCCGGTCCAGTTGTGGAAATACTCGTGCCCGATCACCGACTCGATGTTGGAATAGTCGGCATCGGTGGCGGTGGCCTGGCTGGCCAGCACGAACTTGGTGTTGAAGATGTTCAGGCCCTTGTTTTCCATCGCGCCCATGTTGAAGTCGCTGGTCGCCACCACCATGAATCGCTCCAGGTCCAGCGACAGGCCAAAACGCGCCTCGTCCCAGGCGATTGATGCCATCAGCGAATGCATCGCGTGTTGGGTCTTTTCCATGTCGCCCGGACGCACATAAATCTCAAGCAGATGGTCGCGTCCGGCGCGTGAGGTGATGCGTTGCTGGCGGCACACCAGCTGGCCCGCCACCAGTGCAAAAAGGTAGGACGGCTTGCGGTGCGGGTCCACCCAGCGCGCGAAATGGCGGCTGCTGTCGCCGGGCAAATCGCCGTGCTCCACCAGATTGCCATTGGACAGCAGGACCGGATACCGTGTCTTGTCGGCGCGCAGCGTCACGCTGTAGCTGGCCATCACGTCGGGGCGGTCCAGAAAGTAGGTGATGCGCCGAAAACCTTCGGCCTCGCATTGGGTGAAGAATGAGTCGTTGCTGACGTACAGGCCCATCAACTTGGTGTTCTTGGCCGGCATGCAGGTGGTGAAGATCTCCAGATCAAAGGCGCCCTCCCCCGCACTGGGCAGGTTGTCCAGCACCAGCTTGCCGTCATCGATCCGGAACGACGCCCCGGCACCGTTGACCAGCACGCGCGCCAGGTTGAGTTCCTCGCCGTCCAGGCGCAGCGCCTGCGCGGGCACGTCCGGGTTGCGGCGCACGCGCATCTTGTTGAGGACACGGGTTTTGGACGGGTCGAGGTCAAACGTCAGGTCGACCGTATCGATCCAGTAGGCCGGGGCACGGTAGTCCAGGCGCTGGACTTCCGTTGCCAGCGCCAGACCGTCATTGTGAGCGGGCATGCGAGTTCTCCAAAAAGTTCGACGCGATCAGTTCATGGTAATCCCGCACCGTGGCCAGCACATGTGGCCCGGCGAGTTCGCTCGCCGCGTGGCTGGTGCACAGGGCCACGGCCCGCATACCGGCGCGGCGCGCGGCTTCAATGCCAAACGGCGCGTCCTCGAACACGATGCATTGTTCGGGCGCAACACCGATACGCCGCGCCGCCTCCAGAAAGATGGCGGGTTCCGGTTTGCCCGGCAGCCCTTCATCGCCACCCACTACGGCATGCGGCAACGGGTCCATGCGCAGGTGCGAAAACGCGAACGCAATGTTGTGCTTGTCGCCGGCAGTTCCCACGCCCACGCGCAGACCGCGCGCAATCGCCAACGCGCTGAACGCCTTGAAGCCTGGCACCTCGCGAAACTCGGGCGCGAACAGGCCACGGTAGATTGCTTCCTTTTCGTGCGCCAGCCGCAGGGCTTCGGCGCGGTCCATGCTGCGCCCGAACAACAGCTCCATGCACTCGATCACCGTGCGGCCTGTGGTACGGCGCAGCAATTCCGGTACTTCGATCTGCAGGTCATGGCGCTGCGCAAATTCGGCCCAGCTGCGGCCATGCGCGGCCATGGAATCGATCATCGTGCCGTCCATGTCGAAGATCAAACCAGTGGTCTGCATCACACGCCCTGCTTCAGTGAGGCTTCGATGAACGGATCGAGGTCGCCGTCGAGCACCTTCTGCGTCGCCGACGTCTCATGGTTGGTGCGCAGGTCCTTGATGCGGCTCTGGTCGAGTACGTAGCTGCGGATCTGATGGCCCCATCCGACGTCGGTCTTGCTGTCTTCGAGCTTTTGCTGCTCTTCCTGGCGCTTGCGCATCTCGTGGTCATACAGACGGCTGCGCAGACGCTTCCACGCGACGTCGCGGTTGCTGTGCTGGCTGCGGCCATCCTGGCACTGCACCACGATGCCGGTCGGGATATGGGTCAGGCGCACCGCCGAGTCGGTCTTGTTGATGTGCTGACCACCGGCTCCACTCGCGCGGAAGGTGTCGGTTCGCACGTCGGCCGGGTTGATGTCGATCTCTATCGAGTCGTCGATTTCGGGATACACGAACACGCTGGCGAAACTGGTGTGGCGCCCGCCGGAAGAATCGAATGGACTTTTGCGCACCAGCCGGTGCACCCCGGTTTCCGTGCGCAGCAGCCCGAATGCGTAGTCGCCTTCGATCTTGATCGTGGCGCCCTTGATGCCGGCCGTGTCACCGGCCGATTCGTCCTCGATCGTTGACTTGAATCCCTTGCGTTCTGCATACCGCAGGTACTGGCGCAACAACATGCTGGCCCAGTCGCAGGCCTCCGTTCCGCCGGCGCCGGCCTGGATGTCCAGGAAGCAGTTCATCGGGTCGGCCGGGTTGTTGAACATGCGCCGGAACTCGAGCTTTTCAACTTCCGCCGCAATCTTCACCGTCTCGGTCTCGATGTGGACCAGGCTTTCCACGTCCCCTTCGTCTTTGCCCATTGCGTACAACTCGGAGTTGTCGCTGAGCTCCGACGCCAGCCGTGTCAATGTCAGCACCACGCCGTCGAGCAACTTCTTCTCGCGCCCGAGTTCCTGGGCGCGTTTGGGGTCGTTCCAGACCGTCGGGTCTTCCAGCGAGGCGTTGACCGTCCTCAGGCGTTCGAATTTGGCATCGAAGTCAAAGATACCTCCGCAAATCTTCCGTGCGCACGCTCAGGCTGGAGAGTTGGGTGCCGATCTGGTTGATGTGTTCTGCGTCCATGGGGTGTCCTGCGGTGGGGTTTCGGGTTAACGGGTTAACGGGTTAACGGGCTATTTTCTCACGCGCTTTCTCAGTCCAGAAAACCCTCCAGCAGCCGCGCCAGGCGCTCGGGCTGGTCGTGGTGCAGCATGTGGCCGGCGTCGTCGATCACTTCGATGCGGCAATCGCGCACCAACTTCAGGCGTTCGTGGTACTGCGCGATGGAGAACTTGCCGCGCCACCACAGGTCGACCGAGTTGTGCACTGCCTCCACCGCCAGCACTGGCATCGTGATGCACTTGTAGAGCTCGAGCAGCTCGTCGGCGCGGAACAACTGGGCATTTACGATCTTGTGGGCCGGGTCGCCCAGAATCTCCCATTGACCGGCTGCGTTTTGACGCGCCCAGTGCGCGGCCAGCCACAGGGCCTTGTCCTGCCCGGCCTGGTCGCGCGCCAGCCGCGGGTTGGTCTTGGACAGGCGCCGCGCCACACCCTCGACGTTCTCATAGGGACGCAGGTCGAGCTCCCCGCGCTGCAGTTGCCTGAGCCCATCGAGCCACTTGGCATAGCGCTGGGGTGCCTGCCCGGGTTCAGTTGCTGGCCCGCCAAAACCTTCGAGATTCACCAGCCGGCGAATGCGCGTCGGCCTTACCCCGGCATAGTTCATCACCACATTGCCACCCATGCTGTGTCCGAGCAGGTCTACCGGGCGATCGGGTGCGTAATGGTCGAGCAGAAAGTCGAGGTCGGCGAGGTAGTCCGGATACCAGTAGTTGTCAATGGGCGCGCCTGTGGTCAGACCGTAACCGCGCCAATCGGGGGCAATCAACTGCCGGCCTTGCATGAAGGCATCGGACAGGGCGTCCACCACAAACTGGTACGACGCGGCAACGTCCATCCAGCCATGCACCAGCACCAGCGGAGCAATACCCGGACGGCGCTCGCCCCAGATGCGCACGTGGTACTGCTGGTTGCGAATCGGAATGAACTCACTGCGCGAGGGTCTTTTGACTTGGTACATTACCGGCATGATAAAGACGCTTGGGGCAGCGCGCAGTCAAGTCAACGACACGGTGCCGGCAGCGGTCGACCACTATGCGTCTTTGCATGCCCGCTTCGGCTGGGACGTGCCTGTGAACTTCAACATGGCGCAGGCGTGTAGTGGCCGCTGGGCCAGCGCGGGCGACGCGGCGCAACGCGTTGCGATCCTGGAGGACGGCAACGGCGTCGTGCCGCGCGCCTACTCGTATGCCGAGTTGCAGGCC
>Ga0209181_10009233_pt1 | contig 12998 bp, 13 predicted proteins | sample MAT05_FD_187208 | JGI IMG/M metagenome (GOLD analysis project Ga0209181, IMG submission 187208) | Freshwater microbial communities from Lake Fryxell liftoff mats and glacier meltwater in Antarctica - MAT-05 (SPAdes) (version 2) | ecosystem: Environmental > Aquatic > Freshwater > Ice > Liftoff... | reverse complement strand
GAGCTCCACCTCACGCAGTCGTTCGTTCTTACTTCGCGCTCGCGCCATTCCGACATTCTAGGTCGGCGTACCGCGACCACATGATGGGGTCCGCGCAGCGGTTACACCAGTTCGCTTCGGCTACGCCCGGCTTTCATTCCTGGCCGCTGTCCCTCTCTGCGCGCGCCCGCACAATTGCCGCCTGCATGCCCGCCAGAAACTGCGCCTGCGCAGCCGTGTTCCGTTGAAAGTAGTCCGCGAAGCGCGCTTGCACCGCCTCCCGCACCTCGCGAGCCGCGACCCCATAGCGTGCCAGCGTTGGTGCGTGTGCTTCACCGAACACCGTCAGCCGGGCGCGAAGGTCTGCGTATTCGTCGAGGCTCAGCAGCGGGACGACAACTGGTCCGAGCTGGTCGCGGAAGGTGCCCGTCTTCGGGGCGACCACGGCCGCCGCTGGCAGCATAGCCGTCTCGTCCGGGTCCGGCTCGTCGCTGCGGACGCGCGGCTCGACAGGGTCGAACATCTCGGCAACCGCGGCCGGGGAGGTGGAGCCTGCGAACGGGACAGCTGCTCCCGGCGGCTTGGCGACGAACGCGACCGGGATGGGAAGCGTCTCGTCTGGGTCGAAGGATGCCTGCAGCGGCGGCAAGGCGACGCGAGGGGGGGCGGCTGCGAACCGAATAGGTGCCTGTTCCGGTTGCGCGGCGGGCACGTTTGCCGCACTGCGGGGGAGTACGTCCACCGACGGGGGAAGATGGCCCGCGGCGACGGGTGCAGGCTCGAGCTTCGGTGCCTGCTCAGCTGCTGGAAGGGAGCCCAACGACTCGATGGGCGGCTTCCGCGTCCGCAGCGCATCGCGGACCTCCGCAAAGCACTTGCCGAACGCGATGAGCAGCTCGTCCCGGTCGGCCACGATGTCCTCGCGCATCGCGGTTTCCCAGTAGCTCCGAGCCCGCGCGAAGTCCGCGGTATCCACCCCGCGCCGCGTGAGCGCCTCGGCGGAACGTGGCGCGAAGTAGACGTGGTGGGCCAACCAGTCGGCGAACGTCTCAATGGGGATTTCTTGGTCAATACCTGTGCGGGTCATCGTCAGCCCTTCCCTCGAGTTTCCGGATCGTCACAGGTTGGCTCAGGCGACGCGTTCAGCAAGGCAGACTCGGAGGCGCGCGCAGCGATGGAACGAGCCGCTGTGCTTCGAGGACCGCGGACGATAATGCGCCGGATCGCGCGTCGACTTCTACGTCGCCGTCGCTCGCTCGCGCGTCGACTTCTACGTCGCCGTCGCTCGCTTGCGCTAGCTCGAGGCAATTCTCGGCCAGGACGGCCAAGCTTCGACTCGTCATCCTTCCACCGTCCACGAGGATTGCAGCCTCCTTCGCGCTCAGCGCCGCGACCCACTGGCGCCCGGTCGACAACCGATCGTCGAGCTGGCGCTCGCATAGATACGTTCTTCGAAACGCGCCTCCAGAACCGAGCAATCGATCGGAGTTCTTTCGTGCGCTCCAAGCGACAACGCGCCACGGCTGCATTGGCCGGCGCGTCTCGGCCACCTCGACGATCGCTCCCTGATCACTCTGCCATCGGCTGCGCCTGCGGTACGCCCACGGCAGCAGAATGCGGTGCGGGTCGTGTAGATACGTTGCCAACACAATCAGCGCGCATAGGAAGAAAGGATAGCCCGACATGACCAGATCCGACCCCGCGAAGTGGAAGCTCGGAAACACGAACAGCCAGAGAGCGAAGGGCACCATGGGCAGGATTGTCCAGGCTGGTGCGTTTCCCGCCTCAAGGCGGCGACGTGGTAGCTGCCTCACGACCGGCGGCCCCATGGCGAGCCCAGCCCGTGGGCATTTGAGAGGATCCCAGGGCGCTGTGCCACACGCCGCGAGTCTCGCCGAAACGGAGTCGCTGTTGTCGATGCGCCAAGCAACTCAGCCCGCTCCTGACGGCCAGTCGATCGCGAGCTCGACCTGCTGCAGCTCGTCGTCGGGGTATTGTCCGGCAACCCGCAGCTTCGCGGTGAAAACTAACGCGAGCTCAAGGTCATCGGGGCGAATCACCAGACTATCGATCTGCGGCTCCAAGTCGAGCCAATTGCAACCAGGAGGTCGAACCCGTAGGGCGGGCGATGCCCGCGGCACTCGAAGCAGCCGCTCTGGTCTGTTGGGCTCCAAATTCACGAGACGAATCGTCTCGCCCCCGACGAGGCGGCGCGTAGCCATCCCAGGTGCCGCCGCCAGATGCGCGCGTGGTTCGTCGACGAGACCATAGGGAAGCCCCTCCAGACCTTGTGGCGCGGAACGGCGCTCCAGATCGGGTGGCTCCAGCGCGCCCAGCTCCATCTCGCGCACACGGCGCTTTGGGGACAGGTGGTCCGCCGTGAAACCGAGCAAGTGAGAACGCGGGAAGTCGTCGGGCTCGGACCAGCCCCACCAAGCCGGAACAGGCGCGTCGATCCAGTCGCGCGTGCTCTCGCGCAAGAGTCGCTCGGGCAGCACCGGATCATCGGGGTCGTCGAGCGAGGGCACGGGCCTGCCGATGTTGGCTTCGCGGTTATCAACCATGTAGAAGCCGATTCCTTGCGCATTTCTCGGGTAAGCAAACCGACTCACAATGCTCAGCTCGGCACCCAGGCGCACGGCGGCGTCTGCGTCGTCGTCCCCCTCCCGTGAGAACGCGACCTCGTCGAAACCTCCATATGCGTTACTGCGCGCGAGCTGGATCCTGTCGAAGGGCTCTGCCCGAGACCACTCGGACGACCCCCCATTACAGCTCACAACTTCCCGCTTGCCACACGCACGAATGCGCCGTCTCAGCCCTTCGATCTCGACTTGCGAAATCACCTCACGCGCGCCCGCGGTTGGTGCGTACACGTGGCCTTCCACGACAACATCGGTCTTTGGCTTGAATGCAGTACCTTCGTCGTCCACGGGAGCCCTTTGGCGCTCGGAAACGCTTATCGCCCCGTCCTTCGACCATGTAAACGAGCGTCGAACCGCCACTCCTAGATGCCAGGCACCGTCCCCGCACAGTCGGAATTGATACGCCGTGCTCATTGGCCGCTCGATCGCAGGACGGGCAGTGTTTCTACCGACGGTGAATGCTCGCTCATGACTTGACGGGCCACGCGCGGTTCGTGGCGAATCAGTGGCAGCAACCCAGCGGTGCGATAGAAGGAGATGAATAGTCGCTCGTTCGGCAAGATGACAATCGACCATAGGGTGGGCAAAACCCAACCGTGGCGATCTCCTGTCGAGAGACGCCAGCGAAACGGCGCTTGCGGAACGCGGAAAGCGAATGCCACGCTCGAGAAGCCTTCAATTACAATCTCACTGCCATCTTCGACGGAGTGGAAGCGTAGCCACGGGGGCGCGTGGGCCTCGATGTCCAGAAGGGGAGAGCGGCCAGGAGCGCCGCGCGTGCCAAGAATGCCGTCTCGGTCGACGACGTGGCCAAGCCGCAGGTTGGAATTCTCTGGTAGCTCGGCCCAGCAAAGCGGCGGAAGACGGTCGTCCCATTTCTTGATCAAGCGCCCCGCGTCCTCCAAATTGGGCAGCGGACCTCCCTCAGCTTCGTCCTCGGTAACGTAGAAGCCGGTGCCGCCGGGATTCGCCGCCCAGGATTCAAGCGTCGACGGCCCCGGGAGACCCGTCCCCCGAACGATACCTGGAGGCCGAGTGAAGGCGCCACCATAGGCATTCGCCCAAGCCATCATAACCTCTCGCACCGCGGTCGGCTCGGTTGCCGTCAACACGCCGTTCTGTCGCAGCCATCGTCGGCCTCCGAATGCTCGAACTCGACGCTCCTCTGATTCCACACTCAGCACAGCGTCCCGTGATGTGAACGGTGTGAAATCGTCAGTCCTGATGGCGCCCGCGACCGTCACCTGGACGTAGCCAAGGTCAGCCGGAGCGGACAGGCGCGGCCAGGAAACGGCTGGCGTATGGGAGGACGGCGTCGCCACACTGTCAGCAACGCTCCAGACCACCATCGTGAGCGCGTCGACTCTGCCGATCTCGTCAGAGGGGTGGTCGCGAAAAGTTCGCGTCATGAATGGGGTGTAGTTCTCGACCCTCACTTCGCGCCCCCATCGCTAGGCTTACCGTAACCTTCCCTTGCGTCGCCCGCCTTCTTCTTGAAGTAGTCGCCCGAGCCATCGATCAGGTCGAGGAAGCCATGCTGTGCTCGCTTCTTGTACAATTCGGCAGCCTCCTTCTTGGCTATATCGGAGGCCTGGTCCGCAGCTTCTTTCGACTCTCCCGGCATAAGAGGTCGAAAGTATGAATCCTTGGTCTCACTCAGGGGCTTTGCCCATTCCTGGGTTGCAGATTTTGCGCCCTTCTGAGCTGACTTCTCGAGCCCGTCCTTGGCAAATTCTTCACCCGCCTTCTTCGCCGCGCGGTTCCCCGCCTCTCTAGCCTGTTGCTCCACAAGCTCACGGCCAACCTCTTTCGCCGCCTGCCTGCCCTCACGGCGGATGAGGTCATTCATGATATGCAACGCGTTCTCGCGGACCACCACCTCGGCTCCCTTTCTGGCGGCCGCTTCGGCCGCATCCCGGCCGGCGACTTTTGCGCCGATGAGAGCCTTCCCCACCAAATTTTTAAAACCACCCAGCATTTTTCCCACACCCCAAGAGACCCCAAGCTCGAATAGGCCAGTCTTGACAGCTTCCCAACCGTAGGTCGCCCAGTCCCCAGCGCTCGGCGTGACATGAACGGTGCCATGAGACTGATACGCTGCCGAGGGCAACGAGATCGGATCCCCACAGTTGGTTGTGAAGCCAGCTATCCAAAAATGCGTCGACGCTACGGGCTGCTTATTCGCGATGACGCTCGCGACTGCCAGGTTCCAGGTCATTGTCGAGAACACAATGGTTACCGGCACCAGCAGATTGATACCCGGCGGAAGGTGCACCACATATTTGGCCGCGTGCCCCTTTGTCACAATCGGGTCCCCGTCGGCAATCACCGAGACGACCTTCTTGTCGTCCAAGCCCCAATAGTTCGTCGGAGCTCCCACAGCGTGCAGCGACATTGTGCTCAACCAGGCGTGCGGGGGATGAGGAATGGGCACATACCATTTTCCCAGACCGGTGGAGAAGTTCTCGAAGTATAGACCGACGTGGTGGTCTAACCCCACGGCAAACACATCCAATGCGAAACGCACTACCCGAGCCATTACGTTTGCTCCTTCGATGATGCCCGACGAAATTCGAACTCCTCCCAGCTGGTGGGCATAGGCGCATCGTCGCAATTTAGACGGATTCGCTCACCACGTACGTCCACGTCATCATTTGCTCGAAGACTGAGTTCCCCACGAGGTGCGTCGATGTGCACATCCTTGCCTGTAATCGTAGTGACGCCTCCGGCCTGAATTGTTGCCGTGCCGCCGACAGTGACATTCAGTTCCTCGCACCTCATCGACAGCCTCTTGTCGGCGACCAGCTCGATATCGACGGCTCGAACCTTGAGACGCGGTCCATCGGGACCAATCTCGATGGCAAGTTCCACATCCCCGGAAGGTGAGCGGACCAGGATACTATCGGCGCCTTCGCCCAGTTTGACCGTCAGCTCGCGCCCGTGCGACAAGGCGTGCTGCGCGAGCTGGACCGCGCGGGGCGGCCCCGCGGCGCCCGGGGGATGGGGCCTCTTTCGATTCCTCATGAGTTCAACTTGATCGGTCCGCCGGTAACGTCGACCACGCCACCGTGGATGCTGACAGCGGCGCCGGTCACCGTCACATCAGGCGCCGACACGTGAACCGTGCTCGTGGCGGTCAATCTGATGTCCTCACCCCTAACGTTCACAGCCGACGCCTGCAGCGTGACGGTGGGTGCGGATACGTGAACGGTAGCCCCAGCATGAACGACGATGACAGCGCCTGCAGTCGCTGTCCAAGTGGCGTCGGCCACAGAAAGCACGGTTGGAGCTTGCTCGCGATACACTGCCCCCGCCTTCTGGGTAATGATCGGTGCTGTCACCTCAACTATCGCGTCGGCGTGGACCTGAATAAGGCCCTCGCTGGTGAGCAGAGCCTTGTCACGCCCGTAGATGCTGGTGTCCGGGGACATCGCGACAAAATTCGTGTCGTCCGAGAAACGCATCCCATCCTTTGATTCCGCTTTCAGAAAGTTGTCCGTTCCGAGGTAGATGCCAGGCGACGGCAAATTGGGCGCGCCCATTTGAAACACCGTGTTAGCGAACGGCACCGAGATCTTGAGCCGCTCGCTGCCCTTGGTATCGTCAATGTTGATCTCCGTCCCGCCGCCGGTCCGAATCACGTTGCGCGTAGCATTCTTCGCCCCAACCGTGCTCGGCGTCGTCGGATTGGGAATGGCCCCCGAGATGATCGGGCGATCAGGATCACCTTCAACGCAGGTAATGAGCACCTCGACTCCGTCGCGCAGCGGGAAGTGAAACCCGTACCCTGCACCTGCATGTGGCTGGGCCATGCGGATTGGGCGTGACGCCTTGCCGTGCTCGGTTTCACTGCGGTCGAACGCGAAGCGCACACGGTAGCGGCCGTCTTCGTCTACCTCCGAATACTCTCCAGCCTGCGCTGTCTCGACGACGGCTGTGAGCACACCGGGGACGAATGGCTTCGCAGTTCGACGCTGGGGGCGAAAGGGCGTCTCGACGTCGATGGCGGTAGAGCTGTTCTCGTAGGCGCCCAGCTCCCCACCTGCTGTCCCGAAGGCGCTCTGCACCAACGAATGCTCGACCGAGGTGATGAGCAGCTTCTTGTCGCCGCTGGGATGGCCTTCGATTGTGATGCGTGTCCCGGGCGAAAGCTCCGGACGTGCGCTCTTGCCATGAAACACCTTCTTTTGGCAGGTCAGTTCTTCGCCGCGCACCTTCGCCATCGCGCTTGCTTCGCCCGGCGTCTTGAAGTGACCGCCATACTCGAACTGCTCGCCCCACTTGCTCTCGGTAGATTGCTGCTCGGTGAGCTTCACGCCTGGAGTGCGATAGTTGTAGTCGCGAACGGCGACCTTCGCGGTGACGACATTGCTGACAGCGCGAAGCTGGAACACATCCATGTGTTCGCCGCGCGCTCGAAATGGAATCTTGAGCCCATCGTGCTCGGTGATCATTGCCTCGTTCGCGTCGGCGAAGACCCAGACCTCGCTGTCTTCCGTCTGCCGGAAATAGAAGCTCACGCCGAGGTGCTCGGTGAGCCTGGTGACGAAGTCCGCGTGGCTTTCCTTGAACTGCACAACGAACTCGCGTGGCTCGTAGGTTTCGCGCAGGGAAAGCTCGAAGTCTTTGCCGGACTTCAGGCCGAACCGAGTGATCCGCTCGGCAACGATGTCTGGCACCGAGCTCTCCATCGCGATCTCGGTGACTTCTCCCAAGGTGAGCGCGAAGGCGCGAGGCACGAGGACTAGATCCCAGGCGAGCAGGTCGGATTCGGCATGAACATCGCTTTCGATGCGATGAATGATGCCGTTTATGAAGCGAAGCACGGCTCCGTCGCGCTCCAGCACGACGCGGGCGGGTGCTCCGAGGAGTGCGTCCTCGTCGAGCGTGGCCCCCGCCGCGCCCACAACGCGCACGTTGATCGCGTAGAGCCGCGATAGCTCCTCCCTGCCGCGAACCCAAGCGACCTCGAATCGCCCTGTTTCGATGGCATCGGCTTCGATACGCGCTGTCAGTGTCGTCACGTTGAGCCCCGCTGATTCAGTTTACCTATTGATTGACTCGACATTTGACGTCTTTCCTTACACTCCGCCGGGAGGCCCTGGCGCATCGATGACGTGAATACCAAGACCGCGGGCGAGCTGCACAAGCTCGCCGGGCACGGATAGCTCGAACCAGGTTTTGCCGGTGATCGAATGCACCTGAATGCCACCGGCGAACGCACGCACGCCCACCCCATCGGTGGACGACGCCCGGCTTGTCATCAGCAGGTTGAACCTTTGAATGCTGGCCAGCGGGTAGAGCAAGGACCCGTCGAACCAGAGGCCGCGCTGATCGAGGGCGATCGGCTTCGCCGGACCGACTCGGCTTGCGAGGCCAATCGCTCTCGTGAGCAGAAAGCCGTAGCCCACGACCAGCACTAGCCCCGCCCCGGTGCCGCTCAGCCAGCCGACGCCAGCGGCAAGCAGCGTGGAGGCGACTGCGATGCCAGCGATGCCCAGCCACTCGCGCGACGTCGCCTTCTCGCTCTGTTTCGCAAGGCCTGACCATGACCATGGGGTGCCCTGGACCGGCGCTTGCTGCGCCCATTGTTGCGACTGTTGCATCTCAATTGCTCGGCTTGGTGGACTTCATTGCGTCACTTTTGCGTGCGGCCACCCCTGCAGGCGGGCTCTTTTCGCTGTCGCGTCTCGTGCGGCCTCGCTTCGGTGCCTTCGAGATATCGACAACCGCCTGTCGCAGTTGCGTACAAATCGTGCGCGGCCCACGATTTGTTCGCCGGGCTCGGCTGCGCTGGGCCGCATCAAAAGCCCTGCCGCTCCATGACCAGTTAATGTAGTCGCGTTGTGTTTTGCACGCGAAGGGGGTCTCATTGAGAATGTTCATTGCGCTTCACCCCCGCGAGAACCGCTGACCTCCCCGAAATCGTGCCCGCAGTGCGCGAGCATCGCCACGTTGGGAAGCGCCAACGGCGATCGGGTGCTCATGAATCGTCGAGCGATGGCAAGCACATGTTCGCTTTCGTACAGGCGCCCGCCGTCATCGGCTTCGCCAGGTTCGTGGCGCCGGGGCCTCCAGGCTTGGGCCGCCTTGACAGCGGTCGTGGTCAGCAGCTTTCGCGCCCGCGCGTGGGGAAGCCACGCTGAGTCGACGAGAACGAAAGCCCAGCTCCCGTTTGCAAGCACTGCGACGTTCGCGTCGGGACCGAGCTCCACTTGGACGGGACCCTCGAGGTCGGGGTACCGACGATAGGGCGCCGTTCTCGCCGAGCCCGACCTGCGGATGGCGGCGCGCGGCGACTGACGGTAGCCCGCGGGCGCGGTCTCGACTTTGCTCGGCTCATGCGCCGCGGCCGCGCGCCATTGGTGCGATCCGCGGGCAGCCCAGAACGGAAGCGTCACTGCCAGTGCAACGGCTCGACCTGGACCGCTGCCAGATTTCATGTGACAACGCATGGCCCAGAACGGCCAGCTCGAGAGCAGACCGGCGAGTCCCAACGATGAGCCGCGCCTCTGCGAATAGAACATCAGCCCGAGCGCACCCTGCAGCACGAACGCACAAAGGACGATTCCAACGTCGGAAAAGAAATCCCCGACGTCACTGGTCGACACTGCGTCCACGCTCCCGCTGAGCTTATCGAACGCACTGCCGAAGAAAATGAGCGCAATGCCCAGCACGAAGATCTGTCTGAGAGGCAGTGGGCGCACCGTGAGCACGTCGGAAGGGCGCTCCGCGAGGGCTACGCGAACGAAGTCCGCATCCTCCCCACGGCGCCAAGAAAAGATGCTACGCAAGCCCGCCCAGCTCACTTTGCCGTCGCCTCGTCTTCCTTCATCGCCTTGTCTTTTGCGTCGCCTGCCTGTTGCTTCGCAAGGTCTCCCGCGCCGTCGATCGGGGCGAGCTTGCCACTTTCTGCCTGGCGCCCTGCGGCCTTGCGAATGTTCGCCTTCAACCCCCCCTTCTCCCACACCTCCGTCGCGGCCTGCGGTGCAAGTCGATTGCTGAGTCCTTGATTCTTGGCCGCGCGCTCAACTGCCAACTCGGTCGCCCTGGTGGTTGCCTTCTCTGGGCTCATTCCGCGCTCCAGAAGAGATTCAGCCATACGAGCCGCATGCTTGGACGCGTTCTCGGCCTCCTCAAGGATGATCGGGTCGCCCGGGCCTCGATAGCGCGTCAGCTTTCCAGCTGCGTTGGACGCCGTCTCCGACACGGCTTCAGACATCACTTGCTTGTTGCGAAAGACTTGTCTCGCGATCAAGGACTTTGCCGCAGGCAGCGCAAAGTACAGGCCAGCTGAGACGGCGAACTCGACCGCCGCACTGATCGCCCAGTCGACCGCATAGTCCGCCCAGTCGCTTGCCGAGGGCGTCACATGAACAGATCCCGGCGATTCGTACCAGCCCGTTGGCAATGAAACGGGGTCGCCGCAGTTGGTGGTGTACCCAGTTGTCCCGAAGTGGGTGGAGGCAACCGGTCCAGCTGTTGCAATAACGCTCGACACCGCAAGCTTCCACGCCGACGTAGCAAAACCGATTGTGAAAGCGATCAGGATATTTCCACCGGGAGGCAGATGCGGCGACTGCTTGCAAGTGTGATCTTTCGATACGATGTTTGCGCCGTCGGCTACAACGTAGAAATTGCGTTTGTCTTCCATTGATACCCAGTCAATGGGCACTCGTACGTAGTGAATGGAGATCGGTAGCGGCATTAGCCCTGGTGGTATCGGCGCGGGCACGAAGGGGGGCGCCCACGGTGCCAGCCATGTCCAAAGGTTGTAAAAATAAAGACCGTTGTGGTGATCCGCGCCGTCCACGACGACGTCTTGTGTAAATCTGACCACTCGCGCCATTTGCTTTACCTGCCTCGCTTTCCGTCCGCCCGTGACCTGAGCTCGTTCGAGCTCGATGGCATTGGCGGAGCATCGCTGTTGAGGAGGATCCGTTCGCCCCTTATCGCGACGTCGTCGTTCGCTGTCAGCGCCAGTTCACCAGCTGGCGCTTCGAGGTAGACGTCTTCGCCGCGCATTCTGATCGGCCCATCCACCAGCAGCTCGGCGGAGCGTTCGGCCTGAAGCAGAAACGATTCGCAGCGCATCGAGAGCCTCTTTGCTGCGACGAGTTCGATGTCAACGGCGCGCACTCGAAGCTTCGGCCCATCGGGACCCAGCTCGATGGAAAGCTCCATCTCGCCAGTGATCGAGCTTACTACGATGTGGTCGACCGAGGTCGGGTCGACGCCGATCGAGAGTGTTCGCCCGTGGGAGAGTGGATGGGTTTGCTCGCGCACCGTATTGCCCCGCCCTTGGCCCCCAGTGCTCTCCGGGGATTTTTTCATGAGTTCAACCTGATGGGGCCGCCCTTGATGTCGACCACTCCGCCAGCGATTTTGACCGTAGTCGAGTCCACGTTCACAACGTGGGCCCCAATGACGTCGACAGTACCCCCGGTCACCTTGACCGCGCTCAGGGCATTGATGGCAATCTCGTCCCCCTGCAGCGTTACTGAGGGCGCTGAAATATGCACGGTGGCACCTGCGTGAACGACGATGACTGCACCAGCTGTCGCCGTCCATGACGCGTCGGCCACCGAAAGAATGGTTGGCGCGTGCTCTGAATGTACCGCCCCGGCAGCGTGTTTGATGACTGAAGCGGTGACCTCGACAGTGCCGTCTGCGTGTACCTGGGTCAGCCCCTCGCTGGCCAGCTTGGCCTTGTTGCCGCCGTGAAACGTCGAGCGAGGGGAGCTCGCGTCGATGAACGTGTTGTCGTTGAACATCATCCCGTCGCCGGACTCCACCCGAATGTTGCGGTCGGTACCCATGAACAAGCCCGATGTTGGAGCGTTCGGCGCACCCATCTGAAATACCGTGTTGGCGAACGGCACCGAAATTTTCAAGCGCTCACTGCCCTCCGTGTCGTCGATATTGATTTCCGTTCCGCCGCCAGTACGAATCACATTGCGCGTCGCGTTCTTTGCCGCGACCGTGCTGGGCGTCGTCGGATTGGGAATGGCCCCTGAGATGATGGGCCGATCAGGATCACCCTCGACGCAGGTAATGAGCACCTCGACTCCGTCACGCAGCGGAAAGTGAAAGCCGTAGCCGGCGCCCGCATGTGGTTGCGCCATGCGAATCGGGCGCGACGCCTGGCCGTGCTCCGTTTCGCTGCGATCGAAGGCAAACCGCACACGGTAGCGACCGTCGCCGTCGATTTCCGCGTATTGGCCTGCTTGCGCAGTCTCGACGATCGCTGTGAGCACGCCCGGGACGAACGGCTTGGCCGTTCGGCGCGCGGGTCGAAACGGCGTGGCGACGTCCATGGCTGTGAGGCTGTTCTCGTAAGCGCCGCGGGCGCTGGCAGAGACGCTGAACGCGCTCTGTTCGAGGGAGTGCTCCGAGCTGGCCGCTGGCCCTGAGCATCTCGGTCAACGCATGAAGCTGCTTCGCAAATTCAGCTGCGCTCGCGAAGCGCTGCTCGGGGAGTTTTGCGATGGCGCGCGTGACCAGGTTGGAGATGGCTGGGTGCAGGTTCGCGACGACAGTGTGCAGCGGATCGGGCTCCATTCGGAGCGCACGTTCCCGCCACTCGTCTCGGCTCGCGGGCCGGCTGTTGCGCTCGAGGGGGTGCACCCCGGCGATCATCTCGTACATGATCACGCCGAGCCCATAGATGTCCGCGCGGCAGTCGACCCGTTCACCCCTGATTTGTTCCGGCGCCATGTAGCTGACGGTGCCCAACGTAACGCCCTCGCTCGTAGTGGTGGTGTTGGCCATCTTGGCGATCCCGAGATCGATGATCTTGGCGCCATGCTCGTCGGCGCCGACATTCTCGACGATCATGACGTTGTCGGGCTTCATGTCACGATGAACATGGCCGAGCCGGTGGACCACATGAAGGCCAAGCGCGATCTTTCCCCCGACCGAGAGGGTCACGCCGAGGGGAAGCGCGCGCTCAGCGGCCAGCTGTTTCAGCGTCACGCCTTCGATAAGCTCCATCACCATGAAGAACTGCCCGTCGTCCTCCCCGGCGTCGTACACCTTGACGAGGTACTCGCTTTCGATCTTGGCGAGCGTGTGGGCCTCGCGCACCATGCGCTCAATGATGTTCTTGTCGTTGGCGTAGCGAGCGTTCGCGGTCTTCAGCGCGCGCCGCTTGCCCGTTTGGGCGTCGATCACTTCGTAGACCTCACCCATGCCCCCGGTGGCGATCATGCGCTGGATGCCGTAGCGATCTTTCACCACGTCGCCCGGCTGGTACGTGTGGCGCGTCTTCGGGGGTCGGCTCATGCCAGCCTCGCGAGCTTGCACGGGCACGAGCACGAGCACGAGCACGAGCACGAGCACGAGCACGAGCACGAGCACGAGCACGAGCACGAGCAC
>Ga0209181_10009231_pt1 | contig 12999 bp, 15 predicted proteins | sample MAT05_FD_187208 | JGI IMG/M metagenome (GOLD analysis project Ga0209181, IMG submission 187208) | Freshwater microbial communities from Lake Fryxell liftoff mats and glacier meltwater in Antarctica - MAT-05 (SPAdes) (version 2) | ecosystem: Environmental > Aquatic > Freshwater > Ice > Liftoff... | reverse complement strand
TTTGTGAAAAACTTCGATCGCTTCTTCGCCATCTGCGGCGGTAACAACCTCGTAACCAATCATTGACAGACGTGTTTCAAGAATCCGACGAATACTTGCTTCGTCATCGACAACTAAAATCTTTTCCTTATGATTTTCCAAGCCAGTTTACACTCCATTATGTTGCTAGCTACAATTCAGTAAAATTTTATAGTTTTACATATTTATTTAATTAAGTTTACAAGAAATCGGTCGTTACAATCCAAAAACAAAACCTTAAGTTTTTAAAGTGAACGTAATTTAAAGCTTGGGCAAGAGATTTTATCTAAATCCATAAAGTCAAAGCCATAGAGTAAAAGCGTTGCTTTGCGCCGAATTTACTCTATAGGTTAGAATTGTACGAAGTTTTATGCAATATTGAGGATTTTTAGACCATGACTGAACCGACGCAAGAACCACAAGCTACTGATCCAAAAATGGGATTTAATACTTATGCAGAGCGCTTAAATGGTCGTGCAGCGATGGTTGGTTTCATAATTGCGATCGCGATCGAGTTTGTTACGCACCAAGGTTTATTAGCGTGGCTAGGTCTTATTAATATAGGCTAGCCAAAATTGAGGTGAGTGGAGAAGTCCGCTATTTCAAATTTGGGCTTTGATGGGATAAGTTATTTAGATAAAAAATTGTTATATGAAATCTCGCAAAATCGAGAACTCTCTTTACTGGACTGCGGCAATTTTGGGATTAGTTCTCGATCAAGCTTCCAAGTATCTAGTTGTGCAACATCTTAAAGGATTACGATCATTTCCTGTAATTGAAGGTGTTTTTCACTTAACTTATGCGACTAATACGGGGGCAGCATTTAGCTTGTTTAGCGGTCAAATCGATTGGCTCAAATGGGTGTCAATGATTGTGAGCTTAGGGCTAGTAGCATTTGGGATATTTAGTAAAAACTTAAACCGATGGGAACAAGTTGGCTACGGTTGTATTTTGGCTGGTGCGGCAGGTAATGGAATTGATCGATTTGTAGCTGGTTATGTTGTTGATTTTATCGACCTAAGAATTATTCGATTTGCGATTTTCAATATTGCTGATGTCTCAATTAATATCGGTCTAGCTTGTCTTGTGATCGCAGTTTTATTTGTAACTAGACCTTCGAATAAACTTTAAGGAGACTGCTTAATATGTCAAATTCCCCAAAAATTGTCGTCGTTACTAATGGTAAAGGGGGAGTCGGTAAAACAACCACTGCGATCGCTTTAGCAGGTATCTTGGCAAAGGAATCCAAGGTATTAGTTGTTGATGCTGATATACAAGGAAGCTTGTCTTGGTGGGTAGGAAGAAGCACTCAAGGCATGGGTTTTGATATTGCTAAAGAAATTGATCCAACCCAATTACGAAAATTACCGAAACTTAGTAGTTACGATCTAGTATTGGTAGATACGCCGCCTGCGTTACATTCCCATGCACTTTCCACGGTGGTGGCGATCGCTGACTATTTAGTTTTGCCTAGTCCACCAGCGCCGATGGATCTAACTGCTTTAATCGATACTGTAAAAAATACCGTTCGACCTGCAAAAGTGCCTCATCGGGTTTTGCTCACCAGAGTCGATCCACGATGCCTCAATGAAGCTCTTGAAGCTCAAAACACCTTGTTAGAGGTTGGAGTACCTGTTTTTCACGCTTTTGTACGCGCTTACAAAGCCCATGAACGCGCTGCTCTAGAGGGAAAATTAGTTACTGAGTGGAAAGGTAAAAACGCTAGAGAAGCAGAAGCAGACTATCGACGGGTTGTAGATGAATTGCGGCGAGATATTTTAAGGTAACGCGCGAAGCACAGCAGCTTAGATTACTTGAGCAAACTTAAGCAAACTAACAATTAAAAAATATGACAACTAAAAAGAAAGTAGGGATTTCCGATTTATTGCGTGATGAAGTCCAAAAGCCATCAATTAGTAATGAGCAGATAACTGAAAAAACTATAGAAGTAAAAGCCGAAACAGTTTCTGAAGCTGTCAGTAAAAGATCTGGTCTTCCTGCAATAAGTGCTGACGGTCAAGCTAAAGCAAAAAGCTCTGACCTAGGATCTGAATTAGTGCGATCGCAAACTCGTGAACCTGAACTTTTGCAAACGATCGCCGATTTGCAAAAAGATTTGCAATTTAGCCAAACTAATATTGAGCTTTTGCAAAAGTCACTGGCGGCGGTCGAAAGCCTCAAAGATGAATTAGAGCAACAGCTTGTAGAAGTCAAACGCGATAACCTACGTCTCGCTGAAGCAAATATCAACCTCTCAGAACAGGCCAAGGCTCCAGAGGCAGCGACCATAACGCCAGTTGAGACCACTGCATCTCAGCCTACTGCATCTCAATTAGTGCCACAAAGCCCCCAACAAAACAGAGCTACTCCACGCAAACAGCCTGTAGACCAGCCATACCCCAATCGAGATCGCACCCCTTACACCCGTCCGACTGGTTCAAACGAGCAATTGCAACGTATAAATAACAAAAATATTGGATGGATGGACTAAAACTCAAGAAGTAGAGAGCGTTTTTCTGCTTCTTGAGTCTTTGCGATCGCCATAAAAAGAAATAAATCGTAAAATTACACCCAAATATAATATTTATGCGCTAAACTAAATTCCGTAAGGTAAAAGTATTTATCGGTTGTAGTAATTGTTTTCTGTACTGACAGTTTTTTTCTGTTTCATCGTGACAAGCTTCTCTCCGACATCTCTATCTCTACATACTCATTGAATTCTTGGAGAAAGCATAATGTCTATTTACGTTGGTAACTTATCCTATGAAGTTACCCAAGACCATTTAAAGCCAGTTTTTGAAGACTACGGCAAGGTCACTCGTGTTCATTTCCCTACAGATCGTGAAACAGGTCGCGCTCGTGGCTTTGCTTTCGTCGAAATGAGCAAAGATGAAGAAGAAGATGCAGCCATCACAGCATTGGACGGTGCTGAATGGATGGGTCGCGTTCTCAAGGTTAATAAGGCTAAGCCTCGCGAAAGCAACGACTCATTTGGCGGCGGCGGTGGTGGTAACCGTGGCGGCGGCGGCGGTCGTGGCGGCTTCAAATCTGGCGGCGGCGGTGGTGGTGGCGGTCGTTACTAAGTTTTAGTAATCACCGAACCCATTCAGCGTTAAACGCTAGATATATTAAAAATAGAGAGTGACGCAAAGCATCACTCTCTATTTTTTTGTTTTTTCTGATACGCTAAGCAAGAAGATGCACGCTTAACTTAGATTTTGCTTAGGATTTTGCATGGATTTGTTGCAACCATTGGGGCTTGTTGTTCAAGGTTCTCTAAGCGACGGTTTGGAAGTTCGACTAAATGGCGATATCTCAGTCGAAGATATGCGTGTCGGTAAGTTTTTGGTAGTGCATGGTCGGCATACGCGGTTTTTTTGTATCCTCACCAATGTTACTCTCGGAACTTCTAGTCCGCGTATTCTTATCAATCCACCCGATCCTGAAAACACTTTTTTAACTGAAATTCTTGCTGGCACTGGAACATTCGGTACGATCAATTTAACGCCAATGTTGATGTTTGTTCCTGCCAATCCTTTTGATCTTTTAACTCAAAGAGCTACTAGTCCAAATAGCGATCGCGTAAAAAAAACCAAACGCAAAAAATCGACCGTTCATGAATTTGTAGAAGAAATCAACGACTTTCAACTATTGCCTGTAAAGACAATCCCCAGCCATTTTTCGCAAGTATTTGATGCAACTGAGCGTGATTTTAGGATTGTGTTTGGTTGGGAAGATGACCCGCATAAACGCAACTTTGCGATCGGGCAGCCGATTGATATGCCAGTACCAATTTGTCTTGATCTTGATCGTTTTGTAGAACGTAGTAACGGCGTATTCGGAAAGTCTGGTACAGGAAAATCTTTTCTAACGCGCTTATTGTTATCGGGGATCATTCGCAAACAGGCGGCAGTAAATTTGATTTTTGATATGCATTCTGAATACGGATGGGAAGCAGCCACCGAAGGCAAAAGATTTAGTACGGTTAAAGGCTTACGTCAGTTGTTTCCAGCGCAGGTGCAGATATATACGCTTGATCCTGACTCGACGAAGCGGCGAGGTGTACGCGATGCACAAGAACTCTACATCAGCTATGACCAAATCGATGTGGAAGATTTGATGCTGATTCGTGAAGAGTTAAATCTGTCAGAGGCAAGTCTAGAAAACGCAATTATCTTGCGGAATGAATTTGGGAAAGGTTGGATTTCACGGCTGCTTGCCATGACTAACTCAGAGATTCAAGAATTTTGCGAACAGAAGATGGGCAGTAAGTCCTCGATCATGGCACTCCAACGTAAACTCACGCGCCTTGACGATCTCAAATATTTGCGTCCAACTTGTCCTGAAAATTACATAAAGCGGATTCTTGATGCGATCGCGGCGGGTAAACATATCGTGATTGAGTTCGGTTCGCAGTCGAATCTGCTCTCTTATATGTTGGCAACAAATATCATTACGCGGCGGATTCACCATGCTTATGTGCAGAAAGCAGAGCGTTTTTTGCAGACAAAAAATATTAGCGATCGCCCGCAGCAATTAACAATCACGATTGAAGAAGCACATCGATTTTTGGCTCCTAATACGGCTAGACAGACTATCTTCGGGACAATCGCCCGTGAAATGCGGAAATATTTTGTGACCTTGCTAATTGTCGATCAACGTCCGTCGGGAATTGATAACGAAGTAATGTCACAGATTGGCACAAGAATTACTGCTTTGCTAAATGATGAGAAAGATATTGACGCAATTTTTACAGGAGTAGCTGGTAGTGGCAACTTACGAACAATTTTGTCAAAACTAGATTCTAAGCAGCAAGCACTTGTTTTAGGTCATGCCGTACCGATGCCTGTGGTGGTGCAAACTCGACCCTATGATGAGACTTTTTATCGTGAGATCGGTGAAGTTCCTTGGGAAGAAATCTCTACCCCAGAAGTTTTGCGGGTCGCGGAAGCTGCTAAAGCAGATTTAGGATTTTGATTATCAGATTTAGCAAATTTCACTAATTTCAGAATCTCCGAAAATCCAATTCGTCAAAAGGTATGCCTATTTAAAAGAGTTTCTATTTGCAGCTTTTAACCTTTTCGGTGACTATTGATTTAGTTGAGTCTATTAATCTAATTACGATTGAGTCGAAACAATAGAAATTGCGTAAATTGACTATCGCTAAAATTATCATCACTCACCAAAATTAGACTTTGAGAACCATCGGCTAAGCGTGGACCGATCGCCATTCCTTCTAAACTGTCTAATTTAATCCCTAGTGTTGCCAAATCTAGGACAAGTTTCTTACGAATTGATCTCGCATTAGGACTCACTCGAAAGCTTTTGATCGCCGAAGTGTCAGTGGCGCTGCCTGTAGCAATTTGCCAAATTTTGGCACTCAATCCTGACTTGCCGTTGGAGCGCTCAAGAGTTACAAAGTGACCACCGCGATCAATTGCCACAATTTCATTGACACCAATTTGAGTAACGGGAGCAACCATTGCTTCAACGGGATAACGATGTTCCGCAATAATTAGCGGCGTGATATTCCCAACTAAATAATGTAGAAATCGACTTTCAGAAGGTTGATCGTCTGGCCGAGAATCTTGAGCAAGAGCATTCTCGGTAATCGTAAACACGCGATAAGGATCACCGATAGAGTCACGAATTACCGTAAGGGATTCAAATCCAAGATTATCGCGGACTCCTTGCAGTTCTTGTACTTTAGATTCTTTTTTGGCAGATTTAGGATCATTTTCTTCAGGTGCTAGTAAATAACGCGATGGTATCGGCAAACTTCGTAGCCATTTACCAGAGAGTAGATCGAATTCATCGATAAATGGCGGAATTTTCTTGCTAGTTACGCCTTCACTGGAAATTAGCACCGAGCGATCGCCTGTTAGCGCAATTCCTTCAGGATCAACTTCGCCTTTAGGGTATGTATTTCCTTGTTTGTTTTTAAGAAAATTTACGCCGATTACTTTGACATCCTCAAGCTTAGGTTGTTCTTTTTGTTTGTCAAACTTGAGTTTTAGAGAATAAAATCTTGCAGGAGCAAAATCGCTGCGATCATCAGAAACTGCATAAAAAATATCATTGATGCGATCATAAGCTAGCCCTGACAAGCCGCCTACTTGAGTATTCTCAAACTTTTGTTTGGGAAGTTTATATTCGTTGATAAAATCCAGCGAGACATTTATAAAAGTGCGATCGCGAGCCTGAACTGGTAAATCATAAACAACAAAGTTCCCTAAGATTGCTAGCCCCAAGCTAATCAAAAGTCCAACCCAAAACTGTTTTTGTTGCTGCATATTGCTATTCATTCATTTTTAGCATCATCATAAATGTTTTTTAAAATAAAGTTCTTGCTTGGCGCTGACTTTATTTAAGTTTCTGATTCACAACTAGGGCGTGCTACTAGGTTTTCGTAAGGCTCAATCGCAAAAGGTCGATCTGGCTCAGTTAGTAAATGGCGATCGCACAAATCAAAAAGCTCCTGTTTGGACTGAACCAATCTCATCCCTGCCAAAAATTTACCCTCTGCATCAATACCTGTGCCAATGAAGTTCAAAAACTTCTTTAGACTATTAATATGAGATTTTTCTCTAAGATCATCTTGGTAAGTAATCGCATAAAGATGCTGAATATAACCATAAACTTCAGCCAGAGTAATTACGTTGACTGGGTTTCCTGCCAAGCGATCGCGTATTTGTTGAAAAATCCAAGGATTCCGAATCGCTGATCGCCCGATCATTACTCCAGCCGCTCCTGTTTCTTTCAATACCGCTTCGGCTTTGAGATAGGAAGTCACATTACCATTGGCTAATACAGGACAATTTACCGTCTGTACTGCCTGACGGATTAGGTCATAATGCACTTCACCACGATATAACTCTTTAACAGTTCGACCATGCAAGCTGAGCAGATCGATTTGATATTGATTGATGAGTTGCAGCAACCGCTCAAAATTAGTATCCGAGTCAAATCCCACGCGCATTTTTACCGTAAATAATCCTGAGATTTGCGATCGCAAAGCATCAAAAATACGTTCAATAGTTTCAGGTTCGCGCAATAATCCACCGCCGACATTTTTTCGATAAACGCGCGGCGCAGGGCAGCCTAAATTTAGATCGATCCCTGCGATCGGATAATTGGTTAACTGCTTGGCAATCCTCAACATATCGGGAATGCTCTCACCAATTATTTGAGCGAAGACAGGTCGGCCTGTGGTATTTAACGTAATTGATTTGAGAATCTTTTTGTCGATATTAGAGTTAGCATAGACTCGAAAATATTCAGTTACGTAATAATCAGGACAGCCGTATTCGCTCAGCATTTGCATAAAAGCAAGATCGGTTACGTCTTGCATTGGTGCGAGTGCAGTCAATGGCTGTCCAGCTAAAATTGGTAACGGTAGTGGTTTAGAAGCCACAATTTTTATACTCATAGTTAACATATTAAGCTTCAAATCCATGAGCGATCGCCCTTCTCCATACAACAGCAAAAATAATAGTGAATCTGCTAATCCGCAAATTTACAAACAAGGATCGCTCTTTAATGATGCTATGGAGCGAACTTCCCGACTCTATGACAGCGACGCAAGTTATGAAATGGGAAGTCAGTCTTTGCAAACATGGAAAGCCGCGATCGCTAAATTCCAGAGTTCCATCACCATCATGATCCCTGACACTCAAACCTCTCTTTTTGACTTACCATCTTGTCACTGCGATCCCCATGAGATCCATCCATTCAAATTACCGATTCAACCTGCTGAGTTCTATCGCCTACCTAGTGCCGATGGTGGGGATGCCTGCATATACTTTGTTATCGATTTAGTGGCTTCGTCACAATCACCCGTGCTATTGCCCGTGCTATTGTATATAGGTGAGACTTACCGCTCCAGTAAACGCTGGAAAGGCATACATGACTGTAAGCGATATCTGCTCAACTACCGAGAGATTCATTCTACGTACGATATACCGACACAGATTGTTATGACATTTTGGTGGGATGCCCCCTCCTCAACGCGCCCCCGACAACAGTTAGAACGTATCTTGATCGAAAAATGGCGATCTCCATTCAATAAGGAAAATTGGCACTTTTGGCAGACTCCTTTCATAAATTAATACGTCTATAATTACATAGCTCAAATAGCTCTAAACAAAACTTCAAAGAAATACAATATGTCTCCTCAAAAACTAAATCATGCAACTGAAGCTGACCAATCATGGTTTGCTAAGTTCTTCATCGGTAGCATGGCTGCGATCGCGTTCTTGACTGTGGTTTTGTCTTTCCTTCCTTCCCCATCAGGATTACGCAATTCCCCACAAGTCAAAACGGCATTAGTAGAATCTCTACACGCTCCATCTAATGTCTAAGTTTTAAAATCTAAGTTTTAAAAAGACTGCTTCAGTTTGTTCAGCGAGTTTGTCCCATCCAAACCGCTCTTTAAGATCTGATTGAGCGTTATCGATCAAAGTCAGCGCATGTTGCTTATTTTGCAAAATTGTTATAATCCCCTCAGCTAAAGAATTTGCGTCGTTAACCCTAGTTACAAGCCCTGTAACTTCTTGACGTACAACTTCTGGAAGCCCCCCTGTATCAGATACAACTAGCGGGATTTTCGCGGCAAAACTTTCCAGCGCGACAATGCCAAATGGCTCATATAAACTAGGGAAAACAGCACAACTAGCGATCGTCTGAAACTTCCAAAAATCAGCATCTGCCATAAATCCTGTAAATAGAACCTTGTGATATATTCCCAAATCCCAAGCTTGGCGTTGTAACAAGATTGAATAAGCATCCCCAGTACCAATAATCACAAGGCGTACATGATCATTCATGGCGGCAATTACTCTAGGCAAGGCATTTAGCAGCACATATATTCCCTTTTCGTATGTGATCCGCCCAACGTAGTAAATAATCGCTTCTTCAGGTGAGGCGTATTGTTTACGTAGTGCAGAGCGGTCAAAGTCAAGATGATGGGCAGCGATGATATTTTGCCAACGCTCTTCGCTTAGCCCGTTATATACCACATCAGTTTTTTCGGTAAGGCAATTTAGCGCCCGTTGCAATTCGCCACGCATGTACTCTGAGCAAACAATTATTCTCTGAGATTCCTGCGTCAAACGAATTTCTTTTTGATGAATATATCTTTGAGTATCATTATGAATCCCATTACAGCGCCCATATTCTGTGGCATGAATGGTAGTAACCAAAGGGATTTGAAATTCTGTAGTCAGGGCGATCGCTGCTTCTTCAACTAACCAGTCGTGAGCATGAATCAAATCGATTGAATTTTTTGACACAAAAAGTCGTGCAAAGCTCAGCATATGTGCATTCATTTGCCTTACCCATTGAAAAAAGTCATTATTGACTTCAACAGGAATACGGTATAAATGAATTCCATCAACAATTGTTTCTAGTGGCTCATTTTCGACGGCAACCGTAATTAAATGCACCTCATGTCCACGCTTTACAACTTCAGGATATAGCTCTGCTACATGACGAGAAATTCCTCCAATGATGCGCGGGGGGAATTCCCAAGCTAGAGCGAGAATACGCATGATATTTAAGTAATATTTAAAATGAGAAAATTGAAACCAGAAAAACAAGCGTAAGAAATTAAGTAGCTAAGAATTGTGAATTTAATCTGACAAATTCCAACATTATTTAATTCTTGTCTCTAAAATTAACTATACCAACTAAAGAAACCTAAGAGATTACAAGGGCTGCTTTACGCTACTTATACTTAACGAGCACTTACTAGAAATAAAGACGTTGCTTTATACCGTCAGACCTTTCTAATAAGTATGCTTACAAACGACTCAAGATATGTAAATTTCACCGCATAATTTGTGATACTTTACATGACAATCGTGTGAATTGTGACAGGAGGCAGATGTGACAGATAACAAAACTAAAGAAGTAATTGACCGCGTTTCTCAGCAAGCTGGAAAAACTTGGACTAAGATACAGCCTCAGTTGCAAGCGCTGTTACTTAAGCTTGTTAAAGTTTCGCTGCCTGCACTGCGTAACTTACAAACTAAGTTAACCCCATGGGATTTGACTGCAACGGATACAGCAATTCCTAATCCAACTGAAGATATTTCTAGTAATCCACTCCTAAATAATGTTTTAAAGACTGGACGGACTATCTCAGCTAAAACGATCGCCGCATTAATTGTTGCCTTAACAAAATTTCAACATAGTCTAGAAATCGAAACAGCCTTAGACTCAACTGGAGAAGCGGCCGCTTTGCTAAATTCTTCTCCCGAACCTATTTCACCTCTAGTCGCCCAAACTAAACAGGAATTTGGAATTGCTTGGAAATTTGTTAAAGAGCAAGTCACTCCGAAAATTTTAGGGTTTTTACAAGTTACCGTAGACAAGCTCGATCCGATCGCCACAAATATTTGGCAAAAGGTTTCAAATAAAGCTGCTTCAACTCCTTCTTTGGTCAATTCTTGGGAAAAGCTACAGCAAAATGACGCATGGAAAAAGACCGTAACCGCTACTGCTCCGATTTGGCGATCAATAAATGGTATTGCGGTTCAAGCTCCACTCTCTGATGAAGTTAGACGCATTTTCGATAAGCGTGCAGGAACTGTGGCACTAGTCACTTTGTTTTCGCTTTTTTTAATTCTGAAGCCATCTCACGCGCATAGCCAAAATATCAAAAAAGTTGCCGCAACCCCTGCACCGATTAACAACATTTCTAAAAAGCAGCCTCCATCAGTAACTGATTTGGTAAAGCCAGAGAGTGGGGATGTGCCTTTAACTGATGAACAAATTGCGATCGCCAAAATCCAAACCCAAGTTTCAGAAGTCGCCAACCAGTTCGGCGAAGCCTTACTAGGTTCGGTACAGACAAACTTTAAGCGCGGACGCTTGATTGTGGCGCTCAACGATGGATGGTATCAACTAGAGCCTAATCAGCAAACCCAATTAGTGAGCGATTTACAAAATAGATCGCGATCGCTTAATTTCAAGAAGTTACTAGTTGCTGATGCCAAAAATAATTTGATTGCCCGTAGCCCTGTAACTGGCGATCAAGTAATTATTTTGAGGAAGTAATAAAGGCGGCGCGAAGCACTGCTTTTGTTTTTGAGTTTTTTATGGCAGAAGCAAAAGATCAAAGACATCCTCAATACACTAAAGATCGGCAAATATTGAATGAATTATTGGCGCAGACTACACCCAGTAATCGTGATTGCGCTGAACTCGCTCGTTTAATAGTGCGCTACAAAGATTTTGTAGGGGCGCGTGATATCCAAGCCGATCTGCTTAAGGGCTTAAATAACTGGCAATTCACCGAGGAGACGCTATTTGCTAAAACTAGAGCCATTCATGCGATCGGCAAGGTTTACATGTCTCAAGACGAAGGACAAGATGACTGGGCTTAAATATTAAAAATTAGATATACAGCGCTTTGCGATGAAACCAAACCCAGATTTTCGTAAAAGCCCCGCCTCGCGGGGCTTTTACGAAAACATTGTGGTTCGTTTGTTCACAATTTGCTATAAAAAAAGGTTTCGAGCCATGCTCGAAACCTTTTTTTATTAAATGGCGGAAATATTTAGAACAAGCCTAAAGTTAATGACTTGTCGATAGGCATAGTTGAACCAATACCCAAATAAAGGGTAACAGCAGTACCAAACAAGAATACAGCCATCGCAACTGGACGACGGAAAGGATTTTGGAACTTGTTGACATTCTCAATGAAAGGAATGAGAATCAAACCAACAGGAATCATGCTTTGCAGCAATACGCCCAAAAGTTTGTTAGGAACAATTCGCAAAATCTGGAATGCAGGATAAAGGAACCACTCTGGCAAAATTTCCAAAGGAGTTGCGAAAGGATTAGCAGGTTCGCCGATCATTGTAGGATCGAGAACAGCAAAGCCAGTAATCAAAGCGATCGTGCCAGTGATTACAACTGGGAACATGTACAACAGATCATTCGGCCAAGCTGGTTCGCCGTAATAATTGTGACCCATGTTCTTTTCCAGCTTTGCACGCAAAACTGGATCATTTAAGTCAGGGAGCTTTTCAATCTTTGCCATATTATTACTCTTGTTTTATTGCAATTTGCTTTTCTAAAATTATCTAATACGAGAATCCTAACCTAGAAACCAATGACTGGAACCTAATCTAAGAAAGCTTACAAAGGACCAGAAATACCTTGCTTACGGATCATCAAGAAGTGAGCCAACATGAATACAGCAATTAGCCAAGGCAATACAAAGGTGTGCAAGCTATAAAAGCGGGTAAGGGTTGCTTGACCAACACTTTGACCACCACGCAATAGCTCAACTAAGGTACCACCAACAACAGGAATTGCTTCGGGAACTCCAGATACGATCTTTACAGCCCAGTAGCCGACTTGATCCCAAGGTAATGAGTAACCTGTTACGCCGAAGGTAACTGTAATCAAGGCAAGGATTACGCCAGTGATCCAAGTCAATTCGCGAGGCTTTTTAAAACCACCTGTTAGATACACACGGAAAGTATGCAAGATCATCATCAAGACCATCATGCTTGCCGACCAACGATGAATTGAGCGAATCAACCAACCGAAGTTTACGTCGGTCATGATGTAGCGGACTGAATCAAATGCTTCACTAACCGAAGGCTTGTAATAAAAAGTCATTGCAAAGCCTGTTGCAAACTGGATCAGGAAGCAAGTGAGGGTGATGCCGCCTAAACAGTAAAAGATGTTGACATGAGGAGGAACGTACTTACTACTGATGTCCTCACCGAGCGCCCCGACTTCAAGGCGATCATTAAACCAATCGTAAACTTTACTCATGTAATTGAAAGACCTAAGATTGCTGAACTAAATTAACAATTTTTTGATAGATGTAATATATTTTAATGCTTCTGATAGATGTAAGCACACCTAAACATAGTTTTTTAACAGGTTTTACTAAATTTATAGTAAATCTTCTTAATCATTGCTACCTTTATACGACTAACAGAAATGAGCGATCGCCATTAA
>Ga0209181_10009229_pt1 | contig 13002 bp, 7 predicted proteins | sample MAT05_FD_187208 | JGI IMG/M metagenome (GOLD analysis project Ga0209181, IMG submission 187208) | Freshwater microbial communities from Lake Fryxell liftoff mats and glacier meltwater in Antarctica - MAT-05 (SPAdes) (version 2) | ecosystem: Environmental > Aquatic > Freshwater > Ice > Liftoff... | reverse complement strand
CCTCCCCGACGTCACCTATCGACCGGACGTGCCCCAGGCCCGCCCGATCATCGAGGGTATCGAGAACGCCATCGTGACCGGGCCGGGCGGCGAAGAGATCCACGTCGATGATCTCGGTCGGATCAAGGTGCGCTTCTTCTGGGACCGCTCCGGCGTCCGCGACGACAAGAGCTCTCGCTGGGTGCGAACCCTGCAGATGAACCTCTCGGCTCCCCAGATGCTCCCCCGCGTCGGGTGGGAGGTCCCGGTGATCTACGAGAACGGCGATCCCGATCGCCCGTTCGTCCTCGGCCGCCTCTACAACGGAGGCGCGCCGCCTCCGTATGGCCTGCCCGGGAAGAAGGCGACTGGCACCTTCCAGTCGGCCACGTCGCCGAGCGACGGCACTACCCACGAAATCCGCCTGGCCGACGACGGCGGCAGCGAGGAGGCGTTCATTCACGCCACGAAGGACCAGACCGTGGTGGTCGGCGGCTCCCACACCGTCAAGGTGGCTGCCAATCGCACCGACGACGTCACGAAGAGCCAGTCGCTCCAGATCGACGTCGCCCAGACCACGACCGTGAGCGGCAATCAGAAGGTCACCGTGGGCGCCGACGGCACGATCATCGTCAAGGGAGGCCGCACCGAGACGGTGGCCGGGAACGAGTCCGTGGGCGTCACTGGCACCTACGCGCTCACCGTCAAGGGCGCGTACATCGAGCTGGTGGGCGGCCTCTACAGCCTTCGTTGCAATCAATCGAACGCCACCATCCAAGGGTCCTTCACCCAGGTGATCGGCGCCGCGCTCTCGACGACAGCGGGGCTCGGGAGCAACCAGTCCGTCGCCGGGGCGCGCCTGGAAGCCGTGGGGGGAGCGCGCACCTTCGCGGCGGCGGCGGCCTACGCCGACGGGACCACCGGCGTCAAACGCATCACCGCCGGCGCGGCGAACGAGAGCGCCAGCACCGATCTCGCGTTCGAGGCGGGGGCGCGGACCCAGATTCAAGCGGGCGGCGTCATGTCGATCGAGGGCGGCGCCAAGGTGGTGTTCGAGGCGACGACCATCTCGATCAAGGCGGCGACGCTCACCGCGAACGGGGGAAGCACCATGAAGCTCGCAGGGGCGCTGAAGTCGTCCTCCACGGTCAAGCTCGCTGCCCCGACCACCACGAAGACGGACAAGGTCGAGGTGGAAGGGTGAACGCCGCGTTTCAGCTCACCATCGACGGCGCGCCGGAGCTCGCGGTCCGATCCTTCGAGGCCTTTGAACGATCCCACGTCGAGGGCTGGGTGCGCGTGCTGGCGCGCGTCGCCCCGGGCGACGAGAGCGTCCTCGATCCGGAGGAGCTGCTCGGCAAGAAGGCGACCCTGGAGATCTCCGCCAAGGACACCTTGCGCGCCGAACCGCGGCGATTCCACGGGATCGTCGACGCGGTGGAGATCTCGACGGGCGGCGTCGAGTTCACGATCATCCCCCGCTTGATGCCGCTCGCCGACGGATCGGATCATCGCGTCTTCCTCGACAAAGACTCGGTGACCATCACCGAAGAGCTCCTCGGGGAGGCGGCGCTCACGCTCGATGTCCGCGTGAGCGCGAAGCCCGGGCCGCGCTTGCAGTGCGTGCAAGCGTTCGAATCCGTGCTCTCGTTCGTGCGCCGGATCCTCGCCGAGGACGGGATCTCGATCTGGGTGGAGCACCAGTCGTCAGAAGACGTGGTCGTGCTCGGCGACAACGGGGCGGCGTGCCCCGATCTCCCGGGCGGCGCCGCGCTCCGCGTCCAGCCCGGAGGAGGCATGATCGGCGAAGAGTCCATCGTCGACGTGCAGTTGAGCCACGCGCTCACGCACGACGGCGCGGCCGTCGCCGACTACGATCCCGACCACCCCGCGGTCGATCAGAACGCCTCTGTCGGCAAGGCTCGCCTCCCGCGCTTCGTCTACCCCGGCCGGCATCGATCGCCGGGAGAGGGCCAGGCGCGCGCGCAGCTCCTCCTCGAAGAAGCCCAGTCTGAGGGCGTTCGTCTGCGCGCCCGCACCACCTGCCGTCATGTCGCCGTCGGGTTCACGATCGAGCTCACCGACGCGCCGCGCGAGGACCAGAACGGCCGCTTTCGCGTCCTCGAAGTGCGGCACCGAGGGCAGGACTTCGCCGCCGCCGCCGCCGGCGAGCTTCGTTATGAAGCCGAGCTCCTGGCCGTGCCCGCGGACCGCCCGGTGCGGCCGCGACGGGAGCGCCCCAAGGGCCTAGGTGGGCTCCAGACGATGACCGTGACCGGGCCCGGCGGGGAGATCCACACCGACGCTCAGGGGCGGATCAAGGCCCGCTTTCGCTGGGATCGCCTCTCCTCCGAGGACGACAAGGCCAGCACCTGGGTTCGCCCGATGCAGCCCGCGTTGAGCGGCGGCTTCTTCCTCCCCCGCGTCGGCTGGGAGGTGCTGGTCGGCTTCATGAGCGAGCCTGTCCCGACCGGCGATACGCCCCTCGAGCTCGGGCGGCTCATCAACGGAAAGGCGCCTCCGGCGGAGTCGTTGCCCGGTCAGAAGGTCCGCTCGAACTGGGGCACCCTCAGCACCCCCGGCGGCGGCAAGCTGAACCAGCTCCGCTTCGACGACGCCTCTGGCAGCGAGGGCATGCACACCAACGCTTCCAAGGACTACAACGAGCGCACCGAGAACGACAAGCTCGTCACCGTCACCGCCAACGAGACCAACACCGTCGGTGGCAACCACCTCAACACCGTGACCCTGCAGCAGAGCAGCGGCGTGACCGGGGCGCAAACCTACCTGGTCGGGGGCAATCGCGACCTGACCACCGTCGGGGTGCTCGGTATCTCCGCCGCGGGCGAGACGGTGATGGTCGGCGGCGTGCGCACCTTCAAGATCGGCGGCGACTACGAGGCCAAGGCCGCCACCCTCGCTCGCATCGTCGGCGCGGCGGAGAACGTGGTCGCCATCCAGGAGACGAACCGCCACGTGACCGGGGTCTCCACCATCGCCGTGGGCGGGACCTGGGCCGAGATCGGCGGGCTCGCCGCGTCGACAGGAGTCCTCGGCGCGAGCGTGCTCGAGGTGGCCGGCCCGCTCTCGGTGCGATCCGGGACAGCCTCGATCAACGCCTCGGTGCTGACCGAGAGCTACGCCGGCCTCTACCGCGGGCACGCCGGCGGCGCCTTCACGGTCAAGGCCCCTTCGATCAAGCTCAAGGTCGGCGGCGCGTTCAAGGCGAAGGGCGCGGACGTCTTCTTCAAGGCGACCTCGAAGATCGTGGTGAAGGCCGGCGGGGTGACGATCACCATCACCCCGGGATCGATCAAGGTCAAAGGCAAGCTCAAAGGCGACTCGACGAGCGTCGTCACCACCCGGGAAGTGATCAAATGACCTCGCGCAAGATCGCCAAGAAATCACCGGAAAAGGCCTCGTCGAGCCGGGTCGTGCAGCTCCGCGGGCGGACGGCGGGCGCCCCCGCGCTCGGCCCTGGGGCTCATTTCGCGAAGCTGTGGAAGCGCCTCGCCGAGGGGCGTTATGAAGCCGACCTCGTCGGCGGCGAGCGCCTCGAGATCGGTGTCGCGCCCGAGGTGGATCTCGAGCTCGCCGATCGCTGCCTCGCCGAGCAAGAGATGGTGCTCGTCGGCGTCCTCGGGGCCGAGGTGGTGCTCTTCGGCGCCCTGCGCACCAAGGAGCGCAAGCCCGAAGAGGTGGTCATCGAGGCTCCACGAAAGCTGGTGCTCCGCGCCGGAAAGGCCCGACTCGAGCTGTCGGCGGACGGGCGGGTGAAGCTGTCGGGCAACGAGGTGACGGTGGACGCCCCGCGCGAGGTGCGCCTCGCGAGCGCGCACGTGGAGATCCCGTAGCCTTTTCGCGGTTGGAGCGCTCATGTCCACCAATATCGGCAAGAAGAACATCGCCCACAAGGGCAGCGGGCATGGAGTGGTGGCGCCGGCCGCCATGAGCCTGTTGACGCCCCCGGCGCCGCCCGTTCCCACGCCTTTCCCGTATACCGCTCGGTCCGCCAACGCCAGCGACACCGCCTCTCACCTCAAGATCGGAGGCAACGAGGTCCTCGTCGACGGATCGACGATGGCGCTCGATCCCCCGGCAAACCAGCCTGCCCAGTCCGGCGGCGGCGACGTCGTCACCCACGCCACCAAGAACGTGGCGGTGATGACGATGGGGTCGATGTGCCTCACCGTCGGCGGGAAGGGTATCTGCGCCACCGGCGATATCGCCGCGCTCAACGTGCTGACCAAGCAGTCCAAGGTCGCGCAGATGCAGCTGCCTCTCCTGGAGGCAGGCGACTTCGATACAGCGAGCAAGTCCAGCGCCGCCGCGGCCAAGATGAACCGCCTCTATCGGCGCGCGTACCCGCCCACCAAGGCCAACCAGTGTCGAGCCGGCCACCCGGTCGATCTCGGGACAGGGTACATCGTCGACGACGCGGTGGATCTCGTGCTCCCCGGCTTCGTCCCGCTCCTGTGGTCCCGCTCGTACTCCTCGGCGGCGCCCTCTCACCGCGGCGCGATGGGGAAGGGCGGCTGGACGCACAGCTTCGAGCAGTGGATCGAGGAGACGGAGACAGGCTTCCGCTATCACGACCACGAAGGGTTACCCGTCGAGTTCGCCAGGGGCGGTGAAGACGGGCTCAGCTTTCACCGCGGCCGGCGCCTCGAGCTGCGCCAGAGCGGCCGCTCGTTCGAGATATACAGTCTCGTCGATCGGTACACGCGCACCTTCTCGCCCCTCCCGAGCGGGCGAATCGTCCTGCGAACGATCCGGGACTCTCGCCTCCACCAGATCCAGATCGAGCACGACGGGGAGCGGCTAACGCGCCTCCTCGACAGCGTCGGGCGAGAAATTCGCGTCACCAGCGACGAGAAGGGGCGCGTCGCCCGCGTCGAGGTCTGGGCGAGCGATCCCGACAGCGACGGCGCCGCCACCCTCCAGAGCTGGTTTGATTACGGGTATCATCCGGAGGGCGAGCTGGCCTCTCAGACCAACGCGCTCGGCCACGCCGAAGCCTGGGAGTACGACGGCTTTCACCGGATGATCAAGGCGACGCTCCGGAGCGGGGTGTCATTCTACTACGAGTATCACCCCGAGCTCGGGCACTGCGTTCGCACCTGGGGAGACGACGGCCTCCACGACGTGCGCCTCGACATCGATTTCGAGAAGGGGGAGACACGCACCCACGGGACCAACCGCGCTCGCCGGTATTTCTGGAAGAACGGCGTCGTCTTCCGCGAAGAGACCTTTGGCGGCGAGTGGGCGGTAGAGCGCCTCCGCGACGAGGACGAGCTCCTCGTCTCCGTGAAGAACGGGGCAGGGGAGGAGACCACCTACGAGCACGACGCGCGCGGCAACCTGATCCAGGAGACCGATCCTGCCGGCAATGTGTCGACGTGGGAGATCCACGACGATCTCCCCGCGCGCCACCTCGGCCCGACGGGGCTCGCGACCACGTATGCCCACGACCACCGCGGATCGCTCCTCGAGGTCACCTATCCAACCGGGCTCTCCTATCGCTTCGAGCTGGATCGGGAGGGGCGCGTCGCCGCCATCTTCGGGGCCGACGGCGTCCGCGCCAAGCTCGGTTACGACGGGCACAGCAACCTTCGCACCGACACGTCGAGCCGTGGGGCGACCACCACCTACCGTTACGACGCCCTGGGGCGACCGGCCGAGCGGACTGACGCGCTCGGGCGCCGGATGCGGATCCGCTACGACCTCATGGGCCGCGTCCTCGAGCGCGTACGCCCGGACGGGACGAGCGTGCTCGCCTCCTATGATCGTCAGGGAAATCTGGCCAGCACCACCGATGCTCTCGGCCAGATCACCAGGATGGAGCACGCGGGGACAGGGCACCTCGCCCGGCTGATCCAGGCCGACGGCCAGGTCTTCCGGTTCACCTACGACTCTGACGAGCGGCTGGTTCAGATCCTCAATCCGCGCCTCGAAAAGTACGAGTTCGAGTACGACCGCGCCGACCAGATCGTCGGAGAGCGGACGTTCGACAATCAACTGCTGACCTACCGGTACAGCCGATCGAATCGCCTGACGCGGATCGACTACCCCGAGGGGGAGTGGCGAGAGCTCAGCCACGACAAGCTCGGGAACGTCCTCGAGGACCGCAGCTCGGACGTGCAGGTCGCGTTCACCCGCGACGCGCTCGGGCGCGTCGAGAAGGCCATCAGCAAGGACGTGACCGGGCAGGTGGTCACCGAGCTCGAGAGAGATGGCTTTGGCCGGCTGACGGCGGATATCCAGGACGGTCGCGCCGTTCGCTACGAGTACGATGCTCGGGGCCATCGCTGCGCGCGGATCCTCCCCGACGGCGAGCGGACGGACTATCGCTTCGATCACGATGACGCGTTCCTCGGCGTGACCCACGCGGGGCGGACTGTCACGCTCGAGCGCGACAAGCTGGGGCGCGAGCGCGGGCGGAGCGCCGCGGGCTGGAAGCTCGAGCGCGAGCACGACGCGATGGACCGCCTCCTTTCCCAGAAGGTGGTGACCCCCGAGCCGGGCGCCGGCGTTCCCCGGATCCTCGCCCAGCGTCGCTATGCGTACGACTCCAAGGGGCGCGTGACGTCGATCGACAGCCCTCACGGCGGGCTGACGCTCTACCGCTATGACCGCGTCGATCAGCTGATCGAGGCGAGCCGCGGCTCCGTTCAAGAGGTCTTCGAGTACGATCCTGCCGGCTCGCTCACCGGCGTCCTCGGCGATCTCGCCGATCTCGGCAAGAAGGCGGCGTGGTCGCTGGCCGCGGGAAACCGGCTCAAATCCACGGATCGAGCCCAGTACATCAACGATGGTCGCGGGCGACGGATCCAGCGCATCGAGCGCACCGACGGGAAGGATCCGCGCGAGAACCCCCCGCGCGGAGACGAGCTGGTCACCACCTACGGGTGGGACAGCTACGATCGTCTCCGTGAGGTGGTGCTCCCGGGGGGATCGCGGGCGCGCTACACCTACGATGCCTTCGGCCGGCGCGTCCAGAAGGACGTGCTGCCGCCGCCGGTCGACCTGACGATCCTGCTCACGGCACCTCCGGCCGGGGTGAAGGCGCAGAGTCGCCGCACGGTGCATTTCCTCTGGGACGGTGAGGTGCTCTGTGAAGAGCGCGACTCTGCCAGGGACGCGGCGTCGCAGAAGCGGGTTCACGTCCACGAGCCGGGCACGTTCACTCCGATGCTGCAAGCCGAGCAGGGGGACGTGTTCGGGGTCATCGTCGACCACCTCGGGACGCCGCGGGAGCTCGTGGACAGCGCCGGCAAGATCGCCTGGCGAGCCGCCCACAGCGCCTGGGGCAAGGTGGTCGAGGTCGCGCGCGATGACGGCGCGGCCAGCGTCGAGTCGCCGTTTCGCTTTCAAGGCCAGTACGCCGACGCGGAGACGGGCCTTTGCTGCACCCGCTTCCGCTACTTCGAGGCCGACACCGGACGATGGCTGAGCCCGGATCCGCTGGGCTTCCTCGGCGGCAACAACCTGCTGGGCTTCGGCGGGTGCCCGACCCTCGTCACCGATCCGCTCGGACTGGCCTGCACGACGGGCTTCGAGACCAACCCCAACGAGGCCTTCTTCTGGTCCGGCCGAAGCCCCGACGGAGCGGGCGGGCACAAGGGCGGCCAGCACGTCGCCGCCGAGATCGCCACCGCCCACGGGGGCACCACGCTGGAAATGATGATCGCCCAGCGAGGCATCGTCTTGCCCCCGTGGGATGCCAGCAACCCCGCCGTCGTGACCGCCTGGAAGGACGCCTCGCGCAGCTTTGCCGAGGGGGTGAGCGGTACGGTTCATGCCGTGATCGGGAGCTCCCTGCGACCGGATAACGTCTGGGAGACAGCCGAGCTGCCTGCGCTCCGCACCAACCCCAACGTCACCAAGATCGTCCAGATTGACCCTGTAACCGGCGTGCACACCACGGTATTCGAACGATGAAAGCAAGCATCACCAACCGGGGCCGAGGCAGCATCCAGCTCGACGTGGATGGCCGCGCCATCGAGATCCCGGGAGAGGCCTTCTTCCGGGGGGGGCACGGCTCCCCTGATTTTCTCGCGTATCCGTCCGACGTCGTCCAGTGGGACGACGGCGAGAAGCTCACCAACGAGACGCGAGAGCAAGTGCTGAAGGCCTTTCTGGAGGCCGCGAAAGAGCAAGGCATCGTCGTCGAGCTCGAGCCCTACCTGCCGCTCCCGGCAAAGTGAGTCCGGTCGTCTTCTCTCGCGGAGCACACCCATGGATGTCCAGATCTACCTGAAGGCTTCGCCGGTCCGCGCTGTCTCGTTGCGGGTCCAGAGCGCCCTCGGCCAGCCCCTCCGCGCCGATATCGAGATCTCCTCGGCCGAGCCCCTCGACGGGGAGGCGCTCGTCGGGACCACCGCGCGGATCGAGGTGAGGGGCGACTCCGGATCTCTGGCGATTCATCACGGCATCATCGCCTCGATCGACGCCCTCGCCACGGCGAACCCCGACGCTCAGCGCCGCTACACGCTCGATCTTCGCTCGGCGATCGAGTGGCTCCGGCTCCGCAAGGACGCGCGCGTCTTCCGCAAGAAGACGGCGACGGCCATTGTCAAAGAGCTCCTCGAGGGCGTCGGCATCCCCGCAGAGGCGGTGACGATCGAGGTCGGCGAAGAGCCCCCGGAGCGGGAGTACGTGACCCAGTGGAACGAGACCGACGCTGTCTTTCTGCGGCGCATCTGCGAGGAAGACGGGCTCTTCTTCCGCTTCGATCCCAAGGATGGATTCGACGCCTTCGTCCTCTGCGATCGATCGGCGGACGCCCCGACGGTCCTCGAGGATCCGCTGCCCTTCGTCGATCCGGCGGGGCTCCGCGCCGGCCAGCGCGTCGCTCACGACGCCCATCACCACAGGAGGCGTCGTGTCGGTAAGGTCACGGTCCGTGATCATGATCCGGCGCGCCCCGCGTTGAAGCTCGAGGGCCAGTCCGAAGGCGGCCTCTCCGTGGAGAAGGCCGTGGAGAGGTACGAGGCGCCGGGCCGCTTTCGCTCTCCGTCCGAGGGCTCACGCGCGGCGCGGCTCCGGCTCGAGTCCTTGCGCGCCGACGCCGACACTCTTCGCTTCGAGACAACCGCGCTCGAGCTGAGACCGGGGGTGTCGTTCGAAGCGGAGTCGAGCCGCGCGGTGGGCCCGATCCCCGCGGGCAAATACTTCGTCGTCGAGACCACCCTGACGTGGAGAGCGGGAGAGGGCCAGGGCGGCCTCTCGGTGATATCCATCCCGCTCACGGTGCCTTATCGGCTGCCGCGCGCGACGCCGCGACCGCGGATCCCCGGGATCCTCGGCGCCACCGTGACCGGCGCCGCCGGCGAGGAGATCCACACCGACGCTGCGGGGCAGGCCCGGGTGCATTTCCCCTGGGATCGACGCGGGCCGACCGACGAGAAATCGAGCCTCCCCATCCGGGTGATGCAGGGCAACTTGCCAGGATCGATGCTGGTACCGCGCGTCGGCTGGGAGGTGCTGGTCGGCTTCGAGGACGGCGATCCCGATCGGCCGTATCTGCTCGGGCGCTCGTTCAACGGGCAACAGCTCCCGCCCTTTGGCCTGCCCGCCAACAAGACCATGTCGTCGCTCGGCACCATCAGCTCTCCGGGGGCGGCCAAGGCCAACGTGATTCACCTCGACGACGGCGCGGGGCGCCAGCACCTGGTCTGGAACGCCGGCTTCGCCAAGACAACCCACGTCGGCGCCGACATGCTCAATCAAACGGTCGGGTTCGATCGCACCCACGTGAAAGGCAGCCAGTCCTGGCTGGTCGGCGGGAACGAGACCGTCGCCGTGCAGAACGCCTGGATCGTGGGCGTGGGCTCGCAGAGCGCGACTGTTTCGGGCAATCAAACCCTCACCATCAAGGCCACCGGATCGACCACGGTGGACAGCGAGACCGTGTTGATCGGAGGCGCGCTGATCGAGCAGGTCGGCGATCCGGTGGCCGGCCTCGCCGAGTTTGCCAAGGCAGCGGTCATCGCCGGCGTCGGAGAGATCCCGGTCGTCGGCGCCGCGCTGAGCAAAGGCCTCTCCTGGGGCAACGCGCTTTACCAGGGCTACAAGAGCGGCGGCTGGAAAGGCGTCGCGACCGCGGCTGAGCAGACGGTCGCGGGCGAGATCGCCGGCCAGATCCCCGGCGGAGACGCCATCGTCGCGGCGGCGGACGGGGCGGGGCTCACCCCGTGGTCGGAGAAGGCGCAGCAGCGCGCCGCCGAGCAAGCGGCCGGCGGCGGCAAAGAGGGCGCGAGCGCGGCCCCGGCCGGCGCTCCCGCCGCCGCGCCCGGCCATAAGAAGCTCCTCGTCGACGGGGTAGTGACCGAGGTGATTGGCGCCGTCCACGCCATCCAGACTCCCGGCTCACTCAAGTGGACTACCCTCGGCGCCTCCTCGTTCATGGTCGGGGGGAGTCACGCCACGAGCGCTGTCCGCATCTCCCGCCTCACGATGGCTGCCTCGTCGGACACCGCGGCGGCGACCTCCATCCAGGCTCGGAGCTCGATCGGGCGCAACGTCAAGACCGCGCACACCCTGAAGGCGGGCGGGGCCGTGAACATCGACGCAGGCGGCGAGGTGGGCATCAAGGCGACTGGCCCGCTCACGCTTCACGTGGCCGGCCCGGCCACGTTCGACGGCGGGACCGTGGTCTTCGAGGTGGGCTCATCCTCGGTCTCGGTCCAAGGCGGCGGCCTGACGCTCACCTCGGCCGAGATCACCATCAACGGGAAGAATCAGCACTCCGGCAAAGAGAGCACCGGCTGATGGCCCTCGGCGTCGGCGAGATTTCACTCGTATCCCCGCTCGGGCTCAGCCCCAGCGAGCATGTGTTCTTCCTCCGGGCCGAGGTCAGCCCGCACGTGAGCGGGGCCTTCACCAACCTGGACGGCGAGTCGCTCCCTCTCCACGATTGTCCCTGGATCCCGGCCGCGCGGCCCTGGGCGTCGCGGCTTCGGCTGCTCGCAAAGCAGGCGCTGGCGCGGGTGCGCCCGGCCTCGCCCCGGACACCCATCCTCCTGATCGCGCCGCAAGAAGGGTTGACCGGCGAGGCCGAGCTCCCACGGTTCCTCGCGTTGAGCGGCCACACCGTGGTCAGCGTTCGCTCGGGATCGGCGGCGTTCATCTCTGCCCTTCACGAGGCGCAGGAGCTCTTGAAAAAAGAGGCCGAGGTCATCGTGCTCGCGGCGGACACGCGGATTTCTCCCCAGGAGGTGACCACCTGGGCTGAGGCGCGTTACTCTGCCTTCACCCGGAGCCTACTCCCGCCCTCGGAAGGGGCCGCGGCGCTGCGCCTCGTCCAGTCGACGCGCGCGCCCCTGGCCGGCAAGGTCCACGCCTTCGCCGCCGCGCAGAGCGACGCGACCGACACCAACGATCTTCCGACTGACGGCGCCGCGCTCGCGCGGGCGTTCGCCGAGCTCGGCCTCCCCGCCCGCGTCCCGCTCGTGGTCGGGCCGCGCGACGTGGATCCTTTGCGGATCCGCGACTTTCACCTCGCGGCGATCCGGCATCATCAGCGCATCGACCGCGCCGAGATGCCCAGTCTGGAAGGGCGGATTGGCCTCTTCGGGAGCGCGGCCGGGCTGATGTCAGCGGTCTTCGCGCTGGCGTGGCTCCGGCACGGGCTCCCGCTCCCGGAGCCGGCCGAGCGGCGGATCGCGCTCTCCTGGGCGCGATCGTCGGATGGCACCGTGGGCGCGGCGCTCCTGGGAGACGAGCTATCATGAGCGCCCGCAAGGCGTCTTCCGCCCTGAGGCTGCTCCCCGCGCTCCCTCCTCTGCTCGAGCGAGAGGCGCCGGCTTCAGAGCGAGAGTGGGGCGCGCTCGCGTGGCAAGGCGCGGTTCGCCTCGCGCCCGATCGCGCCCTGGGCACCTCGGCGCCGCGCTGGCAACAGCAGGTGCGAACTGGCCTCCTCGAGCGGGCGCTCACGCTCGGCGCCTCCCACCGCGCAGGATCGCACCTGGGCCGGCCCGAAGCGGCGCGGCGCCTCCTCGCGCACCTCGACGCCCTGGCGGAAGCGGGGCTGTCGCTCGCGGCGATCCGCGCCTTCGCCGACGAGGCGGAGCTCGATCGCCCCGGCGCCCTGTGGGCGCTGACGATCCTGTTTGGCTGTCAGGACAGCAACGACGCAGAGGAAGCCTTCGAGTCCTGGATCGACTCGCTCGACCCCGCGCTGCTCCTCTCCTATCGCGGGGTCCTCGAGATCGCCGAGGCGCTGGCGATCCAGCCCAATCCTCGCCTCCGTCAGCAGATCCCGCGCTGGGCGGCCGGCCCCTCGGCGGTCCTGACGGCGATCGCCCTCGAGACCATGGCCCTCGACCAGCTCTCCGACGACGGGGTAGCGCGCCTGATCCGCAACGACAGCCCGCTTGTTCACGCAGCGCTGGAGCGGCTCCTCACGCGCTCGCCGGGGGAGGCGCCTCGATCCGCCGCGCGCCGCCCCTCGTGGATCGAGGTCTCCGTTCCTGCGCTCGCGCACGTGATCGCCCGTGCTCGCGTGCTCGCGCGCGATCCCGAGCCCCTCTTCCGCCTGCGCGAGAGGCACCCTCCGGCCCTCGACGCCCTGGGGCCGTATGCCATCGACCTCCTCGCGCTGGCCGGCGAAATCGCCGATCAAGGCCTCGCCAAGGACCTCGCGCTGGGGTTCCCCACCACACCGACTCTCCTCGATGCCCTGGGGCGCGCGGGGCTCCCCTCGCTCTTTCCCCGCCTCCTCGCGGCGCTCGACGGCGATGACTTCGAGGACGACGCCCACGCAGCGCGGGTGACGGCGCTGGGAGCCCGCGTCACCCGCCCTTCCTTGCTAGAAGAAGCCTTCGGCGAAGTCCTGCGGGAGCCTCGCCCGCCGCCACCCGCCATGGCGGCGCCACCTTGAGGCGCCGCGGTTGGCCGCAAAGTACCCCCGTGATCGCGCCGGCACACGCGGTGCGAACGCGGCGGTGTGCGTCGCCTCGCGTCCGCGTAGACGCCTCTGCGCCCTCACGACACCGTCCTCCATCGCCTCGTGCGCGCGCA
>Ga0209181_10009228_pt1 | contig 13002 bp, 13 predicted proteins | sample MAT05_FD_187208 | JGI IMG/M metagenome (GOLD analysis project Ga0209181, IMG submission 187208) | Freshwater microbial communities from Lake Fryxell liftoff mats and glacier meltwater in Antarctica - MAT-05 (SPAdes) (version 2) | ecosystem: Environmental > Aquatic > Freshwater > Ice > Liftoff... | reverse complement strand
GGAGTAACCCGCGCCCACGAACCCCGCGACGTTCGGCTTCCTAACCATGACCACCAAGCCGACGTTCCGCGCCGGGTTCAGCCCGGCGAAGGGGGGCAAAAGATGGGGGGCCGCCATCTACATGGCCCGCTGGGTCAACACGCGTGGGGAAAAGGGGCCGTGGTCGGAGATCGCGACGGCGACGGCGGCGGCGTAGGCGAAACCGCGCGTATAGGCGTGCGTATGTTTGTTTGCCACATACCCGCGTGCAAGGAGTTCTCGCATGTCCACCGCCCTTGAGTCCGTCCGCCGCACGCGGCCCATGAAGCATGTCCTGATTACCCGCCTCATCGCGGGCCTTCCGCTGGCGGGGATCAGCGTGATGCACCTTGTTGGCGCGGCCCCGCTGAAGCCGATCCTCGAAGCCGCGAAGATCCCGATGCCGGATGTCAACGCGATCCTCGCGCCCGTGCTTGGCGTGCTGGCGGGGTTGATGCTGCTGAGCGGCGCGTTCGCTCGCGTCGGTGCCGCGATCGCGTGCGGGTCGATGGCCGTCGCGCTGTACGCGCACCTGACCGCCGACTGGCCCGATGAGCCGCCGATCGTGCTCCCCATTGCCGTACTCGCCGCATCGCTCTACGTGCTCTGGCGCGGCGGTGGGGCGTGGAGCGTGGATGGCAGGTCGAGCAAGTAGCGCGGGCCGATCCGCCGCGCGCGGCCCGCGGGAGTGCTCGGGGCCGAGGTGTGGGCGAAACTTGTCGATGCGGACCAGCCCGCGCCCACGAACCTTGCCGCGCTGGTCTTCCTGACCATGACGACGAGGCCGACCTTCCGCACCGAGTTCAAGCCTGGCGAAGGCGGGAAAACGGCCGTCTACATGGCCCACTGGATCAACACCCGCGAGGAGAAGGGGCCGTGGTCGGAGATTGCGACGGCGACGGTGGCGGCATAGAGCTTCGAGCCGCCGTACCAAGTCAGCGATGCAAGGAGCTCACGCGTTCGATTGTGGCGTGGGCGCGCTCAGCGCCACGGCGGCGTTGATGATCGCCAAGTGGCTGTAGGCTTGCGCGATGTTGCCGAGCGAGATCTTGTGGCGGGGGCAGTATTGCTCGGTGGCGATGCCCGTTGGGCCCAGGAGGCCGACCAGCGCGTCGAGCAGTTTGCGGGCTTCGTTCTCGCGGCCGATGAGGTGCAAAGACTCGGCGAGCCAACCGACGCAGATGAGCATCCCGCCTTCGACTCCGGGTAGACCATCGTCTTCGATGGAACGGAACACGACGGGGCCGCGGCGGAGGACGCGATCCACCGTCTCCACGGTGCGGACGAAGCGTGCATCATTGGCGGGCACAAGCCCCGAGAGGCCGACCCAGAGGGTCGCCGCGTCGATGCTCTCCGAGCCGTATGCGGCGGTGAACGCGCCGGCACGTTCGCTGAAGCCGTGGGCGAGCACGTCGCCCTGAATCTCGTCGCGCAGGCGTTCCCACGCGGTCTCGCGCCGCCCGAGCACGAGGTCTTGCACCACGAGCGCGCGGTGGACGGTGAGCCAGCACATCACCTTGGAGTGGACGTGGTGGCGACGGTCAGCGCGGATCTCCCAAATGCCGTGGTCGGGTTCGCGCCAGCGGGCCTCGACCGCCTGCACCATGGCGCGCACGAGCCGCCAGTGATCGGGTGAGATCGGGGCGCCGCGCTCGGCCAGGAGCGCGACGAGATCGACAATCGGGCCGAAGACGTCGAGTTGAACCTGGTTGGCCGCGGCGTTGCTGATGCGCACCGGACGGCTGTCGCCGTACCCGGCCAGTTGCCCAATGTCGGCCTCTGGAGGAAGGTTGCGGCCTGTGACGGTGTAGATGGGACGCAGGCGGTCGGGGGTTTCGCAGGCATCCACAACGCCCAGCAGCCAGTCGAGGAGTTTCATGGCGTGCCCGGTGTTCCCCAGGCGCACGAGCGCGGCGGCGGACAAAGATGCATCGCGCGGCCAGCAGAAGCGGTAGTCCCAGTTCCGCACGCCGCCAAGTTGTTCGGGAAGGCTGGTGGTCGCTGCAGCGGCGAACGCGCCGGTGGGTCCGTGGCAGAGCGCCTTGAGCACCAGTGCGCTGCGCTTGACCGCGGGGGTGTGCAGCGTGGGAAGCGTGAGAGCGCCAGCCCACCCCGCCCAAAATCGCTGCGTTTGGCGACGCCGCTCCGATTCGGGAACAATGCTCTCGCGGAGATTGGCCGTGCCCGAGCGGAGTTCAAGGACGATGGGCGTGTCGGTCAGCTCGACCGTGGCCTCGGCGGTGTGGTGGATACCGTCATCGCAGATGGTCCACACGATGTCGCCGCTGTACAGCACCAGCGGGTCGGGCGAGCCCTCCACTTCGAGCCCGCACATGTGAGGGCGGACCTTCGTGGCGGCGCGGCCAAAGTCCAGTCGCGGGGCGAAACGGATGGTCACGCTGCCCCGGCCCTCAATGACGCGCACCAAGTCGCTGCGCCCCGCGCGCTGGAATGGACGACCGCCCGAGGAGTCCAGATAGTCGGTGACCGTCACGCCGTCCCATTCGGTCTTGAGGAGCAACGAGTCGCCGTCGTAGTGCTGGCCGCGCGGAATTTCCTGTCCGAGCGGAGCGATTTCGAAATGTCCCACGCCATCGCCGCCCAGCAGCGAAGCGAAGACCGAAGAAGAGTCCAGACGCGACACGCAATACCAGATGATGCGCCCGCGCGGGTCCACGACCGCGAGCGTGCGCTGATCGGAGAGGATGGAGAGCGATTCGAGCGGGACGAGGCGGCGAGAGACGAGCCACGCACGGCGGAGTTCGAGCACTTGCTCAAGCAGACCGCCGACGGCGGGGACATCGGCCACACGGTGCGCCGCCTTGCTCTCCCCTTCGCCCACCTTGACGCCAAGGTCGCCCGGGCCGAGCACGGAGAAGGCGTCCTCGTCCGTGAGATCGTCGCCGATGAAGAGGACGCCTGTTGCGCCGGAGCGGAAGCGAGCGAGCGTCAGGGCCGCCCCCTTGTCCGCGGCGCTGACGCAAAGTTCGACGACCTTGCTGCCGTGGCGAACGTGTACGCCGGGCGTCTTCCCGGGGCCTTCGAGGACTGCGGAGACCGCCCGCTCAGCGTCATCGCTCCCGGCCGCGCGAAAGTGCAGGGCGACGGCATATGGCTTGCGTTCCACGAGAAGCCCTAGGCCGCGCGAAGCAATCACATCGAGCCGGGTTCCAAGCGTGTTCAGGAGTTCGGCATCGGCGGGCTGGTGTTTCACACTCTCGTCCTCGGCCCCGTGGCTCCCGATCAGGCGCACATGTGCCGGCTCACCGCTCAGCCGGGCCAGTTCGGACCGTGCGCGCCCCGAGACGATGGCCGCGTACGTGTGATCGAGTTTCGCCAGCGCCGTGAGGGCCTCCATGCACGGCCCGTGCGGCCCGGCACAGGCCGGGTCTCCGACCAGCGAGGCGAGCGTGCCGTCGTAGTCGCTGGCCACCAGCAGCACTGGGGTTTGTGCGATCAGCCGCAGTTTGTCAGAAGCAGGATCGTTCATGATTGCAGCACACTTAGGAACTCATTCGCCCAATCGAAGACGTCGTGGCGCTTGACCTGGGCCCGCAGAATGGACATCCGCATCCGCCGGTCCTTCTTGGGCATCTTGAGAGCCTGTACGATGGCGTTCTTGACCGCGTTGATGTCCCGCGGGTTGACCAGGAGCGCCCGGCGCAGTTCGCGCGCCGCGCCGGCGAACTCGCTGAGCACCAGCACCCCGTCCTGGTCATGCCGCGAGGCGACGTATTCCTTGGCGACGAGGTTCATCCCGTCGCGCAGCGGCGTGACGAGCATCACGTCCGCGGCGAGGTAGTGGGCCACGAGTTCTTCGCGGTCGAGCGAACGCCGGAAGTAGTGGACCGCGACCTTCCCGGCCTCGCTAAACTGCCCGTTGATCCGCCCGACAGTCTCCTCGACCTCGCGGCGGATTTCCTGGTACCCCGTCGCGTCCTCCCGGCTGGGAACGGCCACCTGCAACAACACCACATCGTCCGCCGACAACCGCCTCTCCTGCAGAAGTTCCTCAAAGGCTCGTAGCCGATCCGGGATGCCTTTGGTGTAGTCTAAACGATCCACCCCCAGCAGCACGCGCCGCCCTGCGAGACGCTCGCGGATCTCGTCTGCTCGCCGCTGCGTAGATGCGCTTGAGGCGATCCGGTCAAAGTCGCTGGCGTCGATCGAGATCGGGTTCGACCGCACAAGCACGGTGCGCCCTCGGCTGACCAACTCGCGATCCGTTCCTTCGGCCTGCTGGTCCTGCCGGGCCGCCCGCGCGAAGTTCTTGGCGTTCCCTTCCGTCTGGAACGAAACAAGGTCCGCGCCCAATAAGCCGCGCAGGATCGCGGAGCGCCACGGGAGCCACGCGAAGAGCTCTTCCGGCGGGAATGGGGTGTGCAGGAAGAATCCGATCCGCAGGTCCGGGCGCGACTGGCGGACCAGCGCGGGCACCATTTGGAGGTGGTAGTCGTGGACCCAGACGGTGGCGCCCTTCCGGGCGTGCCGCACGACCGACGCCGCGAACCGCTGATTCACCGCAAGGTAGTGCGTCCACCACTCCCGATGGAACTGCGGCGGCCGCAGGGCATCGTGATAGAGCGGCCAGAGCGTGACGTTGGAGAAGCCCTCGTAGAACCCGGCAATCTCGGCGCGATTGAGCGCGACGGGCGCAAGCGTGAGATTGCCCACGTCCTGGCACCGCTTGGCCCGACCCGCCGCGCCGTCCCACCCCACCCAAACGCCCCCGTGCTCGGCGAGCACCGGCTCCATCGCGCTCACCAGCCCGCCGGGGCTCCGCCGCCAAACAAACGACTTGCCCTCGGCCACGCGATGGGCCGGAAGACGGTTGGCGGCGATGATGAACTTGGCGAGGTGGGGCAATGTTGTCTCCGATGCAGTCCGAGGCGGAACAGTATCGCCGTTGTGGTGTGAAGCCGAGGGAGATGAGCGCATTAGCGCCACGGCGTGCGCCGTTGCGGGTGGTCTGGGGCTTGCGATTGCGATGAGGGACGATGTTGACTCGGCCTGCGCAAGAAATCGCAACTACGTCCACAGGTTTCGACGAACTCTTCGAAGCGTCGAAACTGCCTTCAGGTCGCCTCGTCAAGTGGCCGGTCTCACTCGCAGTGTCCGCCGCGTGCCGATTGACGGCTCGGGTAGCGGGTCGGACTTCCCCTGAGCGAGCCCTCGAATCCACTGACGGAGTACTTGAATCATGGCAGACTACATCCCCGGTCCTGATGCGAACTTTCAGGCGTGGCAATCGAACTTTGTGATCTACGCCAACGCCAATCTCGTCGCGCTCGGGCTGACCGCGCCCGACATGGCCCCCATCACCGCCGCGCAGACCGGCTGGGCCACGGCGTTCCCCGCCCACGTCGCCGCCGTTAACGCAGCCAAGGCCGCCAAGCAGACCTGTTGACCACTACACGAGATGGTCGTCTCTTCTCTTAGCAAGAGGGGACGTACGATCGAGCCGTGGGAGCAAAGCGAGCGTTTGATCCAGCGAGCGTGGCGCCCCCCGGCACCTACCCCCTTCGACGAGTATTCGGCTTTGATCGAGGCGTCAAGGTCAAGGTTTGCATAGGCGTGCCGCCTGTGTCTCGTTCATCTCTTTCTTCGGCTCTACCTTGATCTCTCTCTCCGAACTCTTCACTGCCGTCCGCCACTCCGCCGCATTTTTCATGGCCATCTTCTTCACCCGATCGTGCGGGTCGGCGGCTTGGGCCAGGGCCGGGGCTGCCTCGTTGTCGGTCTGCTCGTGAGTGACCTCGGCCGTCGCGCGGTCGGCGGACGGCCGCCGTGGCATCGACCGTGGGCTAGCGCTGGATCTTGATTCCAGGAAACCGCCGCTTGAAGGCGGCGATGCCTTCGTCGGCTGCGTAGGTAAAGAAGAGGTACAGCAAGGTGAGAGCCTTGAGGCCGGTGTCGGGTAGGCGAGCACGCGGCAGACTTCGTCACCATCTGAAACGTCGTGATCTCTTGAAGAGTCGATGGATTGCGTCTGCAATCGCTACGTGTGCCGTGCCGCAGCAACGGTCGGCACGCTGATCAAGGTAACGGTGCGCTCGTCCGCGTCGAACGTGCCGCACGCGGTGAACGCTTCAGCATCGGCCTTCTCTTGGCGAGCGGTTGCCTCGTCCTTCGCGCTCGCCGAAGCGCGAGCGGTTTGCCGGTTGGCCTCCGCTTCGCTCGCTACCGCGAGGTCGCGCTTCTTGATCGCGTACAACGCGAACCATGTCGAGACGGCCGTGGCCGGGCCTTTGTTGCGCTTGATGAGCTTGCGGAGGCGGTACGCGACGGTGACCAGCCTGGCGACCACCACCTCGCCCGCCACGTACCGCTGCACGTCGGCGGCGAACTGTGGCGCGCGGGGCTTGGTAGGGCGGGACCTCCGAGACCCCCTCTTGGTGAGGGAGAGGAGACGAAGAGGGCACAGAAGACGTAGATGTTGAAGAGACAGGTTGAAAACCTGTCCTACTAGGTTGGGTAGGAAGAGAATAGACAGGCGTGAGCAGGCGGCATTCGATGCGAACGCTGGGGGTGGGCGGCTCTTCGTCTCTGATGATCCGCTGCATCTCGGCCAAGGCGGCGCTGCGAAGGCGCTTGGCGTCGTAGGGGGTGTCGCCGGTGAGAAGCTCGTAAAGCAGCATGCCCAGGGCGTAAACATCGGTGCGGGTGTCGATGTTGATCGAGCCCTCGGCCTGTTCGGGGCTCATGTATTCAGGCGTGCCGATGAGCTGGCGGTGCTCGGTGAAGAGAGTTTTTTCAGTGAGCCGGCTCGAGAGGCTTTTGGCGATGCCGAAGTCAATGACCTTGGCGAGGAGCCGGCCGTCGGACATGATGGTGATGATGTTGGCGGGCTTGAGGTCGCGGTGAATCACGCTCTTGGTGTGCGCGCGCTGCACGGCGTGGCAGACTTGCGCGAAGAGCGCAAGGCGGTCTTTGATGCTGAGCCGGTGGGCCGCGGCGAAGGCGGTGATGGGGTCGCCCTTGACGTGCTCTATCACGAAATACGGCTTGCCAGATTCGGTCATGCCCGCGTCGAGCACGCGCGCGATGTTGAGGTGGTCCATGAGGGCGAGGGCCTGCCGCTCGGCCTCGAAGCGAGCCAGGACCATGCGCGAGTCCACGCCGGGCTTGATGATTTTGAGCGCGATGCGGCGCGCGATGAGGGTTCGCTGCTCGGCCATCCAGACCGAGCCGAGCCCGCCCTCGCCGATGAGTTCGAGGAATTTATAAGGGCCGATCAGCGTGCCCGGCGAATCAACGGCTGGCGACGGCGTGGCCGTGGTCGGGCTGTTCATCAAGTTGTCGGCGCGGTCGTGCGATTCCAGAAAGGCTTCGACCTCGGCGCGAAGCGCGGTGTCGTTGCCGCAGGCCTGATTGAGCGCGGCGCGGCGCTCGGCGGTGGGCAGGCCGACGATCTCTTCGAAGATCTTCTGGACGCGGGCATTGAAATCTGGCGGGCGGTTTGACGTAACTGTTCACGCTTTCTCGTTCTTGTTCAGCGTATCGCTCTCGGTGCGGCTTTCGTTGGCGCGGTGTTTTTCGTTCAGCGTGACGGTTCTCGGCTCGTCATGGCTGCGGCGAGCATGATAACGGGCGGCCTGTCCAGCCCGTCTGGGCGAGGCCAGCGGCTCCGCTTTCATCCAAAGCGATGAACGCTTCCCCGCGGCCTTAAGAATCTCTCCCGAGCCGGACCGCTTCGCTCCCACAGGGCGTTGTGACGCCTGCAGCCCACGCCCGCCCCCGAGAGGGGTAGGATACAGTCGGACTGGCACGGGATCTATTCTCGACGCATCAAGTAGGCATGTCGCTCGGCCCGTACACTGCCTTTCTCGTTCATCGAGAGCAGCATGAACAGCGATCTACCGACATCACCGAACGCTCCGCCGGACTCGTTCGGCGCATTCCCTCACAGCGAGCGCCCCGGCGATTTCATCGGCCCGTACAAGCTTCTCGAAATCGTCGGCGAGGGCGGCTTCGGCACGGTGTGGCTGGCCGAACGACGCGAGCCGATGGTGTAACGCGTCGCTCTCAAGGTCATCAACCCGGGCATGGACTCCCAGCAGGTGCTGGCCCGCTTCGAGCAAGCGCGGCAGGCGCTCGCGGAGATGAACCACCTCAATGTCGCCAAGGTGTACGACGCGGGAGCGACACCCGCCGGTCGACCATTTTTCGCGATGGAGTACATCGGCGGCGTCCCCATCACGGCCTACTGCGACAAGCACCGCCTCACGATCGAAGAGCGGCTCAAGCTCTTTTCCGTGGTGTGCGACGCCGTGCAGCACGCCCACACTAAGGGCATCATCCACCGCGACCTCAAACCCTCAAACATTCTGGTCACGGAGGGCGACCAGGGCGGGGCCGCGGCAGCACGCCCGGTGGTCATCGACTTCGGCATCGCCAAAGCACTGGCCGGGCGATTGACCGAGCACACCATTTTCACCGCCTTCGGCCAGCTCATCGGCACGCCCGAGCACATGAGCCCCGAGCAGGCCGAGCAGGCCGAGACGAAGATCGACACGCGCTCGGACGTCTACTCGCTGGGCGTGGTGCTGTACGAGCTGCTCACCGGCGCGGTGCCTTTCGACGGCAAGACGCTGCGGGCCGCGGGCGTGGCGGCGATCCAGAAGATCATCCGCGAGACCGCCCCGCCGCGCCCGAGCACGCGTTTGTCAACCATGGGCGCGGAAAGCACCGCCGTGGCCGCGGCCCGCGACATCGCGCTCTCGGAACTCGAATCGCAACTGCGGCGTGAGCTGGAATGGATCCCGCTCAAGGCCCTGCGTAAGGACCGCCACGAGCGCTACCGCTCGGCGTCGAAGTTGGCCGACGACGTGGGCAACTATCTTGCCCACCGCCCGCTGATCGCCGGGCCTGAGAGCGCGGCGCACAAGGCTCGCAAGTTCGTGCGGCGGAACAAGGTGGCGGTGGCGGCGGCGGCCGTGGTAGCGGCGAGTCTCATAACGGCGACGAGCGTGTCCGTGTGGTTCGGCGTTAGCGAGCGTGAGCAGCGGGCTGAGGCGGTCACGCAGAGAGGCATCGCCGATGCGAACGCCGCCAAGGAAGCCAAGGCTCGCACGCGTGCCAAGGCCATCAACGCCTTCGTGACCAAGTCGCTCCAGGCCAGCGACCCGAAGGCGAGCGGCAAACGCGAGACGACAATCGCCGAGGCGATGCAGAGCGCCGTGAAGGAGATCGAGGCAGGGGCGTTTAAGGATGACCCGGAGACCGAGGCGGGGATGCAGGACACCATCGCGACGATCTTCAAGAATAACGCCCAGCATAATGCGGCCGAGCCGCTCTACACGCGGGCGCTGGCGAACCGAGAAAAAGCCCTTGGCCCGGACAACCCCGACGTGGCCCAGAGCCTTAACAACCTGGCCTCACTCTATGGCAGGCAGGGCCAGTACGCTGCGGCCGAGCCGCTCTATCAGCAGGCGCTGGAGATCAAGGAAAAGGCCCTCGGCAAAGACCACCCCTTGATGGCCACGAGCCTGAACAACCTGGCCAGGCTCCATGACACGCAGGGCCAGTACGTCGCGGCCGAGCCGCTCTACACGCGGTCGCTGGCGATCTGGGAAAAGGCTCTCGGCAAGGACCACCCCGACGTGGCCCAGAGTCTGAACAACCTGGCTGCACTCTGCCGCAAGATAGGCCGCATCAAAGACGCCGATCCGCTCGAAGAGCGAGCCAAGGCGATCCGTGCCATCAAACGCTGAGCCCGCGCGCTCTGCTCCGGCGGGGAGCACCGAGGTAGTTTCTCGTGGCCTCGAAATCTTCTCAAGACTTCGATACACCTCGTCAGGCTCTCGTCAAAGCCGAAGCGGCCTCGAGACAATGGAAAACGCGGCCCGCGACCGCCCCGTGCCGCCGAAGACGGTCTCCCGTTCTCACCACCTTTGGTTGGCCAGTGACCCGCGCCATTAAACGGTGAGCAAGCGCGCCTCTGGCTTCCCACCGTTGCCGAAGCGAGATTCCAGCTATCCCATACGACAGCAGCGACGCGGCTGGCACTGCCGACTGCGCCGTGCCGCTGTCATACTTCGTGCCCATTCCTCTATCGTTGGGTGAATGAGCGCTCTTCCCCAATCTTCACCGAGCATCACGCTGGCTTCGCTGCTCCTCCGGCAGCGGCACTACGGGCCCGCCCGCGAGGTCGCTTGGAACAAGTTCTACGACCTTTACGCCCCGATCATCTCCGGCTTTGCCCGGCGGATCGGGGCCGACCGTGGCGATGTTGAAGACCTGGTACAAAACATGCTCCGGGCCTTCTTCGCCGTCGCGCGTGAGTTCGTGTACGACCCAGCCAAAGGCCGCTTCCGCAGCTACTTGAAGACCTGCGGTTGGCACAGGATTGGGGACAAACACTTGCGGAGTAGCATTGCGTAGCGGTCGACTTGCAAAGGGATAGTTCGAGCTGCTGCCCATGACGCCAGCGTCGCTCAATAGTTCGGCGTGGAGAGTTCGCGACAGAGATCCCTCCGCAGTGGCGTCGGAACCGGCCGGGGAAGTGTCAGGCATCTCACGTGGATTGTGACACGCTGTTAACACCGCGCATGGTGGCACGGCAAGGCAGAGTCTTCCACACTCCCCGAGCATTCGCACAAGGCGCACCCGATGTTCGATCTCACCAATTACGAGTACGACATATTCATTAGCTATTCGTGGGATGCGCCGTGCGGCCTGTGGGTCTCTAAGCACTTTGCGCCCTGCCTCGAAGAGTGGCTCACCGCGGAGTTTGGGCGCAAGCCCAGGATCTTCTGGGACCGCACCCAGCTCAACTACGGCGAAAAACTCTCCTGCACCATCCAACGGGCCCTGCTCGGGTCGCCCTGCCTGGTCCCGGTCTGGTCGAACATGTACTTTAAGAGCAACTGGTGCATCGCCGAGTGGCGCACCTTCCGGCTCCGAGAGAGCAGGGAAAATCTCACCCAGAGCGGCGTGATCTGCCCAGTCCTCTTCCACGGAGACCCGGGCAAGTATCCGACGGAGCTCGTGTTGATCCCGCTCTCCATTGCGACATGCGCAACTGGAACTACTTTGACGAAGCCAAGGATATGCAGGACTATTCACTCTTCAGAAAGGAAGTGCGCAAGCTCGCCGCACAGCTCAAGGAACGTGTTAATGAGGCACCCCAGTTCGTCGCCACCTGGCCTATCTGCACGGGGGACCAAGTCGCGGAGTTGCGCAAGCAGGATCCGGGAGGAAAAGAGGACATCAGCGGGTACTACCTTGTCGACCAGGTGAAGATGCCCAAGATCTCGTTCGCGCCGCCCGCCGGGGCGGTCGTCCCTTCAGAGACCCGAATCGTAGATGCCGGAGGTGGTGCATGAGTGTCGGACCATCATCACTTAACTCTGAAAGACCAGACCTCGTCGCACCCACGCTAGGCACTACCATCACGTTTTATTCATATAAAGGAGGCGTTGGCAGATCGATGGCGCTCGCCAACGTGGCCGCCGTGCTCGCCCTCGAGGGCAAGCGTGTGCTGGTCGTCGATTGAGATCTCGAAGCGTCGGGGCTCGAAAAATATCTCGACGTGACGCTCGACGAGCGAGATGTTTCGCGTAAGCCGCCGACCCGCGCTCTGAGCGGCGGAGGCTACCCCGAGATGCTCCATTCCGGGGCTCGCCGCTCAGGGCTGCGTGCCCGCCGCACTCATGACCGCGGGCTTCTCGACCTGCTCGTGGCCTGGCGTGCACTGGACGAGGGGGCTCGTAGTTCGGTGCTGGGGCTGTTCGATCTCAGCGAGGAACAGCCGTAGATAGGGTGGGGGAGCCCAGTCGCCGCTCGACTAAGACACGACGCCCACATCCTTTAGTCGTCCCGCCAGCAGTGTTGCTCCCGTGCCAGCCTCAGAAACGACCCGCAGAAAGCCTCAAGCTCCGCGTCCGAGCTAAACCTCCGGCTCTCTCTACACATGTCCGACACCAGTATGTAGTGCTTGGCGAGCAGACGGAGAAGTTCGGTGAGGTGGCGGGCCAGAGGGGAATGAGTCATGACAGATGCTGACGGACGCAACGGCACGGCATCGAGTTGCATTGTAATCCACACGACGCTCAGGTGCCCTCGTTTACCTCGGGAGACAGAAACTCTGGCCACGCCACACAGCGACGAGGCTTTGGAGATAAGATTAACCTGACCCAGATTTCGTTGACACAACTCATCCCCGGCTACAACTGCCGAGGAGTGAACAAGGTGTGTCACGATGGCTAGGAAAGTTTATTCGCAGTTTTAGAAGTCGGCGATCAGGCGGATGATCGGCCAGCGGCACACCCTCAGCTCGGTCGCCACGAGGCTGGGCCTGTGCTGCGACACGTTCCGCAGGAGTGTCGAGCTTGCTAAGTTCGGCTTTGAAAAATCGTTCGCCTCGACCGATCTCCCTGCCGAGAAGCGCTTCCGCGAACTCGAGAAGGAGAACGCACGCCTGCGCATGGAGCGCGACATTATAAAAAAGCGACGGTCTACTTCGCGAAGGAGCACCTATAAAATTCGCCTTTATCCGCAACAATCTTTCTCGCTGAGACGTCGATGCCACGTGCTCCACCTTCGCCACGAGGGAAGAGGCGCACGCCGCCGTGTACCATTACATCGATATGTTCTACAACCGCATGCGTCTGCACGCCGCGATGGGCTACCTCAGCCCTGAAGCGTTCGAGGCTCGACAGAGCGGTCGGTCGATGTAGATCAATTGAATCTGGATCGGGTCAGTCCGCTGGTTGTGCCCGACCAAGATTTGTGACGCGACCCTGGCATAGTGATGCTTGGATCGGAACACTGGAAGACTCAAGTTGGGTGCGGCACCGTCAGGTTGAGCGGCGGGAGTGCGCAAGGCGCAGGCTGTTGAGCACGACACTCACGCTGCTGAACGCCATCGCGGCGCTCGCGATGATGGGGCTGAGGAGCCATCCCGTGAAGGGATAAAGCACGCCCGCGGCGAGGGGGATTCCCAGCGCGTTGTAGATGAACGCCCAGAAGAGATTCTGCTTG
>Ga0209181_10009227_pt1 | contig 13003 bp, 12 predicted proteins | sample MAT05_FD_187208 | JGI IMG/M metagenome (GOLD analysis project Ga0209181, IMG submission 187208) | Freshwater microbial communities from Lake Fryxell liftoff mats and glacier meltwater in Antarctica - MAT-05 (SPAdes) (version 2) | ecosystem: Environmental > Aquatic > Freshwater > Ice > Liftoff... | reverse complement strand
ACATGACCGACGACCAACGCGGCAGATGGGCCGCTAGCGCCGGAAAAGATTCCCCACCAAAAGATCTGGTCCCTCCGGCGCTAGTGGCCCAGCTGCAAGGCGGAAGGAGGGAGTGTGGCAGCGCCACATGACCGACGACCAACGCGGCAGATGGGCCGCTAGCGCCGGAAAAGATTCCCCACCAAAAGATCTGGTCCCTCCGGCGCTAGTGGCCCAGCTGCAAGGCGGAAGGAGGGAGTGTGGCAGCGCCACTCGACCGACGACCAACGCGGCAGATGGGCCGCTAGCGCCGGAGGGGATTACTTCACGAATTCGCGCCATTGCCAGGCTTCGAGCCGCGCCCGATGGCGCGCCAAATCCTGCCACGGGCTATCAATGGCTGCGGCGCTGGCCGCTTCCGCAGGCTTCAAGCGGGCAAGCAGATTCAACAACGCATGGCGGATCACCGGATCGGGATCGTTGGCCGCGCGCATGGTCAGTCGATCCAGCGGGGCCTCCGCCTTCCAGGTCGCGGACGCCGCCAACACGCTGGCAGCGGCGCCGGCCAGGTCCCGTTCCGCCACTGCGGCCAGGGTTGCCAGGTCGCCTATCACCGCCGGGTCGTTGGTGCTGCCCAGCCGTGAACACGCCACGACCAGGGACTCGCGGCCGGATTCATCCAATTGGCCATCCTGATGCTCACGGCACAGCCGGCGCACGGCCGCACGTACCAAATCGTCGACCTTGCCGGTCGGGATCAGGATCAGGGCCGCGGTACGTTCCGGCCCGCTGGCTTGCAACAGTGCCCATTCCAGGCCGGGGCGGACGCTCGCCTGGCCGATCCCCTTGCAGGCCACCAGCAGCTCCAGGGCGGCCAGCCGCCCGGTAGGTGACGCGGCCAGGGGCACGCGATCGACCCGCCGAGGATCGGCAATGCGTTCGGCCAGGGCCAGGGCCGCGCTAGGATCGCGCAGCCAAGCGGTGGCCAGACCCACGCGAGCCAGCGCAGGATCTGCTTCGCTGCTGAGCCAGCGCACCACCGGATCACCGAGAATGGGCTCATCCAGATAGCGGATTTCGCGCAGCACGGCCGAGTCCGCCTCGCGGTCGGTGAGTAGCCAGCGCCGGTCGCTGCCGGCGATGCCTTCGCGCCTGACCCATGGACCACCGCGATACAGCAAACGGGTCGCCAACAGGGTCGGGGCGCGCTCGCCGCTGCGCCAGACCACATAGGCGCATTGGCGATTGATCCACTCCGGAGCCGGGTCGAACAGGGCGCGCCAGCGCACGGTCAGCTGCGCGTCGGCGAAGCGGATCGCCTCGGGATGCGCGACCGCGACCCAGTCGATCTCGCTGGCGTGCAGCACCGACATCAGCAGCGACGTCAGCGCGAGGTGCAGCCCGCGCCGGCTCATGGCGCTTCGACCCATTCGGCCTGCAAGCCCGGATACAATGTCTGCAAGCGGGCCAGCACCTGGGGATCCTGCGCGCGATAGCGCCCGACCAGCACGCACAGCTCAGTGCCGTCGCCGGCGGGGGCGATGAAGGCGGGCCAACCGGCGGCGGTGAGCTGGGCCACCAGGCGTTCGGCGCCACTGCGATGGTTGGCTGATCCGCTGGCCAGCTGCACCACCCATGAGGCCGCCGCCGGCGCCTGCACCCTGACCTTGGCCGGGTCCGCCAGCTCATCAGCCAGCCGCATCGCCAAGGCCCGCAGGCGGGGCTGGGCAGCATCGGCCCCGCGCAGGCGGGCTAGCAGGGCCGGAAAGCGCTCACGCCGATCCGCCGCCAGGGCATCTTGGGCCTCGACGCAGGCCAGGGCGGTGCTGCGCAGGCGCGCTGGCTCTTCGTCCGCCCGGCGGATCCCCGTCAGGTCAAGCTTCATCGCCACGAGATAGCTGCGGATGCCATCCGGCCGTTCGACGCCGGCTTCAAGGGTGATGGAGGCGTGCTCCACCGTGCGCTTGGACAGGGCATAGGTGTAGACCGACTGCAGATGCCGGACCTGCTGGTACCCTTGCCCCGGCACCACCCACTCGACCGCCGCAGGAAAGCGCAGCTGGAATTCCGTACGCGCACCGCTGCGCAGGCGCTTGGCCCGCGCCTGCACAAGACGGCTGGCTGGGGGCGGCACGGCGTAGGTCAAGTTGGCGTCCCAAGCTTGCTCGCCGCCCAAGGGCAGCGGCAGCAAATTGAAATCGAAGAAGCCGATGGCCACCCCACTGTCCAACGGGCGGCCGGCCGCGTCCAGGCGCCGGGCGTCACCATTGGGGGCGATGCGCAGCAACGCCAGCGCGTCGCGGGGATCATTCGGCCCACGCGGCGCGATCAGGGCGATCTCATTGCCCTCGCCCAGGACCACCATGGTCAGTTCCCGTTCATCGATCCGGCTGGGCAAGGCCCGGGTCGAACCGGTCGCACTGGTGACCGTGCGCAACTTCCAGGTGAGGACATCGCCCACCTCGTACTGCACCCGGCAGGGCCGGAAGGCGAGGGCGAAGGCCAATAGGGCGACGCCGGCGCTGAGCAGGCCGACGACAATGGCCGTGGCCACGGCAGCGCGCTTGAAGCGATCAAAGTCCCAGGCCATGGCCAGGGTTCTAGCGGGGTGGCCGCGAGGGGCCACCAAGTCCTGGGAGCCGGCTCAGCGGCGCGGCGTGTCCAGGCACCAGATCACCTCGTCGCTGCGATAGGTCGCGGGGGCGTACGGGGTGAGGTTCTGTTTGATGCCGGAACCGGGCGTGCTCTGCGGGGCGTTTTCGCTCATCCCCACCTTGGGGGCGACGATCGGCTCGTGGGCCCCCTTCGGATTGGGGCGCTCCATGGCAAAGCGGGGGTGGTCAAGCAGGCTGCCACGGATCGGGACCATGCCGGGCTCATCCAGGCGCGCCGCCGGATAGGGCTCGGGCCCGCCGCCGCCGGTTGCCTGTTTCGACCACTCCACGGTCGCCACCGTGGCCGGCTTGAACTTTTGGCCGGGGGGCTGGCAATCCTGGCGCGTGCGATGCAACTCGTCCACGGCCGGAGGATTGGCCGGTAGGGCGTAGACCTCTTTATCGCCGTCCCAGGTCCAGCGTGAACCCCAGCCATAGGCATCGTCCACCGAGGTCGGCGCGTAGCGCGACTGGTAGTACATCGACTCGCCACATCCGGTGAAGGTGAGGACGACGGCACCAAGAAACAGCAGGGCACGCATGGGCCGGCTATGTCACCCCCGCAACCTCCGTCAGGCAACCGGGATCCGGAGGGGGTGCCGAGGGTGATTCACTCGGGCCGGCGGTCGACCGTGGGTTGCGTCCGGGGCGCTTGGCGGATAACCGCGCCCCATGTCCGACCAGCCAGTGCTCAAGACAGTGCAACTGACCAAGACCTATACGGACTTTTGGGGTCGGGCGCGGGTGACCGCTCTCGACCACCTGGATCTGGAGGTCCGTCCGGGCGAAGTCTTCGGCCTGCTCGGCCCCAACGGCTCGGGCAAGACCACCACGATCAAGTTGCTGCTTGGCCTGATCCGACCGACTCGCGGCGATGCCTTCGTGTTCGGGCAGGACCCGCACGACCGCAAGGTGAAGCAGCGCATCGGCTACCTCCCGGAAGAAACTTATCTCTACAAGTTCCTGACCGCTGACGAAACTCTGACCTTCTTTGGGCGCATTTTCAAGCTGCCCAGCGACGTGATCCGCAAGCGCAGCGACGAGCTGATCGCCCTGGTCGGCCTGCAGCACGCCCGCCGCCGCCGCCTGGGTGAATACAGCAAGGGCATGGCCCGCCGCCTGGGCTTGGCCCAGGCCCTGATCAATGATCCGGACCTGGTGGTGCTGGACGAGCCGACCTCGGGCCTGGATCCGATCGGCAGCGCTGAGGTCAAGGACCTGATCGTCGAATTGAAGCGCCGCGGCAAGACCGTACTGCTGTGCAGCCACCTGCTGGCCGATGTCGAAAGCGTCTGCGACCGCATCGCCATCATGCACCAGGGCGTGCTGCGCGAATGCGGCCGGGTCGATGATCTGCTGCGCGACGACCAGCGCCTGAATATCGAGCTGGACCGTCCCGACGAGGCCACCATTGCCGCGGTGAAGGCCGCCGCCGGCGCCAGCCTGCTGGGCGTGGCGCCGCCGCGCGAACGTCTGGAAGCGCGCTTCCGCCGCATCATCGCGGCTGCCCAACCGACCTCCGGGGCCAAGAACCCGGTGGAGAAACGCTAATGCGCAGCCGCGTGCTGGCGATTGCCGGAGTCACCTGGACCGAGGCCGTGCGTGGGCGCCTGTGGCTGGTGCCGGTCCTGGCCGCGGCCGGGCTGCTGCTGGCCGGACCACGCCTGCAGTCGGTGGACGACACCGGCGCGCTCAAGCTGGCGGTGGTGTCGGTCCAGGTGGTGATCGGTTTCGTGGTCACCTTGTTCGCCGTGCTGGTGGGGGCGAGTCAGCTGCGCCGCGATCTGGACGGGCGCCTGGGCCTGACCTTGTTCTCAAAGCCCCTCGGCCCTGGCCGCTATTTACTGGGCCGCTGGACCGGCGTGCTGGCCATCATGGGCGGCGCGACCCTGATCATCGCCCTGGCCGGGGCGGTGCTGCTGGCGTGGCGTTTCGGCGGCCTGCCCGAGGTCCGCGCCACCGCTACGGCGGTGCGCTGGGATGCCGTGACCGCGGTGGGCGAGACCCTGCCCGATCGCGACCGGCGCAGCAGCGGCATGCTCAGCGGCGCGCCGGGCGACGGCATCCGCTGGCACTTCTCCGGCTTGCCTACCGGGCGCGACCTGGAGGTGCTGGTCAAAGTGGCGGTGCAGGGGCCGGATCCTCTGGACCCGGTGCGCTCGTGCCTGGCCGAGATCACCGCCAGCCCCACTGCCGCCGGTACGCCGATGGTCCTGGCCTTGCAGCCCGGCTCGCCTTATGGCGGTGCCACCCGCCACCGGCCGGCGGTGCCAGGCAAAGTGCTGATGGCCCACCGCGACGCCTTCCACCGGGATCTGACCAACGATTACTGCCGCCTGCTGCTGCCCGCCGCCGCCATCGGCGCGGACGGCCGCGCGGTGCTTGGCCTGACCCGCCTCGAAAGCACGACCAGCATGCTCGTCACCCACGACGCCATGCAGATCGGCGTGGATGGCGGCGGCTTCCTGGCCAACCTGCTGCGGGGCGCCCTGGTGACGCTGGCCAGCGCGGGCCTGCTCACCGCGTGGACGCTGCTGTTAGCGACCCTCGCCAACCTCGGCGTGACGCTGCTTGGTGGCTTGACCCTTTTCTTTGCCGGCAGCGCCCTGTGGACCATTCAAGACACCTTGGATTACGAACGGCCCAGCCAGGTCCTGACCCGGCTGCTGGTGCTGTGCCGCGACGCCATGCCCAACTTCGACCGTTTCAGCATCAGCGCCGAACTGGCCGCAGGCCATGCCGTGCCGTGGAGCGTGGTCGGCCAGGCCTGGCTCTACTACGGCACCTATTCCGTGATCTTCCTCAGCTTGGCCTGGTTCGCCTTGCGTCGGCGAGAACTCTGATGCGTGCGCTCCCCCTGGCGCTCTGCGGCTTCGCACTGCTCATCGCCGCTCAGGTGGTGGCCTCAACCCTGCTGGCGCCCCGCCGCGCCGCCTTCACCCCGCACGCGGATGTCTTCGACGCCCTGAAGCCCGGTGAGTTCGCTGGCACGCTGATGCTCGGCGGTTTCCGTGGCCTGGCCTGCGACCTGTTGTGGATGCGTGCCCAAGGCGCCAAAGAGCGTCACCAGTTTTATGAATCAGTGACCCTCTTCCAGGCGATCACCCGCATCCAGCCGCGCTTTGAGCAGATCTGGACCTACGTCGCCCATGATTTGGCCTACAATGTCGCCGCCGAGGTGGACGACGAGGACGCCAAGTACGCCTGGTACCTGGCCGGCCTGGAGGCCAACGCCCGTGGCGCCGAACGCAATCCCGGCAGCCGGCGTATCCTGCGGCACCTGGGCTGGATGCTCTTCCATAAAGGAGAGCGCTTTGCCACCCGCATGGAGGGCGCCACCTGGGCCCCGCTGTTCAATGGCGCCCTGGCCAAGGCCAACGACACCCTGCCCCCTGACCGCCGCCTGCCCCTGCTGCCCGCTGGCCCCGGCCTCAGCAATTTCGCCCTGTCCGCCCAGGTCTACGCCCTTTGCGCGCGCCTGGACGATGAGCAGGGCAGCAGCTCGGCTCCCTTCGTGCGCCGTATGCCGGCCCTGATGGCCGATCACGACGGCAGCCTGCGGCGCAACCGCGGCCAGACCCTGGCGGCCTTCCAACGCTACCTCGACAGCATCGACGCCTGGGTCGAGGCCGCCCGCTGGCACGACGCCCCCGGCACCGGCGACCCCACCGACAGCAGCCAGCGGCGCATCGCCCGCGAGGCGCGCGAACGCAACGAAGGCCCCCTGCTACGTCAGTGCGCCGAGATCATCCGCCGCCTCGCCCCGGCTGATCAGCAGGAGCGCGCTCAGGCCATGCTCAGCGCGCGGGACACGGCTGGATTGCGCGCCGTGATCGCGGCCGGCGGCTGGAAGACGACCCTCGACCGCGGCGCGGTGCGCTGGCTCGACGAGCAGCCCGCCGCCCCGTGAGCGCGATCGTTGTCGGCAAGTTCGATGCCCTGCACCTCGGCCACCGGCTGCTGGTGGAGCGCGCCCCCGCGGACCGGCCGATCCGCCTCCTCGGCTTCACCGGCATGGCCACTGAGCTGGGCTGGGAGGAACGCCTGCCCCTGGTCGCACCCGACGACCGCCCGCGCATCCTCGCCAGCTGGGCCGGCGACCGCGACCTAGCCGAGACGCTGCTGCCTTTCCTGCGGGTGCGCCACCTGGACGCCGCCGCCTTCATCGCGCTGCTGCGCGACGACCTGCACGCCAGCGCCCTGGTGGTGGGCCAGGACTTCCGCTGCGGTCGCGGCCGCAGCGCCGGCATCGCCGAACTGGCCCCGCTCTGCGCCGCTGCCGGGCTGCTGCTGCTGGCGGTGCCACCGCTGCTGCTCGACGGCGCTGCGGTGTCCTCTAGCCGGATCCGGCAGGCCCTGGAGCATGGCGACGTGGCCCAGGCCGCCACGCTGCTGGGCCGACCACACCGCCTGTGCGGCACCGTGGTGCGCGGCGACGGCCGCGGCCAGGCCCTGGGCTTCCCCACTGCCAACCTGGGCGAGCGGGCGAACCTGCATCCCGCCCCCGGCGTCTATGCGGCGCAGGTCACGGGCCTGCCCGGCGCCTGGCGCGCGGCGGTGAACATCGGCCACTTGCCCACCGTGGGCGCCGCGCGGCCACTGACCGTCGAGGCCCACCTGCCGGGCTTCGCCGGCGATCTCTACGGCCGGGCGCTGGGCCTGGACCTGCTCGCCCGGCTGCGGGACGAGCAGCGTTTCGCCAACCTTGACGACCTGCGCGCGCAGCTCGTCCGCGACGTGGCGGCGGTGGCAAGCGTCTGAGGGCATGATCCGGCGGTCCGTGAGGACCGCGCTCTGGTTGCATACTCTGCGAAGCCGCCACGGTGCCGCCATGCCCACCGTCGACGCCATCCGCGCGGCCCTGACCCAGGTCCAGGATCCGGACCTGCACCAGGACCTGGTCGCCCTTAATATGATCCGCAACATCACCATCGAGGGTGGTGCGGTGGCATTCGATCTGGTCCTCACCACTGGCGCCTGCCCGGTGAAAAAGCAGCTTGAGGATGAGTGCCGGGCCGCCGCCCGCAGTGTCGCGGGCGTCACCGCCGTCGAGGTTCGCGTCAGCGCCGAAGTGCCTAAGGGCCCCTCGCGGCAAGATGTGCTGCCCGGCGTGCGCCACGTCATCGGCGTCGGCTCGGGCAAGGGTGGCGTCGGCAAAAGCACTGTCACCGCCAACCTGGCTTGCGCCCTGGTCAAGCACGGTGCCCACGTGGGCATCCTGGATGCGGACATCTATGGGCCGTCCATGCCGATGATGTTTGGCGTCAACCGCCAGCCCTTCATCCACAACAAGAAGATGGTCCCGCTGATGAGCCACGGGGTGCACCTGATCAGCATGGGCTTTCTGGTCGATGACCAGCAGCCGGTGATCTGGCGCGGTCCGATGATCATGGGCGCGCTCAAGCAGTTCCTCACTGATGTGGACTGGGGCGAACTCGACTACCTGTTGGTCGACCTGCCCCCCGGCACCGGCGACATCCAGATGACCCTGATCCAGACTGTGCCCCTGGCCGGCTGCGTGGTGGTCAGCACGCCCCAGGCGGTGGCCTTGCTGGATGCCCGGCGCAGCGTGAAGATGTTCCAGAAGATGGACGTGCCGATCTTCGGCATCGTCGAGAACATGAGCCAGTTCATCTGCCCGCAGTGCCAGCACGTCTCGGACATCTTCGGTGCCGGCGGCGCCGAAGCCGAGGCCACCGCCTGCCAAGTGCCCTTTCTCGGGCGGGTGCCCATCGAACCCGCCGTGCGCGCGGCTGGCGACGACGGCCGCCCGGTGGTGCTGACCCATCCTGACAGCCACAGCGCCCGCGCCTTCACTTCCATCGCCGAACGGGTGGCGCAACGGGCCTCGATCCACGCGCTGCGTCCCTAGCGTAGCGCGAGCGCCGCGAGCCATAGCATCCCCACCCATGTCCCCCCGCATCTACCGCAAGCTCGCCGTCCTTACTGAAGGCTCGACCGACATCCACCGCAACAAGACCGCCATGGGTCTGCTGCGCTTCCGGCCCGAGGACGTGGTCTGCGTGATCGACCGTCAGTTGGCAGGCGGTGATCTGGGTGGCACGCTCGGCGGGCTGGGCAGATCGATTCCGGTGGTGTCCGAGGCCATCGATGCCAAGTCTCTGGGTGCCGAATGGCTGGTGATCGGCGTCAGCACCCCCGGCGGCTACCTGCCGCCCCACCTCAAGCAGGTGGTCTACGACGCGATCAAGCTGCGCATCGGCATCATCTCGGGCCTGCACGAAAGCGTGAACGGGGATCCCAATCTGGTGTCCATGTCCGCGCGCTATGCGGTCGAACTGGTCAATCTTCGCACCATTCCCAATGATTTCGATCCCACCGTCGGCACCGCCCGCGCCCGCCATACCCATGCCCCGCGGGTGCTGACCGTCGGCACCGATGCCAACGTGGGCAAGACCACCACCTCGCTGATGCTGCACCATCACTTGACCACGGTCGAAGGGCTGCGCTCACGCTTCGTCGCCACCGGCCAGGACGGGATCCTGATCACCGGCAAAGGGCTCTGCATCGACCGCTGCATCGCCGACTTCGCTAGCGGCACCGTCGAGCGCCTGATCCTCGCCGAGGACCGGGACTGCGACCTGCTGATGGTCGAGGGACAGAACGGCCTGTTCTCGCCGTGTTTTTCCGGCACCGCGCTCAGCCTGCTGCACGGCACCTGTCCGGATGCGATGGTGCTGTGCCACCGCGTCGGCCGGGACTCTCTGCGTCACACCGATGTGCCCATGCCCAGCCTGACCACGCAGATCCAGGCGATCGAAGCCATGCTGCGCCCCCTCCATCCCGGTCGGGTGGTAGCGGTGGGCCTGAATACCAACGGTCTGTCCGAAGCTGACGCACGGCAGGCCCTAAAGGACGCTGCTGCCGAGACCGGCCTGCCCACCGCCGACGTGGTGCGCGACGGCGCCACCGGCTGCGCGGTGCTGGCCAAGGCGATCCGCAAGGCGCTGGGCAGGAAGTTGCGCGCCGCCCGCCCCGCACGTAAGACCACAAAAATGCCCGCAAGGCGTGCAGCCAAGGCGCACGCGCGCTGAGCGCTGCGCAGGTCAGCGGCAGGAATCCGCCTGTCGCCGCCCGCCCCCTGCGGCCATACTCCGGCATCGAGGTCCCCATGCGCCCCATCCTGCTCCTCCTCTTCGTCGCCCTGGCTGCCACTGCCGGCGAAGCCGGTCGTCCCTGGAGCCGTGACGACGATGCCATGGTACGCCTGCCCCGCCTGCCCAAGCCAGTGGCCACCGCCATCGCCGGCCCGGCCGCAGCTGAAAACTTCATCCCGGGCGTGCGCGTGGCCAAGGGCCAGCGCGTGGTTCTGGACGGCACCCTCGCTTTCGACCAGGGTCCGCAGGACGGCATGGAAGTCCTCGCCTGCCTGAAGGACGGCAAAACCCACGAAAGCATGATCCGCCTGGACACCAACAACGGCCAACTGATCAAGGCGGCCGTGCTTGCCGCCCTGGGTCCCGACGACGGCGTGCCGGCCGGCGAGGCCTCGGGCATCCCGGCCCGTGGCACCCCGGTGCGCCTGACCGTGCAGTGGCAGGACCAGGACGGCCATTGGTTCGAAGCTCCCGCCAGCTGCCTGGTCCGCGACCGCGCCACCGACCAGGGTCATCCGCCCGTGCCCTGGATCTATACCGGCAGCCGCTTCGTCACCGTGCCCTGGGGCGGTGATGGCGGGACGCAGAAGCGCCAGGTCTTCATGCTCGACAGCACCCGCAGCGTGGCGGTCAATTTCGACGAGCCCGATGCCCTGCTCGCCAGTCCCTTCCCCGGTGCGGCCAGCGACGACCGCTTCGAGGCCAACAGTAGCATTCTGCCGCCCCAAGGCACCCGCGTGCGGCTGGTCATCGAAGCCGCTACCCTGCCACTGACCTTGACCCTGGGCGCCGATGGCACCCTCGCGAGCCGCGGCCAGACCCTTGAGGACGACGCCCTGGACGCCCTGTTGGTGCAGCACTACGGCCCCGCCGCCACCCCCGCCTTGCGCGCCGTGGCGATCGCCGTGGCCGCTGATGCCGACCACGCGCTGGACCTGGCCGCCCGCACCCGCGTGCTGGCCGCCGCCGCCCGGGCCCAGGTCTGGGTCATTCCGGTCTTCGTCCTCGCCAAATAGTGGCGTGTGGCGCGCCCCCGGTCCCATCCGGGCCGCCCGCGCACCCACCCTTGCCATGTCCACGTCCCTGCGCCACAATGGATAGCGTCTGGAGGTAGACATGTTGACGATGGAAGAACTGCTGCGCACCATGGTCGAGCGCGGGGGCAGCGATCTGCACCTGAGCGCCGGCAGCGCCCCGCGCCAGCGCATCGACGGCAATCTCATCGAGATGCCCGGCACCGAAGTCCTGGGTCCCGAACAGACCAAGAAGCTGATCTACTCGGTCCTCGACAACCAGCAGATCGCCCGCTTCGAGCAGGACTTCGAGCTCGACATGAGCTTCGGCCTGGCCGGCGTCGGGCGCTTCCGCGTCAATGTCTTCTTCCAGCGCGGTGCGGTCGGCACGGTGATGCGCACCATCCCCTACGAGATCTTCACCTTCGAACAGCTCGGCCTGCCGCTTACGGTCTGCCGGCACCTCTGCGACCTGTCCCGCGGACTGGTGCTGGTCACCGGCGCGACCGGCTCGGGCAAAAGCACGACCCTCGCGGCGATGATCGATTACATCAACACCTCGCGCCAAGAGCACATCATCACCATCGAGGACCCGATCGAGTTCGTGCACCGCAACAAGACCTGCCTGGTCAACCAGCGTGAGGTCGGCACCGACACCCAAGGTTTCAATCAGGCCCTGCGCCGCGTCCTGCGCCAAGACCCCGACGTGGTGCTGATCGGCGAAATGCGCGACAAAGAGACCATCGAAGCCGGACTGACCCTGGCCGAGACCGGTCACCTGACCTTCGCGACCCTGCATACCAGCGACTGCGTGCAGACCATCAACCGCATCGTCGACGTCTTCCCCGCGCACCAGCAGAACCAGATCCGCACCCAGCTGTCCTTCGTCCTGGAAGGGGTCTTGTGCCAGCAGCTGCTCTCCAAGCAGGGCAGCCGCGGCCGGGCCATGGCCAGCGAGATCATGATCCCCACCTCCGCGATCCGCTCGCTGATCCGCGAAGACAAGTGCCACCAGATCATGTCCCACATCCAGACCGGCGCCAAATGGGGCATGAAGACCATGAATCAGAGCCTGTTCGAGCTGTACAAAGCCAGCGTGATCAGCTGGGACGACGCCCTGAGCCGCTCTGGCGACGCCGAAGACCTCAAACGCACCGCGCAGCGCGACGGGACGGCAGTATGAGTGTTCAGGGTATGGGGACCGGGGTATGGGTTATGGTCAGCAATGGGTCATGCGGTGTCGTCACCATGCCCCATAACCCATCAGCCATACCCCATCAATTCTTCACCATACCCCATAACCCATCCACCATAACCCGGCCAGAGGCCCTATGGTCTCCCTGAACCGTCTTACCCGCAAAAAACTCGGCGAACTGTTGATCGAGCAGGGCCTTTTGACCGACGATCAGGTGCAGGACGCCCTGCGCATGCAGCACCAGACTGGCATGCTGTTCGGCGAAACCCTGGTGCAGCAACGCCTGATCACCGAAGAGAAGATGGTCGCGGTCCTGGTCAGCCAGTTCGGCATCCCCTACATCAAGCCCAGCCAGTACACCATCCCCAAAGAGCTGCTCGAGATCTTCGATCCGCAAATGATGCGCCGCTTCCAGTTCGTGCCCATCGACTCCATCGGCTCGGTCCTGGTCATCGCCATCGCCGGCCTGCTCTCCGAGGACGTCTTCAAAGAGATCGAGCACCAGACCGGTTGCAGCCTGCAAGTGTTCCTGACCTCGATGAGCGAAATCGGCGTCGTCTTGCAGAAGGCGGGGCTGTGACAATCACCGTCACCGTCGCGGGGTCGCTTCGTGGACAGCCGTCGCGGGGTCACGTGGTCGCGGGGTCCGAGGACCGGACGACAGGTGTGGTTCCCTGGTTGTCGGATGTTGACGCCGCGACCCCGCGACTCCGCGACCCCGCGACGGCTGTCCTCCACTCCGCGACCCCGCGACAGGTTTAACTCATGGCCAACGTCATCGGCTACAATCGCAAGCTCGCCAGTCTGCTCAAAAAGCACGGCTTGGTGGAGGAAGCCCCCCTGCAAGCCCTGATGGATCGCGCTGCAAAAGAGGGTCAGTTGCTCGCCACGCTTGCGGTCGCGGACAGCGTGATCGACGAACTGACCCTGATCGGCCTAGTCAGCGAGGACTCTGGCTGGCCCTGTCTTGATCTCGACAAGATGACCATGGATCTGGAGGGCCTGCGCAGTCTGAACCACGGCAAGGACCTGATCACCGAGGAC
>Ga0209181_10009226_pt1 | contig 13003 bp, 10 predicted proteins | sample MAT05_FD_187208 | JGI IMG/M metagenome (GOLD analysis project Ga0209181, IMG submission 187208) | Freshwater microbial communities from Lake Fryxell liftoff mats and glacier meltwater in Antarctica - MAT-05 (SPAdes) (version 2) | ecosystem: Environmental > Aquatic > Freshwater > Ice > Liftoff... | reverse complement strand
TTGGCTTGGCCTACGGTGCGTACACGCACTACACCAGCCCGATCCGGCGCTACCCGGACCTGCTGGTCCACCGCGTCATCAAGGCCCTGTTGGGCGGCAAGCGCTTCCACCTGGCACCGAATGCGCTGACACGCACGCCTGAACTGCGCAAGAACGCGCGCCCGGCCAGCAAGCCGGCCAAGCCACTGACTCAGGAACTGCAGGTCTGGGAAGGCGTGGGCGCGCATTGCAGCGCCAATGAACGCCGCGCCGACGAGGCATCGCGCGACGTCGAGGCCTGGCTGAAGTGCCGCTACATGCGCGAGCACTTGGGCGAAGAGTTCTCAGGCACCGTCAGCGCGGTCGCCGGCTTCGGCCTGTTCGTAACGCTGGACGCGCTGTATGTCGATGGCCTGGTGCACATCACCGAACTTGGCGGCGAGTACTTCCGTTTCGACGAAGCGCGACAGGAACTGCGCGGTGAACGCAGTGGCGTGCGTTACGCCGTGGGTACGCGTGTGCGTGTGCAAGTCAGCCGCGTGGACCTGGACGGACGCAAGATCGATTTTCGGCTGGTGCGTGAAGGCGAAGACAGCCGCTTGGTCGACAAGGGCCGGCCGGAACGCGCTGATCGGACTGAACGCCATGAACGCGCCAAGCCCACCAGCGCGCTGGCCGAGTTGACGGCAGTGCGCGAAGCCGATCGCAGCGTCAAAGTTGCCACTCGTGAATTGAAGACCCAGGCCGCCCAGGTTGGCGCTGAAGGCAGCCAGCGGTCGCGCAAGCCGGCAGCACGCCGGCCCGCGCCAAGGCCGCGCGCGCGGCGCTGACGGTTCAGGCGCTGGCCATGGCCATGGCCTCAACGAGGTCGGCTGCTCGAAGTGGGCCGGCGTGGCCAGTGGCACGCCAGCGGTCTGCTGCTTCGCCGTGTGTCCAGACGGCAGCGTGCGCAGCACGCGGTGCATCGTCGGGCGCCTGAGCCCACAGCCCGCCCAGCCAGCCAGCCAGCACATCGCCGGTACCGGCCGTGCCCAGCGCTGCGTTGCCGGTGGGATTGACGAATACGGTGCCATCGGGCGCGGCAACCACGCTGCCCGAACCCTTGAGCACCAGGATGGCCTGAAAGCGTCGCGCCAATGCGTGCGCGGCAGCCAGGCGGTCGCCCTGCACGTCGCTGCTGCTGCAGCCCAGCAACCTGGCGGCTTCCAGCGGGTGCGGTGTCAGCACCGTGGACTGACCGCGGTCTGAACGGGCGACAAGCGCCCGCTGCAGTGAAGGGCTGGCAGCCACGGCATTCAGGCCGTCGGCGTCAAGCACCAGGCGCGCAGCCCCGGCGAACACGGCGGGCAATTCCTGCGCCACAGCTGACCCGCCACCGCAACCGACAACGGCCACAGCTGCGGAGAGCAGGCCCGGCTGCAATGCCTCAGCAACGGGGCGCAGCATGATTTCTGCGCGGATCGACGGTGTCGCCCCAGGCTGCAGCGGGCAGGCAAACACGCGCCCGGCACCAGCGGCCAGCGCGGCGTGGGCAGCCAGGACCAACGCGCCTTCCATGCCCCCTGCGCCGCCCAGGACCCAGACGTCGCCGAAGCGGCCCTTGTGCCCCGAATACGGGCGGCTGAGGGGTGCCGGCGCGCCCAGCAGCCAGGCGCTGGCTTCGGGCACGGGCAGGCCCAGATCGTTCCACCACACCTGCCCGGCATGGTCGCGGCCCTGGGCCGTGAAGCAGCCAGGCTTGATCGTCAACAGCGCCAGCGTCGCCTGCGCAGACACCGCCTGCTGACCCAGCATGGCGCCGGTATCTGGGTGCAGGCCACTGGGCAGATCGACGGCCAGCGTGTGTGCCTGCAGGCCAGCCCAGGTTTGAATGGCGGAGGCGACAGCGCCTTCAGGCGCGCGCCGGCTGCCAATTCCTAGCAAAGCGTCGATCGCCAGGTCCTGCGGGCCCAGCAGCAGCCTTTCGCGGGCGTCGAAGGGCTGGATGTCGACCCCCGCGCTGGCGGCCATTCGCAACGCCTGCGCTGCATCCGGCGGCAGCCTGGCCGGGTCGGCCGCCAGCCGCACTTGCACGGAATGACGGGCGTTGTGCAGCAGCCGCGCGGCAACCAGGCCGTCGCCGCCGTTGTTGCCTGGGCCGGCCAGCACCAGGGTTCGTTCTGCATGCGGCGCCAGAGCCCGGCCCAGGCGTGCCAAGGCCAAACCGGCGCGTGCCATCAAGGGCGGTTGCGGTGACACGGCTTGAGCAGCCTGTTCCAGCGCGCGCGTGCGGGCGGTGTCGTGCAGGGGCCAGGGCCCTTCGGTGCCCCGCACTTCACGCGTGCGGCCGGTGGGCTTGTCAGGCAGGGTGGGGTCGGCTTGCATGCTGTGGATGATGCGTCAGTGCTGCGCCGTCAACACGTGGTGGTGGCTGGCGAAACCGCATGCAAGGCGCCATCCGCTTGGGGTGCTTCATCGCGGTTGACGGCGCCGCCCAGCACAGCAGCAAGAAACCGCGACCGCGCTGGGTTTCAGCCCAGGCGCTGCAGGCTGAAAGCGCGCACATCGAACGCCATTGGTTGCCTGGCCATCTGTTGCGCCAGCAGCTGTGCCGCCCCGCAGGCCAGCGCCCAGCCGTGTGCGCCGTGGCCCGTGTTCAACCACAGCCCAGGGGCTGCTGCCGGGCCGATGACGGGGGCGCCATCGGGCAGCTGCGGGCGTGGGCCTTTCCAGTGCCGCGCATCGCGGGTCACTGCGCAGCCCGGAAAAGTGGCCTCCAGCGCTGCGTAGAGTCGCTTCAGCGCTGTTGCGCCCACCGTGTTGGCCGGACCACCCAGTTCCTCGGCCCCGGCGACGCGCACGCGCTGTCCAAGCCGGCTAATGACGATGCCGTTGCTGGCGTCGACGACTGCAGCCCGCGGGGCATCAGGGCTGTCACCCAAGCCTTCCAGATGGCTTAGCGGTGCCGTCACCGCATGGCCCCAAGGGGCCAGCAGCGGCAGCTTCAGCCCGGCCGCAGCCATAAGACGGCGGCTGCCCAGGCCGGCACAGACGACGACGGCGTCGAAGCTCTGCGTCTCACCGCCTGCCAGCACGACGCTGGCTGGCAAGCCGGGCCGAATGGCCGTCACTTCGCTGTCGAACCGGAAGACCGCGCCCAGCTTGTGCGCCTGCGCCTTGAGAAGGTGGGCCAGTTGCCGGCCATTGCCCACCATGGCTGAAGGCAGGCGCACGGCGGCGCGCAGCGGCCAGGTGGCGGCAAGACCGGGTTCAAGGGCGCGCGCCGCGTCGGCGTCCAACAGTTCCAGACCCTCGTAGCCAGGAGCCTGAACTTTCATGGCGCGACTGACTGCAGCCACTTGGGCCGGCCGCGACAGCAGCACCAAACCGCCAGACTGCTGTTCGTAGGCCAGGTTGAGTTGCTGCGTCAGTTCGCCCAGGCGTTTGCGGCTGGCGTGGGCCAGGGCTTGCATGGCCAGAGCGCGTTCTGACTGTGCCGCCGGTCGCATGGCGCGCTGGTGCTGCCAGAACCACGGCAATTGGCGCAATACGGTTTGCGGCCCGAGCCAGGGCGCCAGGCGACGTGCCAACCCCGGCACGCCCCAGGGCAGCGGTGCACAGGCGGCCAATAGCCCAGGCTGGGCAAAGCTGCCCTGCGTGGCGACGCTGCCGCGGCTTTCGAAGACCGTGACTTCGTGCTGCTGTGCAGTCAATTCAAAGGCGGTCGTGACCCCGACGATCCCTGCCCCCACGACAGCGATTTTCAAGGCCTTGTCCCGCTACGGCTGGCGGGCAGGGCAGGGCGCAACGCGGCGCGTGCTAAAGTCATTGAGTTTTCCCGGTGCATGCTGACAACAGTTCTGCGTTTCGGGACAAACACATAAGCGAACCCGACCGAACCAAGGTGTCGCCCTTGCATGTGAAACACCATGCGAAACACCTCTAGCAGGCTGTTTCCACCAGTCTCTTACAAGATTGCGGCAGGGGCGATGAAGCGGCGGGATTCTAGACCTAACCTTCGGAGTTACCCCCATGTCTGTCTCCATGCGTGAAATGCTGGAAGCCGGTGTCCATTTCGGGCACCAAACGCGCTTCTGGAACCCCAAGATGGCCCCGTACATCTACGGCCATCGCAACAAGATTCACATCATCAACCTCGAGAAGACGCAGCCGCTCTTCAACGATGCGATGAAGTTCGTGCGCCAGTTGTCTGCGCGCCGCGGCACCATCCTCATGATTGGCACCAAGCGCCAAGCGCGTGATGTGATCGCCCTGGAAGCACAGCGTTGCGGCATGCCTTATGTCGACCAGCGCTGGCTTGGCGGCATGATGACCAACTTCAAGACCGTCAAAGGCTCGCTGAAGAAGCTCAAGGACATGCAGGTCACCAAGGAAACCGGCACCGACGCCATGATCAAGAAGGAAGCGCTGCTGTTCGACCGCGACTTGATCAAGCTCGAGAAGAACATCGGCGGTATCCAGGACATGAGCGCCCTGCCCGATGCCATGTTCGTGATCGATGTGGGCTATCACAAGATTGCAGTGGCCGAAGCCAAGAAGCTGGGCATTCCGGTGATCGGCATCGTCGACACCAACCATTCGCCTTTGGGCATCGACTACGTCATTCCCGGCAATGACGACTCGGCCAAAGCCGTGGCCTTGTACGCCCGTTCGGTCGCTGACGCCGTGTTGGAGGGCAGGGCCAACGCCACCAATGAAGTGGTTCATGCAGCGGCCTCTGGCACCGACGAATTCGTCGAAGTCAGCGAAGCCTGAGCCAGCAGCGGGTGCCTGACACCCGCTTGGCCCACCACCCAGATTGACACCCTGCAAGCGGCCGCCATCGGCCGCTTGCTTCCTCACGGAGAATTCAGCATGCCCGCAATCACCGCAAGCCTGGTAGCCGAACTGCGCGCCAAAACAGACGCGCCCATGATGGAGTGCAAGAGGGCTCTTACTGAAGCCGAAGGTGACATCACCCGCGCCGAGGAAATCTTGCGCGTCAAGCTCGGCAACAAGGCTGGCAAGGCAGCGTCGCGCGTCACGGCCGAGGGCGTGGTTTCGGCCGCCGTCAACGGCACCACGGCAGCGCTGATTGAAGTCAATTGCGAAACCGACTTCGTTACCAAGAATGACTCGTTCCTGGCCTTCGTGAAGTCGTGCGGCGAACTCGTTGCCGCCCATGACCCCGCCGACGCGGCTGCGCTGGCAGCGCTGCCACTCGCCCAGGACGGCTTCGGTCCGACTGTGGAAGACGTGCGCAGGGGCCTGATCGGCAAGATCGGCGAGAACATGGCTATCCGCCGTTTCAAGCGCTACGCCGGCGGCGGCCAATTGGCCAGCTACCTGCACGGCACGCGCATCGGGGTGATCGTGGAATTCACGGGCGACGACGTAGCGGCCAAGGATGTCGCCATGCACGTGGCCGCGATGAAGCCCAAAGCCCTGGCCACCAGTGACGTACCGGCAGAGTTGATCGAAGTCGAACGCCGCGTGGCGGCCGAGAAGGCGGCCGAAAGCGGCAAGCCGGCCGAGATCGTGGCCAAGATGGTGGATGGGTCGGTGCAGAAGTTCCTGAAGGAGGTCTCGTTGCTGAACCAGACCTTCGTGAAGAACGACAAGCAGACCGTCGAGCAGATGCTGAAAGAAAAGGCCACCAAGGTGGCTGGCTTCACGCTCTACGTCGTGGGTGAAGGCATCGAGAAGAAGGTGGACGACTTCGCAGCGGAAGTCGCGGCCCAGGTCGCTGCGGCCAAAGGGCAGTAGGGGTCAGCAAGGGCCAGCAATGGCCGGTAAAGGCAGGCTGCCAACGCGTCGTCGTCAGCGCCTCGCCTTACACTGCCGAAGTACCGTGAAACCCATTACCAGAGGTCGCACCTGATGCCCGCATACAAGCGCATCCTGCTCAAGCTTTCCGGCGAAGCCCTGATGGGCGAAGATACTTACGGTATCAACCGCGCCACCATCGTGCGCATGGTGCAGGAAATCCAGGAAGTCACAGAGCTGGGCTGCGAGGTGGCCGTTGTCATTGGCGGCGGCAATATCTTCCGCGGCGTGGCAGGTGGTGCTGTCGGCATGGACCGAGCCACAGCCGACTACATGGGCATGTTGGCCACAGTAATGAATTCGCTGGCCCTGGCCGACACCATGCGCCAAGAAGGCATGACCGCGCGTGTGATGTCGGCCATCAGCATCGAACAGGTCGTCGAACCCTATGTGCGCCCCAAGGCTTTGCAGTACCTGGAAGAAGGCAAAGTCGTGGTCTTTGCGGCGGGTACTGGCAACCCTTTCTTCACCACCGACACGGCTGCTGCCTTGCGTGGCGCAGAAATCGGCGCGCAGATCGTGCTGAAGGCGACCAAGGTCGATGGTGTTTATAGCGCCGACCCCAAGAAAGACCCGAACGCCACGCGCTACTCGACCATCAGTTTCGACGAGGCGATCTCGCGCAACCTGCAGGTCATGGACGCCACGGCTTTTGCGTTGTGCCGCGACCAGCGTCTGCCGATCAAGGTCTTCAGCATCTTCAAGGCCGGCGCACTGAAGCGCGTGGTGCAGGGCGAGGACGAAGGCACCCTGGTGCATGTTTGAGGAGGCAATAGAGCAGCCATGAGCATTCCCGATATCAAGAAGACCGCTGAGCAGAAGATGGGCAAGTCCATCGAGGCGTTCAAGAGCGACCTGCACAAGATACGCACCGGCCGCGCCCACCCCGGCCTGTTGGACCAGGTGCAGGTTGATTACTACGGGTCGATGGTGCCCATCAGCCAAGTGGCGAATGTGTCGTTGCTCGACGCCCGCACGATCAGTGTGCAGCCGTGGGAAAAGGGCCTGGGGCCGAAGATCGAGAGGGCGATTCGCGAGTCCGATCTGGGCTTGAACCCTTCGTCCCAGGGCGACCTGCTGCGCGTGCCGATGCCCGCCCTGACCGAGGAACGACGTAAGGAACTGACCAAGGTCGTCCGTAACGCCGGCGAGGACGCGAAGATTGCCGTCCGTTCTGTTCGCCGTGATGGCAACGAGCAGCTCAAGAAGTTGCTGAAGGAAAAACTCGTTGCAGAAGACGACGAGCGGCGCGCCCAGGACGAAGTGCAGCGCTTGACCGACCGTACCATCGCCGAGATTGATCGCCTGGTGCAGGCCAAAGAAGCGGAAGTGCTGGCCGTCTGACACCGCCCTCAGCGTTCAGCCACCCCATGCCCAGAACATCCCCGGCCGCAGAGGCCGATATCACCGCCGCAGTGCCCCGCCATGTGGCCGTGGTCATGGACGGCAACGGCCGCTGGGCGCGCCAGCGCTACATGCCGCGTTTTTTCGGCCACAAGCAGGGCGTGGACGCTCTGGTGCGGGCTGTCAATGCCTTTGCCGACCGCGGCGTGCAGTACCTGACGGTGTTTGCGTTCTCGTCCGAGAACTGGAAGCGCCCCACCGAGGAAGTCTCGGGCCTGATGAGTCTGGTGCTGGTGGCAGTGTCGAAGTACCTCACCAAGCTGGCCGGCGACGGCGTGCGCATTCGCATCATTGGCGACCGCTCGGCGGTTTCTGACAAGCTGCGTGCGGCCTGGGAACATGCCGAACAACTGACCGAGAACAACAGCCGCATCACACTGTCCGTGGCCTTCAATTATGGTGGCCGCTGGGACGTTGTGCAGGCCTGCCGCCGTGCCTTGGCCGACGGTGTGAAGCCCGAAGAATTCGACGAGCAGTTCCTGTCGCGCCAGTTGGCTTTGAATTTCGCGCCCGATCCCGACCTGTTCATCCGCACGGGCGGCGAAATGCGCATGAGCAATTTCCTGCTCTGGCAGGCGGCTTATTCAGAACTGTTCTTCACTGAATGCCTGTGGCCCGACTTTGGCGAAGCCGAAATTGATGCTGCCCTTTTGGCTTACGCACAACGTGACCGCCGCTTTGGTGGTATTCGTGCGCCGGAAGTTGTGCCTGAAGGCACATGACATGGCACGTCATGGCAGGGCGGTGCTTGCCCGTGGCCGTGCCCGTCTGCAGCCCCGGCACGACTGACGCCATGCTGCTGCAACGTGTCATTACAGCCCTGGTGCTGGTTGGCTTGCTGCTGCTCGCGGTGGCACAGAACACGGTGTGGCCTTTTGCCTTGCTCACCTTGGGCTTGATGGCCGCAGCTGGCTGGGAATGGGGCCGTTTGAATGGCGCCGGCGCAGCGGTCGCCTGGTTTTTCGGTGGGCTGGTGGCTGCTGCTGGCTTGGCGGCCTTGTCAGGGCCATGGGCCGGGCATGCCCCGGGCGGGCTTTGGTGGGCTGTGGTGGCGTTGTGGGCGCTGGGTGGCGGCCTGGCCCTGCGCAGTGGGCCGCTGGCGTGGCCCCGGCTGCCGCGCGCCGCGCGCTGGAGCCTGGGCCTGGTGGGCCTGTGGGCAGCCTGGCTGGCGCTGGCCCATGCACGGGCGCTGGGCATCAACTTTCTGCTCTCGGCCCTGTGTCTGGTCTGGATGGCTGATGTCGCGGCTTACTTCGGCGGCCGCCGCTTTGGCCGTCGCAAGCTGGCTCCCACCATCAGCCCCGGCAAGAGCTGGGAAGGTGTCTGGTCAGGCTTGCTGGGCGTCGTGCTGCTGGCCTTGCTGTGGCTGTCCATCGACCGCCATTTCAGCGTCGACAGCGCCAGCCTCTATACCCGGCTGCAGCAAGGCCTGGGCTGGATCGGCATGATGCTGGCCTTGGTGGCGTTGGTGGCTTTCAGCGTCGGCGGTGATCTGATCGAATCCCTGGTGAAGCGTGCTGCCGGCGCCAAGGACAGCAGCCGGTTGCTGCCCGGCCATGGTGGTGTTCTCGACCGGGTCGATGCGCTGCTGCCCGTCCTGCCCCTGGCCCTGGCCCTGACCTCGCTGACCTCGCTGAACACGCCATGACGAACACCGTACCGCCCCGCCCCCTGCGCCTGGCGGTGCTGGGCTCCACCGGTTCGGTGGGTGTCAGCACCCTGGACGTCGTGGCCCGCCATCCAGAGCGCTTCGAAATTGTTGGTCTCACGGCGCATGCCCGTGTGGACGTTTTGCTGCAGCAATGCTTGCGCTGGCGGCCGCGTGTGGCCGTGCTGCCCACGGAAGAGCGTGCCCAAACCCTGCGCGCTGCCCTGGCCGAGCATGGCGTGGCGACCGAAGTGCAGGTCGGCCCACAAGCGTTGTGCGATCTGGCCGCGGCCAGCGACGTCGACAGCGTCATGGCCGCCATCGTCGGTGCCGCCGGCTTGCCGCCCTGCATGGCAGCGGCGCGTGCTGGCAAGCGCCTGCTGCTGGCAAACAAGGAAGCCCTGGTGGTGGGGGCAGACCTGTTCATGCAGGCCGTGCACGAAGGCGGCGCCACACTGCTGCCCATCGACAGCGAACATTCGGCCATCTTTCAGTGCCTGCCCGAAGACCGCAGTGCCTGGGCCAGCCGCATCGATCACATCATCCTGACCGCCAGTGGCGGCCCTTTCCGCCAGCGCGACCCGGCCACCTTCGGCAGCATCACGCCGGCCCAGGCCGTGGCGCACCCGAACTGGGTCATGGGGCAGAAGATCTCGGTCGACTCGGCGACCATGATGAACAAGGCGCTTGAGGTCATCGAAGCGCGTTGGCTCTTCGACCTCACGCCTGAACGCATTCGGGTCGTGCTGCACCCGCAAAGCATCATCCATTCGATGGTGGTCTGCCGCGACGCCTCGGTGCTGGCCCAGCTGGGCACGCCCGACATGAAGGTGCCCATCGCTTACGGCCTGTCGTTCCCCGAGCGCATTGAATCTGGCGCTGAACGGCTCGACTTCCTGAAGCTGCAGTCGCTCAGTTTCGAGGCCCCCGACCCCGTTCGTTTCCCGGGGCTGCAATTGGCTTACGACGCCCTGGCCGCGCCCGCGGGCAGCACGGCCGTGCTGAACGCCGCCAATGAAGAAGCAGTGGCCGCCTTCCTGGCCGGGCGCATTGGCTTCACGGACATCCACCGCGTCAACGCCGGCACTGTGGACGCCTTCACAGCCCGACTGGGCCCGGCGCGGGTGTTGGGCGACCTGCTCGACATCGACCAACGTGCCCGTGCCGAAGCGCGCCAGCGCATCCAGGAGCTTGCCGCGTGATCACCACCCTTCTGGCCTTTCTGCTGACGCTGGGTATATTGATCGTCATCCACGAGTACGGCCACTACCGGGTGGCGGTGGCTTGTGGCGTGAAGGTGTTGCGCTTCTCGGTCGGCTTCGGCAAAGTGCTTTGGCGCTACCAGAAGACGCCAGACTCGACCGAGTTCGTGCTTTGTGCCCTGCCGCTGGGCGGCTACGTGCGCATGCTCGACGAGCGAGAAGGCGGCGTGCCGCCTTCGCAGCTGAAGCAGGCTTTCAACCGTCAGCCCTTGCCCAAGCGCACGGCCATCGTGGCTGCCGGCCCGCTGGCGAACCTGGTCCTGGCTGTGCTGCTGTACGCCGCTGCACACTGGATCGGCATCGACGAAGCCAAGGCCGTTCTCGGCCCGCCAGTGGCGCAAAGCGTTGCCGAACGTGCCGGCATGCAGTCCGGCGACTGGGTGCGCGCGCTGGCCCATGACGGCGGCGACTGGCAGGACGTGAGTTCGATGACCGACCTGCGCTGGCAAGTGACGCAGGCCGCGCTGCGGCAAGGCCGTATCGATCTGCAGCTCAGCCGTCGCGACGGTACAGGTTCGCGCACGGTGGCACTGGACCTGTCAGGCCTGTCCACACGCGAGGTCGACGCCAACCTGATGTGCACCATTGGTTTGGGCAGCCCCTACAGTGAGCCGGTGCTGGGCGAAGTCAGGCCCGCTGGCCCGGCGGCCCAGGCCGGGCTGCTGGCCGGCGACCGCGTTCTCAGCGTCGATGGCCAGGCCATTGCCGATGCGCAGACCTTGCGCGAACGCATTCGCGGCGCGGTGCGCGACGGGCAGGTGCAGGTTCAGGCCTGGCAGGTGGAACGAAGCGGCCAGCGCATGGCCGTGAACGTGACGCCGCGCGTGGCCACAGATGCTGCAGCCAACGACGGTAAGGGCGCCAGCGTGGGCCGCATCGATGCCTTCGTCGGTCAACCGCCCGAGATGGTGAACGTGCAGCACGGGCCCATCGATGGTCTGGTACTTGGCGTCACACGCACCTGGGAAGTGTCTGCGCTGACGGTCAAGATGCTGGGTCGCATGCTCATCGGCGAAGCCTCGATCAAGAACCTGAGCGGCCCTTTGACCATTGCCGACTACGCCGGTCAGTCCGTCAACCTGGGTCTGGCTTACTACCTGGGCTTCCTGGCCCTGGTCAGCGTCAGCCTGGGGGTGTTGAATCTGCTGCCCCTGCCCATGCTCGATGGGGGGCACCTGATGTATTACATTTTCGAAGCCGTAACCGGGCGCCCGCCGTCCGATCTCTGGCTGGCCCGGCTGCAGCGGGGCGGCATTGCCGTCTTGATGCTGATGATGTCGGTCGCCCTCTATAACGACGTGGCCCGCCTGTTGGGCGCCAACTGAATCCCATGCTCCCTGTTTCCCCGTTCGGGCCTGCCCGCCACTGTGCGGCCCTGGTCGTCATTGGCGCTGCCGCCGCCGCCGCGACCGTCTTCGCGGCCCCTGCCTTTGCCCAAGGCGTGCAGCCCTTCGTGCTGAAGGACATCCGCATCGAGGGCCTGCAGCGCACCGACCCCGGCACGGTGTTCGCGGCGCTGCCCTTCCGCATTGGCGACACCTACACCGGCGACAAGGCCTCGACCGCCCTGCGTTCGCTCTTCGCCACGGGGCTGTTCAAAGACGTGCGCATCGAAATCGAGGGCGATGTTGCAGTCGTCATCGTCGACGAACGTTCGATCATTTCCAGCGTGACCTTTGTCGGCCTGAAAGAGTTCGACAAGGACCCGCTTTCGAAGTCGCTGCGCGACGCCGGCATCGGCGAAGGCCTGCCCTTCGACCGTGCACTGATCGACCGCGCCGAGCAGGAAATCAAGCGCCAGTATTTGGGCCGCAGCCTGTATGGCGCCGAGGTGGTGACGACCATCACCCCGATCGAACGCAACCGTGTCAACGTCACCTTCACGATGACAGAAGGCGACGCCGCGCGCATTCGCGACATCCGCATCAGCGGCAACAAGGTCTTCAGCGAATCCACCCTGCTGGGTCTGTTCGAGCTGACGCCTTCAGGCTGGTTCACCTGGTACAGCAAGACCGACCGCTATTCGCGCACCAAGCTGAATGCTGACCTGGAAAAGCTGCGCGCCTACTACGTGAACCGGGGCTACCTGGAATTCGCGATCGAGTCGACCCAGGTCACGATCTCGCCCGACAAGCAGACCATCTCGGTGGCCATCTCGGTGCGTGAGGGCCAGCCCTACACCGTCACTGCTGTGCGACTGGAAGGCGACTACCTGGGCAAGGAAGACGAGTTCCGCGCCTTCGTCGCCCTGCGTCCAGGGCAGCCTTACCGCGGCGACGCCGTGGCCGAGACCACGCGCCGTTTCACCGACCTGTTCGGCCTGTACGGCTATGCCTTTGCGCGCATCGACCAGCGCCCTGAGATCGACCGAGCGACGGGCCAGGTGTCCGTGGTGCTGAGCGCCGACCCGCAGCGCCGCGTCTATGTGCGCCGCATCGACGTGGCCGGCAACACGCGCACCCGCGACGAAGTCATCCGGCGCGAATTTCGCCAGCTTGAATCGGCCTGGTACGACGGCGGGCTGATCAAGCTGTCGAAAGAACGTGTCGAACGTCTGGGGTACTTCAAGGACGTCGATGTCGAGACTAACGAAGTGGCGGGCGCGCCCGACCAGGTCGATCTGGTCGTCAACGTCACTGAAAAGCCCACCGGCAATCTGATTGTCGGCGCGGGCTACTCGAACGCCGAGAGGTTCACCTTCACTGCCTCGATCAAGCAAGACAACGCATTCGGCTCGGGCAACTACCTGGGTGTGGAAGTCAACACCAGCCGCAACAACCGCGCGCTGGTGCTGAGTACGGTCGACCCGTACTTCACCGTCGACGGCATCTCGCGCGCCATCGATGTGTACTACCGCGTCAGCCGGCCTTTCAATAGCCTGGGCGACGAGTACGACCTGACGACA
>Ga0209181_10009225_pt1 | contig 13004 bp, 12 predicted proteins | sample MAT05_FD_187208 | JGI IMG/M metagenome (GOLD analysis project Ga0209181, IMG submission 187208) | Freshwater microbial communities from Lake Fryxell liftoff mats and glacier meltwater in Antarctica - MAT-05 (SPAdes) (version 2) | ecosystem: Environmental > Aquatic > Freshwater > Ice > Liftoff... | reverse complement strand
CCCCACCGGTGCCGTAGCCAGCGCCACGTGCAACGCGCTCCACTCGCCGGCCGTGCCGTCGCTCTCCGGCAACGCCACGCCTTCCTGCCGCAACCACGCCGCGCGCCCCACCCGCACCGTCTGCCCAGCCACCTCGCCGCGCACGCCCCGCCCGGCCACCTCGACAATCCCGGTCACCGCGGCCAGCGCCAACCCGCGCCGCGCCGCTTCCGCCGCCACCGCGCGCGACACCGGATGCGTCGAATGCCGCGCCACGGCCGCCGCCCACGCCACCGTCGCATCATCACCGCGTTGCACCGTCAACTCGCCCGTCGTCAACGTGCCGGTCTTGTCGAACACCACCGTGTCCACCGTCGTCGCCGCCTCAAAAAAACGGACGCTCTTCACCAGAATCCCCAATCGCGACGCCGTCGCCAACGCCGCCACCATCGCACTCGGACCGGCCAACACAAACGCGCACGGGATGCTGACGATGATCACCGCAATCGCCCGGTCAAAATCGCGCGTGAAGAACAACACAAACCCGGCCAGCAACAGCACCAACGGCGTATAGTACCGGGTGTATTCCTCCGTCAAACGCATGATCGGCGCGCGCGATTCCTGCGCTTCCGCCACGATCTGCCGCACCCGCCCGATCACCGTCGCGTCGCCCGTTCGCGTCACCTCCACCTCCAGCGACCCGGTCAGATTCGACGTACCGGCAAACACCGGTCCGCCCGGCTCGACCTCCACCGGCAGCGACTCGCCCGTGATGTGTGCCTGATTCACCGCACTCGCGCCGGTCAGTACGTTTCCATCCGCCGGAATCGTCTCCCCCGGCAACACCCGCACCCGGTCGCCCACCGCCAACTGCTCTGCGTCCACCGACTCCTCCGCACTGCCGCGCAACCGGCGCGCTTTCACGCGCGACAATTTCAACAAACTCTCCACCGCCTCGCGCACGCCGAGCACGCTCCGCTCTTCCAAGATTTGCCCGACTACCAAGATCAACGCCACCACGCCGCCCGTCACGAACCGCCCCGTCGCGAAACACGCCGCCACTGCCAGCGTGATGAACTGATCCATGTAAAACCGTGGCGCCTCGAACCCGCTCCCGCGAATCCCAGCCAACGTATCTCGCAAGATCGGCAACGCGATCACCAGCGTCCCGGCCGCGATGAACAACGTCGCCACCTCGATCTGGTCCGGCCGCAACGCCCGCACCACCGCCCACGCCAGTCCCAACGCCACGCCGGTAAAGACGAGGCCGAGCCGACGATTCAACGTACTCGCCGTCGTCGCTGCCGTCATCGCGCGCCTCCGCTCCCCGGCAACCACACGCGCACCGGGGCGTTCGGCGGAGTCACCGTCGTCTTCAAGCCGGGCCCGATCGCATCCAACGTCTCCGCCCGCAACCGCGCCCGCGTCACCGCCGGATTCAGCCGGTACTCCGCCAACAACGCTTTGAACGCCGTCGCTTCGCCCCTCGCCCGCGCCACCTGGCCACGCGCCGCCGCCGTCGCCGTCTGCCGCAGCCGGTAGCTTTCCGCCTGCGCCGCCGGCAACATTTCGGCCCGGTAACTTTCCGCCTGCTGCGCCAACGTCCGCGCCTCGACCTGGGCGCTGATCACTTCCTGAAACGCCGGCAACACCGGCCGCGCCGGCAACAGTTCGCGCAATTCCAACGCCAGCAATTGCGCGCCCAACCCGAGCCGGTCGAGTGCTTCTTGCGCCAACCGTTGTGCCTCCTGCCGCACCGCGTCGCGCCCGGTCGTCAACGCCTCGTCGACCGGCGCTGCCGCCAGCGCCTGTGCGTAGGCCTGATACACCGCCGCCTCGATCAACGCATCGCGTTGCTGCGCCGTCAGCACCGCCGCGACCGGGTCGGTCAGTTGATACCGCGCCGTCAACCGCGCGTGAATGATGTTCGCGTCGCCGGTCAACGTGTACCCGTCGCGCACCGGGTGCATCGTCGCCGCGACCGCGTTCGTAGCGTCACCGGCCGGTGGCGCGCCCCACCGATCCAAGCGCAATTCGAGCGTGCTGCGCACCGGCACACGAATCACCTCATCCACCGGCACCGGCCACGCCCAAAGCAAACCCGGGGGATGCACCTGCGGTTGCAGTTTCCCCAATCGCAACACCAGCGCGTTCTCGTTCGGCCCGACCCGTGTCACGCCACTGCCGAGATACAACGCCACCAAGGCCGTAAACCCCCATCGCATCACGCGACCGCTGGAGCGCAACGCCCCCAGCACCGCCGTCGCCGTCAGCGAATTGCCGGTATTAGCGCCCACCACTCGCCTCCTTGCCGGTTGCACCGCGCAGATGATGGAATGGCGCGGCGTTGCCATCCAGCACCAGCGTCGTGTTTGTGCCCGTCACCTGCCGCAACGTCTCCAACTCGCGCAAGAACCGGTACAGCTCCGGATCCTGCGCGTGTGCCGCCGCGTAAATCTTCGCCGCTTCCGCTTCCGCCGCGCCGCGCGTTTCCTCCGCGAACTGCCGGGCTTCCGCCAGCAACACCGTCCGCTCCGCGTCGGTCCGCGCCCGAATTTCATCCGCCGCCTGCCGGCCTTCCGCGCGGAACTTCGCGGCGAACTGCGCCCGTTCCGCCCGCATCCGGTCGAACACGAATTTCGTGTTCGCCTCCGGCAACGACAAGCCTTTGATGCCGACCGTAGCAATCGCGACGCCGAAACTCTGTTGGGCTTGCGGCGCGACCAACGCGACGATCGCCGATTCAATCGCGGCCAACTTCACGTCGGCGCGATTCGTCGAGACGAGTTGATGGTAATCGTAGTTGCCGAGCACGGTGTTCTTGGCGCTGGTGACAAGACTATCGAGCTTGGCTCGCGCGTTGGCCGGGCTGCCGACCGATTCGAGAAACCGCAACGGATCAGCCACCCGCCACGCGACGTACACCGGCACGATCACGTTGCGCCGGTCGCGCGTCAGCGCCTCCGACAAACGCCCCTCGAAGAAATCCAGCCGCGCGTCGAACCGATTCGCCGTCTCGACCGGCCAGGGCCATTTACCGAACAACCCCGGTTCCTGTTGCACGCGCACCGGCCGCCCGAACCGCGTCAGCACGACCGTTTCATTCTGGCGCACCTGAAACGTGAACATCGCCACCGCCAGCACCGCCGCGACGATCAGCGCCGTCGCCACGCGAAAATAGAGAGAAGATTTCATGGCCCGCGTTTGCTCCCATCCGGACGTAAATCCAAAAACAATTCCGGCGGGGCGGGCGCGTCCGTGCCCACTACCACCTTTGCCGGCGCCGCCAACGCGGCCGCCAACGTCTCCAACGTCAACCGCGCGCGAAACAGCTCCGGCTGCTCGCGCTGCGCGGCGGCCACCAAGCGAAACCGTTCCGCCTCGCCCGTCGCCACCGCCGCGCGTTGCCGGGCGGTCGCGGTCGCCGTCGTCCGCAGCCGGTTCGCTTCCTGTCGCGCTGCCGGCATCGTCTCCGCCGCGTAGGCGCGGGACAGCTCGATCAATGCGCCCCGTTCCTCCTCCGCGCTGATCACGTCCTGATACGCCGGCGTCACTTCCACGGGCGGATGAATGTCGCGCAGCCCGACCCACACCACTTCCAACCCCAACCCCAGCCGGTCGGCTTCCGCCTGCACCTCCGCATGCAACGCCTCCCGCACTTCCTCCCGGTCGCGCGTCATCACCGCAAAACCCTCCCGCGCCGACGTCACGCGCAGCAGATGCCGGTACGCCAGGTGTTCGAGCGCCACCCGCGCATCCACCGTCGTCCGCAAAAACGCCAGGGGGTCGCGCACCCGGTATTGCACCGGCACGCCGATGGTCAGCAGCTCATCGCCGGCGCCGACGAGCAGGTTCTTTTCACCCTCGTAATGTTTCTCCGTCCATAGAATCGGCTGGCCGGTATCCGTGGCAAATCCCAGCACCAATTCCTCGACGCGTCCGGTCGGCACGATGCGAATCGTCTCGAACGGCCACGGCCACGTCCAATGCCAGCCCGGTCCGACCGCCGGCGCAATGAACCGCCCCAACTGCACCCGCACCCCCGCGTGGCCCACCGGCACCACTGTTGCCGTCGTCGCCACCCACGCCAGCACCGCCACCGTCAGCAACAACGGTCCGAACATGCGGCGCCCGAACTGAAACACCCACACCCCTTCGATCTGCACGCCCAACGCCGCTTCCAGCCGCCGCGTCAATTCCTCCCACGGATTCGCCTGCCGCAACACCAAATCCAAAATCACGCTTTCACCGACTGGCCCCGCCGCCTCGCGCGCCTCACGCGGCCGGTACAACCGCAACAATGCCCGCACCGTCACATCCACCACCAACACCGCCGTCACGACCGCGATCACCCACCCCGTCACCAGCCGGTAATCCCGGCTCGCGGACAATGCCCCCGCAAAACTCCCCGCCACCGCCAGCCCGACCCAAAACGCCAACCGCGCCAGTTGCGCCACGCCCGCCAACGCCCGCGTCCCCAGCTTCTCGCCCAACGCCACGGCGTACCGGCCGACGAAACTCAACAACACACCCAACCCGATCGCCAGCGCCATCCCCATCTGCAACGCGGTGGCCGACATCACCCCGACCGGCATCCGCCACGCCCGCCACACCAGCCACCCCGTCACCGCCGCGCCCAACCCCAGCACCACCAACTGCCCGCGCCGTTGAAATGCCGGCAGTAAGAGATACCGCTCCACCACGCCATGCTCCGTAGCGACGCGCCGTGGCTCATCGCTCGCCGCACCCGGTTGAATCCCAGCCCGCTCTTGCGCCTCCAGTTCTTCGAGGTCGGCCGTCTGATAGCGGAAATACAACGCATGAATCCCCGCGATAATCACGCCCCACGCCGCCAACGCCATCACCGCCGCGAACCAGATTCCGGCAATGGCCGCCAGCGCAAACACAATCCCGGCCACGAACGCGGCATTCCGTAGTTGCCGGGACGCCGTCGCTTTCAAGTCGTCCTCCGCTGCCAAGCGCGCACGAGACGGGCGAGCAGGAACAAGGCGACGCAGGCCAGGACGATGGTGGCCCCGGAGGAGAGGCGGAACTGGTAGGAGGCGAACAGCCCGGCCACGCATGCGCCCACCGCCAACACCGCCGCCAACGCCATCATCGTCTTCAGCCGCTCGGTCAACAACGCCGCCGCCGCCGCGGGTGTGACGAGCAACGCGCACGTCAACACCACGCCCACCGCCTGCACCCCGGCCACCACGGTCAACGCCAGCAGGATCAACAGCAGATACCGCAGCCGACCGGCTCTCAATCCGATCACCTCGGCGTGTTGCGGATCGAACGACGTCAGTTCCAGTTCCTTGTGCAACGCCAGCAACACGCCGCCCACGATCACGGCGACGGCCAGCAACACGAGCAGATCGCCGGTGGTCACGCCGAGAATGTCGCCAAACAACATGTGCGACAGATTCCGGTAAGACTGACCGCGATTCATCAGCACGATGCCCAACGCGAACATGCCGGTATAGAGAATACCAATCGCACTATCCTCGCGCACCCGCTCGCGCTGCGACGCCCAGCCGATTCCCACCGCTGTCGCCACCGCCGCCACCACCGCGCCGCTCATCAAACTCCACCCGGCCAGATACGCCACCACCAACCCCGGCAACACCGCGTGCGACAACGCATCGCCGATGAACGCCATCCGCCGCAGCACCACATACGTCCCCGCCAGCGCGCACGTCAGCCCCACCAACACCGCCGCCGCCAGCGCGGTGTGCATGAACGAATACCGCATCGGTTCAAGAAACCAGTTCAGCGCGCGCTCCCTCGACCCGCCGGCCATCGTGCAGGTGCAACGCCTGGTCGAAATGGTCCTCCAACCGGTCCAACTCATGCGTCGCCACGACCACCGTCTTGCCGGCCACGGTCAACTCCTGCTGCACCGTCGCCAGCACCGCCCGCGTCTCCGCGTCCACCGCCGTCAACGGTTCATCGAGCAACAATAGCTCCGCCTCCTGTGCCAACGCCCGCGCCAGCAACACCCGTTGCTGTTGCCCGCCCGACAACTGGCCAATCTGCCGGCCGGCCAACTCCGCCAGCCCCAGCTTCCCCAACATCTGGTCTGCAATCTCCCAATCGCGCGGTCCCGGCCACGTCAACCAACCCAAATGCACGTACCGGCCCGTCACCACCATCCGCCGCACCGTGATCGGGAAATCCCACTCGATCGCCGTCCGCTGCGGCAGATACGCGACGCGATGATGACACGCGCCGACCGGGTTGCCGAAGATTTGCACCGTCCCGGCCGCCACCGGCAACAAACCGGCCACGGCTTTCAACACCGTGCTCTTGCCAGCCCCGTTCGCACCCACCAACGCCACCCGCGCCCCCACCGGCACCGTCACGCTCACGTCGTCCAACGCCGCCCGCGCCGCGCTCGGATACCAGACCGTCACCCCGCGCAACGCCAACGCCGGCGCGCCCGGCACCGGGTCGGCGTGGCCGCGATGGGAATAGGAAAATCGCGGATGACTCAATGTCTCAACGCCTCCACGATCACGCGGACGTTGTGCCGCATCAGCTTTTCATACGTCGCGCCTGCGCTGCCCACCGGCCCCAGCGCGTCGGTAAACAACGGTGGCGCGACCTTCACCCCGGCCGCCCGCGCCAACTGCTCGACCACCTTGGGGTTCACCATGTTTTCAGTGAACACCGCCGGCACGCCCGCCGCCTTGATCTTCTCCACGAGTTCCGCCAAATCCTTCGCCGACGGATCCGGCACGTCCGTGCTGAACGATCCCAGCGCCGTCCCCAGCACCTCGAACCCGTACCGGACCGCGAAATAGCCAAACGTGTCGTGCGACGTGACGATCTTGCGCCGCGCCCCCGGCAGTTTCGCCGTCTCTGCCGTCACCCATTCGTCGAGCGCGGTCAATTCAGCGCGATACGCCGCCGCGCGTTGCCGGTAACCGTCAGCCCGATCGGGATCAGCCTTCGCCAACGTGTCGCGGATGTTCTCCACCATCCGCATCGTCAACCGCACATCGTGCCAGACATGCGGATTTACATCATGCTCGCCATGCGCGTGCTTGCCGTGCGCCTCGTTGTGATGGTCGGCTTGCTCCAGCACCGGCCGCAACGGCTTGATGCCCGCCGTGACCGTCACCACCGTTGCCGCTGATTTCGTCCCGGCCACCAATTTCGCCAGCCACGGCTCGAAGCCCATGCCATTCTCAAAAACCAACCGCGCCTCCGCCAACGCCACCGCGTCGCGCGGCGTCGGAGTGAACGTGTGCGCGTCCCCATCGCGGCCCACGAGCGTCCGCACCGTCACCGCATCGCCGCCGACGCGCTCGACAAATTCGCCCAGAATGCTGTACGTCACCACCACCTTGACCGGCTCGGCGGCCAACGCCGTCGCCGCCAGCAGGCAGGCAATTGTAGCCGCAAGCCTGCTCGCGGCTACAAAGTTCTGTTTCATAAAGTTCTGTTTCATATGGTGTACACCTCCACCTCACCCGACGCCGTGCCCACGGCCAACCGGCTGTCGTCGGGACTCCACGCCAATTGAGAAATGCCGGCGGACAAGCGCTCCGTCCACCGCGGCGTTTTCGGTTTGTCCAATTGCCACACGGCGACGCGGCCGTCCGCGCTGCCGGATGCCAGCCGCTTGCCGGTATGTTGAAACGTGAGTGCCGTCAACGGTTCTTCGTGGGCCACGAGCATCGTCGGTTTCTTGCCGCGCGGACCTTTGCCGCCGCAATCCCAGACGACCACCACTTCGCTGCCGCCCGTCGCCAGATACCGGCCCGTGGCGTCCCACGCCAGCTCGCGGATTTTGGTCGCGTAGCCGGTCATCTCCAGTTCCTCACCGGATTTGAGCAGCCAGACTTTGAGCGTCGAATCCTGGTTGCCGCTGACCATGTACCGGCCATCGGGACTGCACGCCACCGCGAGAACCGAACCGGTGTACTCCCAGTGGCGTTGCGGTTTCGTGTCCTCCGTCTGCCAAAACGTCACACCGCCGTACGTGCCGGTATACAACGCGTCGCGGCCGGTGACCGGCCGCCAGCCCAGCGTGGCAATGGTAGCCGGTTGATCCGGATACTCGCGCAGCAGCTTCCCAGAGCGATCCCATAACCGCAGTTTCTTGCCGCCGGCTGTCGCGAGAAAATTACCCGAGGGACTCCACACCGCATGTTCCACCCACGCTGCGCCGCCCGGCAATTCGACGCAGTGGTCACCGGTCCATAATCGCGCTTTTCCGTCCTGCCCGGCCGTCGCGAGCACCGGCTCCGCCGGATGCCAACTCAACGCCATCGCGCCAAACTCGTGCCCGGCTAGTTCGCGCTCCACCTGGCCGTCGGCGCGGAAGACCGTGACCCGGCCGCTGACCGCCGCCGCCGCGAGTTGCCGGCCCGTGGGCGACCAGCCGAGCGCCATGACGTGGTCCGCCAGTTGTGCCTGCCACAAGCGTGTCACGCCAGACATCCGCGAAAACCCTCGTTCAGCTCGGCCCGGTTGAGGTTGCGACCGATGAAGATCAGTGAGTTGTGACGGGGTTCGTCGCCCCACGGCCGGTCGCGCTTCCCGTCGAAGAGCATGTGGACGCCCTGGAACACAAACCGTTCCGGGCTGCCCTTGATGCTGAGCACGCCCTTCATTCGGAAAATATCCGCACCTTTCTCGCGCAAGAGGACGCGCAGCCATTCGTTGAGCCGGTCGGGATGCAGCTCGCCGGGGTGCGTGATGCCGACGCTGGTGACGGCGTTGTCGTGTTCGTGGTCGGGCTTGAACTCGCGCGCCTCCACCGCCGTTAACGGCGGCACCGGCCGAAACTCCGCGAGTGACCGGCTGGCCAGCGTCGCCTGGGGCACCGGTCCGGGCGACAGTGGGCGTTTGGCCGGTTGCAACTGCATGGCAAACTCGTTCGGGTGATGTTGCGTGAAGAGCGCGTAGCGACCGGCTTTGAGCAGGTGCAGCGTGTAGCGGGACGTGCCGGCTCCGAGTTGCAGTTGCACGAGCCGTTCCCCCGGCAGGAGGACTCCCCCCGGCGGCACCGGCTGTTCGTCCGCCGAGAATAACACCACCGCCGCCGGGAGTGCGTCCGCCAAAGAACCGGCCGCCAGCGGGAGCAACGCCACATTCATCGCCGGGTCGGGACCGGGCTGCAACTCCAACGTGTAGTCACCGGCCGCCAAGTCATAGACGCCGCCCCACTCGAAGGGATATTCCGGTTCCATGAATTTCGCGTCAACTTCCATCGCACGCTCGATGTTGAAACCGCCGACGTGCAACACCGCGTCAAGCGGCACGGCAGCGTTTTGCGTGCGGTGGATCTTCGCCGCCGCATTCATCTGGCGGATGCGCTGTTCCAGCCGGTCGATTTCGCCGGCGGGGACGAGGTCGGCCTTATTGAGTAGGATCACATCGGCGAACGCAATTTGCTCCTGCGCCTCCTTGTTCGAATCGAGGTGCTGCCAGATGTGTTTCGCGTCCACGAGCGTCACGATGCCGTCGAGGCGCAACTTCTCCTTCATCTCGTCGTCCACGAAAAACGTCTGCGCGACCGGCCCGGGATCGGCCAAGCCGGTGGTCTCGATGAGGATGTAATCGAACTTGTCGCGGCGCTTCATCAGGTTGCCGAGGATTCGGATCAAGTCGCCGCGCACCGTGCAACAGATGCAACCGTTGTTCATCTCGAAGACTTCCTCGTCGGCGTTGACGACGAGTTCGTGATCAATCCCGACCTCGCCGAATTCGTTTTCGATGACGGCGATTCGTTTGCCGTGGTTTTCCGTCAGAATGCGATTGAGTAACGTCGTCTTGCCGCTGCCGAGAAAGCCGGTTAGGACCGTAACCGGGACAGTATTCAGAGATTGAGTGTTCATGCGGTGCGATGTATAACGCCAGCCGTCTTAGAATGCAAATGATTTGCGTTATTAAGTCAGGTGGTGCGGGTCACGCGAATCGCTCCCGCAACCACCGGGCGGGAAAATGGCGACCGGGACAGACGGTCCGTTCGCCGGGCAATTCGCGGTGCAACCAGACCCGGGGCCGGTGGGGCAGCAGCGGTTCGTGCAGTTCCTGGAGCAACTCCAGCAGGGCGGCCAGTTGGTGGGGGGTCGGTTTGGTCTTTTCAAAATTGCCAACCAGACAGATCCCAATCGAGTGTTCGTTGAGCGTCAGACTGCGCAGATGACCCCCGCGCAATTGCGCTGTCCAACGCGGTCCAACCTCAATCTGGCCGTCGCGGGAGTTTGTGCCGTTGCCGATGATGAAATGGTACGCCAGCCCATGCTCCATGCGCCGCCGGTCGCGGTGATGCCGGTCAAAGATGGCGGCATTGCCGTTCGCCGTGGCGCTGTGATGGACGACGAGTTTTTTCCACCGGGTTGCCTCCAGTTGCGGCACGGTGAGTCGGTCGGGGTCGAGAAATCGGCGGGGCGGCGAGGCGGCCAGCAGCCCTCGTGGGAAACACCATCCGAGTAGCGCCAACCCGCCGAGCCGCAAGAAAGCCCGCCGTGGCAGCCCGGGATGCAACTGGCTACTTGAGCTTGGCTTCACGGTATTCGACATGTCGACGCACTCGGGGATCGGAGTTGGTCAGCGCGAGTATTTCCGATTTCTGTTTGTTGTTCTTGATGGTCACGGCGAAATCACCCGTACCGGCGCTTGAAACAAGTTTGATTATTTTCCGCATGTTTTTTCTCCTTCGGCAGTGATCAGGCGACCCGCCAGAGCCGATCTAGAAGTCCGCGCCCGTGAGCGCCCGGAACGCTCCGGCCATCACCAGCGCCGTGCCAACCGCTGTCAACGCCTGCCGCCCGGCCACCAGCAGCGCCTGACGTGCGCCCAGTTCCCGGCCCACCGTCCCGAGCGTGACCAGACACGCCGAGAACGTCGAGGCCAGCCAGACCAATACCAGCGTTTCGCCGACATCGAGCGTCCGCAGCAGTCCGCCCTCGCCCTGGTTCAACGTCAGCAAACCGTCTTTCCGCAGGATTGCAAACAAGACCCCGGGCGCGACCTCCGCCGGCAACCGGAACCAACCCCACACCGGCTCCGACCACCGGCACAGCGCCGTCATCACCCCGGCGTACTCCAACGCCGCCGCCACGAGACAGATCAACAGGAAGATCGGCATCGCTTGCAGGAGAAACTGTTTCACCACCGACCGCATGCGCCACCAGACCGCCCGTGCGCTGGGCCATTGCAGGAACGCGCGGTGGGCGACGGGTCGCGCCTCACCCGCCGGCAACGCGCCGTGCCACAACCGCGTGTGCAACGCGCCGACGACGAACAGCGCGATGAGATATGGCGCGAACAGCCACGGCCGCCCCGCCGCGCCGAACACGGACAGCGACGCGCCAATCTGATAACTGCACGCGCTGCCAAACGCGATTAGCGACACGCACGCCCGCCGCGTGCAACCGCTGCACGACCGGCTCTGCACCACCGCCACCACGTTGCAGCCGTAGCCGGTCAGCACGGGAATCAAATCACGGCCGCTCAACCCCACTCGTCGCAACCACGGATCGAGCGCCGCCGTCACCCGGTCTTTCAAGCCGGTTTCCTCGTTGAACGCGGTGCTCAGCCCGATCAACACCACCACCGGGAACGCCCACAAAAACGAATACCAACCGAGCGTCAGCACGCCGTAACTGCCCCCGAGCAACGAAAAAAGCACCGGGGGCAACTTCCCCAACTGCGCTTTCATTGGCTCGATCACCGCCGCGTCCAGCACCGGCTGCGCTACCGTCGCCACCGCATACGCCAGACACACCGGTACGGCATACATTGCCAGCAACCAAACCACCGCCAGCACCGGGCCGAGGAGCGGATAGTCAAACACCGACTGGCCCGGCGTCACCGCTGCCACCGGCGGCGGCGCAACGGCTCCCGGGCGCACTTCGCGCGCCTCCCGCAGCGCCCGGACCAACTCCGCCCGCGACGCCGGCGAACAATCGCGGGCGTTTAAGGCCACCACCGGGACGCCCAGTTCGCGCTGGTAATGTGCCGCCAGTTTGAGCGCGGCCGTCGCGGCGCGATCCGCAAACGTCAAGACCAACGCCGTTCGGCGCGAACCCAGCCCGGCCGCACTCAACAGTCCGGTCACCTCCGCGTGCGCCTGCGTGCTGCGCGCCACGAGCAACACCGTGTCCGCTGTCGCTGTCACCGCCAACGCTTGGCGGGTCGTCTCGCTGTCGCTCGCCAACCGGATCCCGGGCGTGTCCACCACTTCACCCGCGTCCTCCGGCAACCGCCCGCGCCGGCAGACGACGGTCGAGCCGCGAAAGTTCGTCTCGTCCCCGGCCGCTTCACCGGTCAAGACCCGGAACACGGCGGATTTCCCCGCGGATTCAAACCCGATTAAAACAACTGCTCCTGCAGCCATCGTCTTACTTCCTCTGGTGGTTTCCATTTGCGGTGATAGCGCTCATACACCGCAGGCCGGTAGCGCGGGCCGCAAAAATCCTCCACCCATTGTTCGTATTCCATCACCCACTCCGCAAACTCCGCGCAGGCCGGGTGCGGCAAAGGCCGCAGCCATTCCTGCCGGTAGCGGTCGGGCCACGGCGGCTGCCCACCCCGGTAGCCATAGGCCGCGTCGTGCGCCCGCACGTAAAGAAAGCCTTCCCGGCCACCACTGTAGATGCCAACGCAAAAACTGTGCAGCTCGATCACCCGGTCACGCCACGCGAGCCGGTAGCGACTGCTGCCGGGGGCGAACGGCGGTTTCCATTTCGTGAACCCGTGCCGGACCAACAGATTGCCGGCCGGCGCCAACACGTCCTGCCCGAAGAACCACAATTGCTGCTCCAGACAGCGAATCAGCCGGCGTTGCTCGCGGCGGTTCAACAGGCGCATGTGATCGCCTTGTCTTTGCCAGCCAGTTCCTGCCCGGCCAGCAGCCGCTCCGCAAACACAGCCGGCAACCCCCGCCGGCGGATTGCCCGCGCGGTCTCGGCGACCGGGTACGTCACCTGCCGGATCTCCACGGCTTGCGTGGCGGTGTTGAAAATCACATACGTCGCCTCTGGTCCGCCGTGTCGGGGTTCCCC
>Ga0209181_10009223_pt1 | contig 13006 bp, 12 predicted proteins | sample MAT05_FD_187208 | JGI IMG/M metagenome (GOLD analysis project Ga0209181, IMG submission 187208) | Freshwater microbial communities from Lake Fryxell liftoff mats and glacier meltwater in Antarctica - MAT-05 (SPAdes) (version 2) | ecosystem: Environmental > Aquatic > Freshwater > Ice > Liftoff... | reverse complement strand
CAAGGGCGGCGAGCTGTATGGCCGATTCCCCGCCCTGGCGGTGAAGAACGCCAACAACAACAACTTCGACGGCAGTGCTGACCAGCTGGGCAACGGGGCTTTGTTGCCGACCACGTCGGTCGACCAGCTCGGCGCCACGCTGGGCGCCTGGTTCGGTTTGTCACCCACGCAGGTGGCTGAGATCTTTCCCAACCTGAACCACTTCAACGTCGGCAGCCGCAACCTGGGGTTCATGTTGGGGTGATGGGCGGGCACGCCTGGCGGGGAGCAGGAGGGCCGCCATGGCAGCAGCAGCTGAGCCGGGGCTCGCAATGATGGCCCGACCCAAGCGTTGGGAGCAACGCCGTGTGTGCCTCGAACTGCGGGTGGCCTGATCGGGGGATCCCCTGAGACTGGGCCCGTCGGACGCTGGCGAAACATCAATGGCGGCTCTTTGCCCGCCGAATCGGGCTGGCGAATGACGCCTGACGACCCGGAGCCGGTGACGGTTTTCCCACGAACGACTGGTCTACCTTGGAACTTGACTTTCGCCGAAGCTGCCGCGAGAGTTGGCGATGGCGACAGCAGTCGTTCGCTTGTGCAGACCGACGATTGCGACAAGTCTGGAGCTGAACGGCTGCATCCGAGGGTCACGAATCGGCGCTGCCGACCCATCGGCCACGTCCGCCAAGTCGAATTCCCCTGCCGAGTCCGGACATTCGGAGCCCGCCGTGCCGGCCAACGCCCAGTCAGCACGAACACAAGCGACCCGTACGATCAAGTGGGGGTGTCACCGAGGTGCCTGCGCCCCACTTGCCCCGCACCCGCTTGCGCCGCAATTGGCATCTCTAGGCGGCCGGTCTAGTCTTAACTTGACGCAGCGTGAAATCCGTCTGAGCGCACACCACAAACTCGGCCAATCGCCAACGGAAGTCGACCCTGGGCCTGTTCGCAGCCGCAGTGATCCGCCCCTCTCACGCGGCGCTACGCGGCGAACCCTGTTCTGATGCGGCACCGAGTTGTTGACGGAGCGCGGTTTCGAGATCACTGGCATCGACCAGATGTTCAAGCGCGTTGGCGAACCCAGGGGATCTCTAAGGGTCCGAAGTGGTCACATCCGGACTGCGGCGGCAAGCTCGAGATCATCGTCGCCATCCTCCAAGCGGCGGTAATCAACGGGTTTTTCACACACTTGAGGCTGCAGGTCCGGGCGCCGCCGCGGGCATCAGCATGCGCAGCCCTTAAGCAGGCAGCGTGATTGCGAGTTTTCGCGCCGGGGTACGGAGACTGACTGCGCCGAGGACGAATGGCGCTGTTTGATGGCCCCCCAGATCACGTGTGACTCGGGAGGGCTCACCTGCCGTTGCATCTGCTTGTAGCCACTCTCGCCCCTGGCGGGGAGCTTGCCGCTGCTCAGGTTGCCGTCGACGTGCTCGAAACGCCACCGAGTCTGGTCACATGCAGAGGAGACAGGGCCGCTTGGTGTCTTATCCTCAAGCTCGGGCACTGCCTTCAAAGCAGAATCCGCTCGGCGCATTTGGTACCGGCACTGGGCCTATGTGGCATGCTTACTCAACACCGCCGCCATGGGCACCGACATCTCCAATCTCAGCAATGCCGAGCGCGACGCCGCGGGCCTGGCTTTGCTGCTGGAGTCGACCGGCGAGGGGATCTACGGTATCGACCGCGAAGGCTGCTGCACGTTTGTCAACCGCGCCGGTGCGCTGCTGTTGGGCCACACGACCGACAGCGTGCTCGGCCAGAACATGCACCAATTGGTTCACCACAGCCATGCCGACGGCAGGCCCTACCCCGAACACGACTGCCCCATCCTCAACGCCTACCGCCAGGGCCTGCCCTGCCGCAACGACCACGAGGTTTTTTGGCGCGCCGACGGCAGCCCCTTTGCGGTCGAGTACTCCAGCTATCCCGTGCTGCTGAAAGGCGTTGTGACGGGCGCGGTCATCACTTTCGTCGACATCAGCGAGCGCAAACGCGCCGAACACGCGCTGCAGCAGACCAAGCTGGCCCTGGAGCGGACCAACAACGAGCTCGAAAGCCGCGTGGTCGAACGCACCCAGGCCCTGAGCGACGCGCTGGCACGACAGCGTGAACTGGCGGCGTACCTGGAGACCGTGCGCGAGTCCGAACGCACCCGCATTGCCCGTGAAATCCACGACGAACTCGGCTCACTGTTGGTGGCCTTGAAGATGGATGTGAATTGGGTCGCTCGCCGCGTCGGCGGTGAAGCCGCAGTGGCGGCCAAATGCACGGGCATGGGGGAGTTGATCGACACCGCGGTGGACAAGGTCGGCCGCATCATCACCGACCTGCGCCCCAGCATCCTGGACCACCAGGGCCTGTGGGCAGCACTGGAGTGGCAGGCCCGGGAGTTCATCGAACGCTTCGAGTGGCGTGCCGATTTGCTGGTGGTGGTGGCCGCAGGCGTGTCAGCGCCGCAGGGCGGGCAGGCAATTGCGGTGTTTCGCATCTTTCAGGAAATGCTCTCCAACGTGGCTCGACATGCGCAGGCGCAACAGGTAGTGATCCGTATTTCAGTGGACAGCCCGCCCGACCCCGTGCTGTTGATCGAAGTGCGCGACGACGGCATCGGCGCCAGCGCCGCAGCCCTGACCGCGCCGCGCAGCTATGGCGTCATGGGCATGAGCGAGCGCGCGGGCCACCATGGCGGCCGCTTGACGATTTCCAGCGCCCCCGGTGCGGGCACCACCGTGCGCCTGCACATGCCACTGCTCGAAGAGGGCGATCCGTGAGCCTGCGGGCCGAGCGCAGGGCCGCCCCAAGCCGGCCCGCCGTCCCCTCGGGGGACCGGCCGGCGTACCCGCCGGACGAGGGGCAGCCATGACCCGTGTCCTGGTCTGCGATGACCACCACATCGTGCGCCAAGGCATCAAACAGATGTTGGCCGACGCGGGAGACATTGCCCTGGCCGGTGAAGCCGCCGACGGCCCCGACGCCGTGGCCGCTGTACGCCGCATGGCAGCGCGGGCGAGTCCGCCCGATGTCGTGCTGCTGGACATCGCCATGCCCAGACGGGATGGGCTGGACGTGCTCAAGCAATTGAAGGCCGAGTTCCCCAAGCTGCCGGTGCTCATCCTGTCGACCTACCCCGACCGCCAGTACGCCGTGCGCAGCCTGAAGCTGGGCGCGGCCGGTTACCTGAACAAGAGCGCTGACTCCGAGCAAATCATTGCCGCCATCCGCAAGGTGGCCGCGGGCGGTTTGTTCATCACGCCGGCGGTTGCCGAGTTGTTGGCTTCTGCCTTGGGCAGCCCTGCTACCCATGCACCGCACGAGACCTTATCGCGGCGCGAGTACCAGGTATTCGGGCTCCTGGCCAGCGGGCGCAGCGTGGGCGAGATTGCCGAACAACTGTCCCTGTCGCCCAACACCGTCAGCACCTACCGCGCCCGCATTCTTGATAAGACTTGTGTGCGCAACGACGTAGAACTGGCGCTGTACGCCGTGCAGCACCGCTTGGCGGACTTGCCCGGCGTCTGAGCCTTGTAGGGCTGGCACTACAAGCGATCGCTTCGCCTTGCGATGGCGCCAGCTCTGCGGGTTGCCTATGGTCGCTCTCAGTCTCGGAGTGACCGCATGAACGACGCCTACGACCCCTACGACATCGACCGGCCCTTGATGCTGCGCTGCGCCTGCGGCCAGGCTCACGCGCCCCAGAACCATGGGGCGACGGCCCCGACACAGGACGCCCACGCCATCGGCCGAAGCTTCATGGAAGCCAGCCTGGTCAAGGCCATGTTCCCGCAAGAGCCGATGCGCCGCGCTTTCTTGCGGGCCACAGGCCGCCGCGGTGCCATGGCTGCTATCGCCAGCACGTTGCCGTTGGCCTCGTTGCAGGCCATGGCGCAGGAGAAAAAAGCGCCTGAAAAGAAGGACCTGAAGATCGGCTTCATCGCTATCACCTGCGCCACGCCGCTGATCATGGCCGACGCGCTGGGCTTTTACCGCCAGCAAGGCCTGAACATCCAGCTCAACAAGACAGCCGGATGGGCTTTGATCCGCGACAAGATGCTCAACAAAGAGCATGACGCCAGCCACTTCCTGAGCCCCATGCCGCTGGCGATTTCCATGGGCCTGGGCAGCACCCAGGTGCCGATGAATGTGGCGACGATCCAGAACACCAATGGCCAGGCCATCACGCTGCATGTCAAGCACAAGGACAGACGCGACCCGAAAAGCTGGAAGGGCTTCAAGTTCGCCGTGCCCTTCGAGTACAGCATGCACAACTTCCTGCTGCGCTATTACGTGGCCGAAGCGGGCCTGAATCCCGACACCGATATCCAGATCCGCGTCACACCGCCGCCGGAGATGGTGGCCAACTTGCGCGCCGGCAACATCGACGGCTTCTTGGGCCCAGACCCTTTCAACCAGCGCGCGGTATACGACGAGGTCGGCTTCATCCACATCCTGTCCAAAGAGATCTGGGATGGCCACCCTTGCTGCGCTTTTGGCACCCGCACCGAGTTCGTCGAGCAGAACCCGGCGAGTTTTGCGGCGCTGTACCGAGCCGTGTTGACCGCGGCGGCGATGGCGCGCGAGGCCAAGCACCGCGAGCTGATCGCCAAGGTCATCAGCCCGACGGCTTACTTGAACCAGCCCGAAACCGTGATCGCTCAGGTGCTGACCGGCAAGTTCGCCGACGGCCTGGGCAGCGTGAAGACCGTGGCCGACCGCGTCGACTTTGACCCCGTGCCCTGGCAAAGTATGGCCGTGTGGATGTTGACGCAGATGAAACGCTGGGGCTACATCAAGGGCGACGTGAACTACAAGCAGATCGCCGAAAAAGTGTTCTTGATGACCGACGCGCGCAAGTACATGGGCGAGCTCGGCCAGAAGGCCCCTGCAGCCAACGCGGCGTACCCGAAGTTCAAGGTCATGGGCCGCGAGTTCGACCCGGCCAAGGCCGACGCCTATGCCAAGAGCTTCGCCATCAACAAGCTGGCAGTCTGAACGTGAACGCCGACCGTCAGCGGCTGCCGGCCGCGCTGCTGTCTCTGTTGCTTTTGCTGCTGCTGCTGGGCGTGTGGCAAGTCGCCACGCAGCCCAAGGCGACGGCCGTGGCGCCCGCCGCCACCATGACGGCCGAGCAGATCGAATACGCCAAGCTGTTGGGCAAGGACCCGAGCGCAGGCGCACCCACCAAGCCCAGCGGCGGCTTCCCGACGCCGGCACAGATGGCGGCGGCGGTGGTGCAGAACCTGGCCAGCCCCTTCCACGACAACGGGCCCAACGACAAGGGCATCGCTATCCAATTGGCGCATTCGCTGGCCCGCGTCGGGCTGGGCTTTGGCATCGCCGCGCTGCTGGCCGTGCCACTGGGTTTTGCTATCGGCATGAGCCCGTTGCTCTACCGGACGCTGGACCCGTTCATCCAGCTGCTCAAGCCGATCTCGCCGCTGGCGTGGATGCCGATTGCGTTGTACACGATCAAGGACTCCTCAATTTCCGGCGTCTTCGTGATCTTCATCTGTTCGGTCTGGCCGATGTTGATCAATACCGCTTTCGGCGTGGCCGGTGTGCGTCGCGAATGGCTCAACGTGGCCAAAACTTTGGAAGTCAAACCCATGCGGCTGGCGTTGGAAGTGATCCTGCCCGCGGCGGCACCGACCATCCTGACCGGCATGCGCATCAGCATGGGCATTGCCTGGCTGGTCATCGTCGCCGCGGAAATGCTGGTCGGCGGCACGGGCATTGGCTATTTTGTGTGGAACGAGTGGAACAACCTCTCTTTGCCCAACGTGCTGTTTGCGATCGGTGTCATCGGCGTCGTCGGCATGGGCCTGGACGCGGCGTTCGCGCGTCTGCAACGGGCCGTCACCTATGCGGAATGACCGGCCTTTCCTCGAAGTCGCAGGCCTGGCTAAGCGCTTCCCGGATGCTGCCGAACCCGTCTTCGACGGCGTCAATTTCAGCGTCGCCAAGGGCGAGTTCGTTTGCATCATCGGCCACTCGGGCTGCGGCAAGACCACCATCCTGAACGTGCTGGCCGGGCTTGAAGAAGCCACCGAAGGCACGGTCATCATGGACCGTCGAGAGGTCTCGGGCCCCAGCCTGGACCGTGGCGTGGTGTTTCAGGGCCATGCACTGATGCCGTGGCTGAGCGTGCGGCAGAACATCGGCTTTGCCGTGCGCAGCAAGTGGCCCGACTGGAGCCGCGCGCAGGTGGCTGCTCAGGTCGACAAATTTGTGCAGATGGTGGGGCTGACTGCCGCCGCCGACAAGAAGCCCAGCCAGTTGTCCGGCGGCATGAAGCAGCGTGTAGGCATTGCACGGGCCTTTGCCATCCAGCCCAAGATGCTGTTGTTGGACGAGCCTTTCGGCGCGCTGGATGCGCTCACGCGCGGCAGCATCCAGGAAGAACTGTTGAGCATTTGCGCGCAGACGCAGCAAACGGTTTTCATGATCACGCACGACGTGGACGAGGCCATCCTGCTGGCCGACACCGTGCTGTTGATGAGCAATGGCCCGCAGGCACGCATTGCCGAGGTGGTGCGCAACCCCCTGCCGCGCAGCCGACAGCGCGCCACGCTGCACCACGAGCCGCAGTTCTACGCTGTGCGCAACCACCTGGTGGACTTTCTGGTCAGCCGCTCGGCTGGGCTCTCGCACGGCCGAGCGCCTGAACACCCGCCCGAGGTGCATCCCGGCACCGAGCCCGCGCCTGTGCCGACCGATATTCCCGCCACTTCACGCGTCGTGCTGCAGCGCGTGGTCTGACCTCCCATGACACGACCCCCGCCCCTAGGAGCCACCCCCATGAGCCGACTGGAAGTCACCGAAAAAATCATCATCGCCAAGGTCAGCCAGGGCCTGAAGTGGTCTGACGTCGCCGAGAAGGTGGGCTTGAGCAAAGAGTGGGTCACCGCGGCCTGCCTGGGGCAGATGACGCTGAGCGCCGAGCAGGCCAGCGTGGTGGCCGAGATCTTCGGCCTCACCAAAGACGAGAAGAAGTGGCTCATGGTGGTGCCCTACAAAGGCAGCCTGCCCACCAGCGTGCCGACCGACCCACTGATCTATCGGTTCTACGAACTCGTCAGTGTCTACGGCACGACGTTCAAGGAATTGATCCACGAAGAGTTCGGCGACGGGATCATGTCGGCCATCGACTTCAGGATGGACCTGCAGCGGGAACCGAACGCCGCCGGCGACCGGGTAGCGATCACGATGTCCGGCAAGTTCCTTCCGTACAAGACCTATTAAACCTCGGGCGCCGCACGCGCCATTCCTCCTTGTTTAGAAAGAAGACGATGACTGACAGCAAATCCTCGAACGTGAACGGCCGCAGAACCTTGCTCAAGACCGGCCTTGCCGGCGCGGCCCTGGCGTTGCCCGCCATCGCCTCAGCGCAGCAAACCTATCGCTGGCGCATGACCACCACCTGGCCGGCCGGGCTGCCGTTCTACCAGGTGGGGCCGGGCAGTGCGCAGGCCTTCGCCGAGCGCTGCGACAAGATGTCGAACGGCCGTATCAAGATTCAGATCTTCGCCGCCGGCGAACTGCTGCCGGCCTTCGAGGGCTTCGACGCGGTGTCCAACGGCACGGTTGAGCTTAACCACGGCGTGTCGTACTTCTGGTCGGGCAAGACTTTCGCGGCCCAGTACTTCGCTACCGTGCCCTTCGGCATGAGTTTCCTGGGCCATTACGCCTGGCTGCAATTCGGTGGCGGCAACCAGCTCTGGGAAGAGGTCTACAAGCCGCTGAACGTGATGCCCTTTGCCGCTGGCTGTTCGGGCGTGCAGATGACGGGTTGGTTCAAGAAGGAGATCAAGTCGCTGGCCGACCTGAAGGGCCTGAAGATGCGCATCCCCGGCCTGGCGGGGCGCATCTACGCGTCGCTCGGGGTCGAAGTGCGGCAACTGCCCGGCGGCGAAATCTTCCCGGCGCTGGAACGCGGCGTGATCGACGCCGCCGAGTTCGTCGGCCCGTTTCTCGATGCCCGGCTGGGCTTGCAGAACGCCGCCAAGAACTACTACGGCAGCGGCTGGCACGAGCCGAGCACGGTGTCCGAGATCGTGATGCAGCGCAAGATCTGGGACGCTTTGCCGGTCGATCTGAAAGAGATCGTGCGCGCCGCCGCCGATGCCACCAACCAGGAAGGTTTGTTCCTGCTCGAAGCGCGCAATGCCGACGCGCTCGAGCAGCTGGTCAACCGCGACAAGGTCATCGTGCGGGAACTGCCGACTGACGTGGTGACGGCACTGCGCAAGACCACCGCCGACGTACTGAACGAGGCGGCGGCCAAGGATGCGATGACGAAGAAGGTGCATGAGTCGTTCTTCGCCTTCAAGAAGAAGCACGACCGCTGGAGCGAGATCAGCGAGGAAACCTTCCTGGCCAAGTCGCGCGGATGACGCGCCTGGCCGATGCCGCCGACGCGTTGATCGACCGCGTCGGCGGCTTCACGGCGTGGCTGACTTTCGTGATGGTGCTGCTGATCAGCGGCAACACGCTGGCGCGCTACTTCTTCAACGCGTCCACGGTGTGGTTGCAGGAGCTGGAATGGCACCTGCTGGCGGTGGTGGCACTGTGGGGCGTCTCGTACATGCAGCTGCGGGGGTCGCAGGTTCGAGTCGACCTGTTCTACCAGCACTACAGCGCACGCACCAAGCTGTGGATCGAGTTTCTGACCGCACTGCTGGTGATGCTGCCGTTCTCGCTCTTCATCTGCTGGCTGGGCTGGCGCTTCGCCGCCTATTCGTGGTCGCTGTCCGAGATTTCGCCCGACCCCGGGGGTCTGGCCTGGCGCTGGGCGGTGAAGTCGCTGGTGGTGTCGGGCTATGCGCTGCTGGCTGTGGTGGCCTTGAGCACGCTGGTTCGGACCGGGGCGCTGCTGGCCGGGCGCGGCGCGGCAATGCAAAGCAATGGAGCCCACCATGGCCGGTGAATGGCTGGCCCTGGCGATGATGGGCGCCTTCGTCGCGCTGCTGCTGGTGGGCATTCCGGTGGCTTACGCCGCCGCCGCGTCGGGCATCGTATTCGGCTTCATCGGCTTCGGCGACAGCCTGTTTGCGCTGCTCCCGGCACGCATCTACGGTGTCGCCACTGACCAGTCGCTGCTGGCGTTGCCGATGTTCGTCTTCATGGGCGTGATGCTCGAGAAGTCGCGCCTGGGGCAGGACATGCTGGAGGTCATCGGCCACATCGCCGGCCGCGTGCCCGGTGGCATGGGCGTCGGCATCATCATTTTCGGCGTCATCATGGGCGCGACCACGGGCATCGTCGGCGCCACCATCGTGCTGCTGGGCGTGATCGCGCTGCCGACGCTGCTGAAGTACAAATACGACCACGCGCTGGCCGCCGGCACCATCTGCGCCAGCGGCACATTGGGGCAGATCATCCCGCCCAGCCTGGTGCTGCTGCTGCTGGCCGAGATCATGAACGAGTCGGTCGGCACACTGTTCGCGGCGGCGCTGATCCCGGGGCTGATGCTGGCCGGCCTGTACATCGTCTACGTCCTGATCTACGCCTGGCGCTACCCGGACAAGGCGCCGCCGATCCCCGCCGCCGAACGCGACGCGCTGTCGCGCGGGCAATTGCTGGTGCGCCTGGTCAAGGGCGTGGCACCGGCGCTGCTGTTGGTGTGCGCCGTGCTCGGCTCCATCATGGGTGGCGTTGCCGCGCCCACCGAGGCCGCCGCCATCGGCGCGCTGGGTGGCCTGATCATCGTCACGGCCAGCGGCAAGATGAACAAGGGTGTGCTGCGCGACACCTGCATGGACACCCTGGTCACCAGCGCGATGATCTTCTTCGTCATCATGACCGCGCAGGCCTTCAGCCTGGCCTTTCGCGGCCTCGGCGGCGAACGGCTGATCCAGGATCTGTTCGCGCTGATCCCGGGCGGCACCACCACCGACATCCTGTTTTTCATGGGCGTGCTGTTCGTGGCCGGCGTGCTGCTGGAATGGGCCGAGATCAGCTACATCGTACTGCCGCTGTTTCTGCCCTATTTCGTCAGCCAGGGCGTCGACATGGTGTGGCTGGCGGCGCTGATCTGCATCATCATGCAAACCAGCTTCCTGACGCCGCCTGTCGGCTGGTCGTTGTTCTTCTTCCGCGGCGTGGCCCCGCCGCAGGTGCAGACGCGCGAGATCTACCGCGGTGTCTGGCCCTTCATCTATATCCAGCTGGCGGCCGTGGTGGTGGTCATGCTGTTCCCGACGATTGCCACCTGGCTACCTACCTCAATGGGCTGGATGAACAAGTAGGAGAGACTGATTGACCGAGACCCGCCCGCCACTGCCTCCGTTCACGCTGGAGTCGGCCATCAAGAAGGTACGCGGCGCCGAAGACGCCTGGAACCTGCGTGACCCCGAGGTCTGTGCCCGCGTCTACTCCGAAGACACACGCTGGCGCAACCGCGCCGAGTTCCCGATCGGCCGCGAAGAGGTCAAGGCCTTTCTGCGCCGCAAGTGGGCGCTCGAACTCGACTACCGGCTGATCAAGGAACTGTGGGCCTTCACCGGCAACGTCATCGCCGTGCGCTTTGCCTACGAATGGCACGACGACTCGGGCCATTGGTTCCGCAGCTATGGCAACGAGAACTGGGAGTTCAACGATGCAGGGTTCATGACGCGGCGCTTTGCCAGCATCAACGACCTGCCCATCCGTGCCGACGACCGGCTATTCCATTGGCCACTCGGCAGGCGGCCCGATGATCACCCGGACTTGACCGAACTGGGGCTCTGAGCCGGTGCCAACCCGCGCACTGCGCGCGTTCTGCTGATGCTGGCGCCGCACGGTGTGGCAGTGATCAAACTAGACTGCGATACAGCAGCCGCGGCACCAGCACCCGCTCAAACCAGGGTCGCTTGCAGCCAGTGTGGTCGGCCGACGACTAGCGGGCTGGCGTTCGCTCGCGGGCGGTCGATACGTGCGCCACCGCCATGCGTCGTTGTGCCATGAGTTTCGAGCGCCACTGCATGCTGAAGCAGGTATCGGTCGCAGCGTCTGCATCGCCAGTTGGATATTGATCCTGTCGGCGACCTTGATCGGCCGCATCGCCGATCGCAACGGCCGCCATGTCACGGTTCTCTACCTCCGCATGGCCGCAGCGATGGCGTCTCTGCTGCTGCTGCGTCATGCCGAGAAGTCTTTGGTGCTGAGCCCAGCTTTCTTACTGTTCGGCATGAAGCCGGCCGGCATCATCATGGCGCTGACGGCACAGTCGATTCCCCCGTAACGGAGCGCCTTTGTTATGGGCATGTTCCTCCGCTTCTGCTTCTTCAACCAGACCGCGTCCCCTCCGGTGGCAGACTGGCTGCTCGATCGCAGCGGCGAGCCGCTTGTCACGCTTCGTTTCGCGGCACCAGTTCGCGGCCACATGAGTCTGCCATGTGGGAAAAGTGTGATTAAGGCGGCGGCCGGCGCCAGGGCGCATCGACCGGCTGCTTCGGAGAAGCGGGCACGGCTAGCGGCCGATGAACAATGTCAGCTGCACCTTGAAACCGGTCATCGGTAGCCCCAATTTTGAGGCGATCGAACGCCAGCAAGTGGCCGATAGTGTGAGTCAGAAACCGAGCCGGAAAGCAGGCTGTCGAGGGGGGGTGTCGGCAGTCCCAGCCGCTCCGGAACATCGTCGCCCAAGCCCACCTGAAGAAGCTGTGAGGAAGGCTGCGCCGCCCGATTGCCAAGGCTTGCTTCGGCCATCGGGCGGCCGGCACGGCCGGTCGATCAGGTCTCTGTCTGTTCGGAGATTTCCACCGTCGACTCAAGTCTGGAATGGCCAAGTAGCAACTGCTGCACTGTCCGAAGGTTTTTTGTGCGCCTGTAGATCAGCGTCGCTTTGGTTCGCCTCATCGAATGCGTGCCGTAGTCTGCGGGGTCCAGTCTGAGGTCCACGACCCATCCTTCGAGGATCCGAGCGTACTGCCGCGTCCCCAAGTTTGGCGATTCGTGAGTGCGGCTCGGAAACACGAACCCGTCGGACTTCAGTCCCGCTTGCTTTATCCACTTTTCTACGGCGTCCCGGGTCGCCGGCGTGATCTCGAACTGCACCGGGCGCTGGGTTTTGTGCTGCATCACCACCGCGCGAGCTGCCACCTGGTCGCCGTGACTGATGTCCCGGACCTTCAGGCTGACAAGGTCGCAGCCCCGGAGCTTGCTGTCGAGTCCCAGGTTGAAGAGTGCCAGCTCGCGCACTCGGTTCTCCATTTAAAGCGCACTCGGAGCGCCCAGATGTCTCTGAGCTTGAACGGGGCCTTCTGGCCGACGATCTTGACCTTGTTCCATGGCTCGTGCATGGCTCGCGCATGGTTCGCGCTTGGCTCGCAATGGACAACGTTGGCAACGGTTTCCATGATGGACTCCCATCAAGTTGAGGGCCAACAAGGATGCGCCTCGGCGGCCACGACGCACCTGCCACAAGTGAGCCGGCCAGAACTGCCGCCGAAGCTCAGCTTCCTGGCGTGGTCCTGTAACCGCACTCCCAGTCTCAAGCGGTCGCAGCCCAAGGTGTTCTGCCTGGAAACTGCTGGTGGGGCTGCGAGCTTTCGGGCCTGGGCCAACGGCTCTTTGATCGAAAGGACGCTTGCGCGCGCTTGCGAGCGCTTGCGAGCGCTTCGGAGCGCTTGGGCGGCGCGGCGCAGGACCGTCCGGGCCAGGTCGCCGGCCGATCAGGCCCTATTGCCCCGGTGAAACAGCCGGCACTGCCATGACCACCACGGGACGAGTCGACGATTTGTCCGCTGCCACTCGGGACTTGCCCTGTTTCAGCGCCACGCTGTCGGACAGGATGCTGACTGCCTCGTTCAGGATGACGTCTTTGACGGCGCCCCGGGTTTCCGCTGCGGCGAGGTCTGTGCCGAGCTTGCGTTCGTTGATCTGCAAGCCATCGTCGGCCAGCGCGCTGGCCGCAGCCTGGGCTGCGCCCGCTGCGCCCGCACCGGCCACACCCAGCATGGCAGTCAGGCGCTTGGCCCGCTCGGCGCGCTCCTGGCGCCGGACCACTTCGTTCAGTGAAATCACGTTCTTCTTGCGCAATGCCTGC
>Ga0209181_10009218_pt1 | contig 13015 bp, 17 predicted proteins | sample MAT05_FD_187208 | JGI IMG/M metagenome (GOLD analysis project Ga0209181, IMG submission 187208) | Freshwater microbial communities from Lake Fryxell liftoff mats and glacier meltwater in Antarctica - MAT-05 (SPAdes) (version 2) | ecosystem: Environmental > Aquatic > Freshwater > Ice > Liftoff... | reverse complement strand
TCATGCAATCGAGTGGCAATGCGCGCGCACATCTCGGCATCTCCGACGACTTCGATTCGGATGTTGCCACTGGCACTCCATTTGCCGCTGCGCAGCCCGTGCGTGCCTCGACCACGGACATCACTGTTACCCTTGGCTCGCCGAGTGACATCATTTCATCTATCAGCGTGTCCTTTCAGCACACGGCACAATGCGATACTCAAACATGTTCTCAGTCAGGCCACACACGGCTGGGATGCAATATTTCGCTGCTGTCAATCGGCTGTTCAATTTTAGTTTTATTCGTCACTGGTGCTGATCTCGCCTTATTTTCACTTGCAGGCTGTGCTGTACCAGCATCCACTTGTGGTGCAATTGCCTTCTTTGCCACTTCAGGCGATTTGACCTGTTTTTTCATGACCTGGCGCACACCCTGCGCAAGTTTTGATCCAACTTTCTTAACGGGCATTTAAGACCTCCTCGATGATTGCTTCAATATCAGCCACAGCCTGCAAACCGCGTTTACCTATACCGTAAACACTCTGCCCTTCCACAGCGGCACTGCGATAGGCTGCGCGTCGCTGCATCCCCGCAGCCAGAACCGGCACATCAAACTCTGCAACCGCCTCGCGCATATCGCGTGACAGCGCATTGCGCGTTTCTAGCTGGTTAAGTACAAGGTACGCACTTAAGCTGGGGTTGTGTTTATTTGATTCATTTACTGCTACCGCCATGTCCACGCTGGCCCACAGGTCGATGGGGGATGGCAGTACTGGAATCAACACTATGTGTGCCATCCTCATGATTGTTGCTATCGTCTCACCTTGTAATGTAGGCGCGCAGTCGACAACCACATAACGATGGCTGCGCAACAACTTGCCGAGTATTGTAGTCGGATTGCCTATCAACTGCGCCACCCCCGGCAAGCCGGAGTTACCACCACCCATACTGACCCATTGTGTAATCGAGCGTTGCGGGTCGGCATCAACCAAGTGAACTGCCCCTCTTTTCGACAGACCTGCCGCGAGATTCAAAGCCAGCGTTGTCTTGCCGGTGCCGCCTTTCTGGTTGATGACAGCAATTATGCGGTTAGTCACGTCCGTATCACCTGCATGACCATCTGCTTAAGCAGCCTATACACAAACATGCTCAGGCACTTGCCTTGCTGGCCAACGCCTGCATATCTGCGATAAAACCGGACTTGCGTTCACTCAAGTCTGCCTGGCCAACACCATCAATACTGATGTTGACGTAGGTTTTGCCGAAACTCACATCGGGATAGTAACCTTCACGTTTGGACAAATCGGCCATCTGATCCAGAAACAGGCGAGTCTCTCCGTAGCTGCCAAAATCGAAACGTTGATTAAACGGTGGCACACGTTCTTGTGCGCCTACGACAACCGTAGTTATTTCATTTTCCTTGCTCATTCCCCCGCTCCTTTTTGAGTTGTGGACAGCAATCGATCAAGCTCTCTCAAATGCCCCACTTCTTCTTGCAGAATGTCCTCGAACAGCGCTTGTGTCTCGCTGTCGCGTATCCGTGCACAGTAGCGCGATCCCTCGTCATACAGTCGTATCGCCTCGAGTTCCAGTTCGCGATTGATCTGCCACATTTCTTCCACGCTACGTCCAGTCCGCACAGGCGTCAACTGGGTAGAGTTGCAAGGAATGCCCAATACCAGCATTCTTTCCATCAATCGTTCAGCGTGCACCAACTCTTCCTGCACATCCTTACGCATACACTTGCTCATCTCGTCCATTCCCCACAAGCCGACCAATTTGGCTTGCATCAGGTACTGCTGAACTGCCGCCATCTCATGACTGAGTGCTCGCGTCAGATATCCGCTTAACCTTGGGTCTAGTTGCATGGGTATTCCTACGTTAAATTAGTCAGGAACACCAGAAACGATGCCGTCAAGTCCGCTGTCAAGTCCGCTGGCGCCGGCACCGGGGCTAATAGGCAGGATTTTTTCTACTTCCATGTGAACACGCGCAATAATATGTGCAGCCACCAGGCCGTCACCAACACGCTCGCATGCATCGGCACCGGCACGAACCGCCGCGTTTACCGCGCCGGTTTCACCACGCACCAACACCGTCACATAGCCGCCGCCGACGAACTGACGTCCAATCAGACGTACTTCAGCTGCCTTGGTCATTGCGTCTGCCGCTTCGATTGCCGGTACCAGACCACGTGTTTCGATCATGCCCAGTGCTACTCCATTTACTATTGCCATTTTCAGCACTCCTTCCAGTGTTTACTTGCTTTCGGTTTTACGGTTTATTACTCTTGAACTGAAACGGGCAGGATTTTTTCTACTTCCATGTGGACACGCGCAATGATGTGTGCTGCGACCAGGCCGTCACCAACTCGCTCGCATGCATCGGCACCGGCACGAACCGCCGCATTTACCGCGCCGGTTTCACCACGCACCAACACCGTCACATAGCCGCCGCCAACAAACTGACGGCCAATCAGACGTACTTCAGCTGCCTTGGTCATTGCGTCTGCCGCTTCAATTGCCGGTACCAGGCCGCGCGTTTCGATCATACCCAGTGCTACGCCATTTACTATTGCCATTTTCAGTACTCCTTATCGGGTTTAATTAGACTTAAAAAAATAAATGATTAGTTATTGACTGGATTAGTTATTTACTGCCACTGGCAGGATTTTTTCTACCTCCATGTGCACACGCGCAATGATGTGGGCAGCCACCAGGCCGTCACCAACACGCTCGCATGCATCGGCACCGGCACGAACCGCCGCGTTTACCGCGCCGGTTTCACCACGCACCAACACCGTCACATATCCGCCACCAACAAACTGACGACCAATCAGACGTACTTCAGATGCTTTAGTCATTGCGTCTGCTGCTTCAATCGCCGGTACTAGCCCGCGCGTTTCGATCATGCCCAGTGCTACTCCATTTACTGTTGCCATTTCCGCTCTCCTTGATTAAATTAAAAAACTGCCTACTTGTCGTCGCCGACATCCCATGCATCAATAATTCCACAGATAGTCAGATCCGTTAGCGTGTCATAGTTACCTGTTGCAAGGCGTGCTGCCGAGCCCCCTGCAGTAAACACCCATTTACCTGGTGGCACACCGACAGGGTCGACTCCCACACTAAGTTTTCCCTGAAGATCTTCCAGCACTCTCAGAGATACATTCATGAGGCTTGAGATACGGCGCGTCGCCACCAGATCAGACACTACGCGCATAATTTCCATGTCAGCTTTCCGACCAATTATCGATGATGCCAACAATGGTGAAGTCACTTGGGTAATCCCTGCTACCCGCAGATTCACGCGCTGCGGATGAACCTACGCAAAGCACCCAGTCACCTGGTACACAACCAATCGCGTCTATTGCTACCTGGCGCGGCCCGCCTGCTTTTTCCCTTACGACCAGCAACGGGCGGTGTCCCAAGAGCGGGATACGGTTGGTTGAAACCAGTGTTTTTTCCACCTGACAAATCTTCATAGCTCACTCCTCATTCGACTTATGCCGCAACTGCTTCAAGCAGTTCTATCTGACTACCTGGGCGTTTGTCCTGCACTGTCATGTTGCACACCAGCAAACCCTTTTGCGCCAGATCGGCATAGCGTGCTTCGATTGCTGCCTTGATACGCAAACAGCGCTCCGCCGTGCGCTCCCGGCAACCTGGCACCCGATTGTCATAGCGAAAATGGATTGCTATTGGTACCGGCAAGCCATGCTTCACATTGAGCTTCTTGAATATCTTGATACCCACATCCAGGTCCGGCGCACCTTCTTCAACTGTATGCAGGTGGGCAAAGTAAGCCAGATTGCGCAACTGGAACTCCTCAAATCCGTCACCTACACTGATGAAGCGTTCGGCATGTCCAATGTCGGCATAACGCCCGCCCCAGTTGCTGCATACATATTCAATCTGCGACAGATTATTGATCAGCAACGAGGCGATCAATCTGCGCATTCCCTCATGCGGCTCGCCTTTGCCAGCACCCCAGCCAGTTGTCGCGCTGGCATCCATGATTGCGCGGTGCAACTTGATTCTTGCGCTGCTGGCATCGTCATTGACGGTGGCGCGATATAATTCAATGTTGTCCACAAAGCGGTACAAGCTCATTTCGCCATCCGCATCGGGCACGTGTATCTTGATCGCATCGGTATCCGTGTCTACACCGATGAGCAGGTTATCTACCGAAGCACCGCAGCAGAAACTATTTTCTATGGCCTGGCGAAACTCGTTCAGGCGCTTCAATGCGGCTTCCGCCGCAGCGATAACATTGCTGCCATGCGCTGCACAGCCCTGGTGCGTCGGGTCTGAACTGCTCCAGTGATACACTGCCACTTTCAGATAACGCGTACCCGAGTCTGCCGTCACCGGAAGCCCTTCACGGAAGCGCATCAATTCCGTACCTACCCAGCGCTTAACATTGACATCAACATCAAACATGGCTCCGGCGTAAGCTTTTCGAGTGTGCACTGCACCATCCGGCAAGCGAAATATGTAGCGCAACAACCCTTTCAAGCGACCATCCGAACAGGGCGAGATGTCGACGGCATGGTAACCACTATCCAGAAAGAAGACGACAGCTTCGTCAGTGCCCTGCTGCGGACTCTTCAGCCGCGTCTGCTCCGCTATCAGGCGCACCATACGCATGACGCATTCACCATACAGTACGGGCATGTCCAGATCGGTTACCCATGCATCCGCCAGTATCTGTGCCGGCAATTCAAAGCCCAGCTGCTCAAGTGCTATCGCCTGCGCCCTTTGCTCAAAATCGGCTTCGTGCTGCAATCCGGCAATACGCTTAAGCACCTGCACAATCTTGTCAAAACTATTCTTCACCATCAGCTCGTGAGCCAGCAGACGCTGATTCTCCAACTCATTATTGAGCGGATGACGACAAGGACGCCCAGAATCAGTAAAACAGGCCGGATTGGGCATCACATCCAACCCTTGCGACGAGAGCACCGGCGGCCTAACACGCGTCTGCAAAACCCTGGCAGAAGTGCCCAATCCATAAGGCTGGCGGCTTGCTGCAAGTTGCAGGCTGGTGTGCAGCCCCGTGCGGTTTCTCGTGTTCATTGTCTGTTCTTATCTATCCGTGATTACACAATCACGCTCAGTTTTACCTCAACCGCGTGCGCCGCCAGAATACGTAATGGAGGAACCCTTCATATCGGTGCCGCTGCTGCCGGTAATTTTGCTGATGGGCAACTCGGCACGCTCGCGCTCTTTCATTTGCGCAGCGCCTTGCATTGCGCTGCGATTTTCACCACGTATAGTCGGGTTGCGATGTGTCGAGTTACCTTCGGTACCCGTCACATGTTCATTGCGTCTCCATGCTGCGCCCGTGATGGCAAAACCGCCTTCACGACCATCTCCAGTCATGCGATTTCTGGCTGATTCAGCTTGCGGCTGCTCAGCTCTGGCTGGCGCCATTGCCGGTGCAGCGTCATCGTGATAGCGAAACTCTGGCGTGCCCGAAACCAAACCGTTTGCCAGATTGACTGGGCCAGTAACGCGCGAGGTTGATCCGTAGGCCGTGCCGCTGATTCGGCTAGCATTGCCTTGCTGCGCCGAACGTGCCGGTGCAACGACACTGAAAGATCCTTGCTGCGTTGGCATTTGCTGCACAACAGCAGACTCGCGCGGGATATTTACTGGGCTACGGGTAAGCGGATGCGGATTAGTGTTCGCACCTCTCTCCGACACACGCTGGCTTGTCGACGAGTACGGCGTGCCGCTCAATACCATGTCCGCACCTTTTTCTGCTCCGGTTATCTTGCCTTTGGTCATCTGGCCTATCCCACTCACGGCGCGTGCGCCACGGCTGATCAGCAAAGCACGTGATGCCGCTTGTTGCGTTGCATCGCAGAATGAATCGAACTGCTCGGAACCCGAGTATTGGATGCCTGAAATAGCCGAACAGCTGCCGCGTTCATCACCCGTCACTTTGATACTGCGCCCTACCTCAGTGCCACTGATGCCCATTCCAGAGCGTGTGGTTGAGACACCCACTTTGGCAGGGGGAAGCCACGAAGTGGCGCTAGCCTCAAATTTATCCACGCTCAAATACTCGTTGCCAGTCACCGCTTTGTTTGCAGCGACTCTCGTTCCAGTGACATTTTCTCCGCGTCCGGCATCGACACCGCTAACGCGCTGCCCACGACCGGTCATCCCCAACCCTACTTTGGCAGGTGAAGTAGGCGGATTGGACGCACATAATGCCCCAGACTGTTCCGCACCAATATATTGGTTGCCTGAAATAGCCAGGCAGCTGCCGTGTTCATCACCCGTTACCTTGATACTGTGCCCAACCTCAGTGCCGCTTACGCTCTTCCCCGAACGTGTGGTGGAGATACCTACTTTGGCGGGCGCTGGCCGCGATGTGGTGCTAGCCTCAAATTTATCAACGCTCAGATACTCGTTGCCAGTCACCGCTTTGTTTGGAGCGACTTCCGTTCCGGTCACTCTTTCTCCGCGTACACCATCAACACCGCTGACGCGCTGCCCACGACCGGTCATCCCCACCCCTACTTTGGCAGGTGAAGAGGGCGGAATGGACTCACATAATGCTCCATACTGTTCTGCACCAACGTATTCGGTACCTGTAATAACGCGACAGCTACCAAATTCAACGCCAGTAATCCTGCCCTTACGTTCCAGCTCCGAGCCACTCACCGTATTGCCGCTCAGGGTCGTGTCGAAGCCCACCTTTTTGACAGAAGATTCAGGCCGAACACGGCCTGAAGGGCGGCAAGCTGGATCATCGCCGCGACCGTTTTCACACAGCGCCGCGCGGCGTGTGCGGGCTGCGGCACGTCCACTCAAACCTGAACCCAGTGCCGGGGTCATCATCCTGAAGGATTTGACCGCTGTTTTTCCCTGGCTGGAAAGTGCTTGACGCCGTTGCTGGCAAAGTTGGCGTACCGCAGAACCAATCGGCCCTATCAGCACGCCCGGCTCATTAGCCACAATCGAGCATATTTCTTCAATCGCATTGGCGCGCTCAGCTTCGGCAGCACCATCTTTGCCTTTGCAGCCACAAGCTGACTCGGGCAATTCAACTGCCGCGACAAGTGCTGATGCCGGCTTGGATACCGTTTCCGCCGGACGGGTTCTTGCCTGCGATCGACCGCTGGCAGCTGCTTGGACTTGCCCCAACCCTGCTTTTCCGCCACTTGACATGGCTGCGCGTCTAGCCCTTGAAAATGCCTTGCCGGATGCGCTGTCAAATGCCGAATCTGCCGCAGTTGCTTTATTGTTTGCCATTACGTCGCTCATGCTCTTAACCTTCCGTATTCATTTGTTCTTTGCGCCAGACTCTTTACCATCCAGTAAACGAAGCATGTACTGGACAACCCTGTATATTTAAAGTGCGCTGCTCAAACTTGCATTAACAAGCGAACCTGGTGAGGTTTTTTTGCTTCTGTACCGCACCAGCATCCGCTTGCTACTGCAAGCTAAAATCTCCGCTTAACGCCCGCGATACACCACAAAGGACGTGCCGAGACTTTGCGAGTAGTTGTCATACCCGAGCAGACGTACGTGGTTGTTTGGATGTGCGCGATTGCAAGCCTCAAGTTCCGAAAGAACCACGTCTACTGATTGCTCGCCAAACATGGGCAATTTCCACATGTACCAATAATGAGCTTGCGCACGGAGGGGTTCTACGTGTTCAATTCCGGGATTCCATCCTTGAGCGATCAGGTACGCGATCTGCTTGCGTAACTCTTCAGGCGTCAGCGGCGGCAAATACGAAAAAGTTTCATATTTTGGTGTGGAAACGTAGTCTTGTATTTCAGCCATTTCAAATTCCTTTCTTGTTAAGCGGCAGCTGCATTCAGCCACTACCGCAAAAATTTAATTGCTGCTTGATTGCTAACGCTTAGCGGTTAACAACGTCCAGCTTGTCCACAGTGTCGAATTCAAACTTGATTTCTTTCCATGTTTCCATCGCAATTTTCAGCTCAGGACTGTGTATGGCCGCATTAGTCAGAATATCCTTGCCTTCTTTCTCGACGTCCCTGCCTTCGTTGCGCGCTTTCACACAAGCTTCAAGCGCGACGCGGTTAGCGCAAGCACCAGCCGCATTACCCCATGGATGCCCCAATGTGCCGCCACCAAACTGCAGGCAGGAGTCGTCACCGAAGATAGCTACCAATGCAGGCATATGCCACACGTGAATACCACCAGAAGCAACTGGGAACACGCCTGGCATTGAACCCCAGTCTTGATCAAAGAATATACCGCGTGAGCGATCTTCAGGGATAAATGATTCGCGCATCAAGTCGATCCAACCCAGTGTTGCGTTACGGTCACCTTCTAGCTTGCCCACTACAGTGCCTGAGTGCAGGTGATCACCACCCGACAGACGCAGAATTTTGGCTAGCACGCGGAAGTGAATGCCGTGGTGCGGATTGCGGTCAAGTACAGCATGCATCGCACGGTGTATGTGCAACAACATGCCATTTTTACGACACCAGTTCGCCAGACTTGTATTGGCAGTAAAACCGCCAGTAATGTAGTCATGCATAATGATAGGCGCGCCGATTTCCTTGGCATATTCCGCACGTTCCATCATCTGTTCAAACGTTGGCGCAGTTACGTTCAGGTAGTGCCCCTTACGCTCGCCGGTTTCAGCCTGCGCATTCAATGTTGCATCCTGCACAAACAGGAAACGGTCGCGCCAACGATTAAACGGCTGACTGTTAATGTTTTCGTCATCCTTGGTGAAGTCCAGACCACCACGCAGACATTCATAAACCGCACGACCGTAGTTTTTGGCTGACAGACCCAACTTAGGCTTAATTGTGCAACCCAGCAACGGACGGCCATACTTGCTTAATAAGTCGCGCTCTACCTGAATACCATTTGGTGGGCCACCACAAGTCTTCACGTAATGCAAAGGGAAGCGTACGTCTTCAAGACGCAGCGAACGGATCGCCTTAAAGCCGAACACGTTACCTACCAGCGAGGTAAACACGTTAACGACCGAGCCTTCTTCAAACAGATCAATCGGGTAAGCTATAAAAGCAAAAAAAGCAGTATCATCGCCTGGCACGTCTTCAATGCGATAAGCACGGCCTTTGTAGTAGTCCATATCTGTCAACAGATCGGTCCACACAGTGGTCCAGGTTCCTGTTGAAGATTCAGCGGCAACGGCGGCAGCTGCTTCTTCGCGATCTACCCCGGCCTGTGGAACGATCTTGAAGCAACCCAAGATATCCGAATCCAATGGTGTATATTCCGGCATCCAGTAGGTCTGCCGATACGCCTTAACACCTGCCTCATATTTTTTTGCTGCGGCCATGTTTTCTCTCCTTGTTAAACAGTAATAAAAACCTAAAGATGACGCATCATTTCAACTCGCCAGGCTCGGCCCAAAGCCGCATGCTGGCCCGAGATTTGACGCTACAATAAACAAAAATAACCATAATTGATAGTTAATAATAATTATGGTATGCATACAGCATCGTGTATGTATAATATTTGGGGCAGAGGTGAATTATAGATGGTCTGCTTAAGTTTTAAGGAGTAAAAATGAATTTCACTTTCAGGCAACTGAAGCTGTTCGAATCTGTCGCCCGAAATTCCAGCTTCACCCGTGCCGCTGAGGAGTTGTATTTGTCTCAGCCTGCGGTCTCCACCCAGATCAAGCAGCTGGAAAATGAGGTTGGTACGCCTCTTTTTGAGCGTATGGGCAAGAAGATATTCCTCACCGAAGCAGGTCGGGAAATGTATGAATTCAGTCGTAGCATCGCGAAAAAATTCGACGATGTAAGTATGATTTTGGGCGAAATGAAGGGTGTCAAGCGGGGCCACCTCGACATTGTGGTAACCAGCACGGCAGAATGTTTTGCCCCATATCTGCTAGCCGCGTTCTGCAAGCAACATTCAGGGATTACCGTCAATCTCGACGTGACTAACCGGGAAGCACTCCTGCGCCAATTGGCGGACAACATTCCCGACATGGCTATCATGGGAAGCCCGCAGGGAGGGATGGATCTGGAAGCTGACTCGTTCATGAGCAACCCGCTGGTAGTTATTGCCCCCCTGAATCATCCCTTGTCCGGTAGCGGGAGAATCCCTTTGCAAACACTACTCAAGGAAAGCTTTATCGTGCGCGAGAAGGGATCGGGCACACGCAACGCCATTCAGATATTCCTGGAGCAGCGCGGCCTGACCATGACCACCACGATGGAGATGAGCCGCAACGAAGCCATCAAGCACGCGGTGATGGCCGGGCTCGGGCTAGGCATCGTTTCGATCCACACGCTGGAAATGGAATTGGCGCTGGATAGACTGGTAGTGCTGAATGTGGAAGGCTTTCCCATCCTGAAGGACTGGTATATCGTGCATCGCGCCGGAAAACGGTTTTCCGCGGCGGCTCAGACCTTCAAGGAATTCGTCCTGAGCGAGGGCGGTAATATCATCAAGATTCCGCAGCCGAAAACCAATGGCAAAAAAAAACAGCGCACCTAAGCGCAATTCGTGCGAGTCCGCGAACCCGTCTGGGCGATGGTTACGGGGCGAAAATTATGCGTCGTGAGCCACCCACATGGCGTCGGATACCAGACAAATGCCGCCAACCTTTTTCAAGATAGGCCGAATGGCTTCAATCATATCGGCCGCCTCAGATTCGCTACAGGCAACCATAAGGTAGATGTTTTCGAATTCAGCGATAAACTCTTCTGTTCGTCGCTCGCCTCGTTCACCCCGACCGCCGACGTGGCGGATGATGGTGTAGCCAACCACACCGATCCGGTCCAATGCCTTTACCACCTTGTCGAGTTCAGCAACCTCCACAACAATTTCGACCCGTTTTACAGGCTTCATCGATTTGCTCCTGACACAATTACCCCTGACACAAGAGGATTTAGCAAACTTATCTCTGCGCAGGGGACATGTTTGAAAAAAACCTTCTTAACTAGTGGCTGATAGAAATCCCCCTGTTTTCAAATAACTCTCTGCCTATATTTTAAGCAGACTTTTTTTTCACAGGCATTATAATTTCCCATGAGGAATCACTAGTGTCCGGTTAAATTGAGGTTATTGTGGACCCCTGGGTCAAGACAATAATGCATCGAGTTTAAGATAGTTGCCTTTTACATGCAGCCGAACGGCGCTGCCCCGGTCTTTCGGCCAGTGCGTGCGTGTCTTATCGTTGGGGTTGGAAATTGCCAGGCGCAGCCAGTCTTCGGTGAGATAGCGCCACAGTGCTGCCAGTTGCGCTACGAGGGTGGGAACATTCTCAATGCCTAACTGCTTCAACACTTCGCGGCGGAGCTGGAATTCCTGCTTCAGTCGGCCGATCTCGGAATACAGGCGCTCCGGGCTGGCAGACGGGTCGGCAGGTTTGGGGCCGCGCCTGGCAGCCTTGCGACCACCCACGTTTAAAGCGTTTCCGTCCGCAAAGGTTGCCGCGTGATGATTGGATGCTGGTCAATGGCTTGGGTGGATTAACTTCTTTCATGGCGAGTCGAGGCATAGAAGACTTCGGCGAAGGTTTGGGAAAATATCTGCATCAGGCCAAGCAATTTCATAAAGTGAATGGCGGTGATTCGATAATTACATTTTGCGTAGGGTAAAAGCCAAAGCCAGAAAGTACAACGAATAAGGTTAGATCGTGCGAAGCCACGATCTAAACCGTTTGTTGTACGTACTAATCGGCCTGCATGCGTTCGAGCAGACCTTTAAGTATGCGGAGATCATTTTCTACAAGCTTCGCATCTTCAGCGTGCTTCTCGTCGGACATATCAGGTGTCTGGATCAGCGCAAACATAACCTTTGCTTCCGTTCCCATTGGGAATAACACGCATCGGATTTTTGATTTCCAGACCAGCCGACAGTTTTACGACATGATCAAGAACACCGAATAGATTACTCTTCACCGAACGGATGACATATCCATTTGCGATATCCTTAAATTCAGACGGGCTACCAGAGACCATCTGCTGGAAAAAATGGTTATGCTTTATTCACAGGCTCTCGGTATTTTTTGGAATCATTTGAGTAAACGACCAACGAAACGCCCAACCACCCTGCCGGCTCCAATTGCTGCTTTCGATGGCGGTCTGAAATCCGGAATCGCGGCGGCAACCTTTTTTGCACGGTTCTCGCGAATGATTTGCAGAGCTTCAGGAGAATCAGCCGGAATGATCGTTGCCTGATCACAAATTGGGCATTCTTCATACCGGGAACGGAAACGCCAAATTGAATAAATCAAACCCGGGATCAAGAAGCAAAACCAGAGGATGATTTCGGTATCAGTGCTGCCTTTGGTTGTAGTTTTCGTCTCACCTATATAGCCGCATGATGTGCACAAACCTTGTGACATAAAACTCTCCAGTATTTTTTAATCCAGAAATCAGTCTGAGTGATGGGATTTTAATCTGAGTAACTGAACATTGTTCTGATTTAATCTGGTTGATAGATATTTCTTCGTTCTGTCATGCGCAACCATGATTTTAGTTCAGCAGAACAGTTGGCAGCTTATTTAAGACTCGTTCCGGTGGAACGACAGTCAGGTAGTTCGGAACTGGGACGCGCGAGAATGTCCAAGGCCGACCCCGTTAGAATACGCGCCGTGCTCTATATGACTGCCGTCGTGGGAAAACACGGTATAACTCACACGTCAAAGCTGTTTATGAACGCCTGCTTGCCCGAGGCAAGTCCAAGATGTCCTCCATCGGTGCCGCCATCCGCAAACTGGTGCATCTGTGCTTTGGCGTACTCAAAATTCAACAGCCATATCAGCACGATTATTTTAAATAATGCTTGACGTTAAAGACGGTATCTACCGGGCTTGTGATGTTGGGCTTCGCAAGGTCAGCGCCAACCTACGTTAGCCCAGGCTACGCTTGCTCGTTTGCATTTTACGCCATTATGGCGTACAGTCAATTACCAATCGAAAACAGGGGGTATCGTTATGGCTTCACTACACCAGCAATGGATTCCGTAATGACCCAAGACGAGAAGGAATATTTCAAGGTGCTGGGCGGTCGCATAGCACTCTTGCGCAAGGAGTTGGGTTTAAC
>Ga0209181_10009217_pt1 | contig 13018 bp, 12 predicted proteins | sample MAT05_FD_187208 | JGI IMG/M metagenome (GOLD analysis project Ga0209181, IMG submission 187208) | Freshwater microbial communities from Lake Fryxell liftoff mats and glacier meltwater in Antarctica - MAT-05 (SPAdes) (version 2) | ecosystem: Environmental > Aquatic > Freshwater > Ice > Liftoff... | reverse complement strand
CGTGAACAATTTCTTCGTGACCTTCATCGAGGTCTTAAAGGACCGCGCCGGCACCTCTTTCGAAGTCGATCCCGGGGTAACCACAGGCGACTACCTCCAAGGGTTCTACCTCGGGACCCGCGACGCGCTCACGGAGAAGGACCGCGCGTCGTTGACGATCACCGTGAACGACGTTTCGGCCCGCTCCTTGGGGGTTCTGATCGGCCTCTACGAACGCGTCGTGGGCCTCTACGCCTCTCTCATTGGCATTAACGCGTACCACCAGCCGGGCGTGGAGGCGGGCAAAAAGGCCGCCACCGCGGTGCTCGTCTTGAAGTTAAGGATCGCCGCGGCCCTCGCCGCCGCTCCCGGAAAAGCCTTCAGCGTCGACACCCTGGCCGGGCAACTGGGCGCACCGGAGCAAACCGAGTTGATTTACAAGATCCTCGAGCGTCTCCACGCCAACGGCAGGGTAAATAAAACCAACCAAACCCCTTGGTTCCAAAGTACTTACTTTGCATAGAATGCATCTCTAAAGTCGAAAGACCTTCTGTCGCTGCCCCGAAATCCCGGATTTGAGGGAACGAAGCCACGACCCGCTTGCTCAAAGAGGATTCCCTTCACACACTTCCCTACCGCCATGAAATCGCTCCCCCGCTTTCTTCTCGTTTTGCTCTCGCTCGCTGGAGTCTTCGCCGCCTCCGGTTGCACATCGCAACGCGACACTTCGATCCCATGGAGCCGCCCCGCGAACTGGGAGGGCCAGGTCCCCGGCATGGGCGCAACCCCTGGCAGCGGCCGCTAAGGGTGGGATTCGTTTTCCCTCCACGTCTGTCGTCCGGCGATTCCCGCCGGATTTTTTTCGCCCTTCTCCGGAGCCCTTTTTCGGGAGTTTTGCTCCGGCCCCATGTGAGTCCCCTTCGAGCGAGTCCTCTCCGCCATGTCCGAGCCCGCCGTTAACGCCTCCCTCACTCCCCTGCCCGGGCATCTCTACGTCGTCGCGACACCGATCGGCAATCTGGCGGACATCACGGAGCGAGCCCGAGCGCTCTTGGGCGCGGTCGATTTCGTGGCATGCGAAGACACCCGCACGACCGGGGCGATGCTCACTCGGTTCGGTCTTCGCCGGGAACTTGTCGCTTACCACGAACACAACGAAACGGAAGTCGCCGAGCTACTCGCAGAAAAGATCGCAAGCGGCAAATCGGTAGCGGTGGTCAGCGATGCGGGCACCCCTGGCCTGAGCGACCCCGGCTTTCGCCTTGTCCGAGCCTGCCGCCGACGTGCGTTGCCCGTCATTCCCGTGCCCGGCGCGAGTGCGCTCACCTCGGTCCTCAGTGCCTCGGGACTTCCGACCAACGGCTTCCTTTTCGTCGGCTTTCTGCCGCCCAAAACGGCGGCTCGAATCGCCTTTCTGGAAAGGTATCGCGATTTTGACTACACCCTCGCTCTTTACGAAAGTTGCCACCGGATAGACAAGTTCGCCGAGGAAATCGTGGCGACACTGGAGCCCGAACGTGTCGTCTGTATCGCAAAAGAAGTCACCAAGCTTCACGAAAGCTTCCTTGTCGGACGCAGCGTCGACGTCCGCGACCGCCTCCTAAAAGGCAGCCTCAAGGGCGAATTCGTCGTCCTGATCGCCCCCGCGTCCTTCGTGCTCTAACAAGCTCCGAACCCGAAACCCACTCGATTTCTGCAGGAGCTCGCGGAGGCAAAAATTCCTACCCTTCTGAGCTCCGACCTCCGCTTCCTCTTCCGCTCTCCTGTAAAATCCTCCCAAGTTTCCCTCCGCCCTCCACCCTCTAAATTCTAGATTCTAGATTCTAAATTCTAGATTCTAGATTCTAAATTCTTCCTCCGCCCTCCGCTCCCCGCCCTCCGATGCCCTCCCCGTCCGTCGCCGTCATCGATCTTGGCAGCAACTCCATCAAGTTGCTCGTCGCCATCCGCGACGAACACGGTCACCTCGTTTCGATCCTGTCGCGGACGCTCGACGTGCGAATCGGCGCGGGGATTAGCCAGACACCTCCCCGGCTGAGCGAAAACGGCATGGCGGCGGGTCTGGAGGCGGTGCAGACGCTCCTCGCCGACACCAAGCCGTTCGCGCCTGGGACCACGATTTTGGTCGCCACCAGTGCGGTCCGCGACGCAGCCAACGGAGCGGAATTCCGGAAACGGATCGAGACTGCGACCGGTCATCGCCTCCTGATTCTCTCGGGCGACGAAGAAGCCGATTTAATCGGTCGTGGTTTGCTCTCCGACCCGCAGCTCGGGCGGTTCCAGGACTTTTACGTCTTCGATCTGGGAGGAGGAAGCTTAGAGTGCCTCTCCTTCAGGAAGAGGCGATCGGTTGCCGCCGTCAGCTTTCCGTTGGGATGCGTGCGCCTGACGGAACTGTATGTCGCCGACCCCTCCGCCCCGTTTGGCGAGCGAGAAAACGAATCGGTCCGTCACGCGGTCGCTCAAACCTTCCGCAGCGGCGGATTTCGTTTCGATCTCGGTTTATCCGCCCAGGCCGTCTTTACCGGTGGCACGATGACCACCACACGCGCCGCTCTCGCCCACACCCGCGGCCAAACGCTGTCGGAGTCGCCGGCACAGCTCTCCGTTGAAGAAATAGCGACCGTCTTCCGACGCGTCGCGGACATGACCTTGGCCGAGCGAAGAGCGTCGCCCGACCTACCCGCCGCCCGAGCGGACGTCTTCCCCGCCGCCCTCGCGACCATTCTCGAAATTGCCCACCTGGGTCGCCTCGAATCGTTTCATCATTCCGTGTGCAATCTTCGTTGGGGCCTGGCAGATCGAACGCTCCCGACCGGGGCGTAAGGATGCTTTGCCACCGCGAGGCGAGCTCATGGAGCTGATCGAGAGCCATCGCCACCGCGTTTGGCTCCCGATTCCACTCTTCGCAACACGGCTCGAGCCTGCCCTGATCGGAAAACTCACACTGCGCGTACAGTAGACACTCCCGCCGGCCGAACTTTCTCCGCCAGAAGTCCAGCCAACCATCCCATCGGGATGTAGGCGGCCACCACATCCAGTGCCATGAACCAGAAGGGAGCCGGGAGCAGGAAGCAATTTACGATGCCCCCGACAAGGAAGAAGAGGCTGACCGCCAACGCGAAGGTCTTCCGATGTGTAGACGCGACCAGCGAAGCGACAAAGCCCCCGGCCAACGCCCCCAGCGCATGAGCGAGAAAAGGGAAGATGAAATGTTTCGGTTCGAACAGGTGCATCGATGCCCGCAGTTTCTCCATGTCGCTCACATCCGCCCCCGGGGGCGGCGGAATGACATGGCCGCCTATCGTAACAAGGGCCAGATTGGCGACAGAACCCAAAACCAGCCCTACGATCGGGGCGGCGATATTTCTAGCTACGGCTTTCATAGGTGGTTCGGACTGAAAGATACTTTGCACTCAACATTGCCGCGGTACGATTCGCAGTTGTGACGGATCTGCTCATCCGTGACGAGCATTTGCGAATGGCTCTACAGTGTTCCGAAAACCGATGCAGCATCGTCGGTATCCACTAAGTGCGATCGCTCGCGGACGAGCTGCGAACAAATTCCCCGACAAGCTGGGCACCGATGCGCAGCACATCGTCGACGAGAGCGTCGGCGTGTTCGATTTCGGTCCTTGCCCCGACGAAGCACGGCCGCAACGCAAGCATTCCGTTCACTTTCGTCGTACTCGGCATGCTGCGATTCTCGTGGACGAGCCGCCGATGCAAGAGCTGGTTCAGCCGGTCCAGATCCGACACCTCAGGCGAAACATAGCGGAAGCAGCAAATGGAGAGGGTTGGCTCCAGCAATAGCTCGAGATGGGGATGTGCGCGCGCCGCTGCGGCGACCCGCAGCGCGAGATCGTTGTGCCGCACGATCCGCTCTCGCATACCTTCGACTCCGATCTCGCGAAGGAGTGCCCAGACCACCACTCCACGGCACGGGGCACTCAGTTCCACCCCAAAATCGTAGTATGGGATACCAAAGTCATCGAGGGAGTGCACGAAAGCCCGCTGAGACGACTCCTGCTGTAGCGTCGCGCCTTCCAAATAGGCGGCGGGCTCCTGGGTAAACGCACGGCGCAACAATTGGCGATCCCGCACAAACGTGGCCGCCACGCCAACGGCCGCGCCGAGCCATTTATGCGGATCGACAATCGCAGAGTCGGCATACTCCAAGCCGCGATACAACGCCGCCTTTCGCTCGTCGAGAATACCGGGCAACCCGTAAGCCCCATCGACATGAAACCAAATTCCGTGCTCCTCCGCGATCTTTCCAATAGCGAGTAAGGGGTCGATCGCCCCCGTATTGGTCGTACCGGCATTAGCGACGATCGCCATGGGGAGCATGCCTGCGCCTACGTCCTCCCCAATTGCGCGAACGAGCTCGGTCACTTCCATCCGACCCTCGCGGTCGGAGGCGATGGCACGCACCGCACGTCGACCTATCCCGAGGACACCAGCGGCGCGTTGAATCGTGTGATGGGCCTCGGCCGTGGCATAGACCCGCACTCGACGATTTACACCGTCCGCGGCCGGATCCCGTCCGATCTTCTCAAAAGCAAACTGCCTTGCCGCCCCGAGCGCCACGAGATTTGCGACCGACCCCCCGCTGCTATAAACGCCCTCCATCGATCCGAGGCCGCACATACTTGCCAACCACTGCAACGACAACTCCTCCAAGAAATTGAAGGCGGTCAGCCCGTAACGCTGTGGGGCCGCAATACTCGCAGCGGTTGACGCCAACGTGGCGACGGTCGTTCCACCGGTAGTGATGAAAGAAGTGAAGCCCGGCTTGGCAATCGCAGCCCCGTAAGGGATTAGATTCCGAACGAGATCCTCGGTGACGCGGTCAATGCCCACTCCACGCTCCGGCAATGGCCCGCCCAGCAGTTCTCGCCAGACCCCACTCCCTTGAAGTGCATCGGGATGCTCGAACCGCAAAAACGCGTCGAGGGCAGCACCGACTCTCGACAACTGCAGTTCGAGCTTCTGCGTTTCAGCGGCGTCTGCGCGATGGGTGTTCATTCGAATTCACGGGGAGAAATTGACGCCGAGGTCGCTTGAGGCGTTTTTGACAGAAAAAGCCGTTCGCCTGACGAGACTATAATTCTTCCACAAACTAGGCGTTCGGCTCTTTATTCGATGTGGTCAATACCCGTCACAATGACCTGCTTCACTGCGTGATCTACCCAATAATCGAAAATGAAGCCATCGCGCATAAATTGAAAAACCTCTCTGCCGGTGGCGTCCGCCGACTGAAAGTCAGGTACGAAAAATGGATCAGCCACTAACTCGTGAACGCGATCCAAGATCTTTTGCTTCCGGCGCTTTGTCTGACCAACGAAAAACTCTACCGCTGCCGACGAGAAAACCGCTTCGCAACCCAGACGATTGGCCACGGTCGAGAATCTTATTCAACTTCCTTATTGTCATAAACTTACCAGCCTTTATATCCGCAATTCGCTTGGCTGTGGCCTCATGCCGAACCTTCGCAGCCTTCGGCTCTTCGCGAGACTTTTCCGGGGTACGAACCTTCGAGCTTTAAAACTCCGCAAGGGGATTTCGGTTCGATCGGGCTTTTGGAAATACCTCGGCGTTTTACCACGGAGGCTCAAAGACACATAGGTCGGATTCGGATTCGACTGCCCCCGTTCGCTGCGACCGCGTCAGTCATGTATCCACCGTACGTGGGTATTTTGACGATCGACCGGCCAGGCGCGATAGCGAGGTTGCGGACTCAGAGCCGCGAGGACGTTGTGGCAAACGGTATTCAGATCGTCGGGAGTCCATAGGTCCGGCGCGCTCGCGGTTTCGGTTTCCAGCGCGGCTTGATTGACGTGCGAGTAGACCAAACCCGACATCGGCGGGATCGTGCAGCCGAAGGTATTCAGCACGCCCTGCAGTCGGGAGAGCACCCCTTTCCCGCCGACCGAATGCATCGTTACGACGACGCCCGCCGGCTTGCCCAGCCAAAGAGCCGTGCCTTCGCTCGCGGTCGCTTCTTGGAGGAATCGCTGGAGGAGGTGGCTCCAGGAATCCCAGTACGTTCCCGTCCCGAGCAGAAATCCATCGGCGCTCCGCAATGACGGCTCGACCGCCGAAAACGAGGTCGTCTCGTCCAGCGTGAGCGACGCCACCCGGGCATTTTTCGCCAGTGTGGCGCGCGCCCGCGCGAGGAGCGCCTCGGTATTGCCGGCGTCTCCCGCCAGCGCGCCGTTGAGGACAAGGATTGCAGGGTTCATCGAGGGACCTGCTAAGACAGTCTCTTGCGAATTGCGCGCTTTATCTCGATCTGGAGAAGGCTGCGCATCGTTGCGAAAGAGGGTTGCTCCAGCGTATGGGTGACTAGACTCGCCGAACTCACGGTATGGCAACGCTCCCCCAACACGATCCCGGCGAGCGCATGACGCAGCTCGACGGGCTACGTGCCTTCGCGGTGGTGGCCGTCGTCGTTTCTCATTGGACGCCGGATTTTTTGATTGGAATCGTTCCTTGGGGTACAGGCGTGCAGCTGTTTTTCGTCCTGAGCGGTTTTTTAATCACGGGAATTCTGTTGCGCAGCCGCCCGGAAGACCTGGGCACGAGCCTCTGGGCGTCCTTGCGGACATTTTATCTCCGACGCGCCTTGCGCATTTTTCCGGTCTATTACGGCGTGCTTGTCTTCTCGCTGCTTTTTTCGGTCGGACCCATCCGAGAGAGTTGGCCCTGGCACGTCTCTTATCTCTCGAACTTTTATTACTCTCATCACGACCATGGACCCGCCGTCACCGATCCCTATTTGCATTTTTGGTCGTTGGCGGTGGAGGAGCAGTTCTACCTGGTGTGGCCCTTACTGGCTCTCACCGTGAGTCGACGACCCTTGGCCGTGGCGATTTGCCTCGCCGTCGTTGCTTCCACCGTTTTCCGAGTCTTCATCGATCGAATCGATCCTTCGCTCGTCTCGATTCGGTATCTGACGCCGAGTTGTCTGGACGCTTTAGCGATCGGCGCGCTCGCCGCGCATGTGAAGCATTACAAGGGTGGAAAGGCGACCCGTCGACTGGCTTGGATCTTTGCGTGCGTTGGGGTCGGAGGTCTGGCGGTGTCCGTTCTTTTTCTCTCGCGGGTGCTCGACGCCAACACCGGGCACCGGATTGGCCACACTTTTCTCGTGATCTTTTATGGTGCGCTCGTCGCTGGCGCGGCGACCGGGTTCGGAGGACCGCTCGGCCGGGTGCTCGTCTGGCGTCCGCTGATTTATCTCGGAACGATCAGCTATGGGATTTACGTGTATCATTATTTCGCCCCGGCTGCACTCCACTGGCTGGGAAATCGGGTTCCATCCGTCGCTCTGCAATCGAAGACAGCCGTATTAGCGGCCTACACTGTGTTCACGCTGACGCTCAGTGTTGCTTCGTGGCATCTCTTCGAAGCGCCCCTCAATCGATTGAAAAGCCGATTACCGTATCCTCGCCCGTCGTCGGGGCCGGGATCGTGACCAATTCGGGAGCAGCCGGGCGAAACCCGCTCCGATCGCCCCGCGCCCCTTCATTTTTTGCGCGATCGGCCCCGGCGTCTATCGCGGGAAAGATTTTACCGAACTCGACGGCACGTATTTTGTCTCCGACTGGGGTACGGGCAAGGTGTGGGGTACGAAGCGCGACGACCCCGGCAACATCTACCCGGTGCTCGCCACTGCCAACTACGGCGGTCCCGTCGATCCGCAAACGAGCGAGCGCGGCGCATTGTGGAAGATCGTCCCGGCCAGCCGCGCCTAAACCGGCTTCGTCCGCAGCGGGTCACGGCCACTCTGTCGCTTCGAGCGATGGACCGACTTCCAAGCTGAGGCATGAGCCGATCGCGGGCCTCACGGAACGCGATTTCTTCAAACAGGGGGAGAAGCCCAAGACCGTGAAGGCGGTCGTCGTCGCCACGTGGAGCGACGACAACGACGGAATGAATTTCAATGGGTGTTCGAAGGGCGGCGCGCTCTATACGATTCCCAAAGGGTGGACCGTGGAGGTGATCTTCGTCAATCCGGGTGCGTTCCGCACAGCCCGATCGTGATCGAAAAGCGGAGGTAAATAAAATTCAGATACGGGAGCCGTATTTCGAAGGGGCGGTCGTCCCCAAGCACCTTCAAGGCATGAGCTATGAAAAAGCGTCGTTCACCTTCACGGCAGACCAGGCCGGCGAATACGCTTTCGCCTGCGGCTTTCCCACTCACGCCTTGAACGGTCATTGGATCGCACTGGATGTTTCCGACGTCGCGACCGAACCGACCTGAAGGCTCGGAGATAAGCCTGTCCTCGGAGCCAAGCGGTAGAACCGGAGGGCGAGCGTTCGGTTTTTAGCGGCAGTCGATCGGGCTTGCCCTGTGGCGGCGCTCGTTTGGATTGGTGGTCGATGTCGCAACCGGACTATCGTCGAGCAAGTGCCAAGTCCGGGTTGATCTTCGTCGTGATCCTGGCTTCATGTCTGACTCAGGCCGGCGCCTTTTTTCTGCTTTCGGTTTCCGATTGGGCCAGGCGCTTCCCGGTGGTCTGGTCATCGTCGGCTCTTCGGTTTTTCCTGCGGTCCTCGTGGCCGGTGCGCTTTGGTATCGTCGCGCACAGCAGACGCGAAGAGCGGGAGAGGTGGCGGCACTCGAGCGGGCGGGATTTCGTACCGTGGAACGGCCGACCGAGGAGCAGCGGCGGGAGTTTTTTGCGCCGCTCGCGCATTTGGGCGCCACACTCGATTTGCAGGGTGGAGCCTCCAAGCTGAAGTGGTTTGCGGTCGAAGGCGGCGGAGGCAGCCCTGCCCGACGTGTATTCGAGCATGAATACACGACCGGGGGAGGGAGAACCACCCAGTTGTTTCCCCACACGGTCGTGGCCTGGCCGGAGGGGCATGCGGAGTTGCTACGCCGCAGTTCGAACCTCGCGCGCGCTCCCTGGTTTATGATGGTCCGCCTTACCCGAATGCAGCGGAGATTTCGGAAGGACGCGGAACTGAAGTTACCGGAGTTTGCCACCCTGTCGGAGGATTGGTTTTTTCGGGGCGATCCGGCCACGGCCAAACAATTTCTCGCCCCGTCTTTGGAACGGTTCGTGCGACGGTCTCCCGTCGGCGAGGAGTGGTCGGTCGGTGCCGGATGGATCTGTTGTTCGTTCAAAGGGATCTTGGACGCCGAAGGCATCGTTTCGTTTCTGGACCATTCGCGGCAGACGCTGGCCGCGGCGTTGTCGGAGCGTCGCTCTTAGCCGTATCCAGTTTGCCTACGCGAGCGGGTTTCACCGGGCTTTCCGGCGCTGGACGGGCCGCGTTACCAGGGACATCCGGGTACAACTCGCCGATTCGTAGCTAACGGAGCGCTCTTGCCGGGAGCCTTTAGTCTATAGTCTAAGGTAAGCGGGAAAAGAAAGTGAAAGAGGAGTGGGCGAAACTCGGATCGATGGTCACAAGCGGCCTGCGTCGCCCCACATCGATCGGAATCGGTTACGGTCGTCCGACAAAGAGAGCGGCGTGAGGATAACTTTGGGGCGGATTTGAATACGGAGTCCTGCCTTTAAACCGCCCGCCCGGAAGCTCGGAGATACGGTCTGCACCCGTGCGAGTGCGGTCCTTCACTCGCTGAGGATTCCGCGAATGGTATCGAGATCCATCAAGGCGCCGACGGACTCCTCCTGGACGATCGAGTCGGAGAGGGCGGATTTCTCCTTCTGGAGCAGCCGGATTTTTTGCTCGATACTGTCTTTCACGATCAGCCGGTAGGCGTTGACTGGAGAAACCTGTCCGATGCGGTGCGTGCGATCGATGGCCTGCGCTTCCACCGCCGGATTCCACCAAGGGTAATAGAGAATCACGTACGAGGCCGCCGTGAGATTGAGGCCGAAGCCGGCAGCTTTGAGCGAAAGCAAAAACACCGTGCGCGTGCGGTCCGATTGAAACTGTGCGACCAGTTCGTCGCGGTTCGAGGTCTTACCCGTCAGGATCAAATAGCCGATCGCCGCTTCATCGAGTCGTGCCTGGACGATCTCGAGCATGCCCACAAATTGACTGAAGACCAATACCTGGTGTCCGCCGTCGCGCAACTCTTCGAGCTGCTCGAGCAACGCGTCCAATTTGGCCGAGGGCGCATCGGCATGGGCCGCGTCGATCAAGGCCGGGTGACAACAGATCTGCCGGAGTTTCAGCAGGCTCGCCAGAATGTTGAACCGGGCGCGGTCGAACTCCGCGGTCGTTTTGACTTTCAAGAGCTGAGACCGGGCCCATTTGAGTTCCGCCTGATACAGCCTTGCCTGTTCGCCTTCCATTTCCACGACGAGATCCTCCTCCACGCGCGGCGGCAAATCGGCGGCCACCTGCGCTTTGGTCCGACGCAGCATGAAGTGGCGCACGTGGCGTCGCAGGCGAACGAGGGCTGCGGCGTCGCCTTGGTCGAAACGTCGCTTGAAGGACGCCTGCGAGCCCAACAAACCGGGGAGGGCGAACGAGAACAAACTCCATAGATCGAGCAGTCGATTTTCGATCGGCGTTCCGGTCAGGACCAAGCGGTGCTCGGCCACGAGTTCGCGCGCAACCTGCGCTACCTTGGACGCGGGATTCTTGATGAATTGGCCTTCGTCGAGGACCACGACATCCCACCGTTCCCGCCGTACGAGTTCCGACTGCAATCGGAGCTGAGTATAATTCATTACCCGCAAATGCATCCTCGCGGGTTTTTTGGTGGACGGTGTCGTTCGTTTCGAGCCGACGGAGCCGCTTCGCTCCACCCGGATCGAAGGTGCAAAGCGTGCGCACTCGCTCTCCCAGTTTCCCATCACCGATTTCGGGCAGACCACCAGTACCCGGAGGCTCGATCCTGCGGGTAAACGCTCCTGCAGCCACAGCAGCCACGCCAGTGTCTGCACCGTTTTGCCGAGGCCCATGTCGTCGGCCAGCACGGCGCCAAGACCGTTCGAGGCCAGAAAGGCGAGGAACTCGAAACCCTCTCGTTGGTAAGTGCGTAGCTCGGCCCGCAATCCGACCGGGAGTTTGGGCGTCTCGGTGAGGGCGAGTGCCTTGGCCCGAGCCCGAAGCCGCTCGACTTGCGCGACCGGCAGGTAGTCGCCGAGTTTCGTTCCGTTGAGTTGCAGCGCGTGGAGGTGTTGCCGCTCCCCGCGCAAAGCGACCTCGAGGACGCTCGACGTATCGACACCGGACTCCTCTAGTGCCGCGAGCGCGTCTCGGTCGAGGTCGAGCTGGAGGCGGCGCCAGCCTTTGTTGGGCAGGTTCACAAACCGACCCTGCGCTTTCAAAAGGAGCGAAATTTCGTCGCTGGTCAGTGTCGAATCCTCCGTACGCAGCGCGAGCTTGAGATCGAACCAATCCCGATGGGTGTCGCTTTGCAGGAGGCTGAAATCGACGGTGGCACGGATCGGTGCCACGAGCAGGGCGGCGAGTTCCTTGGATGCAGTGACGTTGACCGCGGGCGGCAGTTTCTCGCGCCACGCGGCGAACGTTTCCGCCATCTGGGGTGTCATCCGCTGAACCCAGCCTTCGGCGAGGTTGTCGTAGTTCATCCTGAGCGTGGGCAGTTGCACCGCAACCTCGTCGGCCAGGGAGAGGTCGGGAATGACCACCGCGGCCGTCGGTGCGAGGGCACTCTGGGGGGGCGGTTGAGGACCGAGGGCTGCAACGTCTTCATTCTCTTCCCAACCGTCCCGGGTCCAGCGTTGTTCCGTGCGCGGCGTTTCGGATCGCACCGTCAACTTCAAGACCAACGAATCCAGCCCTACGAGGGGACTTACCAACGAACACGTCACGTCGACCACGGTTGGCACCTGGACGAACTGCGACTCCAGCCCGCGCGGAAAAAGTGTGCGATGGCGACGCAGCGTTTTCAGCACGGCCGGAGTCTTGAGTGCCGCCGCGGGCAAAATCGCACCTGCGGGCGATTTCCCGTCGAGCGGCGGAGGACCTGCGACCACCAACGGTCCTTCCACCAAATACCAGGTGGGGGTGCCCGGAAGCATGACGGCATCGACGTCCAGCAACCGGCCGTCCGGCCAGGCGAGCATCAGTTCGAAGTCGGTTTCGGCACCGGCACCCGATCCGGCCTTGGTGGGATCGAGCTTCCACCGCAGTGTTTCCGGAGAAAATTGCACGGGACCGCCGTTAGAACCAACTGCAATCGCGCGCGCCATCGGGTGTTCGAGCCACCTGCGCACCAGGAGCGAGGAATTACCGCCCCGCTCGAAAGGGCCTCGCAGGTAGTTCTGACGGTAGAGATCGAGGACGATGGCGATGGCGGCCAGTATCTCGGTACGTCCGGTGACGGCGATGAAGGAGAATTTTTCGGAGCGAAACGCATCTAGAAACGCCCGCGGGACCGCCCGCCAGGAACTTTCCGGCGTGAGCCGCTCGTCGATCCGCCAGTCGGACGACCCGAGGACCACGCGGAAGTCGACGAGGCGGACGCCGCTTTCGTTCGGGCCTCGGGCGGCGGCGACGGCCGGCATCACCGTCGCAAAGTTCTCGAACTGATGCACCCAGCGGGCCACCGCTTCGCGTTCGGCCTGTCCGGCGAGATAGCTTTGGATTGGGGCGGTGTCCGTGACCGGCTTTAGAAATTCGGGAATTTTTCCGCCGGAGCGCTCGATGTCGCAGGCCACATACTGCCACAGTGCCATCGGGTCAGGGGGCGGTTCGCCCCACCAGCCTTCGTAGATCGGTTGATACGGATTCGACCGCCGCGATTCCTGCGTCGTGAGCTGGAGGAGTTGCAGGTCTTTGCTATAAACTTGGAAGCGATGGGTTTTGACGTGGTTGAAAAACGCCGAGAGGCGCCCGAGGAACGTGCCCTCTTCGGCGTTCAGTCGGCGATTGAGCATTTTGGCCAGCCGCGTCTCCCACTTCTCCCTGAACGAACTACGGTCCGGATCCAGCGGAGCGTTAGGTTTCGCTTTTGGCCCGGCGTTGGGGGCGTCCGCGAAAAGGAAGGCTTTGGCGCGTAAGTCGTCCAGCACGCTGGATCCGCGCAGCTCCGACCGCCATTCCAAGGTCATGGCATAGCAGTGTTTGCAGTCGATTG
>Ga0209181_10009216_pt1 | contig 13018 bp, 12 predicted proteins | sample MAT05_FD_187208 | JGI IMG/M metagenome (GOLD analysis project Ga0209181, IMG submission 187208) | Freshwater microbial communities from Lake Fryxell liftoff mats and glacier meltwater in Antarctica - MAT-05 (SPAdes) (version 2) | ecosystem: Environmental > Aquatic > Freshwater > Ice > Liftoff... | reverse complement strand
CCACTTGCACGACCAGAACTTCCAGCGCGCCTTTCGCCGCGCGGTGGAACAGGCCGGCGTGAACAAGCCGGCTTCGCCGCACACGCTGCGCCACTCCTTTGCCACCCACCTGCTGCAGTCGGGCTACGACATCCGCACCGTGCAAGAACTGCTGGGCCATGCCGATGTCAGCACCACCATGATCTATACCCACGTGCTGCGCCTGGGCGGCGGTGCGGTGCGCAGCCCGCTGGACAACCTGGCCGCGGCCGCGCCGTCAAACCCTTCGCCGCACCGTGCCCCGCCCGGAGCGCGTGAACCCGAAGCGGTCTACGCCTGGCCGTCTTCTGTCCCGCCGTCTTTCCTCACACCGTGCCTCACGTGCCTCGCGCCGCTGTTTCAAGCCGCCCGCCCGCCATCAGCCTGCCTGGCTACGCCGAGCTAGTCTGCCGCAGCAATTTCAGCTTCCTGGGCGCTGCTTCGCACCCTGAAGAGTTGATCGAGCGTGCGCAGGCCTTGCGCTATGCGGCGCTGGCCGTCACCGACGAGTGTTCGTTGGCCGGTGTGGTGCGCGCCCACCTGGAAGCCACGCAGAAAGGTTTGCCGCTGATCATCGGCAGCGATTTCACGCTGCAGCCCGAGGCTCCTGCAGCGCCTGCAGGGCCGGCGCCCGCCGAGCCTTTCATGCAGCCGGGCACACCGTCGCCCGACGGGGATGACGACCCCGACGTTCCGCCGCCGCCCGGCCACAGCGGCGGCCTGCGTCTGGTGATGCTGGCGATGTCGCGCCGCGGCTACGCCAATCTCTCGCACTGGATCAGCGTCTGCCGCCGCCGTGCGCCCAAGGGGCAGTACCTGGCGAAGATGTCTGATCTGGAAGGCCGGGTGCCGGCCGCGCCCATGCTGGCCGGCCTGCCGGGCTGCCTGGCGTTGCTGGTGGTGTCGTGTGTGCTGCCCACGCCAGGCGCACAGGCCGGCGCCGATGGCACGCCCGGCGCCGACCCCTTCCAGACCCTCTTTGCCCACGCGCTGTGGCTCAAGACCTGGTTCGGCGACCGCGCCGCGCTCGCCTTGCCGCTCTTGCTGCAGGCCCACGACGCGCTGCTGGCCGACATCACCCAGCGCGTGGCTGCACTCACCGGCCTGCCCATCGTGGCCGTGGGCGATGTGCGTATGCACGCACGTTCACGCAAGCCACTGCTCGATGTGCTGCAGGCCACGCGCCAGCGCTGCACCGTGGCCAACGCCGGTGTGGGCCTGGCGGCGAACGCAGAGGCCCATTTGCGTTCACGCACACGCCTGGCGCGCCTGTACAAGCCCGAGTGGCTGCACCACACGCTGGTGCTGGCAGGGCGCTGCGCGTTTTCATTGAACGAGCTGAAGTACGAATACCCGCGCGAGGTCGTGCCCGAGGGCCACACGCCCACCAGCTGGCTGCGCGCGCTGACGGAAGAGGGCGCCGCGCGCCACTATCCGCAGGGCGTGCCACCCGCGGTGCGCGGCATGCTGGAACACGAACTCGCGCTCATCACCCAGCTGCAGTACGAGGCCTACTTCCTCACCGTGGCCGACATCGTGCAGTGGGCGCGGGGCCAGGGCATCCTGTGCCAGGGCCGCGGCAGTGCCGCGAACTCGGCCGTCTGCTATTGCCTGGGTGTGACGGCGGTCGACCCCGAGGTGCACACCATGCTGCTTTTCGAGCGCTTCATCAGCGCCGAACGCGGCGAGCCGCCCGACATCGACATCGACTTCGAGCACCAGCGCCGCGAAGAGGTCATCCAGTACATCTACAAGAAGTACGGCCGCCACCGAGCCGCGCTGACGGGCGTGATCGTCAGCTACCGGCCGCGCAGCGCCTTGCGTGACGTCGGCCGGGCGCTGGGCATCGACCTCGAACGCATCGAGGCCGTCAGCAAGAGCCAGCACTGGTTCGACGGCAGAAGCATCGCGCCCGAACGTCTGCAAGAAAACGGCTTCGACCCCGAAGCGCCGGTGTGCCGCTTGTGGATGGCGCTGACGCAGCAGCTCATCGGGTTTCCGCGCCACCTCTCGCAGCACCCGGGCGGCTTCGTCATCGCGCGCGACACGCTGTCTGAACTGGTGCCGGTGGAAAACGCCAGCATGAAGGACCGCAGCGTCATCCAGTGGGACAAGGACGACCTCGACGCGCTGCGCCTGATCAAGGTCGACATCCTGGCCTTGGGCATGCTCAGCGCCATCCGCCGCGGGCTTGAGTTCGTCAGCCAGAAGCTGGGCACGCCGATGGCGCTGCACCAGATTCCCAAGGAAGACAGCGCCAGCTACGCCATGCTCAGCCGCGGCGACAGCGTGGGCACTTTCCAGGTCGAAAGCCGCGCCCAGATGGCCATGCTGCCGCGCCTGCGGCCCAAGGCGTTCTACGACCTCGTGATCGAGGTCGCCATCGTGCGCCCCGGGCCCATCCAGGGCGGCATGGTTCACCCCTATCTGCGGCGTCGCAACGGCGAAGAGGCGGTCGACTATCCCAGTGCCGAAGTGGAGAAGGCGCTCAAGCGCACCCTGGGCGTGCCCATCTTCCAGGAACAGGTGATGCAACTGGCGATCTTGGCCGCCGACTTCACACCCGGCGAGGCCGACCAGCTGCGCCGCGCCATGGCGGCCTGGAAGCGCAAGGGCGGCCTGCGGCCTTTCCACGAACGCCTGGTGGGGCGCATGGTCGAGAAGGGCTATGAGCTCGAGTACGCCGAACGCATCTTCAAGCAGATCGAAGGTTTCGGCGAATACGGTTTCCCGGAAAGCCACGCCGCCAGCTTTGCCCTGCTGGTCTACGCCAGCGCCTGGTTGAAGTGCCACCACCCCGATGCCTTTCTCGCCGCGCTGTTGAACAGCCAGCCCATGGGTTTTTATGCCCCCGCGCAACTGGTCCGTGATGCGCGCGGGCACCACGTCACGGTGCTGCCGGTGGACGTGCGCGCCAGCGTGTGGGGCACCGTGCTGGAAGCCGGTACACCGGCTGGGTCGATGGCCCCAGGCGGCCCGCTGCTGCAGCCGGTGCGCCTGGGCTTCAGCCGCATCAGCGGCTTCGAGCAGGCTGCCGCCGAGCGCCTGGTGGCGGCCCGCGAAGCCGCGCCTTTCAGCAGCGCCGAAGACCTGGCGCGCCGGGCCGGGCTGGATGCGCGCCAGCTGGCGCTGCTGGCCGAGGCCGACGCGCTGCGCCCACTGGCCGGCCATCGCCATGAAGCCGCCTGGGCCGTGGCCGGCGTGGACACGCGCGCCACGCCGCTGCTGCGTGGCACGCGCACGCAAGAGGCCGCAGCCGCCTTGCCCGCGCCCAGCGCCGCTGCCACCGTGCTGGCTGATTACCGCCGTCTGGGCCTGAGCCTCACGCAGCACCCGGTGGCCTTGTTGCGGCCGCAGCTGGCGGCCTTCAAGGTGCTGCCGGCCGAGGTGCTGCAGCACTTTCCGCCCGGCCGGCTGGCACGCGCCAGCGGCATCGTCACCCACCGCCAGCGGCCCGAAACCGCGCACGGCGTCGTCTTCGTCACGCTGGAAGACGACACCGGCGCCGTCAACGTCATCGTCTGGCCGCAGGTCGCCGAGACACAACGCCGCGCCTTGCTGGGCGCTTCGCTGTTGACGGTCTACGGCATCTGGCAATGCCACGGTGAGCCGGGGTACGAGGTGCGCCATCTGGTGGCCAAGACGCTGATCGACCATACGCCGCTCTTGCAGGGCCTGGCCACGCACAGCCGCAACTTCCGCTGAGTGCGGCAAGCCACCATGGCTTTGGCCACTGGCGCGGGAATGGCGTGGCCGCAAGGCGACAATGTGCCGCATGCACCACACCCTTGAATGGCTGCCGGCCGAGGGCCGCGTCGAACAACTGCTGCTGCTGTTGCATGGTTTCGCTGGCAGCGGTGCCGACATGGCGCCACTGGCGCAGGCCCTGCGCACCGCCTTTCCGCAAGCTGCCGTGCTGGCACCTGATGCGCCGCATGCCGGCAAGCCAGTCGACGGCGCTGCCGCTGCGCGCGCTTGCCAGTGGTACGAGGTATCCGACCTGACACCGGAAAACTGGCCCGCTCGCGTTCAGGCCGAGCTGCCCGACCTGCGCACCTGGGTTCAGGCGCAGCAGCAGCGCCTGGGCGTCGAGCCTGCGGCCACCGCGCTGGCCGGCTTCAGCCAGGGTGCGGTGCTGGCGCTGGCGCTGGTGATGCAGCACGACGGCATCGCAGGCCGCGTGCTGGCCTTTGGCGGCTGCCTGATGCAGGTGCCCGAGGCCGCGCCTCAGCACACGACCTTGCACCTTTTTCACGGCGCCGATGACGAGGTCATTCCGGCCGAAGGCTCACGCCAGGCGCTGCAGGCGCTGGCCGAGGTGCAGGGCGACGCCACGCTCGATATCGCACAGGGTGTGGGCCATGTCTTGCACCCGGCGCTGATCAACTGCGCGCTGCAGCGCCTGCAGACCCACATCCCCGCGCGCACCTGGCGCGCCGCTCTCGGCTCGGCCGGGTGCTGAACACTGACACTTCCCGCCCATGCTCTTCCTGCTGTCCCCCGCCAAGACCCTGGACTACGACACGCCGGTGCCTGCGCCGCTGCGCCGCAAAGCCAGCGAGCCGGTCTTCGCCGAACGTGCCGCCGAACTCATCACCGTGTTGCGCCGCCACAGCGCCACGCAGGTGGCCGAGTTGATGGGTCTGTCGGAGAAACTGGCCGCCTTGAACGTGGCGCGTTACGCCGCCTGGCAGCCGCAAGCCACGCCCGCCAACAGCAAGCCCGCAGTGCTGGCTTTCGCCGGTGACGTGTACGACGGGCTGAACGCCGCAAGCCTCAGCACTGCCGACCTCACCTGGGCACAGCGGCACGTGGTCGTCCTCTCAGGCCTGTACGGCGCGCTGCGCGTGCTGGACCGTCTGCAGCCCTACCGCCTGGAGATGGGCACGGCGCTGAAGACCGCCGCCGCCAAAGATCTCTACGGCTACTGGGGCGACACCGTGGCCGAATACCTGAACACCCTGCAGGCCGACGAAGCTGCGCCGGTCATCGTGAACCTGGCATCGCAGGAATACTCGCGTGTGGCCTTGCGCCCGGCGTTGCGCGCGCGCGTGGTCGAGTGCGTGTTCGAAGAGGTTCGTGATGGCGAGCCGCGCATCATCAGCTTCTTCGCCAAGAAGGCACGCGGCCTGATGGCACGCTACGCCGTGCAGCAGCGTGTGCGCAGCGTGAAGGCGCTGCAGGCTTTCGACGCCGAGGGTTACGCCTACGAGCGCCAGGCCTCCACGCCCGACCGTCTGGTTTTCCGCCGTGTCGGTATTGACGCGGGCTGAGTGAACGCATGGTGAGTGAGCGCCGGCTGAGTAAAAATAGCTTCATGGCAAGCACCCTGCAGAGCATCACCCCCGAACTGCGCCAGTGGATCGTCGCTCAGGCCGAAGCCGGCTGCCGCCCCGACGACGTGCTGGAGGCGATGAAGACCAGCGGCTGGGAGGAAGACGTGGCCATCGAGGCGATGGAGGTCACGCTGCGCGAGCGGCTGGAGCAGTTGCCGATGCGGCAGCCCGGCCTACTGCAACCGCTGCAGCCGCAGCAGCCGCAGCAGCCGGCCAAGCCCCTGCCCGAGCCGTCTCTGGAAGGTCAGACCACGCTGTTGCTGGCCGATGGTCACCGCGTGAAGGTGCTGACGACGATGAAGCACCCGCGCGTGGTCGTCTTCGGCGGGCTTCTGACGGATGCCGAATGCGACACCCTGATGGCGCAGGCCGCGCCGCGGCTGCTGCGTTCGGAGACGGTGGACAACAGCACCGGCGACAGCGAAGTGAACGAGGCGCGCACCAGCGAAGGCATGTTCTTCGAGCGGGGTGAATCGCCACTCATCCAGACCCTGGAAATGCGCATTGCCGAACTGTTGCGCTGGCCGCTGGAGAACGGCGAAGGCCTGCAGATCCTGCGCTACCGGCCGGGCGCGGAGTACAAGCCGCACCACGACTACTTCGACCCCGTGCACCCAGGCACGCCGCGCATCCTGGAGCGCGGCGGCCAGCGTGTGGGTACGCTGGTGATGTACCTCAATACGCCCGATGGCGGCGGCGCCACGACCTTTCCCGATGTCGGCCTGGAGGTGGCCCCGGTGCGTGGCAACGCCGTCTTCTTCAGCTACGACCGGGCCCATGTCGGCACCAAGACGCTGCACGGCGGCGCGCCGGTGACGGCAGGTGAGAAGTGGGTGGCGACGAAGTGGTTGCGCGAAGGCGTGTTCGTCTGATGTCGCGCTGAGGCGCCGGCGTTTCAGGGTTTCAGGGTTTCCAGGGTTTCGGGGTTTCAGGGTTTCAGGGCGTCGGCGCATCAGCGCTTCAGCTCAACAACGCGGCCACGGCCAGCGCCGCGCCAGTGGAGGCCGCGAGCGACAGCGCCATCCAGGCCCCGAAGCGCGGCCCGCCGGCGACGAACGCCGTCAGCGTGCGCGTGCCCGCATTGGCCGAAACGGCCACCAGCACACCAAGGCGCAGCGATGCCGCGTCGACCTCGCCTTGCGTGAACAGCGCCGCCAGCGCTGCCACGGGGGCGTGCGCGTCGGCCAGCGCGGCCAGAGCGGTGCCGGTCATCAACCCGGCCTGGCCGAAGCTGCGTTGCGCCCAGGTCACGGCTGCGGCCACTGCGCCCAGCAGCGCGGCCACCAGCAGGGCCTCACGCAGGCGCAAGGGACTGTGTTCGCCGGCCGGCGAGGCCGTGGCTGCAGGCGCACGCCACCACGCCAGGGCGGCGCTCGCCAGCGCGGTGGCGGCACCGGCCAGGGCGCAGGGCAACACGCCTGGCAGAGCGCCCGGCGCCAGCGTGGCCACCAGCAGCAACACCTGCAGCCAGGTGGCCGTGGTGCTGAACATCGCACCGGCCAGACAGGCGCCGCGCTGTGCAGGCTCGGCCCGCGCGCGCGCGCCCATCGAGGCGATGGTGGCCGTGCTGGAAACGAAGCCCGAGAACAACCCCGACAACGCCAACCCCGCGCGCGCGCCCAGCACCCGCCACGCCACATGGCCTGCGCCCTGCAGCGCCAGGATCAGCACCGCCGTCAGCAGCAGCGTGCGCGGCGCCATGCCGCCCAGCCAGGGTTGGGGCGCGGCCGGCGCCAGCGGCATCAGCACCAGCGCCAACGCGGCCAGCAGCAGGGCGTCGTGCAATTCGGCCTGGGTCAGCACTTGGGTGGCGAAGCGGTGCAACCGCTCGCGCGCGGCCAACAGCGCGGCCACCACGGCGGCTGCACCGGCGCCCAGGGCTGGCTGCTGCACGGCCAGCACGCCCACCAGATAGGTGATGAACAGGGCCAGCTCGGTGGTCAGGCCGGGGTCGGGCGCCGGCTGGCCGGGCTGCCGTTCGCGGCTTTTCCAGTAGGCCACCGCCGACAGCAGCACCACCAGCAGCGCGCCGGCCGCCACCAGCAGCGGCTGGCCCAACGCCTGCGCGATGCCACCCCCCAGGGCCGCCAGCGTGAAGCTGCGGATGCCGGCGGCGCCGCGCTGCGCGCCCTGGCCCTTGCGCCGTTCCCGTTCAAGCCCGATCAGAAGTCCGCTGCCGCAAGCCGCAGCCAGACCCAGCGCGTGGGCGGGCCAGTCGGCCGCGATCATGGCGTGACGCCGGTGCGCTGCGTCAGAACGACGCGCATTCGCCCAGCGCGGGCACGCTGGCGCGCCAGCCCAGCTGGTTCTGCAGCGCGAAGCGCAGGCTGTCGGTGGCGTCGGGCTCGCCGTGCACCACGAAGGTCTGCTGCGGCGGCTTGGGCATCTGGCGCAGCCAGGCCAGCAACTCGTTGCGGTCGGCGTGGCCCGAGAAGCCTTCGAGCTGTTGCACCTCGGCGCGCACTGGCACCATGTCGCCGTGGATCTTCAGTTCACGCTCGCCCGCCATCAGCTTGGCGCCGCGCGTGCCGCCCACCTGGAAACCCGCCAGCACGATGCTGTGCCTGGCATCGGGTGCCATCGCCTTCAAGTGGTGCAGCACACGCCCGCCGGTGGCCATGCCGCTGGCCGAGATGACGACAGCCGGGTAGCGCGCCGCCGACAGCCGCATCGACTGCTGCACCGTTGTGACCATGCGCACGCCGTCGCACAGGCTCTGCACCTCGCGCTTGGGCATGCGCAGCAGCGAACCGAAGCGCAGGTACAAGGCCGTGGCCTCCACGGCCATCGGGCTGTCCAGGAAGATGGGCAACTGCGCGGGGATGGCGCCCGCCGCCTTCAGCCGCTGCAGCACCAGCAGCAAGGCCTGCGCGCGGCCCACCGCGAAGCTGGGCATCAGCACCGAGCCGCCGCGCTGCACGGTGCGGTTGATGATCTCGGCCAGGCGCTGCGGGCTGTCTTCCGGCGGGTGCACGCGGTTGCCGTAGGTGGCTTCCACCAGCTGCACATCGGCTTGCCGCGGGGCTTGCGGCGGCGGCATCAGCAGGTCGGCGCTGCGCCCCACGTCGCCAGAAAATCCCAGCGTCAGGTGGCCGTCTTCCAGGTTCACCGCGCAGGCGCCCAAAAGGTGGCCCACCGGCGTCAGGCGCAACGTGATGCGGTTCAGTTTCAGCGCCCGGCCCGGCACCAGCGGCACCATCTGGTCCAGTGCGCGCAGCGCATCGGCGCGCGTGTAAAGCGGCAGCGCCTTCTCGTGGCGGCTGTAGCCGTAGCGGTTGGCGCGGCGCGCGTCTTCTTCCTGCAGATGGGCGCTGTCCAGCAGCAGCACCTGGGCCAGTGCACAGGTGGCGGGGCTGGCGTAGATGGGCCCGCGAAAGCCATGCTTCACCAGGGCCGGCAGCCAGCCGCTGTGGTCGAGGTGGGCGTGGCTCAAGACCACGGCGTCCAGGTTCTTCAGCAGTTCGGGCATCACCCAATTGCGTTCGCGGTGCAGCTTCCAGCCTTGGAACATGCCGCAGTCGAGCAGGATGCGCTGCTCGGCAGTTTCCACCAGGTGGCGCGAGCCGGTGACGCCATCGGCGGCGCCCAGGAAATGGACCTTCATGGTGTTCTCCCCAACTGGTGCAGCACGGCGTTGTTCAGCACCTGCACGCCGGGCCTGGCCTGCGCCAGAGACACCATCAGCGCCCGCGCGACGGTGTCGCCAGCGATGGGGCGCCAGGCTGCCGGCACCAGCATAGTCAGCGGCGCCAAAAAGCGCTGCGCCAAGTGTTCGAAACGGCGTGGCGGCTGGCCGAGCGCGGCGCGGTCGCCCGTCAGCAGCGAAGGCTGCGCGATCAGCAGGCTGGCGAAGCCCAAAGCCGACAAGGCGGCTTCCATCTCTCCCTTGACGCGGCTGTAGAAGTTGCCCGATCGGGCGTCGGCGCCCAGCGCCGAAACCACCGCAAAACGCGTCGCGCCAGCCGCCTGCGCCGCGCGTGCGAAGGCCAGCACGGCGTCGAAGTCGACCGCGCGGAAGGCAGCCTGCGAACCGGCCACGGCGATGGTGGTGCCCAAGGCGCACAGCGCGGCTTCGCTGTGCGGCAGCGGGGGCAGGGCGCCGAAATCGACGACGTGCACCTGCTCGTGCGCGCCGACGGCCGGCGCCGGGCGGCGTACCAGCCGATGCAGCGTGCCCGGCCCGCGCCACTGCGCCGCCACGGCATGGCCGATGAGCCCGGTGGCGCCGGCCAGCAACAGGTTCATGGGCGGCTCGCTGCGGGCTGCGTCAGCTTTCACGCCGGGCCCCAGCGGACATGGAGAACTGGGCGACCGAAACGAAGGCCGCATCGTGCTGCGGGAAGCGAGAGCTTGTCAGGGCGAAGTGGCGCGTCATGTGGCGGCGAGCGTAGCGCACCCCGCAGCGCGGCAGCCAGCAACAAGGGAGCAGCGTGTTCCCCATCGCCTGCGGCGTGTCGCAGCAGCCTTCAGCGAAAGTGCTGCAGCAGCCGGTCGAGCGCCATCGTGAAGGGCTGCTGCATCAGCGGCAGCGTCATCACCAGGCCGATGAGGCCCACGCCCAGCGTGACGGGGAAGCCGATGGCGAAGATGTTGATCTGCGGCGCCACGCGCGAGATGGTGCCCAGCACGAGGTTGATGAAGAGCAGCATGGTCACCAGCGGCAGCGCGATCCACAGGCCGGTGCTGAAGATCTCTGCACCCCACTTCTGGGGCTGCATCTCGCGCAGGAAGGCAAACGGCTCGGGGCCGACCGGGAAGGCCGTGAAGCTGTGCGCCAGCGCGCCGATGACGAGCAGGTGGCCATTCATCACGACAAAGAGCCAGGCCACCATGGTGCCGAAGAAGCGGCTCGTGGCGGTGGCGGTGCTGGCCGACAGCGGGTCGAAGAAGCCGGCGAAGTTCAGCCCCATCTGCAGGCCGATGATCTCGCCGGCGAATTCCACCGCTGTGAAGACGATGCGCACGGCGAAACCCAGGCTCAGGCCGATGACCACCTGCTGCGCGATGAGCAACAGCATCGGCGGCGCGCTGAGCGACAGCGCCGCAATGTCGGGCGCCAGCGGCGGCAGCGTGCCTTGCGCGGCAATGGCCACGAACACCGCCAGCCCCACGCGCACCCGCATCGGCACCGTTCGCGTGCCCAGTATCGGCATGGCCTGGAACATGGCCATGGCGCGCAGAAAGGGCCACAGCAGCGGCGTCAGCCAACCGACGATCTGGGCTTCGGTGAAGGTGATCAAAGCGCTCGCCCGTCAGCCGCTCAGCCGGTCAGCCGACAGCGCTCGGTATCGCCTGCAGCGTGGCCTGGATGAATTCGACCAGCGTCGTCAACATCCACGGCCCGGCAATGGCCAGCACCAGCACCGCGGCAATGATCTTGGGCACGAAGCTCAGCGTGGCTTCGTTGATCTGCGTGGCGGCCTGGAAGATGCTGACCACCAGGCCCACCACCAGCACCACCAGCAGCACGGGTGCGCTCACCAGCAGCAGCAGCATCAGGCCGTTCTGGCCCGTCGTCAGGACCTGTTGCGCTTCCATCGTTCTTCTCTAGGTGGCGAACGATGCGGCCAACGAACCCAGCAGCAGGTTCCAGCCGTCGGCCAGCACGAACAGCATCAGCTTGAAGGGCAGCGCCACCAGCACCGGGCTCAGCATCATCATGCCCAGGCTCATCAGCATGCTGGCCACGATCATGTCGATGACCAGGAAGGGAATGAAGATCATGAAGCCGATCTGGAAGGCGCTCTTCAGCTCGCTCGTCACGAAGGCCGGCACCAGCACGGTGAGCGGCACGTCTTCGCCCTTCACGTCGGCGGGCAGCTTGGCCAGGCGCGCAAAGAGCATCACGTCGCTCTGGCGGGTCTGCTTCAGCATCCACTCGCGGATGGGCACCACGCCTTCCTTCAGCGCCTCGTCCACCGCCATCTGGCCAGCGGCATAGGGCGCGTAGGCGCGTTCGTAGACCTTGTCGAAGGTCGGGCCCATCACGAAGAAGGTGAGAAAGAGGCTCAGGCCGACGATCACCTGGTTGGGCGGCGCGGCCTGCGTGCCCAGCGCCTGGCGCAAGAGGCTCAGCACGATGACGATGCGCGTGAAGGCCGTCATCAGCAGCAGCACGGCAGGCAGGAAGCTCAAGGCGCTGAAGAAGAGCAGCGTCTGGATCGGCACCGAGTAACTGGTGCCGCCCGGGCCCTGGCCGATGATCAGCGGCAAGGTGCCGCCTTGTTGCTGCTGCGCCAGCGCGCTGCCTGCCAGCAGCAACAGGCTGGTGGCCAGCGCGGCCTTCGCCAGAAGGAGTTTGTCAGTTCGCACGGCTGTCGGGTCCGTTGGGGCCGCCGCGCAGGCGCGACAGCAGTTGGGCGAAGGTGGCCGCGGGCGGTGCGGGCTGGGTGTTGTCGTTGCCGTCAGGTGCCAGGCCTTGCGCGGCCATCGTGTGCAGCGTGCGCACGCCCTGGGCCGAGACGCCCAGCACCAGCCACAGCCGTTCGTCGCCCTGGCCCACTTCCACGGTGACGATCTTCTGCTGCGCCGACAGCGGCAGCACCGCCACCGTGCGCGGTGTGCCGGCCCGCCCGCCGGCACCGCCCAGGGGCGTGCGCTTCAGCAGCCACAGCGTCAGCGGAATCATCGCGATGACCGCCACGAACCACAGCAACGAAGTGACGTTCAATGGCATGTTCACCCCTTGGAAAGACGGCGCATGCGCTCGCTGGGGGTCACGATGTCCGTCAGGCGGATGCCGAACTTGTCGTTCACCACCACCACCTCGCCCTGCGCGATGAGATAGCCATTGACTAGCACGTCCATCGGTTCGCCGGCCATCGTTTCCAGCTCCACCACCGAGCCCTGCGCCAGCTGCAGGATGTGCTTGATGGGAATGCGCGTGCGGCCCAGCTCGACCGTGAGCTGGACGGGGATGTCCAGGATCATGTTGATGTCGTGGCCGGTGCCCGTCATCACCGGCTGCGCGGGCTGGAAGCTGGCGAATTGCGCCGGGGCCACGGTCTCGCTCGGGCCGGCGACTTCGCTTGCCACCTCGTTGCCGGCGGGCTTGCTCTCGGACAGCGCAGCCGCCCATTCGGCGGCCATCTTGTCCTCTTCGGACATCTGCGGTTCGGCTTCCGACATCTCAGTGCTCTCCGATCCAGGTCAAGTTGGAGCCGGTCAAGAGCTTGTCGATCTTGATGGCGTACCTGTTGTTGGTGGTGCCGTAGTGCGCGTCGAACACCGGCACGCCCGAGACCTTGGCCTGAATCAGCGGGTCGAGGTCGAGCTCGATGAAGTCACCGGGCTTGAACGACAGCAGTTGTTCCACCGTGGCCGGCGCGCGTGCCAGCTCGGCCACCAATTCCACCTCGGCGGCCTGAATCTGGTGCTTCAGCAGGTTCACCCAGCGGCGGTCGGGTTCTGCGCTGTCGCCCTGGATGGTGCTGTAGAGCGTGTCGCGTATGGGCTCCAGCGTGCTGTAGGGCACGCAGAAGTGCACCGAGCCGGTGGTCTCGCCGATCTCCAGCGTGAAGTTCGTGGCCACCACGATTTCACTCGGCGTGGCGATGTTCGCGAACTGCGGCTGCATCTCGCTGCGCTGGTATTCCAGCTCTACCGGGTAGATGCCGGTCCAGGCCTTCTTGTATTCGGCAGTGATGACTTCCACCAGGCGCAAT
>Ga0209181_10009213_pt1 | contig 13021 bp, 20 predicted proteins | sample MAT05_FD_187208 | JGI IMG/M metagenome (GOLD analysis project Ga0209181, IMG submission 187208) | Freshwater microbial communities from Lake Fryxell liftoff mats and glacier meltwater in Antarctica - MAT-05 (SPAdes) (version 2) | ecosystem: Environmental > Aquatic > Freshwater > Ice > Liftoff... | reverse complement strand
CTCGTACGCGTAGCCACCGGCGCTGACGGGGACCGACATCCCGGCGTGCGATCGCGAACCCCGTGCCGAGCCGCGATAGCCCGCTTCGACGTGCTTTCCGAGCCACACGCGGCTCGCTGAGTGGCGCCCGCCATGCGCAGGGTGGCGCCCGCCACTCCTGCAGCTGGGTGAGCCTCGCCTCTTCGCAGCGCCATGTGCACCGACGCGCGCCAGCCGCCAGCCCCTCAGCGCCGCTTGCCGTGCACCACCAGCAACGACGAGCGTGCCGACGATCTCGCACGATCCGAGCGACTCGCTTCTGGCTCATCGCGGCCACTGCCGTGGTCGTCGGCCTTGGTGGCATCGTGCGAGCCCGACCGGCATCGTGCCCGGCGCCGATCGCGCGCGCGAGCTGGTGTCTGCGCACGCGACGTTCGTCGAGCAGGCAGCGGCGCTGGCCGAAGCTGTCTGCGATCTGTTCGTGATCGAGACCTTCCGCCATCTGGACGAGATGGGCGTGGCGATCGCTGCTGCGCGCGAGGCCGCTCTCGGGCTGCTGGTGGTGGCGACGCCCACGTTCGACAGCGGGGGCACCGTCGCGGACGGCACTGCCCCCGAAGCGGTGGCATCCATCCTGCGCGATTTCGGGCCCGACGTGATCGGCGTGAACTGCGGGGACGGTCCGCAGCTCTCGCTGTCGATGGCGGAGCGCATGCGCGGCGTGGGCTTGCCCTTGTACGTGCAGCCGAACGCCGGCCTTCCTCGCACCGTCGACGGACGCTTGCTGCACATGGCGACGCCGGAATACTTCGACGTGTTCGCGCGGCGCATGATCCAGACGGGCGCGCGCATCGTCGGCGGCTGCTGCGGAACGACGCCCGAGCACATTCGCTGGATGGCGCGATCCGTTCGCATGTTGAGCAGCACGCTTACGCAGACTGCGCAGCCGTCGACCGCGTACGAAGTCCGGGGACCTGCACCGCACGGCGTGCCACCCACGCCCGTCTCGCAGCAGAGCGAGTTTGCGAGGAAGATCGCCGCTGGAAAATTCGTGGTCAGCGTGGAGGTGAATCCCGACCCCGGCACCTCACCCGACAACGCGCCAGCCGGCGCGAAGATGCCTCGACTCCGTCGGGCTCCTCCACATGGCGAGCCGGATGAATCATCGGCTCGATCCCGCAGGAAAACCGCTTCGGGTCGCATTGCGCGCGAGATGCTGTTCGCCTTCCAGAACCGGGTGCAGGGCGCGTATTTGATGCCGCCGCTCGGCAGATACGAGCTCGCGCTCGAAGTCCTCGGCGGCCTCAAGCGCTGAATGCCGGAGCAGAGCGGGAGGAACGCCAACAGACGCCAGCAGAACGCCAGCAGAGCGCGATGAGCTGGCTGACGCCCTCGGACCCGAAAACTCGGCCCGCGAACGCCCCTGTCGTCCAGGTTCAACGCGCGGCGCGCTGACCCGTGACAGCCTGGTCGCGGCGTACACCAGGCGTGCCAGCGCGGGTCACTCGCGCGACGGGGCCGCCTCCTCGTGGTACGATCGCTGCGGTCCCGAGGTTCCCGTGGCGAACATCTGCACCACCTTCGTCCGCATCGCGTGGCGCTTGGCCGAAAGGGGCGGGATCGTGGACGCCACGATCGCCGCTGCGGCCCTCGGTGAGCACGAGAGCTACTGCATGCCGTTCCGCCTCCGCCACCTCGACGCGTCGGCAGCGCCCGCCGGCCTCGTGGCGTTCACGGATCTGGAGTACGGGACGCGCCACTCGCCCGGCCTCGGCCCCGAGGACCTCTGGTCGCTCGTGGCCCCCGCGGCGGACTCGCTGTGGGTGCGGTGGTACGACGACGGCGGCGACTGGGACGTCATCGAAGGTCTCGATGCGGTCGGCCGCACGCCGCTCCGCCTCTGCAGGTACGGGTTCGATGCCGTCCGGGGGCGGCAAGGGAAGACCGCGATTGCGGGCAGCTACCTGGCCGGCAACGACCGCTCGACGATTCGAACCTCGCCTCTCCGCTCGCACGTCGGTCGCGTGACCCCCGCCGAAGCCGCGCGCCTCGTGGGGTTGGAGGGGGCGGAGCTGCTCTGGAACGGGCGCGTCGTGCACTGCGCTCTGGCGGCCATGGGCGGGTGGGACAACTGCGTGGACCCCGACTACCGCGTCGCGATCGGCGCGCCGGACTGGAGCGCGTAAGCGAAACAAGCGGGGGGTCGATCAGCTGAGACGGTCCCCTTTCGGCCCGCCAGCGCGTCCTCGACGCGCAGGCCTGTACGCTCGAGCATCAGCATCTCGACGAGGTCCCGCTCCTCGGCACGGCCGACGATCGTGGTGAGCTTGTTGGCGAGGATTTCGTCCGGGGGATCGATCGCGACGCCATCGACCAGCGGCTTGTGGACGTGGAGCTGATAGCTGCGATCACGCACCAGGTCGAGGACCAGCCCTTCGTAGGGGCGCGTAAGCGAAACAAGCGGGGGGTCGACGCGCCACTTGGATTCCGCGCCGAGCACGCCGGCGTAGCGCACGGTGTGGCTGCGGGGTGGTGGCACGCTGGCCGCGAACATCAGCCACGGGATACGGCTCGAGCGGGACTTCGGCACGCTGGTCTCGAACAACTACGTCTTCGGTGGCTATACCTCGACGACGACCGCCTGCAGGGTCGGCTGCTATCCAGGGTCGTCCTGCTCGCCTGGTCTCGACGTCGCATTCGTGAACAACCTTTGCGTCGCCGAAGCGAACTATTTCCCGTCCACGCAAACACGGACGACCGCGCTCGACGTCGGGCAGGGGCTCGCGAGCGAGTGCCCGCTCATCGCCAACAACATCCTCGATGCGAACGGTTCTGTCGGTGACGCCACGCCTTTTTCCACTCCGACCCGTCGGCAGGTGGTCGCCCCGACCGAGCACCTTCAGATCTTCAACAACGACATCGTGCCTCGCGGCCTCGCCTGTGCCGCTTACTTCCGCATGCCTCCCATCGTTTGCCATGCAGATCGGCCGCGCTGAATGCGCGCAACAACCCTCTCCAGCAGATCGTCGGCAACGTCTCCATCATGCCCGACTACGTCGCCGCCAATGTCGATCAGCCCACCGCGGCCGGCTATCACCTGGGTGCATCGTGCACCTTGGACGCGCTGGGGCTTCCGCATCCGGACGTCGAGCTCGACTTCGATGGCGAGCCCCGCGATGCGACGCTGCCGACGATCGGCCCCGACGAGTGTCCGTAAGCGCGGGCCCGCCGAATCTCCTGCCGCCCGCGCATCAACGTGATCGCTCACCGGGGCTGCACCCATTGCGGCGACCCACTCGCATGAGCGTTCCGAATCAAGAACCACCGCGGCGGCAGCTGCCGCAGAGCGGGCGCGCTGCGCTAGGCACGATCTCGCCAGCTGGCGGGGTCACGGTGCTGGTGGAACACGCCGATGACGACAATGCGCTCGCGCTCCACGACGAAATAGACCGCATGGGGAAAGCGACGCGTGAGTGCACGGTGAACGCTCGGCATGACAGACAGCGTAGCGGACCGCGACCCCGTCGCGCGAACGGGCAGCGGTTCGAAGATGCCGCAACGTGGTAATCTCATGCATGCTGCTGCGCGACGGCCCTCTGAGCTTCAGCGAGTACGCGATGCACGACCTCTACGACATGGACGGATAGAGCCTCCGGAGCTTGATGCGGGCGGCCGCGCTTGTGAAACGCCACCTCACGAGCTGCGTGAGCGCCTCCCGCTCCTCAGCAGTCAGGTTCACGACGTAGCGTTTCATCACGCCTCCTGATGGAACACACCACGCCGTATATGGAAGGCGAACCCCGTCGCTTCGATGGATTCGGGTACTAGACGACCTCGCCGCCGGCGCCGACCAGGAAGAACACCTCGCGCATGCTCATCTCCTGGTGATCACCAGCCGCTCGGTCTCCAGCGCTTCGCGCACCACCGCAGGCAGGCTGTCCAGCGTGACGATCCGAGCCGGATAGGCAGATCCCGGCGTCGATGATCTGCAGCGTGTCGGCGGCCACCACCGTCACGAAGCGCTCGCCCTCGAACGCGTAGCGAACCTCGAGCTGGGCGTCGGATAATCGCCGAGCGGACAGGAACCGTCCGCCGGCTGCGTGCAGCGCCTGCTCGGCCCGGATGGCCGGATCCGCCGCGCGTCGCAGCGCCGCGCGCGCTGCTTCGAGCGCACGAGACGAGACATCGCGCATGTGCTCGTCGTGGATGCGCGCGCGTAGCGCCGCATCGTGCTCGGCGCGCCGGTTCTCGATCACCCGCACGAGCTTGTGCGCCGCCGCCGCCCCGCGCGCGCAGATCGCAGCCACCGCGCGGCGATGGAGGCCGGGGGGCTGCTGCTCAACCTGACCGGCGGCGCGCTCATCGGCCGCTACCCCCTGGCGGGGTTCACGCGCGCTCGTCGGCCATCATGGCTCGCACCAACGTTGCCCGGGCGGGGCCGATGGCGTTCCATGAGCGCCATGCGATCCACGACCCTGCTGGCAGGCGCCCTCGTTCTCGCAATGGCTGGGTGCTCGAAGGAACCTCGGAGGGTGCCGACCGCGGTCACGACGTGCGCTCAGGCAGGCCAGGCCTTCGCCGAGGTGCTCGCCATCGGGCTCGCGAAGCAGAAGCATCCCGGGGACAAGGTCGCGCGTGTGCGTGCCCGCGTCGACGCGGAGGTCGCCGCGACGTGTGCCCGAGACGCGTGGGAGGCCGCGACGTTCGCGTGTCTGTCGAAGGTCGAGACCGTCGAGGACCTGAACCCTTGCAAGATCCCCCAGAGCTCGGAGGCGCACCTGAATCAGCAAATGAAGACGATCGTGAACGAAGAGATGGCGCGCTGACGCCATCGAAGGCCGGCGCTGCAGATCGGGATCACCGTGGAGCGTTGGCGTGGGGAGCACGCTGGCCCGGGAAGGGTCGCGTCGCATACACAGTCGGCTAGCTGCTCAATCCCAGGGATTGGGCAGCCGGCGCCCGGGCAGCTCGGACCGTCGGCTCTTCGGCTGATGAGATCCCGTGTGCAGCTGCCCTGAGGCCACATCAGGACTCCCGGGTGCTTGCCGCTGGCCGGCGCGACAAAGAACCCGTCGGTCTTGCCCTCCGGCGTGTCAATGGTGACGGTCCGCGAGGTGACCTCTGCGCCTCCCTTCGCGCTTGGCGTCGGCCCGCTCGTCGCGCCGACGGGAGCGCTCGATGGCTGCCCCGGCTCCGCAGCGCAGCCTGGCACCGCCGCGATGGCCACGCTCGCACCAACCAGGGCAAACTCGCGTCGGCTGAGCGCGCGCTTCTCCAGCCAGATCTCAGCGTCGGACTCGGTCTTGTCGTCGCACATGGCTGCGAACAATAGCATCTGTGCAGCACGCTTCGACGAGCCGCGCCTGAAACCAGCGCCTCTGGAACAGCGAACGTGTGCGCGCCGCCCGACACTAGCTGGTACAACTTCGGGCCCGGATGAATGTGTCGATGAGTGCGTGGATTACACGGTTGCTCGACGTCGCGCTGGAGCCTGCTGCCGCGGTGGCTGTGCTGCACGAAGGCATCGCCGGCGAGCCCGACCCCCACGTCGGCGTCGTGGCGCTGTACGGACAGCTGCGCCCGCTGCTGCTGGGGTGGATCGCCAGTGGGCGGCAGGCGCACGCGGAGCGCCTCGCGGACGCGCTGGCGACCGCGGCGGGCGAGCGCGCCGACATCGCGCCGATGCTCACAGTCCTGCGCGCACATACCCAGCTGTGGATCGCCGAGGCGGCGCTGAAGACGGGTGATCACCAAAGAGTGGTTTACCATTGCGAGGCGGCCCTCGCCGTGTACACCACGTCCGCCTTCAAGGTCGTCGATGTGGAGCAGGGGTTTGCCGGCCTGCACCTGGCGCGGATGAAGGCGGAGTCAGGCGCACTCGACGAAGCCGACCTCCTGATGACCGCGGCGCTCGGGCACTTGCGGGAGGGTGCGGGGCCGTCTGGCTGGCGCGTGCTCCCGTCGGTGTTACCTCAGCTCATCGAACTGAGGCAGCGCAGGGGCGCCGTTCGCGAGGCTCTCGTGCTCCTGCGTGTCTCGCTCGAGCACGCTGGGTCCATCGCGGACAAGGACACGAAGATCGCGCTGCAGCTGGCCAGCCTGATCGCCGGCAGTGCCATCGCGCTAGCAGAGCGCGACCCGCTCGGTGAAGTCGGCCTGGCGGCTGCGGCGCTGGCGACAGCGGCCATCGAAGCCTGTCGCGGTGCTTCCGCCGTGACGCGGGTCTCGCTGGGCAACAATCTCGGGAATCACCAGATGACGATCGGCAAGGACGCCGACGCATTCGACACCTTGCAGCGGGCGCTGGTGATCGTGGTCGATCAATGGCCCGAGGCTGGCGACGCCGGCGTAGTGGCCGTTGGCAATGCGATGCTCGCGCTCAACAATTGCGGGCGCCTCGCCCAGCTGCCGGCTTTCGTCGCGCCGGTGCTCTCGCGGTGCCAGCAGTCCGCTGCAGCCGAGGCAGCGCTCGCCGCGAAGCTGCTGGCCAAGATCGAGCAGGTGGCCACTCGCCTCCTGACCGCCATGCGCGAGGCCAACGCACCACCGAACAGCTACATGCCACTGGAGCACGTGCTGGCGGCCGTGCGCTCCCAGAGCACTGCCTTGAGCAGCCCGTAGCTGAAGACGCAGCGAGCCGTGCGGGCGTGAGCTGCGGCGCAGACTTGACGAAGTGTGCTCTCGCCCTCGCACTTGCTCGACAAGGCCGGTCGACGCTGATCGTGACCATCGACCCTGCGCGGCGCCTGGCCGGCGCAATGGGCGTGCCCATTTCTGACGAGGTGACGCAGGTTGCTCTGCCCAAGACGTACGGTCGGCTGTCTGCTCTGATGCCGGATCTGCGCCGGTCTCTAGGCACGTTCATCGACGACCTATTCGTCGACGAACCCGCCGCCAAGGCTCACCTGGTCGAGAATCGACTGTACGTCGGGCTATCCGATGCCGCAGCCGGAGTGCACGAGCTGGTGGCGCTTTGTTCCTGTTGGATGCAGCCACTCGTGATTGCAATCAACGTTCCGCCAACGATGCCGCCTTCTTGGGCAAGCCAGGGACGCCAAGCGGTGGTCGTTGCGGCTTCGCGGCCGCTCGGCTGCGGCCATTCGACCGCTGTCGAGCAGGCCAGCGGCGAGAGGCGGGGCCAACCCCGACCAGGCTTGGGATATCGTGCCGCGCATGGCTCACTTCACGCCCGCGCTCAGCGTCCGCATCCCCGTTGCCTGGGGCGACATGGATGCCTTCCAGCACGTCAACAACACGGCGTACCTGCGCTGGTTCGAGACCGCGCGCATCGAGTGGCTGACGAAGGTCGGTTTCGCCGAAGCGGGCGGAGCGGGGCCCATCCTCGCTCGCACCGAGATCGACTATCGGCTGCCGGTGGTCTGGCCTGACACGGTGGAGGTCACGATCGGGGTGGCCTCCGTGGGCTCCTCCTCGGTCAGGTTGGGCTACCGGATCACCAGCGAGAAGCACGGCGACGGCGTCGTCGCGACGGGGGCCACCGTCGTCGTGCTGTTCAACTACGCCACCAAGATGAGTGTGCCCCTGGACGACGAGCTGCGCGCTCGCATCGGCTAGCGCGGCGATCGGCGCGCGCCGCTCAAACAGGGTCAAATCCCCGAGGCTCGAACCCGCCGCGAGCGTTTGATTGCGCTTGTTCGCGTCTCACGGGCTGATCGTCCAACTTGAACGTTGGGGGATTTTGCGCGCAGCGTCCCCTTCATCCTCGATGGCCCCTTCGAGGTGGAGAACCTCGCCGAGGTCGACGCGGTCAAATCGATGGGGCTGCGCGGTAAGCTCGCGACGCAGCTGAAGCAGGTTCCACCCGGCGCCAAAGTGCAGTTCAAGTTCCGCTGAATCGCTAGACGGATCAGGGCCCAAACAGACCATGGGGAGATAGATGGCCGCGAAGAAGAGTCCGCCGAAGAAGGCGGCGAGCACGCCCGAAAAGAAGAGCGCTTCGAAGTCAGCGTTCAAGAAGCCGAAAGACGCACAGGCCGCGGCGCGCGCCGGCAAGACCGACGCTGCCATCGACGGGCTGCGGCATTCGCCGAGGGGGGGACGCCGCCGCCGCTGCCTCGCTCGCCGAGCTGCTCGCCTTCAAGGGCGATTGGGATCAGGTGCTCTTCCACATCCAACCGCTGATCGCGGAGCCCGACGCGGTCGATGCCGGCAACGTGGTGCAGGGGATGTTGGGCCTGGTCTGGCGCGCCGCCGACGAGACGAAGCGCTGGGACGACGCGGCGAAGAAGCGTGAGGACGAATTGTCGAAGGCGTGCCTTCAGCGCGTCGACCAGACCACGCTTGCCGCCTGGGCTGTCGACGATGACGAGGATGAACCAGAGATCCCAGTGCTACAGCTCGAGGCCGCCGAGCGTCTTCCAGGTCTCGGGTCCGAAGATCCTCGTGGACGACGCGAAGCTGCTCCGGCGGCTCACGAGCGCTAGGTACCACGTGGTCGAAGGGTGACCAACGGCGCCTTGTGGGGGTCGAGATTTCGTCGTCGAAGCTCATCTCGCAACGACTCCGTCGCAGAGCACCCATGGCCGAGGAGTGAGCCCGCCCATCCCGGTCAGGACAGATCATCGCGGTGCCAGAAACGGGTGATGTAGTCTCAGCTCGAGAAGTGATCGATCGTGAAGCTCGCCACCTCCGTGACTTGATCCTTGCAGCCGCTCGCGCCCGTGGCGTGCCGGTTGTAGAACGCCATCTGCGACTGGGAGTTGGTCTCCCGGTCCTGCGTCTCAGCATCGGAGGAATGGCCCTCCGTGGATGTTGGGTGCGATTCCCGGGCAGCGCTGATCGCACGAGCCGGACGTGATCACGGTTCACGGTTCGGGCCATCGCGCCTCCCGATCGTGGCCGCGCAAGACCGACGGCGGCTTCAACATCGCCGCGGTCACGGATTGCCTCTTGGCGCTCGTCGACGAAGAGCTGTCCCGACCGCGGCCGGCGCTCACGCTTCCCGGAGGGATCTCGGCCGCGGCGTCGGGGCTGCGCGTCGTTCATCTTGCCGGCGTGCAGCTCGGAGTCTCGGATGCGGATTCGAAGGCGGCGTACGTCCTGGGGCGGGTCGAGGACGACGGGATTCGTCAGCGGATCGCGGCCCATCTCATCGAACGCGGTCTGACCGACGCAGACATGCGAGGCCTCGCCGATGCTGCCGGTCTGTTCCTCGGCAGGGCGAACAGGATTGACGACCACGACCCGCTCGAGCCGATCAACGACAGAATCCTCACGATCCTCAGGGTCGGGAGCCGGGCGGGCCCAGGGGTCGCACGGCGGCATGTAGTCATCCTCGATCATCGGGGCGACGAGATCGACCTCGCCGACCCCGCGCAGCGGGGGGTGACAACGGTGACCGCGATGGAGCTGAGAACCGCCTGGATGCTCGGATCGGGCCGGGGAAAGCCGTGGGTGGCGACGGTCTTTGCCAGGTGAGCGTCATCGACTCGTGACTGCCGACCAACGTCGCGCAAACGTCATGGCTGCGAAGCCTGCCGGGCACTGACCTCCCAGACATTGAGAAACCACTTCGATGGTCAGTTCATCCAAGTTCGCGGCAAGAACCCGCCGCCTTGGATCCACTCGTTGAGGGCGACGACCAGTTTGGCCAGGCGCTCGGCATCGTCCGCCAGCCATCCCTTGACGCTGTCCCCGGTCAGGATGGCCTTCGCCAGCTTCAGCCGAATCTCCGCCCGAGTCATCGGCCCGCGCATCAACGTGATCGGCTACCGGGGCTGCACCCATTGCGGCGGCCCGCTCGCGTGCGCGTTCCGGATCAAGAACCACCGCGGCGGCAGCTGCCACAGCATCGCGTCGTAGTTTTGATGCCCCAACCCCCGCGCGCTTCGCGCGCTCCTCCTTCCCCAAATCCGTGCTCGGCGCTGCGCGCCTGCGCGCGAATGGGGAAGGGCTGCCGGAGCGTCGAGCTCGGCGTTGGACCGCACGAGCACGCCCAGACGGCGACACAGCTGCTAGCCGGCGATCGGCTCGCTGGCCTCGTCATAGATGCCGTCGACATCGAGAGCGGCCAGTCCCGCAAGCTCGACGCGCTGGCCGGGTCCGTAGCTCGATCGCACCCAGGGCTCGCCGCCCACTGGCCGCGCATGGACCTCCATTTCGCGCCGGTCGTGCGCTAGGAGGATGCACGCTCGAAGCGAGGGGATGCGTTGATAGTGCGTAAGTTTCTCAGTCCGATCGTAGCGCTCGGTGCTTGGGCTCAAGACTTCGACGACCAAGGCCGGGTTCGTGATTGTGTTTGGATCGTCCGTGTCGCGCTCCCAAGCGCCGCACACCACCGTGAGGTCGGGGTACGTCGTGAGGCCCGTCGCCCTCACTCGCACGCGCAGGTCGGACGAGTGCAAACGACAAGGGCCACCGCGCAGCCCTTCCGCGAGGCGCGCCGCCAACGCGCCGATCATCGCAGAGTGCTCCGGGGTGCCTCCGGCCATCGCGTAGATCTGGCCCTCGAGGTACTCGTGCTTCGTGCTGCTCGCGTCGTCGTGAGCCACGTACTCACGAAACGCGTAGCGGACTGGGTGCGACGCGACCACGGCTCAGCCTAGCACGGCCGGCGGTGGCGAGAGATCAAGCCGCCCTCGCCCGCCGAATCTCCGCCCGAGTCATCGGCCCGCGCATCAACGTGATCGCCCACCGGGGCTGCACCCATTGCGGCGGCCCGCTCGCATGCGCGTTCCGGATCAAGAACCACCGCTGCGGCAGCTGCCGCAGCATCGCGTCGTAGTCCACGGCATCGACCGCACTGGCCAATCGCATGCCCTCCACCACGCGGGCCCGGTCAGCATCTGTCTGCAGCCGGCCAATGCACCACACACCCGCGTTCGAGAGCGCCCGGTAGTCGAGGTCCATCGGGTTCTGGGTCGCGATGACGACGCCGACGCCAAACGCACGGGCTTGCTGCACCTCGTGCCTTCGGCACTCCATAGACCTCATTGGACTCCGTCCAATCCGGTACATTCGCGCCACCAGTGGCTTTTTTGTGGGGGGGCGCCGCAGGGTGTGGGGGCAAGAAGCCGTACACCTCGTCGAAGACAACCAATGCCCGCAGCGATTGCGACCCGGGTAGTCCACGAACATCGGACAATACTTCTTCGAGCAGCACGCCCGGTACCAGCGCTCGTTCGTCGTCACCGAGATGCGCGACGCTGACGATGGTGGCGCTGGTGCGGCCATTCTTCGGCGAGAGCCAGTCGGCCACGCCGAGGGTCGCGCCCTGCCGCCAGCTGGCGAACGTCGGCGAGGCGAGCAGCGAGTTCAGCGCGGCCGCTAGATCACGGCGCGCCTTCTTGGTCATGAAGCGGTCCATCGGCAATGCACCGATGCGGCCGAATGGTGGCGTCTCGAGATCTTCCATCAGCGCGGCGATGTCGGCGGGCATGTTCGCAAGCAACCTGCGCTCGGCAATGACGGCCAACAGCACATGCTCGCGGCTCTTCGCCGGGTCGGCTTCGCGGCCGACCAAGCGCAGCACCAGCGAGATGGCGGCGCTCAAGGTGGCGCGCGCGTTCTCGGGGTCGTCGTCCCCAGTGGGGCGAGCGCCGCTCGAGCGACGAGAGCACGTGCAAGAGCTCGCCGGCAGACGAGCCGGGCGTGATGAAGCTGCTTGCGCTGCGCGATGGCCAACAGCTCCGCCACGCGGTCGTTGAGCTTCGCGACCTCGTCGACGAGCTGGCTATTCGTCGAGAGCACCTTGTCGAGCTGCTCACGCAGCGCGCTGTTCTCGCGTTGCAATGCGGCGACGTCGACGAGCACGAGGCGACGAGATCATGCCTCGCGATCGCTGTCGATCCCCTACGCGCTCGGCAGACGTCGAAACCAGCCGCCGCGCGCGGCGGTGAAGTCGATCCCCGCGAGCAACGAGGCGAACGTGGCGCCGTCGATCTGCACCTTGGACTCCGCACTTCCGATCGGCGGGAGCTGGAAACTACCTGTCTCGAGCCGTTTGGCGAGCACGCACCACCCGGAGCCATCGAACCAGAGCGCCTTGGCGATCCGTCGCCGCTTGTTGAGGAACAGGTAGAGGTGCCCATCGACGGGATCGAGCCCGAGCCGGCGCACCGCCCCTCCGAGCGCATCGAAGCTTCCGCGCATGTCGATGGCCTCGACCGCGACGAAAACGCGGACGGTGGGCGGCAGGGTCAGCACGAGCGCAGGGTCCGCACGAGCCGCGCGAGTGTCTCCTCGCAGAAGTCGTCACCGATCTCGACCGCAAGCTCCACGACCCGCACCACGTATCGAGCATCGACCCTCGAGGGCGCCGCAGGAACGAGCTCGACGAGCCGCGGCCCTGGGCCACTCGAACGCGCCAGATCACATGCCACGCATTGAGGGAGCGGCCGTCGATCCCGTGCTCGCGTGCCCACGCTCCAACCGCCTGGCCCGCGGCCTTCGCAGCTCTCAGGTACCGACGTGCTTCGCGCTCGCTCTCGATCTTCCGCCCCATCGCCGACGATCGTGGCCGGCGCGGCCGGCGACGCCATCCCGGTGTCGCTGAGCGGTCACCGTACAGCGAGCCGTCGTAAGAGGGGTCGAGGCCTGCGACCAGCTGCCCGTCTGGTCAGCGACGACCTTGTAGACGAGCCTTCGTGCTCGCCTGCGTGGACGCCCTCGGTCCGCTGGGTCTCGCGTCCACCGATGAGCTCGGCGAGCTGCTGCGCCTGCTCGGCAGGCTCGCTGCCGATGCTCACGAAGCTCGCGGGCCGCTGAGCCTCTCAAGGCGCCGGCGGTGACCGGTCACCGTGCTGGGCCGTGACCACGGCCGCGCCGTTCTCATCGAGCGGTGCTGGCGGTGTGAGCCCGACGCCATTGGCTTTGAAGGCCGGCAATGGCTCGACCATGGCGGGGTGCTCTTTGGGGTAATGGCGGGCGAGCCAGGCCGCGCAGGCGATCGTACCTGCGTCCTCTACTTGGTACTTCGCGCCGAGATTGATGCACATGAGCTGCGCCGCCTTCGCGCGCGCCAAGAACGGCTCGGCGGCGTCGCTTCCCAGTGCGAGGTGTGCCTGAGCCCATAGCTGCGAGT